>Ga0209512_1000135_pt1 | contig 158408 bp, 156 predicted proteins | sample frozenSSSSmetaG_FD_184142 | JGI IMG/M metagenome (GOLD analysis project Ga0209512, IMG submission 184142) | Glacier valley bacterial and archeal communities from Borup Fiord, Nunavut, Canada, to study Microbial Dark Matter (Phase II) -... | ecosystem: Environmental > Aquatic > Freshwater > Ice...
AGGGGCATTAACGTGGATCACGAAGACCTCCTGGTATCGAGAGTGAGTGTGGTAACCCACCTCGATACCGGAGGTCTTCGCCTATTCAGCTCACGCCACGCTGATCACAACGTCCCCGGGAAGAACAACTAGCGCGCGATGCGGATGGGCCGGAGGCCGCGAGCCGCGAGCAACTGGCCAAGTGCCCGGCGGTTCACGGCGGTTCGCCAGTTCCAGCGCACGAACCCTCCAGATACTGCGCGCAATCGGTCTTCGCGTTCCTTTTCCGCGATGAGCACCTGCTGGGAACTCAGGTGGCGCGCGAAGCGTCGCGCGTCCCCGTACTTGGAATGCCCGTCGAACTCACCGATCAGTCCTAGTTCCGGCCAGTAGAAGTCGACGTCGCCGATGAACCCCGCATCGTCGTAGAACGACACTTGCAGGTCGGGAGCGGGCAATCGGAGGGCGTGCATCTGTACACGACTGAGTGACTCTCCGGCGGACTGGGAGCGACCGTCGGCGAAGTCGATGGCCAAGTTGCCCCGCGCGTACCCGGGAACCGAGCCCAGAGATCGGAGGACCTCGAGCACGGCATCCTTCGTGGGGGTGGTCAGGCCGAGCCGGAAGTCGCCCTCGATCGGAGGACGGAGTCCGTCGTCGAGCATCGCCACAGCTCGTCCGAACCGGGGACCAGTAGCGACATCGGCGAGCGTGCGGACAAGTGAGGTCACGTTGACGCGCTCGAGCGTGGTCGCGCTCGGGTCGAGACCGATTCCGTGGCGAACGATCCGCGCTGTGGAACGCCCACCCCCGCTCCGTGGTGCGAGGGCATGGACTGCGGCTGGCCAAGGACCGATGCTGGGCAGTCGCCAGAGTGTTGCAGCAGAGTCATGCGAGAACTGGTCGCTTGGAAAGAGAAGCGCGGTCGCGATGACCAGAAGGCGGTAGCGATCGTCGGGCCCGAGGCTTCGCAACTCGGTAGTTCGGACATACGCCCCGGGGAGCAACTGCTCTACGACGCCGTTGGCGTGCCAGGTCTGCAGCTGCCGACGCATGCCCAGGGGCCGAAGTTCGCGGGTGAGGAGTATCTCGGGAAAGGTCATGCACAAGATCGTGGTCGCTGAGTGCCCGAGCAGCGCAGGTGGGGGGTACGGCGGTGGACAGACTCACTGCCAGCCCGTAGAGGAGGGGTGGCGCGCCGGTGTGCACCGGTCGCGCAGCCTCGCCCGGGCGCGATCCGGCCGAACCGGCGCGCGGGCGGCAGCGGATGCCGCGCGGCTAGAGCCCGCGCGCGAGCGCCTCCACCGCGTCCTTGGCCTCCTTGAGCCCCACGTTGGTGTGCGCCCGGTAGTTCTTGATCGCCTCGACGACGTCGGGGTAGCTGCCGTCGGTGGGGATGCCGGCCGCATCGAGCTGGCCGACCCCGCCCCGGCGGTAGAGCGCGTCGATGAGCTCGCCCTGCCTGCGCACCTGGCGCTCGAGTTCGTCGATGCGTTCGCTGTCTGTGGGCATGAGAAAGGCCTCCGTCGGTTGTCTTTCGACGCTTACCGGACGGAGGCCTCGCTCAGTGCCTACTTCTTGTCGAAGACTTCACCCTCCATCGCGTCGTACCCTTCCTTCTGCGGGTCGCCGTGCAGGCCGCCGCTGAGCGCGTACTCCTCCTCGGGCGAGAGCACGAGGTGGTTGCGGCCGTAGACGGCGAATCCGATCACGATGATCACGTAGACGGCGACGATGGCGATGATCGCGATCCGGTAGGGCTCCTGCACGAGGAGTCCGACGAAGATCGCGGCTGCGATGACAGCGGCGATAGCGGCACCCGGGACGCCCCACGGGCTCTTGTACGGGCGGTTCGCCTTGGGGAAGCGGTAGCGCAGCACGATGAACGCGATCATCTGCATGAGGTAAGCGAACACTGCTCCCCAGACCGCGATGTTGAGCACGATAGCGCCGGCCACCCCGCCCGCGCCCTCGCTGGCCTTCGACAGGATGTCGACCACGAGTAGTGCGACGAACCCGATGACAGCACCGACAACGAGCGCGACCCAGGGAGTCTGGCGCTTGCCGGTGAGCGAGAAGAACTTCGGGTAGTAGCCGGCCCGCGAGAGGGAGTACATGTTGCGCCCGTAGGCGAACATGATGCCCTGCAGAGACGCGAGGAGGCCGACGAGGGCGAACAGGGCGAGCAGCGCCGCAACCTGGTCGCCGACGATCGCGCGGAATCCGTCAAGCAGTGGCTCGCCGGATGCGCCGGTCGCCTCGGCACCGAGCACGCCCGTGTTCAGCACGAGCACGAGCACTCCCGTGACGATGAGTGTGCCCCGGGCGATGAATCCAGCTCGTGGGATGTCCCTCGTTGGGCTGTGCGACTCCTCCGCCGCGAGCGGCAGTTCCTCAATGCCGAGGAAGAACCACATGGCGAATGGCAGCACGAAGAGGATCGGCAGCAGACCGCCCGGCAGGAACTCCGACGAGCCGAAGGCAGTGGGATCGGGGGCGATGTTGAAGAGGCTCGCCCAGTCGACCGAGCCCGAGACGAGGGCCATGACGCTGAAGACGATCAAGATCGCGATTGAGATGATCGAGACGACGATGGCGAACTTGAATGAGATGCTCGCGCCCGCCGAGTTGAGCGCGATGAACACGAGGTAGAGGACGATCCACCACACCCACATCTTGTCGCTGAGGTCGAAGTTCAGAAGCTCGCTCGTAATGCCATTTGCATACTGCGCAGAGAAGAACACGATGACCGCCGTGGTCGCGACATACTCGATCGTCTCGGCGAGGCCGGTGACGAGGCCTGCCCACGGCCCCATTGCCGAGCGGGCGAACGAATAGGCGCCGCCGGTGTGCGGCATTGCTGCAGCCATCTCACCGATGGAGAAGATGAGGCCGTAGTACATTGCCACCAGGATGACGAACGCGATGGCCATTCCGCCGAAGCCCGCAGACGCGATGCCGAAGTTCCAGCCTGAGAAGTCACCTGAGATGACCGCCGCGACGGCGAGGCCCCATAGCCCCCACACGCCGGCGGTGCGCTTGAGCTTGCGCTTCTCGAAGTAGTCGGCTCCGGCGGTCGTGTACTTGACGCCGGAGACCTTGCGAGTCTCTGCCATGTCCGGTCCTTTCCCAGTAACTAATCGGGTGCGGGACCAACGACAGACTGCCGCGTCCACGCTTATCGGAGAGCTTGGCGGCTATTGGTACCCGATGTCTACCTTTGGATGTTAATTGCGCGTTACATTGGGCCGAAGCACGCTTCATCCGGTGTGATGTAATGGTCGGAACTCACTCGAAGTGGAGCACACGTGGCAACAGGCAACCTCACGGTAGAGGCACTCTCGGAGCTGGTCGCGGCGAAGGAGATCGACACAGTCATCATCGCGTTCACCGACATGCAGGGGCGCCTCATCGGCAAACGGGCATCCGCCCGCCTGTTCCTCGAGGAGCTCGCCGAGCACGGTGCGGAGTGCTGCAACTACCTGCTCGCGGTCGACGTCGAGAACAACACCGTTGACGGCTACGCGATCTCGTCGTGGGAGCGCGGCTACGGCGACATGGCGATGATCCCCGACCTCGACACCCTTCGTCTCGCGCCCTGGCTGCCCGGCACCGCGATCGTGACCGCCGACCTCACGTGGCTCGACGAGACTCCCGTGAACCCCGACCCGCGCCAGGTGCTCAAGCGCCAGGTCGCGCGGCTGGCCGAGAAGGGGCTCACGGCGCTCGCCGCGACCGAGCTCGAGTTCATCGTCTTCGACGACAGCTACCGCGACGCGTGGAAGAAGAAGTACACCGAACTCACGCCCGCGAGTGACTACAACATCGACTACGCGCTCATGGCCTCGACGCGCATGGAGCCGTTGCTGCGCGACATCCGCAACAGCATGGACGGTGCCGGCATGTACTGCGAGGGCGTCAAGGGTGAGTGCAACCTCGGCCAGCAGGAGATCGCCTTCCGTTACACTGACGCGCTCGCGACGTGCGACAACCACTCGATCTACAAGAACGGCGCGAAGGAGATCGCGGATGCCCACGGCAAGTCGCTCACGTTCATGGCCAAGTTCAACGAGCGCGAGGGCAACTCGTGCCACATTCACCTCTCGGTGGTGGGTGCCGACGGTGACCCCGTCATGGCAGACAAGAACAGGCCATACGGATTCTCGAAGCTCATGGAGCACTGGATCGCAGGCCAACTGGCGACCCTCCGCGAACTGACACTGTTCTTCGCCCCCAACATCAACTCGTACAAGCGCTACGTCGAGGGAAGCTTCGCCCCCACCGCCGTGGCGTGGGGCCTCGACAACCGCACGTGCGCGCTCCGGGTCGTCGGCCACGGCCGCTCGCTGCGGGTCGAGAACCGCGTGCCCGGTGGTGACGTGAACCAGTACCTCGCGGTCGCCGCACTCATCGCGGGAGGCCTGTACGGCATTGAGCACGAGCTCGAACTCGAACCGATCTTCGAGGGCAATGCCTACGTCTCCGACGCTCCGCGGGTACCCGCATCGCTGCGCGAGGCGACCGAGCTGTTCGCGGGTTCCGAGATTGCGGTCGAGGCCTTCGGTGAAGACGTCGTCGCCCACTACCTGAACAACGCGCGCGTCGAGCAGTCCGCGTATGACGCGGCCATCACTGACTGGGAGAGGGTAAGAGGCTTTGAGCGGTTCTAGGCCCATCATCGGTCTCACCACGTACCTCGAGCAGGCGCAGACGGGGGTGTGGGACGTGCAGGCGTCATTCCTTCCGAAGGTCTACTTCGAGGCGGTCAACAAGGCCGGCGGCATTGCCGTGCTCCTGCCGCCGCAACCGGTCGACGCCGAGATCGCCGGGCGCGTGCTCGACGGCCTCGACGGACTCATCATCACCGGGGGCAAGGACGTGGATCCGGCGCGCTACGGGCAGGATCCGCACGCGGAGACTGACGAGCCCCGTCGCGATCGCGATGCCTGGGAGGATGCGCTGCTCACGGCGGCGATCGAGCGAGGGCTTCCGTTCCTCGGTATCTGCCGCGGGGCCCAGCTGTTGAACGTCGCTCTCGGTGGGACACTCCACCAGCACCTGCCGGACGTCGTCGGCTCCAGCCGGTACAGCCTGGGGTCGGGCACCTTCGCCGACAACGACGTGTCTGTCGACGCCGGGAGCACAGTCGCGTCACTCGTCGGCGACACAGTCGTCGGCAAGTCGTACCACCACCAGGCGATCGATGAGGTTGCCGAGGGACTCGTGGTGACGGCACGCTCCGATGACGGCACCATTCAGGCCGTCGAACTGCCGAGTGTGCCATTCGGCATCGCAGTGCAGTGGCATCCGGAACAGGACGACGAGGACGTGCGGCTCTTCGCGGGACTCGTAGAAGCAGCAAGGACGTACCGTGGCTAGCACCCAGCTCATCAACCCCGCCACCGAGGCGAACCTGCAGGTCATCGAGCACACCACGCTCGAGGGCGTCGACGACGCGGTCGCGCGAGCCGTCACCGCGCAGCGCTCATGGGTGGCCCTCGCCCCGGCCGCGCGGGCCGGTGCCCTGCGCGATTTCGCCGCGGCCGTGGGCGGTGCGATCGAGGAACTCGCGCTGCTCGAGGTCGTCAACTCCGGGCATCCCATCGGCCAGGCCCGGTGGGAGGCCGGGCATGTGCGCGACGTGCTCACCTATTACTCGGCGGCGCCCGAACGGATGCTCGGCAAGCAGATTCCCGTCGCGGGCGGGCTGGACGTGACCTTCCTCGAACCGCTCGGCGTCGTCGGCGTGATCGTGCCGTGGAACTTCCCCATGACGATCGCGAGCTGGGGTTTCGCGCCCGCGCTCGCCGCGGGCAACGCAGTGGTCCTCAAGCCCGCCGAGTGGACACCGCTCACCGCAATCCGGCTCGGCGAGCTGGCCCTCGAGGCCGGGCTTCCGGATGGGCTCTTCCAGGTTCTGCCGGGCAAGGGGTCGGTGGTCGGCGAACGATTCGTCACGCACGAGAACGTGCGCAAGATCGTCTTCACCGGGTCGACCGAGGTCGGCAAGCAGGTGATGGCCGGATGCGCGGCGCAGGTCAAAGCGGTAACCCTCGAGCTCGGCGGCAAGAGTGCCAACGTCGTCTTCGCCGACTCCGACCTCGAGAAGGCTGCCGCGACGGCGCCCTACGCGGTGTTCGAAAACGCAGGACAAGACTGCTGCGCTCGCTCGCGCATCCTCGTGGAGCGCAGCGTGTACGACAAGTTCCTGCATCTTCTCGAGCCTGCAGTGAAGGGCGTCAAGGTCGGAGACCCGAACGACGAGGGCACCGAGATGGGCCCGCTCGTCTCCAAGGCGCACTTCGACTCCGTGACCTCGTACCAGCCCGACGACACCGATGTCGCGTTCCGCGGCAGCGCGCCCACCGGGTCCGGATACTGGTTCGCCCCGACCGTCGTCACGCCGAAATCGCGCGACGACCGCCGTGTCACCGACGAGATCTTCGGACCGGTCGTGACCGTGCTCCCGTTCGATGACGAGGCCGACGCGATCGCTCTCGCGAACGCGAGCATCTACGGGTTGAGCGGCTCGATCTGGACGCGCGACGTCGGCCGGGCCATCCGGGTCGCCCGCGGCGTCGAGAGCGGAAACCTCTCGGTCAACTCGCACTCGAGCGTGCGCTACTCGACCCCGTTCGGCGGGTTCAAGCAGAGCGGACTGGGTCGCGAGCTCGGGCCGGACGCAGCCTCGGCCTTCACCGAAACCAAGAACGTCTTCATCAGCACCGATTAAGACTGCACCGACTAAGGACACAGACACATGGCAATCACCAAGATCGACCTCACGCAGCGCCTCGCGGGCAAGGTCGCCGTCATCACGGGCGGCGCAGGCGGGATCGGATTCGCCACGGCGCAGCGGTTCGCCGCGGAGGGCGCGACGGTCGTGATCGGCGATCTCCCCGGTTCTCCGGGCTCGGCCGCGGCCGAAGCGGTCGGCGGGCTCTTCATCGAGGTCGATGTGACGGACGAGGCCCAGGTCAACAACCTGTTCGACACTGCAGCCGCGACCTACGGCTCGGTCGACATCGCGTTCAACAACGCGGGAATCTCTCCCCCCGACGACGACTCGATCGAGACGACGGAGCTGCCGGCGTGGGATCGCGTGCAGAACGTCAACCTCAAGAGCGTGTACCTGTGCTCGCGCGCTGCGCTGCGCCACATGGTGAAACAGCAGTCGGGATCGATCATCAACACTGCGTCGTTCGTCGCGGTCATGGGCTCGGCGACGTCGCAGATCTCCTACACGGCGTCGAAGGGCGGCGTGCTCGCGATGACGAAGGAGCTCGGCGTGCAGTTCGCTCGCCAGGGCATCCGGGTCAACGCGCTGTGCCCCGGCCCGGTCAACACTCCGCTGCTGCAGGAGCTGTTCGCGAAAGATCCCGAGCGCGCACAGCGTCGCCTCGTGCACATCCCCAAGGGACGGTTCGCGGAACCCGAAGAGCTCGCCGCCGCCGTCGCGTTCCTCGCGAGCGACGACGCGAGCTTCATCACGGCGTCGACGTTCCTCGTCGACGGGGGCATCAGCTCGGCCTACGTGACGCCGCTGTGATGCTTCGAGAGCCTCAGCACCCATGACGATCACGGGGGAGGGTGACGCGACTTACGAGGGTCTCGCCGACGAAGCGCTGTTCCGCCCCGTACGCAACGGCAACGCCTTCGAAGACACTGTCGCGCGCCTGCTGCAGACGATCCGCCTCGGCATCGTTGCGCCGGGGGAGGCGCTGCCGCCCGAGCGCGACCTCGCAGCCCGGTTCTCGGTGAGCCGCGACACCGTGCGCGAGGCGATCCGGTCGCTCAGCGAGGCGGGGTACCTCGTCGCCAGGCGCGGGCGCTACGGGGGCACCTTCGTGAGCGACACGATTCCCGAAACGGTGGTCGGCCCGGATGCCGCGGCCCCCACCGTCACGGAGATCGAGGACGTGCTCGGTCTGCGTGACATCCTCGAGGTCGGCGCCGCACGAGCAGCCGCGGGGCGGGACCTCTCAGCGCCGGAACGTGACCTGCTCTTCACCCGCCTCAAGGAGACCGCCGCGGCATCCGCCACCGACTACCGTCGACTGGATTCGCGCCTGCACCTCACCATCGGGGAACTCGTTGGCACGCCCTCGCTCGTCTCGCTGCTCGCCGACAATCGCACGCGCGTCAATGAGCTGCTCGACGGCATTCCGCTGCTCGCGCGCAACATCGAGCATTCAAACGAGCAGCACGAGGCGATCGTGGTGGCAATTCTCACGGGAAATCCGGAGCGCGCGGCAGCCGCGATGTCCGAGCACCTCGCGGGGTCCGCCGCGCTGCTGCGCGGCTTCCTCAGTTAGAGGAGGACTCGATCGCCTTCGCGAGATTCTTGTCGCGGGTGGCGTCCGACTTGGCAGCGGACCAGGGCTCGACGAATCCGCGCTGCTTCGAGTACGACAGGGCAGCGAACTTCTCCAGCACGCCGGCATCCTTGAGGGCAAGGGCGAACTCTTCCGGCAGCTCCAGCACGCGCGGGGCGTCGTCGAGTTCGAGCGTGACCTCGACGTCGTCACCGCCGTTGATGCCTGCCGCTGTGCGGTTCTCCGTGCTGAACGCGATGCGGAAAGCGCCCTTGTACCACCCGACTGTGTTGCGGTAGCTGTAGCCATCGACAGTCACGACGACGGGGTACCGCTTGCCCGGCCCGAGCTGGGCCATGCCGTCGGCGGGCACGACGATGCCGATGGGACCGCCGGTGTTCTCGAGAACCGTGCGGAACGTGACCGACATGTCAGACGGCAGGCGGGGTTCTGGGCGTGCGCGGCTTGGTGACCGGTGGCTTCGTCACGGTGGTCGGCGTGGTTGCGATCGGAGTTGTCGCCGTCGGAGTGGTGGTGGCGACGGGGGTCGTCGCGGCCGGGGTGACCGCTGGCGAGTTCTTCGCGACGTAGATCCTGGCGGCCTGCGTGGCCACGAGCAGGAATCGCACGAGCACGAAGATCAGCGCTGCGGCGATGAGGAGCAGCACGATCATGCCGAGTGCCCCCGCGATGAACTCGATGATGTGCCACGGGCGGTATGTGTCCCACATGGTCAGTCCTCCAACTCGTCTTGCGTCTGTGCTTCCTTGACGATCGTCCCTACGGCGATCGCGACCGTGAGACCCCAGCTCACCCACATCAGGATCAGACGCCAGTCACGGGGGCCCTTGCGTGTCGCCTGCACGGTACCCCACCCGCCGACGAGTGCGCTGAGAAGGGTCGTGTTGAAGATGAACTTCCGCATGATCCGAGGCTACCCCGGGTCGCAATCCGGTCCCACCCCTTGCGTCGTCACAGTTGATTGTGAAATCCGCGATCCTCGGTGGTGCGCTGCTCGTGATCGGCGCGGTCCTCATCGCCACGGGCGTGCTCCCCGCGACGGATGCCCTCGCCGTCGCCGACCGGGTATGGCCGATCCTTCTCTTCGTGGTGGCGATCACTGTGGTGACCGAGCTCGCAGCCGAGGCCGAGCTCTTCCGCATCGTCGCGGAACGCGCGGCCCGCTGGGGCCTCCCTCGTCCTAGCCCTAAGCGGCTGAGCCCGATCAGGCCGAGAGCCGTCAAACGGTCCTTCGGCTGGCGAACGAGAGAGCACTTGGCGGCTCTGAGGCCACCGGGGGAGGAGTTCGCTGAACGGACACTGAGTGTTCACTGCCAAACTGACCGATCGGACAGTGTCTGACCGATCGGTCAATTAGCGTGGCATCCATGTCGACACAGGAAGAACTTCGCACCATCGCGCTCGCCGAGTTCGCGGCGGCCGGGTACGGCGCAACCTCCCTGCAGCGCATCGCCGAGCTCGCCGGTGTCTCCAAGTCGAGCGTGCTGTACCACTTCGAGTCGAAGGAGCACCTCCTCGAAGCCGCGATCGGCCCGGCCATCGACCGCATGCACGTCGTGCTCGCGCCCCTCGAGGTCGCAGGTATCGGCGATCGCCGCGCGTTCCTCGAAGCGTTCGTCGACTTCCTCCTCGAGTACCGTCTCGAGGTCAACATGTTCATCAACCAGGGGCCGTCGCTCGTCGACGTGCCCGTCATCGAGCGCGCGAACGAACTCGTTCGCCAGCTCGCCGAGTTCTTCGCCGTCAACTCCGACTCCCTCGAGGAGAGGATGCGCTTCGGCATCGCCCTCGGCGGTGCCGCCTACATGCTGTGCAGCGTGCAGACGTTCGACCTTGCACAGGTCGAAACCCCCGATGAGACCAGGGCCGCTCTCATCACCATCCTCACCGACCTCCTGGGGTAACCAATGGCAACGCTCCTCTACCGTCTCGGCCGCTTCTCGTTCCGCCACTCGTGGCGCGTGATCGGTGTGTGGCTCCTTCTCCTCGTCGCAACTCTCGGCGGCGGCCTCGCCCTCGGCGGGCAGACTCAGGATTCGTTCGCGATTCCGGGTACAGAGTCGCAGGCGGCGCTCGACCGGCTCGAGGCGGTGTTCCCCTCCGTCGCGGGAGCCAGCGCGACAGGGGTCGTGGTGGCGCCGGCCGGGTCATCAGTCGACGATGAGAAGGCGACAATCGACACGCTCGTCACGGCCATCGAGGACGTGCCGGGCGTCGCCTCGGTCATGAACCCGTTCGACCAGTACGCGGGCAACGCGATCAGCGAAGACAAGTCGATGGCGATCATCCAGATCCAGTTCGACGGGCCATCGACGGATGTCACGGACGCCACGGTCGCTGATCTCAAAGACACCGCGGCGATCGGTGAAGACGCTGGCCTGCAGGTCGAGTTTGGCGGCCAGGTGTTCCAGGAGACCTCGGTTCCCATCACGATCACCGAGGTGTTCGGCGTGGTGTTCGCCGGTGTCGTGCTGTTCATCACCTTCGGATCGCTCCTCGCCGCCGGAATGCCCCTCCTGAGCGCACTGCTCGGCGTCGGCATCGTCATGGGCGCGATCATGGCGACCTCCGCGTTCACGACGGTGTCGAGCTCAGCGCCTCTCCTCGCACTCATGATCGGCCTTGCCGTCGGTATCGACTACGCGCTGTTCATCCTGTCGAGACACAGGACCCAGCTCGCGCGCGGCGAGGATCCCGAGGAGTCAGCCGCGATGGCGGTCGGCACGGCCGGCAGCGCAGTCGTGTTCGCGGGCCTGACCGTGATCATCGCCCTGCTCGGGCTGCTCGTGGTGGGCATCCCGTTCCTGAGTGTCATGGGCGTCGGCGCCGCGGTGGCCGTGCTCATCGCGATCGGAGTGGCCACGACCCTGCTGCCCGCGCTGCTCGGCCTCGCGAAGGGCCGGCTCGCGCCGAAGGAGGGCTCGCGTGCGTGGAAGCGCGCGGTGGCCGCCGAGAAGGGCGAGCAGAAGACCATGGGCATGCGCTGGGTGAAGGGCGTCATGAAGCGCCCAGTGCTCGCCACCCTCGGCGTTGTCGCCATTCTCGGAACTCTCGCCATCCCGGCCCTGAGCCTCGACCTCAATCTGCCCGACGGCGGCTCGCAGCCGGCCGGCTCGACGCAGCGGGAGGCCTACGACCTGGTGACCGAGGGCTTCGGCCCCGGCTACAACGGACCGCTCGTCGTCGCGATCGACATCACGCAGACCGTCGACATCCTCGATGATCTCGACGCGATCGGCGCCGAACTGCGCGGCCTCGACGATGTCGCCTATGTCTCGCCTGGGTTCCCCGACGAGGGGCTCGACACCGCGATCATCCAGGTCACGCCCGAGAGCGCGCCCGACTCGGTTGCGACGAAGGAGCTCGTGCAGAAGATCCGCGATCTCGCGCCCTCGATCGAGAAGAAGTACGACACCCCGATCTCGGTCACCGGTACGACGGCCGTGGGCATCGACATCTCGAATCGCCTCACCAACGCCCTGATCCCGTTCGGCCTCATCGTGGTCGGCCTGTCGATAGTGCTGCTCATGGCGGTGTTCCGCTCGGTGCTCGTGCCGATCAAAGCCGCTGTCGGGTTCCTGCTGTCGGTCGTCGCGTCGTTCGGCGTCGTGGTCGCGATCTTCCAGTGGGGATGGCTCAGCGACCTGCTGGGCGTCGAGAACCCGGGCCCGATCCTGAGCTTCATGCCGATCATCCTCATGGCAGTGCTGTTCGGGCTCGCCATGGACTACGAGGTGTTCCTCGTCTCGGGCATGAGGGAGGAGTTCGTCAAAACCGGGGACGCGAAGTACGCAGTCGCGCACGGTTTCGCGAACGGTTCGCGCGTCGTCACGGCGGCCGCGCTCATCATGTTCTTCGTCTTCTTCGCGTTCGTGCCCGAGGGCAGCGGAATGATCAAGCCCATCGCCCTGGGGCTCGCGGTCGGAATCGCCTTCGACGCGTTTCTGGTACGCATGACACTCGTACCCGCGCTCATGACCCTCTTCGGCAAGGCCGCGTGGTGGATGCCCAAGTGGCTCGGCCGCATCCTGCCGAACGTCGACATCGAGGGCGAGCAGTTGCGCGAGCACCGGCACGCTGTCGAGTGGGCGCGGGCGGAGGGCGACATCGCCCTGAGCGCCGAGTACCTCGTCGCGGGCTCGCACGAGCACTCGGTCGGCCCGCTCTCGATCAGCGTTGAGCGCGGATCCATCGTGATGGCGAGCGGCGACCCCGTCGACCGTCGGCTCGTGGCGGCCACCCTCTCGGGCAGGCTGGACCCGGTGTCGGGGCGCGCACAGGTGGCTGGGCATCCGTTGCCCTCTGAGGCCGCTGACGTGCGGTCGCTCGTCGCCCTCGCGGATGTCGGCGGAGCCCAGCGCACCGAGACGAGCGTCACTATCGGCGAGCTGCTCACGGAACGTCTCGAGATGACGCAGCCCTGGTACCGCTTCTTCACCACAGCCCGCAGCGCCCGTCGCTGGCTCGACCGGGTCAACGCCGTGCTCGGTGACGACCGCGCCACCGTGCGCAAGTCGAGCACGCTCGTCGAGCTGCCGCAGCTCGAGCGGGCCGTCGCACTCGCGTCGGTCGCGCTCGCCGAGCGCACGCCCATCGTCATGCTCGACCAGCTCGATTCGTTCGCGAGCGACGAGGAGGAGACGGCATTCGTCTCCGCTGTCGCGAGGCTCGCCCCCGCGACCACGACAGTCGTGATCGGCACGCCGATCCCGTCCCGCTGCGGCACTGTCGCAGATCGGACGGTGGTCGCCATCGACCTCTACTCGCTCTCCTCGGAAGGATTCGTGCGATGAAACGCTCAACCGCGCTCCGCTGGACCGGCCTCGCAGCCGTCGTCCTGATCCCACTCGCGTTCGCCGGCCTCTTCGTCGGCGCGGTCGGGCAGGGCGACAAGGCCCTCGACTCGATCCCGGTGGCGATCGTCAACCAGGACACCCTGCAGAAGACGACCTCCGCCGACGGCACAGAGCAGAACGTGTTCGCGGGCCGCCAGCTCGTGACCGAACTCACGGGCTCGAAGGGCTTCGACTGGACGATCACGAACGCCAAGGACGCCAAGGCAGCCCTCAAAGCGGGCGACGTGTATGCCATCCTGACCGTGCCGTCGAACTTCTCGTCTTCGATCCTGTCGCTCTCCGGCAGTGATCCCCAGAAGGCGGACATCTCCATCCGCACCGACGACGCGCACAGCTACCTGACCGGTTCGGTCGCGCAGGTCGTCGGCCAGACGATGGCAGACACCTTCGGCAACGCGATCACCGCGCAGTACATCGGCGGCATCTACGCCTCGCTGGGCGACCTCGGCACTTCGCTGGGCACGGCGGCGGATGGCGCTGCGCAGCTCTCCACGGGAGCCACGCAGCTCTCCTCAGGGATCAGCCAGTACACCGACGGCGTCGGCTCGCTCTCGTACGGGCTCTCGCAGCTCGACGACGGCGCCGCGGGACTCAGCCAGCTGAGTTCCGGAATCGCTACCTACACCGGGGGAGTCTCGCAGGTCTCGGGGTACTTCTCGTCGCTCGACCTCTCGAGCGTCACAGATCCGACAGTCAAGGCGCAGTTGCAGGGTGCGATTGCCCAGCTCGGTCAGGCCGCGGCCGGAGGTTCGACCCTGAACTCGCAGGCGTCCTCGGGCATCGCGGGCATCCAGTCGGGCATCTCGCAGAGCGCCAACGGCGCGTACCAGCTCTCGCAGGGCGGAAGCGCGCTCGTCGACGCGGCAAACGGTCTCGCCTCGGGTGCCACGGGTCTCGCCACGGGGCTGCAGTCGGGAGCCGACCAGATTCCTTCGACGGATGCCGACGCGGTAGCCTCATCTGCCGAGATCGCGGCAGACCCGGTCACGCTCTCGGTCTCCACGGACAACCCGGTCTCGCAGGTCGGACAGGTCGTCGCCACGTTCTTCGTTCCGCTCGGCCTCTGGATCGGCGCGCTCGCGGTGTTCCTCGTGCTGCCTCCGGTCACGAGGCGCGCGCTCACCTCGACGGCGCGCAACGGACGGCTCGTGGCATCCGCGATCGCTCGCGCGAGTGTCGTGACCGGCGCCCAGGCCGTGTTGCTGACCGCGCTGCTGCACGGCGCGCTCGGCGTCGGCTGGAACCTGCTGCCCGCGACGCTCGGCTTCTCGCTGCTCACCGCGCTCGCGTTCACGGCGTTCCACTACCTGCTCACCATCGGCCTCGGCCGCGCGGGGCTCGTCGTGTCGCTCTTCCTGCTCGCCGTGCAGGTGACGTCGACCGGGGGGATCTACCCGATCCAGCTGCTGGCGACGCCGTTCCAGCTCGTGAGCCCGTTCCTGCCGCTCACCTACGCGGTCACTGGCATGCAGGGCATCCTCTCGGGTGGTGACCCGGGCTCGGTTGTCGTTTCGGCGCTCACGCTGCTTGCGTTCGGCGCGGGCAGCGTCGTCGTCGCACTCTTCGCGATCCGGCGTACTCGTCGCGCGGGAGCCCTCGGGCTCGTCCCGAGGGCTGCCTAGCCCAGCGCGGCGACCACGCGATCCCACCAGTCGGCAGACGCCGCTCGCTTCTCCTCCGAGAGGCGGGCGGCGTTCTCGCGTATCGGCTCCCGCTTCGCCCAGAGTCGGGATGCCACGGCCGCACCGCGCCCGGCCACGAGGTCCTCAACGGGCAGAACGCCGTCCTGGCCGAAGTTTCTCAGGGCCCCGCGCAGCTTGACCCCCGTGTACTCGTCGACGGGAATCCCGAGCACCGGCACCCCGGCGGGCACGGCGAACACGACCGGGTGGTACCTGCTGCTCACGACGAACGCCGCCTCGCGCGCGAGCCGCGCCGCCGTTTCGGGGTTCGTGGGCGTGATGACTGTCGCGGTGGAGCGCATCGCCGCGATCACGCGGTCGTGCATGGCCGAGTCGCCGTACGAGCGCGCGGGATCGAGCGAGCCGAAGTGCGCGAGGAACCGCACGGGAAGCCCGATGCCGTCGAGCAGCGCGGCGGTTTCGCGCACGACCGCATCCCGGTCGGCGTCGCCGACGTGGCTCGCGAGGCTCACGAGGCAGTAGTCGCCGCGCGCGGCCTCGTCGTCGAGCAGGTGACTCGCGTCGTCGACAGTCTGCTCGAACCGGGAGGTGACGCCCAGCCGCTCGACGAGGGCGTGCGAGCTGGCCTCGCGCAGGCCGACGAGCCGCGCGGAGGAGAGCAGCTCGGCCACCAGTGCGCCGTCCGCGTCGTCGAGCTCGGGCCCGATGGTCTGGCCGGTCACGACGAGGGGCTTTCCCAGTGCCGCGGCGATCGCGCCGAGGGTCGCGCGCTCGAAGACGTGGTGAGACCACAGGGAGGTCATGTTGCCGCCGCCCGCGACTATCACGCCGTCCGCGGCGCGCACGGCCTCGATGACCGCGAGTGCCGGGTCGGCGGGATCGAGCGTGCCCTCGCCCCGGGCTGCACGGATGACGCGGCCCCTGCGCTCCTCGTTCGCCGCACGATCGCGACCGAAGCCGATCGGCTCGACGGCCCCGATGCCGTAGCGCTCGGCGCTCTCCGCCGGACTCGACGAAATTCCGGTCACGTGGTCGACACCGCGCCGCCGAACCGCGGCGACGAGGGCACCGAACATAGCCTCGTCGCCGATGTGGATGATGTCGTCAGTGACTCCGATGTCGCCGATGGCAACTATGCGCACGCCAACCCCTTACACGTCATGGCCCATTCACGCTAGCCGATATCGGGAGTCATCCGTGCCGTTTATCATCGAATGTGGTGTCCGTACCCGGCCCAGAAGGCCGAGGCGGACGGAAGGGTCTTCGTGGGTATCCTCACCTCCCTGGATGCAGTCCAGCAGGCCGATCGTCTGGTCGATTCGATGCGGCTCGCTGACGACCTCGCGTTCGAGGCAAGCCGCGACAGCGGCGTGCGAACCATCCGCGTGCTCACCGCCGCCCTGACCAGCGACGACCAGCTCGTCGCGATAGCGGCTACCCACGCGCTCGCCGGAATCGTCGACGCGCAGGCCGATGTCGCGGTCTCGCAACTGCTCTCGAGCGAGCGCGGCTTCCTGCGCGAGCACGCGGCCTGGGCCCTTGGCTCGCGCCTGCCGCGCTTCGACGCTGTCGGCCGCCTCATCGGTCTCGTCGCCGACGGTGGTTTCGGCGGAATGGTCGCCCAGCGCACCCTCGAGCAATGGTCGGCGTCCGCCGCCGATCACGTCGCCATCGGCCTCGAAGGGGCGCTCCTGGGCCTCACCGATCCCGGTGCGCGCTACCGCGTAGTCGAGACGCTCGGCCTCGTGCGCGCACCCATGACCCTCGCGCCGCTGCTGCGCATCGCGGGTGACCCGGTCGAGGACCACATTGTGCGTGTCGCCGCGGTTTCCGCGCTCGGACAGCGCTCTGGTCACGACTCCGTGCTGGCGGGGCTCCGCAGCCTCGCTTCGGGCGACGACTTCCTCTCCGACGTCGCGCGCCTGTCCCTCATCGACCTGAGCATCACGGATGCTGAGCCCCACGGCGGCGCGGGCCTGACGGTCGCCCAGCTCTTCCTGCACGCAGACATCGACGCCGATCTCACCCACGTGGGCAGCGGTGACAACGGTGGAATCGCCACCCTGCTCGTGCGGCTCGGGGACGCGTTAATCGGCGACGGGCACGGCGTCGACCGGGTCGTGACGATGTCGCGGGGTTCCGCTGCGGGCGCGATCGAGAGCGTGAGCGAGCTCGGGGCGACATCCCTCGGCCACGTGTACGGTCGCGTTCCGTCGCTGAGCGCTCCCGTGCAGTCCGCGAACGCGTGGCCGCTGCGGGTTGCCGTGCGCCGCGGCATTCGACGCATGCTTCGTGCCGCGGGCGGCATCGACGTGCTGCACCTGCGCATGGCCGATGTCGGCAGCCTCGCCGCGGCGGATGTCGCGCGCGAGCTCGATATCCCCGTTGTCTTCACTGTGGCGCCCGACCCGCACGCCGTGATCGACTCCCTCGACAAGTCTGGTCAGCTCACGCGCTGGAACTTCGGCGAGGTCGACGAGCGGGAGCACTTCTGGTTCCGCGCGCGCCTCGTGCAGCAGCTCGCCGCGAACGCTGACCACACGGTGCTCTTCCCGCGTCCGCAGCTCGAGCGCGACATGCGGCAGCTCGTCGGGATCGACATCACCGCCCATCCCGAACGCCACTCGATAGTGCCGGAGGGCATCGACCTCGCGGTCATCGACCGAGCGGTCGCCGAAGCCGCGGACCATGCAGCTGGCCTGCCCGCAACGCCGGCCCTCGAACGGCTCGAAGCACTATTGCGCACGCTCCCCGAGGAGCGCCGCGGCCTACCGCTGCTCGTGAGCGTCGGGCGCTTCCACCGGGTCAAGGGCATGGCGACCGTCGTCGAGGCGTGGGCGCGCGGACCGATAGCGGACCGCGCCAACCTGCTGCTCATCGGTGGCGATCTCGAGAACCCCTCGGCCGACGAGGCCGAGCAGCTGGCAGCCATGGATGTTGTCATCCCGGCCGTGGAGCGCGCGTCGCAGGGGCTTCTCCTCGCGGGTCATCAGCCGAATGACACGGTTGCCCGCTGGGTTGCCGCTGCGCGTTTCGGGATACCCGGCCTCGCGGCCCCGCACGGTGTCTACGTGTGCGGCAGCCTCAAGGAGGAGTTCGGCATCGCCTTGCTCGAGGCGATGGCCTCCGGCCTGTTCGTCGTCGCACCGGACGGGGGCGGCCCCGCCACCTACGTGCTCCAGGGCGTCACGGGCCTGCTCGCCCCCACCTGGGATCTCGCGCTGCTACGCGCGGCGATAACGGAGGCGTTCGGCCTCGCCGCTGCCGCCGACGTCGACGAGCGGGCCATCCAGTCGCGGGCGACAGTGGAGAAGAGCTACACGATCCAGTCGATGGCCCGCGCACTCGGCACCGTGTACTCCGACGTGCACGCGGCGCAGGCCGCGCTGCGTGAGAGGTCGGTGCAGGCCCTGTGACCCTGCTGGTCATCTGCCCGGACTACGCCTCGCACCTGCTCCCGCTGCTCACCCTTGCTACGACCTGGCATGACGCGGGGGAGCGGGTCGTCGTCGCCACAGGTCCGGCGACAGCTGGCATCGTCGAGCAGTTTGGGTTCGAGCGCGTGAACATCCAACTCGGCAAGGGGTCGAACCCCGGCGTGATCCGCGCCGAAGAGCAGCCCAAGGGTGAGGATGACGCGCTGCGCGGGTTCTTCGACGCCACCCGGCGCGGCATGGTGGCCACGCTCGCGTTCCAGGCCGAGGCTCGGCTGAGCGACTTCATGTGGGAGCCCGTGCGCATCGGGCGTGAGGTGCAGGCCGTCGTGGAATCCGTCGCCCCCGACTCGATAATCGTCGATCATCTCGCGTTCAGCGCGCGTCTCGCACTCACGGCCGCGGGCATCGCGCACGCGGACGTCGTGGTCGGGCATCCCTCGGCACTGCCACTCGCGGGGGAGGTCTACGGCTACCCACCCGCGTGGCCCGCCGCGTTCGAGCCCTCGGTCGGGGAGCTCGCCGAGTTGCGCGCCCTGTGCGTGCGCGTGAGTGAGTCGTTCACGCGCGAGTGGAATGCCGCGCTCGCCGAGTTGAACCCCGCCGCGATCGCGTCTGCAAGCGCGTTCGAGGAGCACGGCGACGTGCTGCTCTGCAACTACCCGTCCGAACTCGCCGAGCCACCGAGGGATGCCGTGTACCTCGGGTCTGCGGTGCGCGAGGAGGAGCCCGACGCCGAGGTGGAGGAGTGGCTGGCCTCGAGCGACGAGTCCTTCGTCTACGTGAGCTTCGGCAGCTTCCTCTCCGTGCGCTCGGATGTGCTCGCGCGCGTGGCGTCGGCGATCGCCGCGCGCGGCCTGCGCGCCGCGATAGCCCTCGGCTCGGCCGACCGGGCGCACCTCGGCGAGCTTCCCACGGGTTGGCTCGTGCGCGAGTTCCTGCCCCAGGTGCGGCTGCTCGGATCCGCCAGGGCCGCGGTCACGCACGGCGGCAACAACAGCGTGACCGAGGCTATGACGTTCGGCGTTCCGCTGCTCGTGCTGCCGTTCTCGACGGACCAGTTCGCCGGTGCGGCCGCCCTCGAGAACGCCGGGTTCGGCGTCGCGCTCGCTCCCAATGAGGCGACGGTCGACGAGCTGGCGGCCGGGCTCGACAGGGTTCTCGCGCTGCGCCGGGAGCCCCTCGACGCCCTGTCGGCGAGCCTGCGTCAGCAGCCGGGCAGCAGCCGGGCGTTCGCTGCGCTCGCCGCAACGAGGTCGCCTATCGCTGCCGGGTCGCCCGAGGCCGCGCGGTAGCGCTCCATGAGCGTGGCGTTCGCGTCGTACTGCTCCCCCTCGCGCGGCTGGGCCACGTGATGCAGGGCAAAGACGAGCCCCTGCTCGCGGCGGGGCGGTTCACCGAGGATCGTCGAGTGTGCGATGTACCACGCGGCATCCTCGAACCCCCACCCGCGGAAGCGCTCGTCCTGGCCACCGTGGCTCGCCCACGTGCGGGGCGTGGTCACGTAGACGCCAGAGCAGGCGCCGCGCACAGGTTCGAAGTTGCAGTCCTCGAGTTGCGCACCCGCGGTGAACTGCGCGGTTCCCGATGCCCCGAGCCAGCGGTACTCGGTGTAGGGAAGGTGCACGCGGCCCGACATCTCCGCGCCCCCGATCGCCGCCAGCAGGGACTCACGCTGGGGGAGGGTGTCGGCGTCGCCCACGACGACGACCTCATCCGGGTCGTCGACCGAAGCGATTCCGAGGTTGCGGGCTTGCGAGAGGTTGAACACGTCGTCGACGCAATCCACGAGGCGCAGGTCGGCGCCGTCGAGGTTCTCGCGGTACCAGGCGGCCACGGCATCGAGTGCGGCGAGCCGGGATTGCTGCGGGCGCCAGGGGATCACGACGACGGTCATACCGCAAGCCTAGGCTGCTGGATCAGGCGGCTTTGCTGCTCAATCGCTCGGCAAGCGAGCCGCCCTCGCGTGCAGCGGCGACCTCGCGCTCGACATCGACGTCGAGGGAGTCGGGACCGGTGCGACGCACGAGCAGGTCCGCCTCGATCTGCTTCCACAGCTCGTCGTGCTGGGCCATCGTGGTCGGCGCCGCGACCCGGCGGCCGCTCGTTTCACGCTCGGGGTTGAACGCGGTGGCGACATGGTGCGCGACGGTGTCGGCGACGGTGGAGACGAAGACGGCGTCGTCAGTCGTCGTTCGGCCGAGCGTGATTCGGAAGCTCCCGCCGGGGCCGAACATCTCGAACAGCCGCTCACGCATGAGGTCGAAGATGAGCTGCTGCTCCGCTTCGCTGCTGGTGGTGTGGCGCTCCGACATAGTCCCCAGTGTGGAGGACGCCTCAGTCACGGAGGGGTCAACACGCCGGGGCTAGAGCCAGTCGCGCTTCTTGAACACGACGTACAGGACGACCGCCGAGAGCGCCATCAGGCCGATCGCGAAGGGGTAGCCGAATGCCCACAACAGCTCGGGCATGAATGTGAAGTTCATGCCGTAGATCGCGGCGATGAGCGTGGGCGCGAACAGGATCGCAGCCCATCCGGAGATCTTCTTGACCTGGTCGCCCTGTTCGATACTCACTCGCGAGAGGCTGCGCATCTCCTCGTTCTGGCTTTGCGTCACGAGCGTCGACTGCACGGAGAGCGCGTTCTGGAGGAGCGCGCGGAAGGAGTCTGCGCGCTCCACCGCCTTGAGCGTGTGGTCGAGCACGTCGCGCAGGTTCCGCTGCAGCTCGATGTCGATCTTGTACTTGTCGTAGCCGGCCTGGAGCGCTTCGAGCATATCTATGAGGGGATGGGTGGCGCGCTGGAACGCCATCGCCTCGGACGCGAGCTTGTAGATGCGCCGCGAGACCGCGGGATCGCCCTCGAAGAGCTGGTTCTCGATCTCGTCGATGTCGTTCTCGAGGCCCGCGATCACGGGATGGTACTCGTCGACGACCTCATCGAACACCGCGTAGAGCACGGCCTGCGGGCCGAGGGCGAGGAGCTCGGGCGCGCTCTCGAGCCGCTTGCGCACACGTCCGAGGTCAGGTGACTCGGCGTGCCGAACGGTGATCGCGAAGTTGGGGCCGATGAACATGTGCACCTCGCCGAACTCGACCTCCTCCGGGGCGTCGAGGTAGCGGGCAGGCCGGAGCACGACGAACAGCACCTCGCCGTATCGCTCGAGCTTGGGGCGCTGGTGCCCCGCGAGCGCATCCTCGACCGCGAGCGGGTGCAGTCCGAACTCGAGAGCCACCGAGCGCAGCTCTTCCTCGGTGGGTCGGTACATGCCGATCCATGCGAATCCACCGTGGTCACGCAGTTGCTCGAACGTCTGGTCGAGGCTCACGGGGTGGGCCTGGCGCACACCATCAAGATAGATGGCATTGTCGACGATCGGCATGGATGAGCCCTTCCTGGACGGTGCAGCAAGAATATGCGCTCGCGCGCTCCCGAACCTGCGATCAGGCCGAGTCGCTGTGCGCACTCGTTCGTCGAGAGCGCGATTCCCGCGCGAGATTCTGTCGCGCGAACTCGCGAGTCTCGACGAGTACCGCCAGGCGGTCGGCCTCCGTTCGAGCGCCCGGCGTGTGCACCTCGGCGATGATCGAACCCTTCCACCCGATCGAGGAGAGGTAGTGCAGGACCTCGGCGACCGGCTGGGCGCCGTGTCCCGGCACGAGGTGCTCGTCGAAGAAGTGGCCTTCGTCCATCGAACCGGCGCCGTCGCACAAGTGCACGTGGCGCAGTCGGCTGCCCATCGCGGTGGCGAACTCGAGCGAGTCGCGGCCGCCCAATGCCGCGTGCGAGAAGTCAAGGGTGATCGCGTCGCAATCAATCTGCACGGGGTCGGAGCTGGGGGAGTACCCGCGCAGCGTTGCCGGCCCCAGTTTCCAGGGGAACATGTTCTCGACCGCGAGTTCGACACCGAACTCGGTGGCCAACTGCCGGATCACGCGCTCGAATGTCCGGGCGTAGAAGACCTCCCAGCGGAACGGCGGATGCACCACGACGGTGCTCGCCCCTACCGCCCCCGCGAGCTCGGCCGACCTGGCAAGTTTCTGGTTGGGGTCGACACCCCAGACGAGTTGCGCGAGGGGCAGGACCGGGGCGTGCACCGAGAGTACGGGCAACTCGTACAGCCGAGACAGCTCGAGAAGCGCCGAGGCATCCTGTGTCTGGGGGTCCTGGGTCACCATCACTTCGACGCCGTCGAAGCCCGCCTCCTTCGCCAGTCGGAACGCCGACGCGAGCGGGAGCGGGAATACACATGAGGTGCTCATGCCTATGCGGATCATCAGGACAACGGTGGCAGGCACGGTTGTACGACGATGCGGGCTCGATGGGCCGATCGATTAACGCCGGGTGAAGGTCTCGAGACGCCGACCGTGTTCACCGCGCTGGTAACGTGGAAAGCGCAATGACCTCTCCGACGCACGCGGAATACGACTTCGTCGTCGTGTCCAACCGGCTGCCCGTTGACCGCGGGACCGATGCCAACGGCGTCGCGAACTGGACCCGTTCGCCCGGCGGACTGGTCACGGCGCTCGAACCAGTCATGCGCTCCCACGATGGCGCGTGGGTCGGGTGGGGAGGGCAGGCGGACCTCGAGATCGAGCCGTTCGAGAACGAGGGGATCCATATCGTTCCCGTCTCGCTCAGCGAGTACGACATCCAGAACTTCTACGAGGGCTTCAGCAACGACACCCTGTGGCCGCTCTACCACGACGTCATCGCGCCGCCCGGATACCACCGTGACTGGTGGGAGAACTACGTTCTCGTCAACCAGCGGTTCGCGGATGCCACGGCCGCCGTCGCCGCGCATGGCGCCGTCGTGTGGGTGCAGGACTACCAGCTGCAGCTCGTGCCGCGCATGCTGCGGGAGTCAAGGCCCGACCTCACGATCGGCTTCTTCAACCACATCCCGTTTCCTCCGTATGGCATCTACTCCCAGCTGCCGTGGCGCACGCAGATCATCGAGGGGCTACTCGGGGCCGACGTCATCGGGTTCCAGCGCGTCGCCGATGCCGGCAACTTCTCCCGCGCCGTGCGGCGGCTCACGAACTACGCGACGAAGAATCCGGCGATCGAGGTCGCCGTGCCTGGCCAGCCGACCCGTAGGGTCATCGCGCGGGCGTTCCCCATCTCCATCGACGCCGCGAGTTTCGAGGCGCTTGCCCGCGAGCCGCGCATCCAGGAGCGCGCGCGGGAGATTCGCGAGGGCCTCGGCAACCCGAAGACCGTCATGCTCGGCGTCGACCGCCTCGACTACACGAAGGGCATCGGCCACCGCCTCAAGGCGTTCGGCGAGTTGCTCGCCGAGGGGCGGCTGAGCGTCGAGGATGTCACCCTCGTGCAGGTCGCCAACCCGAGCCGCGAGCGCGTCGCCGCCTACATGCAGCTGCGCGACGAGATCGAGCTCACCGTCGGACGCATCAACGGCGACTTCGGCACGATGAGCCACCAGGCCGTGAGCTACCACCACCACGGGTATCCCCGCGACGAGATGGTCGCGCTCTACCTCGCCGCCGACGTGCTGCTCGTGACCGCTCTTCGCGATGGCATGAACCTCGTCGCAAAGGAATATGTCGCTGCCCGGTTCGACGACGACGGCGTACTCGTGTTGAGCGAGTTCACGGGGGCGTCAGACGAGCTCAAGCGTGCACTTCTCATTAACCCGCACGACATCGAGGGCATGAAGGATGCAATAGTGCAGGCAATCCAGATGCCGGCGAAGGAGCGCACGAGCCGCATGCGCTCGCTGCGCCGCCGAGTGCTCGAGAACGATGTCGAGCGGTGGTCGAGCAACTTCCTGCAGAGCCTCGAGCAGGCCCGCAAGGGACGGTACGACCGCATCGCACCCATGGATCTCCCGGACGAGCTCGAGTGGACAGTCGACCGCAGGTGGGCCAACTGATGGTCGACGTCGATACCGCACCCCCGTGGTCAAAGCTTCCCGAACCGCTCATCGGCGCCCTGCGCGAGCTCGCCCACGCCAAACGTCTGCTGATCGCTCTCGACTTCGACGGAACCCTCGCGCCCGAGGTTGACGACCCCGAGAAGGCACGCGCGCTCCCGGATGCCCGTGCCGCGGTGCTCCGACTGCTCGGGATGCCCAACACTCGAGTTGCCCTCGTCTCGGGCCGCGCGCTCAAGAGCCTTGAGCAGGTGGCCGACCTGCCGCAAACCGTCCTTCTCGTCGGTTCGCACGGGATTGAGATCCGCCTCGACTCGCCGGAGGACAACGTCTCCCTCGACACGGCCGAACTGCGCCAGGTCGACGTGCTCAACATGGTGCTCGGCGAGGTTGCCGACTCCGTCGACCAGGTCTGGCTCGAGCCGAAGGCCGCCGGGTTCGCCCTGCACACCCGCCTCGCGACCGACCACAACAGCCGCATCGCTCACCTCGTGGCCCGCAGCGAGGCCAGCGCCGAGGTGACCGGGCTCACGATCCGCGAGGGCAAGAACGTGCTCGAGTTCTCCGTGCGGTCGACGACCAAGGGCGAGGCGCTCGAGCACCTGCGTCGGTACACGCAGGCCGACGCCGTCTTCTACGCGGGCGACGACGTGACTGACGAGGACGCCTTCGCGGCTCTCACGGCCGACGACTTCGGTCTCAAGAGCGGCGAGGGCCCCACGCTCGCGAACTTCCGCGTGCCCGGGCCCACGCAGGTCGCGCGCGTGATCGCCCTGCTCGCCGACCTCCGCGACGGAGACGTGCACGAGCAGTAGCGCCTGCCTGTGCCTTCCCCAACTCTCCGCGCAGGTTGTCGAGCTGCGCGCAGATTGCCGCGCAGCTCGCGACTCTGGTCGCACCTCGGTGGCGGCACCGTCCAACCCACGCAGGTTCTACACTCGTACCATGCCGGAACAGCCCGATATCAAGCCGCGCTCGCGCACGGTCACCGATGGAATCGAAGCCACCACCTCCCGCGGAATGCTCCGCGCCGTAGGCATGGGCGATGCCGACTGGGACAAGCCCCAGATCGGTATTGCGAGCTCGTGGAACGAGATCACCCCCTGCAACCTCTCGCTCGACCGCCTCGCGCAGGCGGCCAAGGAGGGTGTGCACGGCGGCGGCGGGTATCCGCTGCAGTTCGGCACAGTCTCCGTCTCCGACGGCATCAGCATGGGCCACGAGGGCATGCACTTCTCACTCGTCTCCCGTGAGGTGATCGCCGACTCGGTCGAGGTCGTCATGCAGGCCGAGCGCCTCGACGGCTCCGTGCTGCTCGCGGGGTGCGACAAGTCGATCCCGGGCATGCTCATGGCCGCGGCACGCCTCGACCTCGCGTCGGTGTTCCTCTACGCGGGTTCGATTGCGCCCGGCTGGGTCAAGCTCAGCGACGGCACTGAGAAGGACATCACGATCATCGACTCCTTCGAGGCGGTCGGCGCGGTCAAGGCCGGCAAGATGAGCCTCGAGGATGCCAAGCGCATCGAGTGCGCATTCGCCCCCGGCGAGGGTGCCTGTGGCGGCATGTACACGGCGAACACGATGGCGAGCGTCGCCGAGGCGCTCGGAATGAGCCTTCCCGGTTCGGCGAGCCCCGCGGCCGCCGACCGCCGCCGTGACTACTACGCGCACCGCTCCGGAGAGGCAGTTGTCACCATGCTGCGGCTCGGGCTGACGGCACGCGACATCCTCACCAAGGAGGCGTTCGAGAACGCTATCGCGGTCGGTATGGCCCTGGGAGGTTCGACCAACATCGTGCTGCACCTGCTGGCCATCGCCCACGAAGCGGAGGTCGATCTGACCCTCGATGACTTCAACCGAATCGGCGACACGATCCCGCACATCGGCGACCTGAAGCCGTTCGGCAAGTACGTGATGAACGATGTCGATCGCCACGGTGGTATCCCCGTGCTCATGAAGGCCCTCCTCGATGCTGGCCTCCTGCACGGCGACGTCATGACCGTCACGGGCAAGACCATGGCGGAGAACCTCGCCGAGCTGAACCCCGAGCCGCTTGACGGCGAAGTGCTCCGCACCCTGGACAACCCGATCCACGCCACGGGCGGGCTCACGATCCTCAAGGGTTCGATGGCTCCCGAGGGTGCGGTCGTGAAGTCGGCGGGCTTCGACGCGAACGTGTTCGAGGGCCCCGCGCGAGTGTTCGAGCGCGAGCGCGCGGCGCTCGACGCCCTGACCGAGGGAACCATCGAAGCAGGATCGGTGGTCGTCATCAGGTACGAAGGCCCCAAGGGCGGCCCCGGGATGCGCGAGATGCTCGCGATCACGGCAGCCATCAAGGGTGCTGGCCTCGGAAAAGATGTACTACTCTTGACGGACGGCAGGTTCTCAGGCGGCACAACCGGACTGTGTATCGGCCACATAGCTCCCGAAGCAGTGGACGCAGGTCCCATTGCCTTCGTGCGCGATGGTGATCTAATAAGGGTCGATATCGCAGCTCGCTCGCTCGACCTACTTGTCGAACCAGCAGAGCTGGAAGCTCGCCGAAACGGCTGGGCTCCCCTTCCTCCGCGCTACACCCGTGGCGTTCTCGCGAAGTACTCCAAGCTCGTGCACTCGGCTGCGGTCGGCGCTGTCACCGGCTGATCTTCGCTCGATCACCGAACTACGTTAAGGATTCAGCTATGTCTACGGACTCGAGCCCGAGGCCGAAGAGTTCCGCCCCCGAGATGCTCACGGGATCGGGCGCGATCCTGCGCTCCCTCGAACATCTGGGGATCAAGGATGTCTTCGGCCTTCCCGGTGGCGCCATCATGCCGTTCTACGACGAACTCATGGCGTCGACCTCCATCAGGCACATCCTCGTGCGCCACGAGCAGGGTGCCGGTCACGCTGCCGAGGGCTACGCGGCATCCGGCGGCAAGGTTGGTGTCGCGATCGCGACGAGCGGCCCCGGTGCCACCAACCTCGTGACCGCGATCGCCGACGCGTACATGGATTCGGTGCCCATGATCGCCATCACCGGCCAGGTCTTCTCGTGGCTCATCGGTTCAGACGGGTTCCAGGAGATCGACATCGTCGGCATCACGATGCCGATCACGAAGCACTCATTCCTCGTGAAGGATGCAGCAGACGTGCCCGCCGCGATCGCCTCCGCGTACCAGATCGCGACGACCGGTCGCCCCGGCCCCGTGCTCATCGACATCACGAAGGACGCCCAGCAGAACACGGCGCCCTTCATCTGGCCGCCCAAGGTCGACCTCCCGGGCTACCGCCCCGTGGTCAAGGCCCACGGCAAGCAGGTTGTCGCTGCGGCGCAGCTGCTCGTCGACGCCGAGCGCCCCGTGTTCTACGTCGGCGGCGGAGTCATCCGGTCGGGCGCGTCGAAGGAACTGCTCGAACTCGCCGAGCGGGTGGGCGCCCCCATCGTGACGACGCTCATGGCGCGCGGCGCGTTCCCCGACTCCAACCCGCTTCACCTCGGGATGCCCGGCATGCACGGTTCAGTTCCCGCCGTGCTCTCCCTGCAGGAGTCAGACCTGATCATCTCCCTCGGAGCCAGGTTCGACGACCGCGTGACCGGCAAGCCGAGCGAGTTCGCCCCGCTCGCCAAGATCGTGCACGTCGACATCGACCCCGCCGAGATCGGCAAGATCCGCGCGGCCGACGTTCCGATCGTTGGTGACGCGAAAGACGTGATCATCGACCTGAGCGCGGCATTCGCGGACGCCGCGAAGAGGGACGCCCCGGACTACTCGGCCTGGTGGAAGCGCCTCAACACGCTCCGCGAGCAGTATCCCCTCGGGTACACCATGCCCGACGACGGGTTGCTCTCGCCGCAGCAGATCATCCAGCGCATCGGCGAGCTCTCCGGCCCGGAAGCGGTCTACGCCGCCGGCGTTGGGCAGCACCAGATGTGGGCGGCCCAGTTCATCAAGTACGAGCGTCCAAACTCGTGGCTCAACTCGGGTGGCGCTGGCACCATGGGTTACGGCCTTCCCGCCGCCATGGGCGCCAAGGTCGCCAACCCCGACCGCGTGGTGTGGGCGATCGACGGCGACGGCTGCTTCCAGATGACCAACCAGGAGCTCGCGACCTGCACGATCAACAACATCCCGATCAAGGTCGCGATCATCAACAACTCGTCGCTCGGCATGGTGCGCCAGTGGCAGACCCTGTTCTACGAGGGGCGCCACTCGTTCACCGACCTCAACACGGGCCACGGCACCGCTATGGTGCCCGACTTCGTCAAGCTCGGTGAGGCCTACGGATGCCTCGCTATCCGTGTCACGAAGCCCGAGGAGATCGACGCGGCGATCACGCTCGCCCTCGAGACGAACGACCGACCCGTGGTGATCGACTTCATTGTGAGCCGTGACGCCATGGTGTGGCCGATGGTGCCGCAGGGCGTCGGCAACTCGTCTGTGCAGTACGCGAGAGACCACGCCCCCGAGTGGGAAGAGGAGTAGTTCTTATGAAGGGCACTAGGCGATGAGCCACATACTGTCCCTCCTCGTCGAGGACAAGCCGGGCCTGCTGACGCGCGTCGCGGGACTGTTCGCGCGTCGCGGGTTCAACATCGAGAGCCTCGCCGTGGGCAAGAGCGAGATCGAAGGCCTCAGCCGCATCACCGTCGTGGTCGACGTGGAGGAGCTTCCGCTCGAGCAGGTGACCAAGCAGCTCAACAAGCTGATCAACGTCATCAAGATCGTTGAGCTCGACCCCGCGACATCCGTCGCGCGCGAACACATGCTGATCAAGGTGCGTGTCGACAACACCACGAGATCGCAGGTGCTCGAAGCGGTAACGCTGTTCCGGGCGAGGGTCGTGGATGTCGCGACCGACGCCCTCGTGATCGAGGTCACCGGCGACACGAGCAAGATCCAGGCGTTCCTGCGCATTCTTGAGCCGTACGGCATCAAGGAGATTGCGCAGAGCGGCCTTCTCGCGATCGGTCGAGGCTCGAAGAGCATCACCGAACGAGTTTTCAAGAACTAGCTAGTCACAACAAACAAGGAGAACCACGTCATGACCGATGTCTTTCACGATGAAGACGCCGACCTCTCGATCATCCAGGGCAAGAAGGTGGCCGTCATCGGCTACGGCTCGCAAGGCCACGCTCACGCGCTGAACCTCCGCGACTCCGGTGTCGAGGTCAAGGTGGGCCTCAAGCCCGACTCGAAGAGCGTGCAGAAGGCGACCGAGGCAGGCTTCGAGGTACTGACCAGCGCCGAGGCCGCGAAGTGGGCTGACGTCATCGTCATCCTCGCGCCCGACCAGCACCAGCGCGGCCTGTTCGCCGCCGACATCAAAGACAACCTCGAGCCCGGCAACGCGATCCTGTTCGGCCACGGCTTCAACATCCGCTTCGGCTACATCGAGGCGCCCGAGGGCGTCGACGTGATCATGGTCGCCCCCAAGGGCCCGGGTCACACGGTTCGCCGCGAGTACGAGGCCGGCCGCGGCGTCCCCGTGATCGCTGCAGTCGAGCAGGACGCGTCCGGCTCGGCCTGGGACCTCACCTGGAGCTACGCGAAGGCGATCGGCGGCCTGCGCGCCGGCGGCATCAAGACGACATTCACCGAGGAGACCGAGACCGACCTGTTCGGTGAGCAGGCAGTTCTCTGCGGCGGCACCTCGCAGCTGGTCATGTACGGCTTCGAGACGCTCATCGAGGCTGGCTACCAGCCCGAGATCGCCTACTTCGAGGTGCTGCACGAGCTCAAGCTCATTGTCGACCTCATGTGGGAGGGCGGCATCGCCAAGCAGCGCTGGTCGGTCTCCGACACTGCCGAGTACGGCGACTACGTCTCCGGCCCCCGCGTGATCGACCCGTCGGTCAAGGACAACATGAAGGCGGTCCTCGCCGACATCCAGTCCGGCGCGTTCGCTGCGCGTTTCATCGCCGACCAGGATGCGGGAGCCCCTGAGTTCCTCGCGCTGCGCGCCAAGGGCGCCGCACACCCCATCGAGGTGACCGGCCAGAAGCTGCGCTCGCTCTTCGCGTGGAAGCAGCAGGACGCCGACTACACGGACGGCTCTGCCGCCCGCTAGTCCTGGCTCACGAACGGCCCCGGTCCTCGGATCGGGGCCGTTCCCGGTTCCGGCCCTAGGCTCGGAGCCATGACCTCACGTTCTGTTCTCGTCACCGGGGCATCGACCGGCATCGGCCGGGCGACCGCCGAACTGCTGCACGAGCACGGGTTCCGCGTCTTCGCGGGTGTGCGCAAGGAGTCAGACGCCGAGAGCCTGCGGGCAGCGGGCATCCGGCCGCTCATTCTGGATGTCACCAACGAGGAGCACGTCGCCGCGGCAGCATGCGCCATAGCCGACGACGGCAGTGGCCTGTTCGGGCTCGTCAACAACGCGGGGATCGCCTCGGCGGCTCCGCTCGAGTTCGTTCCCGTCGCCGAGCTGCGCCACCAACTCGAGGTCAACGTCGTCGGGCAGGTCGCCGTCACGCAGGCGGTGCTGCCGCTGCTGCGCCTCGCGAAGGGCCGCATAGTCAACGTGACATCCATCGGCGGGCTCATCGCCGGGCAGATGCTCGGCCCGTACAACGCGTCCAAGTTCGCGCTCGAAGCGGTAACGCACGTGCTGCGGCAGGAGCTCGCTCCCTGGGGCATCGAGGTCATCGCCATCGAACCCGGGGTGATCGCGACCCCGATCTGGAGCACCTCCGCGGCATCCGCCGACCGGATGCTCGCGCCCGTGCTCGACGCCGTGACCGAACTGTACGGCGCCCAGATCGAGGCTGCCCAGCGCATGGCTGCGAACGCGACGACGAAGGGGATCCCGCCGCTCGAGGTGGCGAAGGTCATCGAGCGGGCACTCATCGCGAAGCGACCGAAGACCCGCTACCCGGTCGGAACCGACGCGAAGATCGGTGCGACTCTGCTCGCCAGGCTGCCCGACCGCACTCGCGATCGGCTGCTCGGTGGTCGGCGCCAGAAACGTGCGGTCGAATAGGGCAATCTGAGGCGGTTTCGGCAACGAATATCAGCCATGAGAAATCGACCGGTCGTCGGAGCGTTGAGGCTCCTCGCGGGGCTCGCCCTGCTCACGACGATCGTCATCCAGGTGGCCGATCGTGTCGTCAACAATGCGTTCGACCCGTGGGAGTACTTCAGCTATTTCACCATCGAGTCGAGCCTGATCAACATCGTCGTGTTCCTGGTCGGCGGGGTCATGGCGTTGAGGCTGGCGACCGACACCGAGCTCTACACGGCAGTCAGGATGGCGACGCTCACCTATGCGGTAGTCACGGCGGGCGTGTACAACCTGCTGCTGCGCAACGTGCCGTACGCGGGTGCGTTCGAGGGGCTGCACTGGCCCAATGAGATCATCCACGTGTGGGTGCCGTTGTTCATCCTGCTCGACTGGCTGTTCTCGCCGGGTCGCCCCGCCCTGCCGTGGAAGTCGCTGCGGCTCGTTGTCATCTTCCCGGTGGCGTGGCTGCTCTACACCCTCATGCGGGGTGCGGCGAGCAGTGGAACCATCTACCCGTACCCGTTCCTCGACCCCGCGACTGCCGGCTGGGGGAGCGTCATCGCCTACATCGTGGGGCTCACGGCTTTCCTGGTGGGCATCGGCGCCCTCGCGGTGACGTACGGCCGGGCGCGTTCTCGGAGGCATCCGGAACTCGCACCGTCACACTGAGTGGCCGAATGCTGTCGACGAACAGCATTCGCGCCACCAGACGGGATCAACTGAGCCGCGACCGGCTGGGGACAGCGCGCATCTGGAATGTCTAGCGTTCCTAGACTATTCTGATGGTAAGTGAGCAGCCGACAAAGAAGGTTCTCAAGTTGCTGCGTCTGGAAGGTTGGCGGCCGGTTCGGGCGTCCGGAAGCCACACGCAGTGGAGAGCGCCGAGCGGCAGGTTGATCACAATTCCTGACGGTCATCGGGTCATCTCGCCGGGTGTCTATCGGGTCATCGTCAAGGCGATCGAGGAGGAGCGGGGATGAAGAACTTCGACGCGGTGGTCACCCGCGAAGGGAAGTGGTGGATCGTGAGCATCCCAGAGATCGATGGGCTCACTCAAGCCAGAAGGCTTTCGGAGGTGCCGCTCATGGCGCGCGAGTACATCGCGGTCACGCTGAATATCCCGATCGATGAGGTTGACGTGGCGGTTTCCGTGGATTCCATCGGGGCAGTGACCGGCATCTCGTCGGTTCTCGACTCGGTGGCGACGGAACGCGAGCAGGCCGCCGCATTGGAGCGGCTGGCACGGCGCCAGATGATCGAGTTGGCGAAAGCCCTAGCTGCCGAGTCGGTGCCGGTTCGCGACATCGGAACTGTGCTGCAGGTCTCCCATCAGCGCGCCCACCAATTGGTGAACGGATGAGGACGATCGAGGGCCACGGCACTGCTGAGCTCATCGACCAGATTCTCGATCAAGAGCTTCCGCGCTACGCCGAAGCACTGTCCCGTCTCGCTCAGTGACGAGCCAACTGGATGATCGCTCGAGCTGGTCCTAGCCGCCGACGTCGAGTGCGGTAACCCCGCGCAGGTCGATGCGCAGCCGTCCGTTCGCGCGCACGAATGTCATGAGCACGTCTTCGCACACGTGGCAGCGCACGCACCAGCCGGGATCCGCGTCGTAGACCATGGCTTCGGCAAGCACCGAGATGTCACCGCACGAGGCGCAGCGCGCGGTCGCCGTCGTCATGTCCGCGCGGAACAGTTCCAGGAGCGGCCCCGCGAGCACGTTGCCGTCGACGTGGTCGGTCATCACGCACCTCCGAAGCGTTCGGTCTTGACGGAACCCGCGTTGTGCCCAAGCTCGACGAGCCAGGTCGCGACGCTCTCCACGAAGCCGGTCGGTCCGCACACGAACACCGCGGAGCCCACCGCGAGAACAGCCGTGGCCAGGTGCTCCTTCGTGAGACGACCGATGACCGCATCCGTGGGTCCCGACCGCGTGTACGCGTAGGTCACGTTGTCGAGCTTCTCGAGCTCGTCGGCGAAGAACCGGTCGTGGGGCGTGCGCACCGAGTAGAGCAACTGCATGGGGGCGGTCGAGCCGGATTCCGCGTGCGCCCGGATCATCGCCACGAGAGGCACGACGCCCGAACCGCCGGCGATGAGCTGTACTGGCTGGGTCTGTTCCTCCTTCCAGACGAACCACCCACCGAGCGGACCGCGCAGCTCGAGCATGTCACCAGTCTGCAGTTCGTCCACCAGGTAGGGGGAGACCTCCCCGTCGGGCAGCCGGTCGACGGCGAGCTGAACGCGCGCGGCGGGGCCGGAGGACGACAGCGAGTACGAGCGTGTTGCCTGGTACCCGTCGGGCGCGGTCAGGCGCACGTCCACGTGTTGTCCGGCGATGTTGCCGGGCCAGTCGGGCACCTCGATCCAGATGCTGCGCCCCGTAGGAGTCTCAGCTCTGGTCTCGGCGACGGTGCCCACTGTCCACGTTCCTGGTCGAGGGGTCGCTACCAATAGCGCTGCTCTTGCCAGGGGTCTCCGTAGATGTGGTATCCGTTCTGTTCCCAGAATCCTGGGTCGTCGTCTTTCATCATCTCGAGGCCGCGGATCCACTTCGCGCTCTTCCAGAAGTAGAGGTGCGGCACGAGCAGGCGAGCGGGGCCGCCGTGCTCGGGGTCGAGCGGTTCATCCTCGAACGTGTGGGCGATCCAGGCCTTGCCGTCGCGCAGGTCTTCGTAGGGGGCGTTGGTCGTGTAGCCGCCGTAGGAGTGCTCCATGACGTAGTCGTATTCGGTCTCGACGTCGGCGAACAGGGTGTCGAGCGAGACTCCACGCCACGTCGTGCCGAGCTTCGACCAGCGCGTCACGCAGTGGATGTCGGTGTTGATGTCTTCGCTGGGCAGGGCCATGAGCTGCTCCCAGTTCCAGCTGTGCACCTTGCCGGTCTCGGTGGTGATCGTGAACTCCCACGTGTCGGTCTCGACGTTCGGAGTGGGCCCAGCGGAGAGCACAGGAAAGTCTTCGGTGAGGTACTGGCCGGGCGGGAGCGCCGGATTGTTGTCCCTGCCACGACCCGAGAAACCGCGCGTGAAGATACTCATGCTTAAGCGTAGCGAGCGCGCGCTTAGGCTGGAACCCATGACCCTCTCTCTCGGCATGCCGGCCCTGCGCCGAGCACCGTCAGAGCGCCCCTCGACAGACGGTCGACCGGATGCCACGGGCCTGATCGATCAGCACGGCCGCACCGGTCACGACCTCCGCATCTCGGTGACCGAGAAGTGCTCGCTGCGCTGCACGTACTGCATGCCCGAGGCTGGGCTCCCGGCGATCCCCCGCGATGACCTGCTGACGCCGACCGAGATCGCGCGGCTCGTGGGGATCGGCGTGCGCGACCTGGGGATCACCGACATCCGGTTCACGGGCGGAGAGCCGCTCATGCGCAGCGACCTCGCCGAGATCGTCGGGTTGTCGTCGGCCGCCTCGAGAGCCTCGACGAGCGCGGTGAGCGTGAGCATGACCACGAACGGCATCGGCCTCGACAAGCGCATCGACGAGCTCATGGCGGCCGGGCTCACGCGCCTCAACATCTCGCTCGACACCGTCGACCGCGACCACTTCGCCCGCCTCACCCGCCGCGACCGCCTGCCGTCGGTGTTCGCGGGCATCGAGGCCGCGAAGCGCGCGGGCGTCTCCCCGCTCAAGATCAACGCGGTGCTCATGCGCGACACCCTCTCGGGCGCGGTCGACCTGCTCGAGTGGTCGCTCGCCAACAGCACGCGGCTGCGCTTCATCGAGCAGATGCCGCTCGACGCCGATGAGGCGTGGGCGCGCGACAACATGGTCGACGCGGCAGAGCTGCTCGAGATTCTCGCGACGAAGTTCACGCTCACGCGGCCGCACCGCGAAGACCCGTCCGCGCCGGCTGAGGAGTGGCTCGTCAACGGCGGTCCCGCGACCGTCGGCATCATCGCGTCGGTCACACGCAGTTTCTGCGAGGCCTGCGACCGCACGCGCATCACCGCGGAAGGCACAGTCCGCTCGTGCCTGTTCGGCGATGACGAGACCGACCTCCGCGGCCTGCTCCGCAGCGGCGCCGACGACACAGTGATCGCCGACTGGTGGCGCGCCGCGATGTGGGGAAAGCAAAAGGGTCACGGCATGGATCTCGCGGGCTTCCAGCGGCCGGTGCGCAGCATGGGTGCCATCGGTGGCTGAGACTGTGGTCGTGCGCTACTTCGCCGCCGCATCCGAGGCCGCGGGCGTTCGGGAAGAGACGCTGCCCCACGTCGGAACAGTCGGTGCCCTGCGGGTGCTGCTCGTCGAACGCTACGGGGATGCGATGGCCAGAGTGCTGGCATCCGGATCGTTCCTCGTCGACGGCGTCGTCAGCAGGGATGACACCCGCTCGCTCGGGGCGACGGTCGACGTGCTGCCGCCGTTCGCCGGGGGGTAGTGCTCGCTACAGCCCGACCCACTCGGCCGCGCCCTCGGCGAGGTGCTGGCGCTTCCAGATCGGAACCGTGAGCTTGATGAGGTCGATCAGTCGCGCGCACGCGGTGAAGGCCTCTGCGCGGTGGGGTGCGGCAACGGATGCCACGAGCGCGATGTCCCCGACCGTGAGCGAACCCGTGCGATGGGCCGCAGCAATGCGCAGGCCGGACTCGGTGGCCACGATCTGGCAGCACTCCTGAAGAAACCGCTGCGCCTCCGGGTGCGCCTCGTAGTCGAGACCGGTCACGGGGCGTCCATCATCGCTGTCGCGGATGATTCCGGTGAACGTCACCACCGCGCCGTTGGCGGAATTCTGCACGAATTCCTCGATCGGGGTGACGTCGAGAGGCTCGTCGGTGACGAGTGCATAGACGTCCATGGTCATAGCCTGCCACTTCAGGGTGGAATGCTGGGAATGTGACCCCACGGCATACCCTCCTCGCCCTAGCTGTCGTCGTGATCTGGGGGCTCAATTTCATTGCTATCGACTTCGGGCTGGAGGGCGTTCCACCCCTCGTCTTCCTCGCGCTGAGGTTCATCCTCGTCGCGATCCCGGCGATCTTCTTCCTGAAGCCGCCCACGATCGGCTGGAAGAACGTGCTGCTCATCGGCACCTTCCTGAGCCTCGGGCAGTTCTCGCTGCTCTACCTGTCGCTCGGGCTCGGCATGCCGCCCGGCCTCGCGTCCCTGCTTCTGCAGACGCAGGTCGTGCTCTCCGTGATCGTGTCGGCGATCATCCTGCGCGAACGACCGACCCCCAAGCAGTTCATCGGCATAGCGATAGGGATGCTCGGCCTCGCGGTGGTCGTGATCGGGCACAGCTATGCGGCGCCCTGGCTGCCCGTGGTCATCCTGCTGCTGGCGGCGCTCTCGTGGGCGATCGGCAACGTGCTGAGCCGCCGCGCCAAGGCGGCCTCCGGCCTCTCGCTCGTGGTGTGGTCTGGGCTCATCGTCCCGATCCCTTCGCTGGCGCTCGCCATGGTCGTTGACAGCCCGGCGGTCGTCATCGACTCGCTCACGCACCTGTCGCTCGCCGCGATCCTGTCGACGCTGTACACGGCAGTGTTCGCGTCGCTCGTGGGCTACGGCATCTGGAACACGCTGCTCGCGAAGTACCCGACGAGCGCTGTCGTGCCGTTCACGCTGCTGGTTCCCGTCGTGGGGATCCTCGCGGCGTGGATCGTCGTGAACGAGCAGCCGACGGTGTCGGAGGTCGTCGGCGGCGCGATCATGCTCGCGGGGCTTGCTGTGGCTGTCATCGCCTGGCGCACGCGCTCCGAGCTGCAGCCGCCCTCCGCGGTCGAGCCTTTCGAGACCCCCTCCGGCTAGGCGCTCGGCCTTCTCTCTCGACAACGTATGGCACAGTGCCATACCTTGTCTGATCACACTCCCCCTCCCGAACGCCAGAGGGAAGGCGGAACGAGAATTCGGGTTCAGCCGTCGTGCGCGCCGCCGCCCGCGACCTGGGCGACGAGGTGCTCGAGTAGGTCGTCGAGCACGGCGAGGCCGTCCTTCACGCCGCCCGTTGAGCCGGGCAGATTGACGATGACCGTTCCGCCCGCGGTGCCGGCAAGGCCGCGGCTCAGGGCGGCCTTGGGGGTGTGCGGCAGTCCGCGGGCGCGGATCGCCTCGGCGACACCGGGGAGCTCGCGATCGAGGAGGGGGCGGGTGGCTTCGGGGGTGGCATCCGTCGGGCTCATGCCGGTGCCGCCCGTCGTGATGATGACGGCGGGCGCGGTCGCGACCACGCGCTCGAGTTCCGTGGCGATGTCGGCGTCGGCGACCACCGATACCTCGGTCGTGTAGCCCGCGGCCGCGAGCCACTCGGCGATGCGGGGACCGGTCGTGTCCTCGCGCGTTCCGGCCGCGCCCTGGGTTGACGCGACGACGACCGCCGCCGTCCCCGGGCGCACCGCGCGCCGGGTCTTGCCGCCCGACTTCGACACGAGCCGGATCTCGCCGAGCACCGAGTGCGGGTCGACAGCCTTCGTCATGTCGTGCAGGGTGAGCCCCGCGATCGCGACGGCGGTGAGGGCCTCCATCTCGACGCCGGTCGTACCCGTCGTCTTCGCGGTCGCGGTGATCGTGATGGAGTCGTCGGCGAACTCGAAGTCGACGCTCACCGAACTCAGCGCGAGCTGGTGGCACAGGGGGATGAGCTCGCTCGTGTGCTTCGCCGCCGAGATGCCGGCGATCCGCGCGGTCGCGAGCACGTCGGCCTTGGGCAGGTCGTCGGCCTTGACGAGCGCGATGACCTCGTGCGTCGTCGTGAACCGTCCCGCCGCTGTGGCCGATCGCTTGGTCACGGCCTTGCCTCCGACGTCGACCATGCGCGCGCGGCCGTCCGCGTCGAGGTGGCTCAAGTTGCTCATAGTGCCAATGTTTCCACGTCGTCGCCGGCGCTGAGGGCCGTGACCTCGTCAGGCACGATCACCAGCAGGTCGGATGCCGCGAGCCCCGCGACGAGGTGCGAGCTGGGTCCGGCGACCAGGGCGACTCCGTCGGGGCCGACTGCCCGCCCCCGCAGGAACTGCCGCTTGCCCGCGACCGAGGTCAGGTCGGCCTCGAGTTGCCGCGTCTCGCGCAGCGCGGCCGGCAGCCCGGCGGCGTTCCGTAGCAGCGGCGCGACGAACACCTCGAACGAGAGTTGCGTGCTGACCGGGTTGCCCGGGAAGCACACCACGGGAACGCCCTCGAAGCGTGCAGTCGCCTGCGGACCGCCCGGTTGCATGGCGACGTGTCCGACAATGGCGCCGAGTGGCTCGAGGGACTCCCGGACCACCTCGTAGTCGCCCATCGAGATGCCGCCAGAGGTGATGATCGCGTCGGCGGAGGCGGCGGCATCCCGCAGCGCGCCCAGCATCGCATCACGGTCGTCGCCCACGTGCACGCGGCTCGAGACGACCGCGCCCGCGGCGCGGATGGCGGCGGCGAGTGCAGTGCCGTTGGAGTCGTAGACCTGCCCGAGCACGGGTGTGGTTCCCGGGGAGATGAGTTCGCTGCCTGTCGTGATGACCGCGATGCGCACCCGGGCGCGCACGTCGACTGTCGTGAGCCCCGCGGCCGCGAGCACGGCGAGGTGCCGCGAGGCGAGGCGCAGGCCCGCGGGCAGGAGTTCGTCGCCCTGCCGCACGTCACTGCCGCGGTCGCGCACGTACTCGCCCACCCTGCGGGTGCGCTCGATCGTCACCTCGTGCCCGTTGACTACCGTGTCCTCGACGGGCACTACAGCGTCGGCGCCCTCGGGCACGACGGCTCCCGTCATGATGCGCACGGCGGTTCCGGCCTGCAGCGCGGGCGGATCGGACGGGCGCGCGGAAACCTCGCCCGCGATGGGCAACGTGCCCGGAAGGTCTGCCGAGCGCACGGCGAAGCCGTCCATCTGCGAGTTGCGGAACAGCGGCAGGTCGACTGGGGAGTGCACGGCGCCTGCCGTCACACGCCCGAGCGCCTCGTCGGTCGCGACGGTCTCCGTGCCTTGCTTCAGGGAGAGCAGCGAAGCCACGTGCGCAGCGTGCTCGTCGACCGTCGTCATCAGTACCTCGCCATTCCGGGATCGCGGTCGCGCGCCCACGCGTCGATCCCGCCCTCGAGGTGGCTCGCGTCGAAGCCGTGCGCGAGCAGCAGATCGCGCGCCTGCGCCGAGCGGATGCCGTGATGACAGTAGGCGATGATCGGCTCGTGCGGCAGCTCAGCGAGGCGCTGCTCGAGCTCCCCGAGCGGGATGTGGACGGCGCCGGGGAGGGAGACCAGCGCGACCTCCCACTGCTCGCGCACGTCGAGGAGGACACCCGCGATCTCGTTGGTGCCCTTAACTCCACAGAACAACTCGTAGTCGATGAGCCCCGTGATCGGTTCGCCGAGCGGATCCCTCTCGTACGCGATCGTGCGGAAGGCGCCAGTGAGCCCGTCGAACACTGTCACTCGGCCGACGAGCGGCTCGCCGATGCCGGTGAGGAGCTTGAGTGCCTCGGTCGCCATGAGCGACCCGATGACCCCGACCGTGGTGGGCAGCACTCCGCCGACCTCGCACGACAGCACGGAGCCGGGCGGTGGGGGAGTGGGGAACAGGTCGCGGTAGGTGGTTCCGAACGAGACGCCGACCTGCCCGCCGTACTGCGAGACGGCACCCCACACGAGAGGGATGCCCGTGAGCACTGCCGCGTCGTTCGCGAGATACCGCGTCGGGAAGTTGTCGCTCCCGTCGAGTACGAGGTCGTAGTCGGCGAACAGCTCGAGCGCGTTCTGGCTCGTCAGCCGCACCTGGATGGGTACGACAGTGGCGAGCGGATCGATCTGCGCCACCCTCGAGGCGGCGGAACGTACCTTCGGCTCGCCCACGTCAGCGACGCCGTGGATGTGCTGGCGGTGCAGGTTGCTCAACTCCACGCGGTCGTCGTCGATGATGCCGACGGTGCCGACTCCCGCCGCGACCAGGGCGGGAATGACCGAGCTGCCGAGGCCGCCCGCCCCGATGACCAGGACCCTCGCCCGCGCGAGCTTGTCCTGAGCCGCTGCGCCGAAGTCGGGGAGGGCGACCTGACGGGAGTAGCGGGCATCCATGTCTCGATTGTCGCAGGGTCGGTTGGACCGAGAGCCGTCAATCGGCCCTTTCGGGAGGCGGAGAAGGGCCGAAGAGCGGCACTCACGGGTGGCGGCGGTGGTTGGGACCGTGAATGCGGATAGAATTGAGTAGAAATAACGTGAATGCGGGGATGGATGACGAGTTTCAGTGTGCGAGAGGCGGCAGCCCTGCTCGGGGTCAGCGATGACACAGTGCGGCGCTGGGCCGAGGGCGGGCGGCTGACGCTGCACTCGGGCGCCAACGGGCGCTCGCACGTCGAGGGCGTCGAACTCGCGGCCCTCGCGCAGGAGCTCGCGGCCGAATCGAACCTCGCTACCGCGTTTCCGACGTCGAGGGCGTCCGCGCGCAACCGCATCACGGGAATCGTCACGAAGGTCACGAAAGACCGCGTGATGGCCCAGGTCGAGATGCAGGCCGGTCCGTTTCGGATCGTCTCCCTCATGAGCACGGAGGCCGCGGATGAACTCGGCCTCGAACCGGGAACTCTCGCGGTCGCCAGCGTGAAAGCAACCAACGTCGTAGTGGAGCTGCCGTGACGATGCTGAAACCCGCCTTCGCCCTCGTGGTCGTGCTCGCACTTGCCGGGTGCTCCACGTCGGCCCCCGAGCCGACCCCGACGGAATCCGTTGCCGTAGACACCCTCGGCGGGACGATCACCGTGTTCGCCGCTGCCTCGCTCACCGACTCGTTCCAGCAGATCGCTGACGCCTTCACCGGGGAGCACCCGGATGTCACGGTGACCTTCAACTTCGGTGGCAGCTCGGGTCTGGCCACGCAGATCGTCGAGGCCGCGCCCGCCGACGTGTTCGCCGCGGCGAGCCCCGCAACCATGAAGACGGTCACGGACGCAGCGCTCGCCGATGGCGATCCCGCCGACTTCGCGAGTAACGTGCTCGAGATCGCCGTCGCTTCCGGCAATCCCGGTGACATCACCGGCCTCGATGACTTCGCCAACGCCGACAAGACGATCGCGCTGTGCGCGGTCGAGGTGCCGTGCGGCGCCGCAGCGGCCAAGCTCTTCGAGACCGCAGGCATCACCCCCTCCGTCGACACCTACGAGCAGGACGTCAAGGCAGTGCTCACCAAGGTCGAGCTCGGCGAGGTCGATGCTGGACTCGTCTACGTGACCGACGTGCAGGCTGCTGGCGACACGATCGAGGGCATCAGGGTTGATTCCCCAGCGGTCACGTATCCGATCGCGACACTCGCAGCCTCGACCAACAGGGCGGCCGCTGAGGCGTTCGTGGCCTTCGTGCTCTCGGACAAGGGCCAGAGCATCCTCAAGGCTGCAGGGTTTGGTGCGCCGTAGGTCATCGCTGGCACCCGGGTTGTGGGTGCCAGCGGGCCTCGCCCTCGGCCTGCTCCTGCTGCCACTCGTAGCCCTCATCGTCCGAGCGCCGTGGGCGGCTCTCCCTTCGCTCCTAGCGGAGCCCACGGTCGTCCAGGCCCTCGGGCTTTCGCTCGCTACGGCGGCGATCTCGATGGTCGTGTGTCTCGTGCTCGGCATCCCTCTCGCCCTGGTGCTCGCGCGCTCCGCGGGCTGGCCGGCCATCCCCCGGCGATTGCTGCGCGCGCTCATCACCGTGCCGCTCGTGCTGCCGCCCGTCGTCGGCGGCGTCGCACTGTTGCTGCTGCTCGGGCGTCGCGGACTCATCGGCCAGTGGTTGCCGTTCACCATCCCGTTCACGCCGATTGCCGTCGTGATCGCGCAGGTCTTCGTGTCGATGCCGTTCCTGGTGATCGCGGTCGAGGGCGCCCTGCGGGCCTCCGACCGTCGCTTCGAGGTGGCCGCGGCGACGCTGGGTGCCTCGCGGTTCACGGTGTTCCGTCGCATCACGCTCCCGCTGATCGCGCCCGGGATCGCCTCCGGCGCGCTGCTGTGCTTCACCCGATCGCTCGGGGAGTTCGGCGCGACAATCACCTTCGCGGGCAGCTTTCCGGGCACCACCCAGACCCTGCCGATCTCGACGTACCTCCTGCTGCAGACCGACCCGAACGCCGCGATCGCGCTGTCGCTCGTGCTCATGGTCGTGTCGGTCGTCGTGCTCCTGAGTTTGCGTGATCGCTGGGTTCCCGGGGTCATCTCGTGAATCTCGTGGTCGACGTCGCGGTCGATCGGGGCGGCTTCTCCGTCGAACTCGATGCGACGGTGCAAGCCGGGAAGACCCTCGCGCTGCTCGGACCGAACGGTGCGGGCAAGTCGACAGCCCTGCAGGCTCTCGCCGGGCTCGTCGACTACACGGGAACGATTAGGCTCGGTGATCGGTCTCTCGAGGGTGTCGAGCCCGAGGGTCGCCGGGTCGGTTACGTCTTCCAGGACTACCTGCTCTTCCCGCACCTGACTGTTCTCGAGAACGTCGCTTTCGGGGCGCGGTCGCAGGGAATGGGTCGGGTCGCATCGAGAGCCTCGGCGACCGAATGGCTCGAGCGCCTCAGCATTGCGGAACTCGCCGCTCGACGCCCGCCGCAGCTCTCCGGCGGGCAGCAGCAGCGCGTCGCGCTCGCTCGCGCCCTCTGCTCATCCCCGGATCTCCTGCTGCTCGATGAGCCCCTCGCGGCCCTCGACGCCGAGATCCGAGACGAGGTGCGCGAAGAGCTCGCCCGTCATGTACGGGAGTGGGGTGGCCTGACCATCGTCGTCACCCACAGCTTCGACGACGTCACGGCGCTCGCGGACAGCGTGATCGTCATCGAGAAGGGCCGAACGACGCAGCGCGGTTCCGTGCGCGACATCGTGCGAGAGCCCGCGACGCCGTACGTGTCGCGGCTCGTCGTGAGTTGGAGCGACGACTAGCTTCGTCTAGGCGACGGGGCCCGGCCGCCCCAGGTGACCGAGCAGCGCCGCGATGAGGGTGATGACCGCGGCAGCGCCCATGCCGAGCCCGATGTGTAGCTGCAACAGCAGGGCGCCGACTGCCGCTCCCACCCCGATGAGGGCGATCGCGAGCGCGCGGCGCGGCCACGGGTGGCCCTTCGTCGCGGCGCCGAAGAACGAGTCGAACGCGAGGCCGACGATGGTGGACGTGACGACGACCGTCGTGACATCCTTCACACCGATATGGCGCGCGGCACCGGCCTGCATGCCCATCGCGAGGCCGAGAGCTCCCGTGACGGCGAGTTTGACGGGCTCGATCGGGTCAGTCAGCACGAACATGGGCACCGCCGCGGCGAGAAGCACGACGCCGACCGTCGCGAACAGCATGGTCGAGCGCCCTGACCAGCCGGCCGCCACCTTTCGAAGGGTGCGCCCCGAGACGGCGGCGCCAGCCATGAACAACACCAGAGCGATGATCGGGCCGACGATCGGGAGGCCGTCGGCGCCCGTGAGTGCCATGCCGAGGATGACGACGTTGCCCGTCATGTTGCCCGTGAACACCCGGTCGAGGCCGAGGTAGCCCACCGCGTCAATCACGCCGGTGGAGAAGGTCAGGGCAAGCATGAGGCCGAGGTGCAGTCGTTCCGGATGGCGGCGCAGGCGGTCGATCACGGGCTCTCTCCAAGGCTCGGTAGTGTGTGAACCAGTATGGATGCCCTCCAACCTGGCCACGGACCAATCAGGTCCACCACCTACCTCCCCGCCGACCCATCACAGGTGCTGTGGGGCCGCCTGCCCTGCGAGACGGACTCGCCGGTGCTCACGATCGAGCCGGGCACAGAGGTCACGATCGACACGATCAGCCATGAGGGGATACTCGAAGACCAGGGTCGCGACCCGCGCGCGTTCTTCGGCGGCTACGGCGTCGAGGTGCTCGATGACGCGGTAGCGCTCGCCGCCTCGAGTTACGACCGCGCGGACGGTGGCCCGCACGTGATCACGGGACCGATCCACGTCTCCGGAGCCCGCCCCGGCGATCTGCTGCGGATGACCGTGCTCGAGACCCTCCAGCGCGTGCCCTACGGCGTCATCTCGAACCGGCACGCGCGCGGCGCACTGCCCGACGAGTACCCAGTCTCGGGTGCGACGGTGAGCATCTTCGCCGCGGCGGACGGCGACACGGGCACGATCCCGCGCGTCGCAGGGGGGCCGCACGCTGTGCGCTTCCCGTTGCACCCGTTTCTCGGCACGATGGGGGTCGCGGTGCGGGGTTCCGTCCGCCCGCACTCGGTTCCGCCGGGGCCGCACGGCGGCAATATCGACATCAACCTGTTGGCCGTCGGCGCCTCGCTGTACCTGCCCGTGCAGGGCGAGGGCGCGCTCGCGTTCGTCGGCGACCCGCACTTCGCGCAGGGGGACGGCGAGGTCGCGCTCACGGCGATGGAGGCGTCGCTGCGGGCGACGATCCGCTTCGAGGTGGTCGCCCACGAGGATGCCGTGCGCGAGTTCGGCGAGCTTGTCGGGCCGCTCGCCGAGACGAGCGAGTTCCTCATCCCGACCGGCATGAACGAAGACCTCGACATCGCCATGCAGGACTGCGTGCGCGCGGCAATCGCGCTGCTCCGTGCCCGCTACGGGTTCGACGCCGAGCACGCCTACGCGTACCTGAGCGCCGCAACCGACTTCAACATCTCCCAGGTCGTCGACCTCGTCAAGGGAGTGCACGCCCGCATCCGGAAGGCCGACTTTGAATGAACTGCTCACCGCCTTCTGGGACTACGAGCGCGCCCTGATGGCGAACGATCTCGAGTCTCTCGACCGGCTCTTCGCGCCCGGGCCCGGGACGCTGCGCGGCGATGCGGCGGGCATCCTTGTCGGTCACGACGCCATCAGCGACTTCCGCAAGGGGCGCGGTGGCGCACCGGCCCGCACGATCCTGCACGTCGAGGTGCGCGAGATCACGGATGCCTCGTCCCTCGTCATCGCGATCACCGCCCCGGCCACGGGCGGTCGCGGCCAGCAGACGCAGCTCTGGACCCTCATTGACGGCTCCTGGCTCGTTTCGGCGGCACACCTCTCCCTGCCGACCCCCGCCGTCAACGGATCCGTCTGGTGTACCGTCGGCACCCCGCTCGTCCGCGGCATCGAGGCGGGACTGCTGAGCGGCGAGACCGTCGCTGTGAAAGACCTCTACGACGTGGAGGGTTTCCGAGTCGGAGCCGGCATCCCCACCTATCTCGCCGAGTCGGCCCCGGCTACCGGGACGTCGCCCGCCGTCGTGGCGTTGCTCGCCGCGGGCGCTGACGTGACCGGAATCGCGCAGACCGACGAGTTCGCGTACAGCATCGCCGGCCGCAACCCGCACTACGGAACCCCGCCCAACCCGGCCGTGCTCGGGGGAGTGCCCGGCGGCTCCTCGAGCGGCCCCGCCTCTGCGGTCGCCCTCGGTCAGGCGTCGATCGGCCTCGGCACCGACACGGCGGGATCCATCCGCGTCCCGGCGTCGTACCAGGGCTTGTGGGGCCTGCGCTCGACCCACGGCTCCGTGAGCGCCGAGCGCCTGCTCCCGCTCGCCCCGACCTTCGACTCCGTCGGCTGGATGACACGCTCGGCCTCGACCCTGCGCGCCGCCGCCGAGGCAAGCCTCGACACGACGAAACAGGTCGACGTCGCCCCCGTGTTCGTGGTCGCACCAGCTCTGCTCGAGCACTGTGAGCCTGACGTGCGCGCGGCATTCGAGGCCCTCGGGAGCGTCGAGGCCGTGGACCTCGGCGACATTGACGAGCTGTTCCTGACGTTCCGGACTGTGCAGGCCGCGGAGGCCTGGGCGACCCACGGCGCGTGGATCGACGCGCATCCCGGCGCCCTCGGGGACGACGTCGCGGCCCGCTTCGCGTTCGCGTCGACGATCACCGCTTCCGCGGAAGCCGAGGGGCGGGTCGCCCTCGCCTCCGCGCGCAACCGCCTCAACGCCGTGCTCGATGACCGCGTGCTGCTGCTGCCGTCCGCGTCGTCGACAGCCCCGACCGTGTTCGCCGATCCCGAACTCATCGAGCGCACCCGCCAGGGCACGCTACGGCTCACGTGCATCGCGGGAATCACGAGGCGGCCGGCGCTCAGCGCTCCGTTGCTGTCGGTGCCGCAGGCGGGCGGGCTCCTGGATGCCCCGGTCGGCCTGTGCCTCGTCGGCCCGAGGTTCGGCGACCTCGCGCTCATCGGGCTGGCGGAGCGCCTCGCTCAGTGACCCCGCACGCGCACGGGTCTCGGCTCCGTACCCGGGGAGGGGCCTCGCAGAATGACGAGAGTCGTGCACATGTGCGCGGCCCCTGTCATTCCGCGAGGCCCGCGCGGAACCGACCGGTCCCCGCGCAACGGAATCTACGCGACCCTCGCGGCCGACACGCGCGCGAAATCCGGAATCCGTACGATGGTAGGCATGACCGAGCCGATCAACCCCCCGCCGCGCCTGCTCATGGGTCCCGGACCGATCAACGCCGACCCGCGCGTGCTCCGCGCCATGTCCGCGCAGCTCGTCGGCCAGTACGACCCCGCGATGACCGGCTACATGAACGAGACGATGGAGCTCTACCGGGGCGTCTTCAAGACGAAGAACGCGGCGACCCTCGTGATCGACGGAACCAGCCGCGCCGGCATTGAGGCGGCCTTCGTGTCGCTCATCGAACCCGGTGACGTCGTGCTCGTTCCCGTCTTCGGGCGCTTCGGGCACCTCCTGCGCGAGATCGCGGAGCGCTGCCAGGCCGACGTGCGCGTGATCGAGCGCGAGTGGGGCACGGTGTTCACTCCCGCCGAGATCGAGATGGCGCTCGTCGAGCACAAGCCCAAGCTGCTCGCGATCGTGCACGGCGATACCTCCACTACCGTCGCGCAGCCGCTCGAGGAGCTCGGCGCGCTCGCCGCGAAACACGGGGCGCTGCTCTACACGGACGTGACAGCATCCCTCGGGGGCAACACGTTCGAGGCCGACGCGTGGGGCGTCGACGCGGTCACCGGCGGGCTGCAGAAGTGCCTCGCGGGGCCGTCCGGGAGCTCGCCGATCAGCCTCAGCGCGAAGGCCGTGGACGTCATCAACTCCCGCAAGAGCATCGAGGCCGGCATCCGGGTCGAGGGTGACGCCGTGAGCGCGACGCCGATCCGCAGCAACTACTTCGACCTGAGCCAGATCCTCGACTACTGGGGGCCCAAGCGACTCAACCACCACACCGAGGCCACGAGCATGCTCTACGCGGCCCGCGAGTGCGCGCGCCTGCTCGTCGACGAGGGCATGGACAACGCCGTCGAGCGACACCGGCTGCACGGCGGTGCGATGGTCGAGGGCCTCAGCGCGCTGGGCCTCACTGTGTTCGGTGACCAGTCGGTGCGCATGAACAACGTCGTGGGCGTGCAGATCCCCGACGGCATCGACGGTGATGCGGCTCGCTCGACCATGTTGGGCGATTTCGGCATCGAGATCGGCACGTCGTTCGGCCCGCTCGCCGGCAAGGTGTGGCGCATCGGTACCATGGGGTACAACGCCCGCAGGGATGCCGTGCTCACCACCCTGGCAGCGCTCGAGCAGGTCCTCCGACGCGGGGGAGTGACGCTCACCGCGGGCAGCGGAGTGGGCGCGGCGCTGGACTTCTATGAGTGACGCATCGCTCATCCTCGACCGCTGCGACGAACTCGCGACGATCTCGAGCGACCCGGAGCGCCTCGTGCGTGTGCACCTCTCGCCCGAGCACGCGGCGGCGAACGCGCTCGTCGCGACCTGGATGAACGAGGCCGGCCTCTCGACGTGGCAGGATGCCGCGGGTAACCAGTGCGGCCGCCTCGAAGGCCGCGAGCCCGACCTCCCCGCCCTGCTGCTCGGCTCGCACATCGACACTGTTCCCGATGCCGGCCGCTACGACGGGATGCTCGGGGTGTTGCTCGCGATTGCGGTAGTCGCCAGGCTCCCGAAGAACGCGCTGCCGTTCGCGGTGGAGGTCGTCGCGTTCAGCGACGAGGAGGGCACTCGCTTCGGCACCGCCCTGCTCGGCAGCCGCGCACTCGCGGGCACCTGGGATGACGCGTTGTGGAACCTCACCGACGAGAACGGCATCACCCTCTTCGAGGCGTTTCAGGACTTCGGCCTCGACCCCGCGAGGCTGCCGGGGGCGTTTCGTCGCCCCGAGGATCTCGTCGGGTACCTCGAGGCGCACATCGAGCAGGGTCCGTACCTCGACGACGCGGATCGCAGGCTCGCTGTCGTCACGTCGATCGCGGGCGCGCGCCGGTTCGAGTTCACGATGACGGGCAGGGCCGGCCACGCGGGCGGGACCCCGTACGACCGCCGCCGTGACGCCCTGGTGGGCGCGAGCGAGCTCGTCGTGGAGGTCGAGCGGCTCTCGAAGGAGCGGCACGTGATCGGCACGGTCGGCAAGCTCGAAGCGTTCCCGGGCGGAGTGAACGTCATCCCCGGCCGTGTCGAGTTCAGCCTCGATCTGCGCGCGGAGTTCGACGACGACCGCGACGAGAGCCTGCGGCTCATCCTCGAGGCCGGGCACGCGATCGCGGCGCGGCGGGGGCTCGAGTTCCACGAGCACGAGATCTATCGTGCAGACGCCGTGGTGTGCGACCTCGACCTGCGCGCGGGTATCGAGGCGGGCATCCGGTCGACCGGCGATGAGTCGCCCATGGCCTTCTGGTCGCGGGCGGGTCATGACGGCGCGGCAGTGGTGGCGGTGACGCCGATCGCGATGTTGTTCCTGCGTTGCAAGGGCGGCGTGAGCCACCACCCCGACGAGTCGGTGCGTTCGGCCGACGTCGCCGCGGCCCTCGACGCGTATGAGGCGGCAGTGCTGTCCCTCGCCGCTGGCTCCTGAAGGTCGCGATCACGGGTGGTACCCGCGCCTCGCGCTGCCGGCCGACAGAGAGTCAGGATCGCGGAGGGTCCGCGGGCGGCAGCTCTTCGCCCGTGACGGCGTCCATCGCCGACTGCCCAGGGGGAAGGTTCGACAGGTCGGGAGCGATCACCTCGGGCATCCGGCCGGAGTCGGGCAGGCCGAACGTCGCGATGCGGCCCGCGCCGGGCGCGAGGACGAGGTCATCGGAGCGCTTGGTGAGGGTCTTGCCCTTGAAGAAGTCTGGCTGACGGATCGCCCACACGCCCATCAGGATCGCGCCGATGATGAGCGCCCCGATGCCGACCACAGCAGTCGCCCCGATGCCGAAGATCGTCACGTTGTTGCCGTTCTCATCGACGAGCCAGTCGGGTGCGGCGAACTGCACGAGTCCGTAGCCGAATACCGCGGCGAGCATGAGTCCGCCGATGAGCGGGAACAGTCCGCGCATGATGACGTTGCGGAACGACGAGGTAAGCGTCTTGCGGTAGTACCAGACGCACGCGAACCCCGTGAGTCCGTAGTAGAACGCGATCATGAGGCCGATGGATCCGATCAGCGCACTCAGGAGGTCGGCGCTGATGAGCGTGAAGATCAGGTAGAAGGCCGCAGACACGATGCCCATGCCGATCGTTGACCAGGTCGGGGTGAGGAACTTCGGGTGGATCCGCGCGAACTTCGCGGGCACCGCCTTGTAGACCGCCATCGAGAGTGTGGTGCGTGCGGTCGGCAGGATCGTCGTCTGGGTCGAGGCCGAGGCCGACGTGAGGATCGACGCTGCCAACAGCAGGAGCAGGATGTGGCCGACAACGCTGTCGCCGAACAGGGCAGGGCCGATCGCCGAGAATACGTCGTTGGCGTTGCCCTCGGCGCCCAGTCCGATGCCCTCGGTGCCGACGCCGGCGAACGAGATTGCCGCGACCGTCACGAGCGTGTACGTCACGAGCAGGAGCACGGTGCTGAGAATCGCCGCGCGACCGGGGGTCTTGGCGGGGTCGTCAGACTCCTCGTTGACCGAGACCGCCGTGTCCCAGCCCCAGTAGATGAAGATCGCGGTGAGCATGGCGGGCGCGATGATGGAGCCGAAGTCGAGCGTGAACGGGTTGAACCAGTCGAGCGCGGGCAGGATCGAGTAGCTCTCACCCGTGCCGGTGTAGACGCGAACCAGAGCGAACACGGCGAACATGATGAGCACGAGCACTTCGATGCTCAACAGCACGTACTGCAGGCGGGCCGAGATCTCGATGCCGCGGTAGCAGATCCAGGTCATGATCGCGATCCACGCGAGGCCCGCGACCGTCGACCACAGCGTGCTGTCGGCGAGTTCCGCGACCCCGGGCACACCCAGCTGGCCCACGAAGGTGAACGAGTACGACCCCGCGATCTGCGCGAGGTTCGCCATGACTATGACGTCGGCGGCGATGATGCCCCAGCCACCCATCCACCCCGTCCTCGGGCCGAAGGCGCGCGACGCCCAGGTGAAGGTCGTGCCGCAGTCGGGTTCCGCCCTGTTGAGCTCCTGGTACGCGACGGCTATGAGGTACATGGGGATGAACGCGAGCAGCACGATTCCGGGCGCCTTGACACCCGCGAGAAGGGCTCCGCCGCTGGCCACGATGAAGCCGAGGCTCGCGGCGAGACTGTAGGCCGGTGCCGTGGACGCGACGCCAACCACGACGCTCGACAGCAGCCCGAGCGCACCGCCCTTGAGACCCTTGCCGTCGACCGTGTGACCGCTCGCGGGTGTGACCGTCGTTGACATGGGGCCGCCCTTCAGTGGACTAATCCGCTGAATCTACTCCCTCGTCGCGGTCCATCCCATCCCAGATATCCGAGCACTCGATCTCGGTCACACCGTGGGCGACGAGGTATTCTCGGGCGCCCCGGTCTCCGCTCAACGTCCCGACGACAGGCACCCAGTGTTCAGCCGCGATATAGACCGGATGCCCCGGCCGCCCCCCGTACGTCGCCTGCCGCAGGGGCGCAGAACCGCTGAGCACACGCTGCACCACGGCCACCGGAAGCCTCGGAAGGTCGACGAGGGTCAGCAGTGCCGCGTCACCGCCCGCCGCGGCCAGCCCGATCCGCAGCGACTCAGACATGCCCAGCTCCCACTCCATCGCGACGACGGTCGTGACGCGGTCGTCGACCGGAACGAGCGGCCGCGCGATCCGGGCCTGGGCGCCGAGCACGACGATGACGCGGCTGCACCCGCCGTCGAGGAGAGCCGTGGTCGCGAGCTCGAGCCAGGGCGTGCCGTCGGGGAGCCGGAGCAGGGCCTTGGGGCCACCCGCACGGGTGCCCGCGCCGGCGGCGAGCACGATTCCGGTCACGTCTGCCATTGTTGTATTCAACATGATCGATGTGACCGCCGCCGCCCTGCGCGAAGGACTCTCCGCAGCACTTGCCGTGCCGAGGTGGATCGAGGACGTCGCATCCCGAGCCCCCTACGACACGCTCGACGAGCTGATCGCGGTGGCGAGCGCCGAGGCATCTCCGCTCTCGCCCGAGGAGATCGACGAGGCCATCGCCCACCACCCCCGCATCGGTGAGAAACCTGTCGGTCAGGGCGCGTCGCAGGAGCTGAGCCGCTCGGAGCAGGGCGCGTCGACCGAGTTCGCCGAGGAGATCGCCGCGGGCAACCTCGCCTACGAGGCGCGCTTCGGCCGAGTGTTCATCATCCGTGCCGCGGGCCGCACGCGACGGGAGATCCTCGACCAACTCACCCGCCGCCTCGAACTCGACGACGCGATCGAACGTCAGGTCGTCGGCGAACAGCTGCGCGACATAGCCCTGCTGCGCCTACAGAAGCTGTTCGGAGACCAATGAGCCACGTGACCACGCACGTCCTGGACGCCGCACTCGGCCTGCCCGCTGGAGGAATCTCGGTGGCGCTCAGCGGGCCTTCGGGGGAGATGATCGCCCTCGGTGTGACGGATGCCGACGGTCGTATCAAGGAGCTCGGGCCCGCCGTTCTTCCGGCCGGCGACTACCGGCTCGAGTTCGAGGTCGGCGCCTACTTCACGTCCGCCGACCGCAAGGCGTTCTACCCGCGCGTGACTATCGACTTCATTGTGATCGATGTCGACGCGCACTATCACGTGCCGCTGCTGTTGAGCCCGTTCGCGTATTCCACCTACCGCGGGAGCTGAGCCGGTCCCCGTTTGCTACGTTTGCTACACTCGGTGCATGGTGACGACGATTCCCCACAGGGAGCTTCGCAACAACAGCAGTGACATCCTGCGCCGGGTACAGTCGGGCGAGACTTTCGAGATCACCAACCACGGAAAGGTCGTTGCCGTGCTCGCATCCCCGGACCCGCTGGCTCGTCACCGATTGACAAGTCGCCCTGCCCTCGTCGTTGGTGGCTTCTCACAACTAGCGTCAGTGGAGATCGATCACCCGATTCAGGAGACTCTCGATGCCCTGCGTGGGGACCGTTGACCGCCTACGTTGAGACGTCCGCGGCGGCCAAATTGCTCGTTCGCGAACCGCAAACGCCCGCGTTGGTCGCCTTTCTCGATTCGCGGGCATCGACTCTGATCTCCTCGTCACTCCTGGAGACGGAACTCCGCCGCACGGCGTTGAGGGAAGGTATCGACCAGGAGCTGGTCAGTGCCATCCTCGAGAAGTTCGAGATTGTGGCCCCGGACCGCGCAGTCTTCGTGCATGCGGGGCTTCTTCCGGGAGCACGGCTTCGAAGTCTTGACGCACTGCATGTCGCCGCAGCGATGGCGGTGAGCGCGGAGGTCATCGTCTCGTATGACCACCGACAGATCGAGGCCGCCCATGCCGCAGGAATCCGTACGGTGTCGCCCGCCTAGTAGTCCGTGCGGTTCTCCTGCGCGAGCCATGCGTCGAACGGCGCGCTAGCGTTCTCGGGGCGCACGGAGTCGATCGCGACGTCCCAGGTCGAGCGGTCGCGCGAGAAGAGCTCGTAGAACTCGCGGTCGTCGAAGCCGCCGCGGGCCGCGTCATCCCTGTCCGCAGCGAAGACGACGCGATCGACGCGCGCCCACAGGGCCGCCGAGAGGCACAGGGGGCACGGCTCGCACGAGGTGTATAGGGTCGCGCCCGCGAGCGAGAAGTCGCCGACAACCTGGCACGCGGCGCGGATGGCGACGACCTCGGCGTGCGCCGTGGGGTCGAGCGATGCAGTCACCCGGTTCTGCCCCTCGGCGAGGAGCTCGCCATCACGGACGATGACGGCGCCGAAAGGTCCGCCGCCGTTGGCGACGTTGTCGGTGGCGAGCTCGATCGTGCGAGCCAACCACGACGCGTCGCTCACGCGAGGCCCGCCGAGAAGCGCCAGGCGTCATGGGCGGGCGGGGCGTCGTCGGACAGCACCTGCGCCTCGATGAGACCGTATGGCCGATCGGCGGCGACGAACACTTCTCCGGAGTTCTCGAGCCCGAACGGCGAGAGGTCGACGAGAAAGTGATGTTTGTTGGGTGCTGAGAGCCGCAACTCAACAATCTCCGGAAAAGCGGCGAGAACCGCCTTGCCCATGTGCCACAGGGTCTGCTGCAGCGCGAGCGACTGGAGGTTCGCGAACTCGCGGATCATGATCGCCTTGACGGCCGGATACACGGCGTTCCAGTCCACGGCCGTCGAGTTGAAGCGCCACTTCGCGACGAGGGAGGTAGCCATGACGCGGTCGTGGGTCTCCGGCAGGGTGGTGTACTCGTCTTCGAGGAACCCCGCGAACTCGGAGCCCGTCGATTTGAGGATCACGAGATCCTTGAAGCCTCCGATGACGTACTCGCCAGTGGCATCCACGGTGATGGCTGCAGTGTGGGTCTCGGCTCCCGAGCGCGTCCAGGTGTGGTCGTGCTCGACACCGTCGACGACCGCGCGCTGCCAGGCGAACTCCTCGATCTCGATGCGTGCGCCCTCGATCGGCTCGACATCGTTCACGAAGTGGCGGGCGAGCGCGAGGCCGTACGCCTCGATCGACTCGACGCCGACCGACTTCGCGAAGGCGAACGCTGTGTTCTTCTGGGTGTCGGTCGGGAGCACGTTCGACTGGTCGCCGACGAGGTAGGCGGGGCCGAACTGCCCACGCATCGCCGTCGTCACGTTGAGGTCGTGGATCTCGTGCCTCGCTGTGTCACGCACGATTCGCACGACGCGGTTCTCCGCTTTGCCGTACTGGTTGTCGCCCAGAAAAATTGCCATGCCCGATTGTCTCAGGTGCGTGTTTCTTGGGCATTTCTAGAGGTGGTCGTGCTCCTTGTCGGCGGCCGGCACGAGCGGGATCGCGATCACCGGCGCGAGCGCCGCAGCAACGAAGGTCAAGGGATACCCGACCAGCCCGATGAGCGTCCCGAACAGGGGTGCGGCGATCGAGGCAACGAGAAACTGTGCGGTGTTCTGCGCCCCGAGCGCACGACCGGCCCAGGCAGTTCCGGCCATCTCGGCGACCGAGGTGAACGCGAGCCCGTTGTCGGCAACCGTCACCGACGTCGCGATCACGAAGACGAGTCCGGCCGCGGCGAAGTGCGTCGCATCCACCGCAGCGAGCAGGAGCATCACGGCCGCCGCCGACACCGCGACCCACCGCAGCGGTCGCACGCGGCTGCCGACGCGGTCGCTCAGCACTCCCACGCCGATACGGCCGATCGCCCCGATGAACTGCGAGACGCCGACGAGCACGCCTGCTGCGAGCGGGTTCCAGCCGAGTTCCGAGACGAGCCACACCAGGCCGAAGATCGAGAGTAGGAACTGAGGAAGCACGAGCAGGGCCGAGACCGCATGGATGCGCCACAGGAACGCGCTCGTGCGATACGGATTGGCGGGTGCCGCGGCATCCGGCGCCGGGGTTGCCCGCGGCGGGTTGACTATCACGAGCGCGCACACGATGGCGAGCACGCCAGTGAAGACGAGAGGCACGACGAGCGCCGCGGCGATGCCGGGGCCCGCCGCGATCACCGGGATCGTGACTGCCGAGACCGTCACCCCGAGCGGCTGCGACATCTGCCGGATACCCATCGCGAGCCCGCGCCGGTGCTTCGGGAACCAGCCGACGACGACGCGACCGCTCGCCGCGTTGGTGCTCGCAGAGGCCATGCCGCCCAGGAGGAAGAACACCCCGAGCCAGGCGTATTGGTCAGCGAGCACAGCGCCGTCGGCGAAGACGGCTCCGAGGGCGGCCAGGGCGGTGAGCGCGAGCCCGCCCGCGATGACCCAGCGCTCGCCGATGCGGTCGGCGAGGGCTCCCCACGCGATGAGGGTGAGCACGAGTCCGAGGGTGGGGGCTGCGGCGAGCAGACCGGCCTGGGTGAGCGAGACGCCGCGGTCGAGGTGCAGCAGCGGAATCAGGAAGGCGGGCGTGGTCACGAAGACCGTGCCCGCGACCTGCGCGAGCACGCCAACGGCGAGCATCGCCCACGCGCGCGGTGGAGTGCGTTCGAGGCTCATCTGCGCAGCAACTGCCCTTCGCCCGGAGCCGCGCCGCGCACCCAGGTGCGGCGTACGACCCCGCGCAGCTCTCGGCCGTCGTAGGCGCTCACCGGGTTCTTGTGGAGCAACTCGTCCGCCCGCACGGTGAACGTGGCGTCGGGAGCGAATGCCACGAGGTCTGCGTCTGCCCCCATGGCGATGCGGCCCTTGTGGCTGAGCCCGACCAAATCGGCCGGGCCCCGCGACATCCATGACAGCACGGTCTCGAGGGGGATGCCGCGGCGCGACGCCTCCGTCCACACCGCGGCGAGACCGAGCTGCAACCCCGCGATGCCGCCCCACGCCTGCTGGAAGTCGCCCTCGCCCTTGGTCTTGAGTTCGACGGTCGCGGGGGAGTGGTCGGTCACGACGATGTCGATATCGCCGTCGAGCAGTGCCTGCCAGAGCGCGTCGCGGTTGGCGTCGTCGCGGATGGGCGGGCAGCACTTGAACTGGGTGGCGCCGTCGGGGATCTGCTCCTCGGCGATCGTCAGGTAGTGCGGGCAGGTCTCGACGGTGATGGGTAGCCCCTCAGCTCGCGCCGCCCGGAGTGCTGGCAGGGAAGCAGCACTGCTGAGGTGCAGGATGTGGGCGCGCGCGCCGGTGCGCCGCACCCCCGCGATCACGCGCCCGATCGCCGTCGTCTCGGCCTCGTCGGGGCGGGACTCGACAAACCGGTGGTAGTCGGTTCCGCCCTGGTTCGCGTGGGCATTGAGCACGCCCGGGTCTTCCGCGTGCACGATGAGTAGGCTGCCGAGTTCGGCGACCTCGTCGAGCGCGGCGCCCAGCTGGTCGGCGTCGAGGTGACCGAACTCGTCGACGCCCGAGGGGGCGAGGAACGCCTTGAAGCCGAAGACGCCCGCGTCGTGCAGCGGTTTCAGCGATCCGAGATTCTCGGGTACCGCACCGCCCCAGAAACCGGTGTCGACAGCGACCTTCGCCACGGCCCTCTTCGCTTCGAGAGCCTCAGCGGTCGTGGTCGCGGGGATGCTGTTGAGCGGCATGTCGATGATCGTCGTGACGCCGCCCGCTGCGGCGGCTCGGGTCGCGCTCGCGAAGCCCTCCCACTCGGTGCGGCCCGGCTCGTTCACGTGCACGTGGGTGTCGACGATTCCGGGCAGGAGCACCTCGCCGCTCGCGAGCGTGACGTAGGTGTCAGCGTCGAGCTGACCCTCGGAGATCGCGGCGATGCGTCCGTCGCGGATGCCGATCTCGGCGGGCCGCAATACCCCGTCGACGAGTACGGATGCCGCACGCACCACAAGGTCGAATCGTTCAGTCATGAGTGCCTCCATTTAACATCTCCGCAACAGAGCACTCGTACCATGAGCGGCAGCCGCGGCCGGGGTCGAGTACCGCCTCGAATACGCCGGGCGCTCGCGCTCGACAATGGCGCTCACCTGGCTCGAAGACGAACACCCGGGCCGCGTGACGTCGTCGGCGATCCAGCCCCACTCCTCGAGCAGGTCGATCGGGCGTCTGTCGTACTTCTCGAGTGCGATCGCGGTGTCGACCTGCTCGTTGGACTGAGTCCGCCGACGAAGGCCGTGCTTCGCGGCGACCTCGCCGAGCAGCTCGAAGGTCTCGCGGGAGTCGCTGTGCACTCCCGCCGGGCCGACCGCGAGCTGCAGCATCCCGTCGTGCGTGTCGAGGGCGGCGACGATCGCCTCTGCCGAAGCTGCAGCCTCCTGCGGGTCATCACGCGCGGAGCCACGGACGAAGACGAGCCGCCCGCCGAGGGCGCGAGCGGCGTCGGCCGTGGCGCGCGCGATCGCGACGGTGTCGGCGCCGCTCGGCCAGGTCAGGTGGTGGTCGGCGACAGTCGTGACCCCGCTCAGCAGGCCTTCGGCGATGCCCACGGATGCCGCGACGCTCGCCAGTTCCGCATCCACCCCCGCACGCGTGTACGCCGCGGCCATCGTGGGCAACCAGTCGCGCATGGCCACGCCCCGGGTGCCGGGCAGAGTGCGGAACGCGCTCTGCAGCAGGTGGTGGTGCGCGTTCACCAGCCCGGGAGTGACTATGCAGCCGGAGGCGTCGAGCACCCCGTCGCCGTCGACCGAGAGATCGCCCGCGCTCTCGATGTTCTCGTCGATGAGGATCGCGGTCGCGCCGGTGATGGTGAGCATGCTGCGTTTCTACACCTGCGATGTGACGTGCGCGTAACACGTGTGTGTAACGCTGTAGCCATGCACGAGATCGCGGACCGCCTGCTCGCGGCGGTCGATGCCGGCCGCACGCTCGCGGTGGCCACGGCGATCTCGATCGAGGGTAGCGCCCCGCGCACGGTCGGAACGTCGATGGCCTGGGACGGCGAATCCGTCATCGGAAGTATCGCGGGCGGCTGCGTCGAGGCTGCTGTCGTCGAGACTTGCGAGCTCGTGCTCGCCGATGGGGTCGCGCGCACTGTCGAGTACGGGGTGAGCGACGAGGACGCGTTCGCGGTCGGGCTCACGTGCGGCGGCACGATCCGCATTCACGTCCAGCCCCTGACCGAGGTTCTGGAGGTCGCCCTGCGAGAGGGCACAGACATCGAGGTCTGCCGCGAGTTCATCGAGAGGCCACCGGTCGATCGGCGCATGATCATCTTCGGCGCGATGGAGTTCTCCGCTGCCCTGGCGAAGGCCGCCGACGCGATGGGCTACCGCGTGACAGTGTGCGACCCGCGTGCGCTGTTCGCGACTCCCGTGCGTTTCCCGACCGCCGAGATCGTCGTCATGTGGCCCACCACGTACCTCGAGACGACGCGCGTCGACGACCGCACTGTGATCTGCGTGCTGAGCCACGATGCCCGCTTCGACGCCGAACTTCTCGCCCAGGCTCTTGCCCTCCCGGTCGCCTACGTGGGCGCGATGGGCTCGCGCACTACGCACGACCGCAGGGTCGCGTCGCTGATCGAGCGCGGGGTGAGCGCCGATTCCCTCGCGGGGCTGCATTCGCCCATCGGCCTCGATCTCGGGGCGAGCACTCCCGAGGAGACCGCGATCTCGATTCTCGCCGAGGTGCTCGCGGCCCGCTCCGACAGCACGGCGCTGCCCCTCACCGTGCTCGAGGGCGCCATTCACGGCCGCAGATCGGTGCGGGCATGACGCGCACGGTCATCGAGGGCGCCTACGTTGTGACCGTGGATTCGGTCGGGTCCGAGCATCCCCGCGGCCATGTCGTGATCGACGGCACGCGCATCGTCGCGGTCGGCGAGGGGGATGCCCCGCCCGAACTGCTGGACGGAGCGACCCGTATCGACGGCACTGGCCACCTCCTCACTCCCGGACTGATCAACACCCACCACCACCTGTACCAGTGGCTCACGCGCGGGATCGCGCAGGACTCGATCCTGTTCGACTGGCTCGTTGCCCTGTACCCGTCGTGGTCGTGCATCGACGCGGGGCTCGTGCGCGCGGGAGCCGCGGGCGCGATGGCCGTGCTCGCGCGGTCCGGCTGCACGACGGTCGCCGACCACCACTACGTGTTCCCGCAGGGTTCCGGCGACATTCTCGGTGGCATCATCGACGCGGGCACAGAGCTCGGTCTGCGCCTGCACCTGACGCGCGGCTCGATGGACCTCGGTTCGTCGCAGGGAGGCCTCCCGCCCGACTTCGCCGTCGAGACCACGGATGCCGCACTCCAGGCCAGCGCGGACGCCGTCGCCCGCTACCACCTTCCCGGCTTCGACAGCATGGTTCGCGTCGCGATCGCCCCGTGCTCACCGTTCTCGGTGACTGCGGACCTCCTGCGCGAGTCGGCTGTGCTCGCGCGCGACCTGGGCGTGCGGCTGCACACCCACGGCTCGGAGACCGTCGAGGAGGAAGCGTTCTGTCTCGAGCGGTTCGGCATGGGCCCCACTGACTACCTCGAGTCGCTGGGCTGGCTCGGCGACGACGTGTGGATGGCCCACTGCGTGCACCTCGATGAACAGTCGATCGCGAAGTTCGCCGCGACCGGTACCGGTGTCGCCCACTGCCCTTCTTCGAACGAGTCGGGCCAGCTCGGCACCGAGATTCGCAACTCGCTGCTCATGAACCGACTGCGCTCGGGCGCGGATTCCATCACGGGGCGTGACGTGCTGCGCGTCGCCACGATGGGTGGCGCGCGTGTGCTCGGCCGCCAGGACGAGATCGGGTCGATCGAACCGGGCAAGCTCGCCGACCTCGCGCTGTGGCGCATCGACGGCGTCGAGCACGCGGGAATCGCCGACCCGGTCGCCGCGCTCACCCTCGCGGGGATGCCGCCCCTCGCGCTGCTCTTCGTCAATGGTGAGACCGTGGTCGAAGAGGGCGAGCTGTCACGGGCCGACGAGCGCGAGATCGCGCGGGTCGCGGCGTTGGCCGCGCGGGAGCTGGCTGGTCGCTGAGCATCACGTGTGAGACACACAGCCTTCCCCATCGGCGCCCGTGGGTGAGGCAAGTGCCGCGCTCCCTTCGAGTGCCTCAGGGGGAGGGTTTGGCGAGCCTCCACAGGCGATCCCGCGACATCGGCAGCTCGTGGGGCCGGATGCCAAGCGCGTCCCGCACGGCGTTCGCGAGCGCGGGGGCGACGGGGTTGTACGGCGCCTCACTCATCGACTTCGCGCCGAACGGGCCGAGCGCATCCGTGGTGTCGGCGAAGTAGACCTCGGTGACCGGAATGTCGGCGAACTGGGGCACGTGGTAGTTGCGGAATGCCGTGGTGAGCACCCGCCCTGAGCCGTCGAGTTTCATCTCCTCGTAGAGCGCCGTGCCGATCGCCTGGGCGGTGCCGCCCTCGATCTGCCCGCGCAGCTGCTCGGGGTTGAGCACGTAACCTGCGTCGGCGGCCTGGATCGACTGCAGGATGCGCACCTCTCCCGTCGCGGGGTTCACGGCGACGCGGAACGCGTGCACGTTGAACGAGACCGAGCGCGGGGTTCCGTCGTGGGAGGCGGTGGCCGTGAGACCGGGCCGGGGACCGTCCGCGGTGACGAGCGCCTTGAGTTCGAGTGCCGCCGCGAGCAGCGCTTTGCCCGCCACGACCACCCCGGCCGAACCGAAGGCTCCGGTGTCGTAGGCGACGGCATCCGTGTCGGATTGCCTGATGCTGATGCGATCGACTGTCGTGCCGAGCGCGGTAGCCACGAGCTGGGCATGCACGGTCGTCGTGCCGTTCCCGAACTCGGCGGTGCCCACCGCGATCTCGTAGGAATCCGGTGCCAGCAGGGTCACCGAGGCCGTCGCGTAGTGCCCGTTCGGGGCGATGGTCGCGATCATGGCGAGGGCCATGCCCGTGCCGACTGGCCATCCTGCGGGGCCGGTGAGTGACAGGTCGAGTGCACCCTCGGCGAGGTCGAGGCACTGGTCGAGCCCGTAGCTGACCATCGAGAGGTCGCTCTGCTCGTCGACGGACGTCACGACGAAGTCGTCGCCGGGCACGATCACGTTGCGGCGCCGCAGCTCGAACGGATCGATGTTCAACGAACGCGCGAGTTCATCCATTGCCGACTCGATCGCGAAGATGACCTGCCCGAGCCCATAGCCGCGGAACGCTCCCGACGGCAGGTTGTTCGTGTAGACCGACTGGGCGTCGACGCGCTTGTTGGCGCAGCGGTACACCTCGACCGACTCGTGGATCGAGTGGAACATGACCCCGACACCGTGGTTGCCGTAGGCGCCCGTATCCATGAGCTGGTCGACGGCCATGGCGGTGAGGGTTCCGTCGGCGTCGGCAGCCAGCGTGACCGCGACGCGCATCGGGTGCCTCGTGGGCGAGATCGTGAACTCGTCCTCGCGGGTGAACTCGTACTGCACAGCGCGACCCGTCTTCAGCACGGCGAGCGTCACGAGGTCTTCCGTGAGCAGCTCCTGCTTGCCGCCGAAACCGCCGCCGACGCGGGCCGTGAACACGCGCACGCGCGCGGGGTCGAGCGAGAAGATGTGCGCGAGCTCGTCGCGCACGAGGAACGGCACCTGGCTCGAGGTGCGGATCACGAGCCGCCCGTCCGCGTCGAGCCAGCCGCGTGCGGCGTGCGTCTCGAGGGCGGCATGGCTCACGCGCTGCGTCTGCCAGACACCGCTCACGGATGCAGCGGCGCTCGCCACCGCGGCGTCGACGTCGCCCAGTTCGCCGTGGAACTCCGCCACGGTGTTGCGTTCGACGGAGGCGATGCGCGACTCCGGCCCCTTGTCGCCGTGCACGAGAGGCGCCCCGGGCGAACGTGCGACCAGTGGATCGAACACTGCCGGCAGCAGCTCGTACTCCACGACTATCGCGTCTGTTGCCCATTGCGCTGTCGCGGCGCTCTCCGCGATGACAGCCGCGACGCGCTGGCCGCGGAAGCGCACGACAGAGTCGAACACGCGGGAGTCGTCAGGGTCATCAGTGCGGTTCTCGTGGCGGCCCGTCGAGAACAGCACGTCGGGGGAGTCGAGGTGCGTCAGCACGGCGTGCACACCCTCCATCGCGAGGGCAGCCGCGACGTCGATCGAGAGGATGCGCGCGTGGGGGTGCGGGGATCCGAGAACCGCAAGGTGCAGGAGCGCCGTGGTCGAGAAGTCGAGCGTGTACGGCTCGGTTCCCGTCACCACGCGCAGGGCCGCGGGCGGCGCGATGGAGCGGCCCGCGGCACCCCCGGCGCTCGCGTGTTCGGTGTTGTGCACGCCGCAGATCGCGTCGCCGATCGAGCGGTACCCCGTGCAACGGCACAGGTTGCCCTTGAGCAGGCGGGGCAACTCAGCGGGATCGACGTCGCCGAACGTCGAGGCCGTGACGACCATGCCCGCTGTGCAGAATCCGCACTGGAACCCGCCAGCGTCGACGAACGCCTGCTGCACCGGATGCGGCGCCTCGACGGTCCCGAGGCCCGACACCGTCGTGACGCTCGCCCCCTCGAGCCGATGCGCTGGGTAGATGCACGAGTGCACGGCCCCGCCGTCGAGCAGGACCGTGCACGCGCCGCAGTCGCCCGCGTCGCAGCCCTTCTTGACCTCGAAGTGCTCGTGCTCGCGCAGCAGGGTGCGCAGCACCTGGCCGGGACGGGGGCTCGCCTCCACGGGTTCGCCGTTGACCTCGAACCTGATCGTCATTCTGCGGGCACCTCGCCAAGTTCCTTGCGGATTTCCTCGCAGAACGCGAGGCTCATCGCACGTCGCCAGTCGGGCGACCCGTGGGCGTCGTCGTACCAGTCGTCGATCGTGTCCACGGCGGCGGCAACCTGCGCCGCGCTGGGGGGATCGTCGAACGCGAGGCGGTGGGGGCGAGTGGTGCCACCCGTCACGCCGAAGACCGTGTCGCCCGAGGCATCCGTGCGGCCGGTCACGAGGGTTCCGGTGCGACCGAGGGGCGACAGCGCGATGCGCCGGAACGCTGTGCGGTGCAGGGATGCGAGCGGCACGTCGATCGCGCGCAGCACCTCGCCCGGCGCCAGCACGGTGGTGCGAACGCCCGTCACGAAGGAGACTGCAGGCACGCGTCGTTCGGAGGTGGCTGTCCACAGCACCAGGGTCGCGTCGAGGCCGACCGCGAGCGAGGTCATCGGGCCGGCCGGAAGCGCGAGCGCGATGTTGCCACCCACGGTCGCGATGCGTTGGATCTTCCACGACGCGAGCAGTGAGTCTGCACACTGCAGGAACAGGGGACTATCGGGAAGCGCGCGCAGCATCTCGATCGTGCAGGTCGCCGCGATGACTATCGAGTTGGCGGTGCGGGTGATCGGTTCCCAGCCCATTCCGAGCAGGTCAACGACGCCCGTAACGCCGGGCTGCTGCTCGGAGTACAGCCAGGTGCCGCCGCCGATGGGCACCTCGCCGGGCGCGAGCACGAGGTCGCCGCGCTCGCGGGCGACCCTGGCCGACTGAACGGTGACGAGATCCATGATCCGTTGAGTCAACCGCATCGATGTCACGCGCGTGTAACGCAATCGATCGTGTCGCGGTGCTGGGGCCACGAATAGGATCGCTTCATGGCGAAGACGGCTGTACATTTCGGGGCGGGCAACATCGGACGCGGCTTCGTCGCGCAGTTCCTGCACGAGAGCGGGTACGAGGTCGTCTTCGCGGATGTGAGCGACGAGCTCATCGGCGCGCTCCAGGCGCGCGACAGCTACCAGGTCATCGAGGTCGGCGAGGGTGCCGTCACCAAGACCGTCGACAACTACCGTGCGATCAACTCGAAGAGCCACGAGGCCGAGGTGATCGCTGAGATCGCGGCGGCAGACATCGTGACGACAGCTGTCGGTGCGCGAATCCTGCAGTTTGTCGCTCCCGTCATCGCTGCAGGGCTCGCGGCCCGCACCAACCCCAACCCTCTCGTCGTGATCGCGTGCGAGAACGCGATCGGCGGCACAGACGTGCTCGCGGCCGAGGTGCGCAAGCACGACCCCGCAGGCGCCATTGTCGAACACCGCGCCATATTCGCGAACTGCGCGATCGATCGCATTGTCCCCGAACAGTCGGGGGGCCTGGACGTCACGATCGAGTCGTTCTTCGAATGGGTTGTCGACCGCACTCCTTTCCAGGGCTCGACTCCGGACATCTACGGAGTGACCTGGGTCGACGACCTGGAACCGTTCATCGAACGCAAGCTCTTCACGGTCAACACCGCGCACGCGGCCGCCGCGTACCACGGCATCGATCGCGGCTGGGTGTCCATCCGCGAGGCGCTCGCCACGCCCGAGCTGCAGGCCGAGATCCGCGCCGTGCTCGCGGAGACGAAGGCCCTTCTCGTCGCCAAGCACGGCTTCGACCCTGATGAACAGCAGGCCTACATCGAGAAGACGCTCAAGCGCATCTCCAACCCAGCCCTGCCAGACACCTGCGAGCGCGTCGGCCGCGGCCCCCTGCGCAAGCTGAGCCGCAAGGAACGCTTCATCGCTCCGGCCGCCGAGCTCGCGGAGCGCGGCATGGAGGTGTGGAACCTGCTCAACGCTGTGGGCGCGGCACTCCGGTTCGACGTGCAGGCGGACGCGGAGAGCGTCGAACTGCAGGCGATGCTCTCGAGTGGGGCGGCGGCGGATGCCCTGGCCCAGACCATCACGGGGCTCGAGCCGTCGAATCCCCTGTTCCCGCACGTCGTCGAGGTCATCGAACTGCGCCTCTCGCGCTAGGCCGCTCTGCAGATAGGGTGGCGACTATGGCGGACCTCGAGAACGACGATGACGCTCTCGCATGGGCGGGCGATGAGAAGCCCGTAGCCCCGGTCGCTGAGGCTCTCGAAGCGCCAGCCGTCGAGCTGGTCCCCGAGGCCACGAAGCCCCAGATGCCCGCCGCCCTACTGGTGACCTACGGCATCCTCGCGGGCGCCTACCTGATCTACACGATCGGCTGGGTCGTGAGCGTGCAGCGGTACAACGCGTCGTTCGTGGTGTCGTCAGAGCCGCTCAACGCGTTCATGTTCGGCCTGGGGGAGATCCTCGCGATACTCGTGCCGCCGCTGTGGTTCGCCGCGACCCTTCTGCTCACCCGCGGCCGCAAGCCCGTCATCCGGTTGGTGGTTCTCCTGGTCGGGCTCGTCGCCGTTGTCCCGTGGCCCTTCGTGCTGGGAGTGTGGCAGTGACTGACATCGAGGAGATCGTCGCGGATGACGCGCGCGAAGCGAAGCGTGGCCGCTACGGCTGGCTGAGCCTCGTCGTCGCCGCCCTCTTCGGGCTCTTCTACGCGTACGACGTGTGGGAGGCGATCGGCAACCTGTTCGGGGTGCCCGCCGCGTACCAGGCGCTCGGCCTCGGTGACCGCGTGCCGTGGTGGCTGCTGTGGGTCGGGGTCGCGATCCCGCCCGTCACGTTCGCGATCGCGGTGTTCGTCGGTCGCCGCCGCAACGTGTTCGGCAAGGCGCTCATCTTCCTCGTCGGCCTCGCGGTCGTCGCGGGTCTGACTCTCGCCGTGATCGCCCTCGGAGACGCGCTGCTGCCGTCGGTGCTCCCAGTTATCGGGTCGAACTAGACGATCGCGAGCATCACCAGCAGGATCAGTGCGAGCTGCGCCACGTACCGCGGCCAGAACTGGAACGCCGCACGTCCGAAGCGCTCGGGATTGGCCGCGGCGTAGGCGTTCGCCGGAAACACCGCCACGAGGAACAGCACCAGGGCCACGCCCGCCGCGAACCGCGTGAACGGCACGAGGATGCCGACGGCCCCCGCGATCTCGCACAGCCCCGTGAACCGCACGAGCGTCTTTCCGCTCACCCGGGTCTTGAGAGCGGGTGGCACCATCGCGGCCATGCCGCGCGCCGTTGTCGGCAGGAAGTGGTTGACGCCCATGAACAGGAACGTGATCGCAAGCGCAATCCGGATGACCCACTGCGCAGTTTCCATGCCTCCCATCGTCACATGGGCGGTCGGGCATCCGGGTACCCAGTAAAGTTGCTGGGGTTGTCGCCCCTCTACTGAAGGATTCGATCCCGTGGCCAAGCCGATCGTGTTGATCGCCGAAGAACTCTCGCCCGCTACAGTCGAAGCCCTCGGGCCCGACTTCGATGTCAAGAACATCGACGGCACCGATCGTGCAGCGCTGCTCGAGGCGCTCGCCGACGCGAGCGCCATCCTCATCCGCTCCGCGACCAACGTCGACGCCGAGGCGATCGCGGCCGCGAAGCACCTCAAGGTCGTCGCTCGTGCTGGCGTCGGCCTCGACAACGTCGACATCAAGGCCGCGACCGCCGCGGGCGTCATGGTCGTCAACGCGCCGACGTCGAACATCATCTCGGCCGCCGAGCTCACTGTCGGTCACATCCTGTCGCTGGCCCGACACATCCCGGCCGCGCACGCCAACCTCGCCGCCGGCACGTGGGCGCGCTCGAAGTACACCGGCGTTGAGCTCTACGAGAAGACGATCGGCATCATCGGACTCGGTCGCATCGGCGCGCTCATCACGGAACGTGTCCAGGCGTTCGGCATGAACGTCGTTGCGTACGACCCTTACGTCACGAGCGCGCGTGCCCAGCAGCTCGGCGTCACGCTGCTCACCCTCGACGAACTGCTCGCGGCCTCGGACTTCATCACGATCCACATGCCGAAAACCCCGGAGACGACGGGGATGATCGGCACCGACCAGCTCGCACTCATGAAACCGACGGCGTTCATCGTCAATGTGGCGCGTGGAGGCCTCATCGACGAGGATGCCCTCTTCGCAGCCCTCAAGTCGAAGCGGATCGCGGGCGCGGGCCTCGACGTCTTCGTCAGCGAACCCCCCACCGGATCACCCCTGCTTGGCCTCGACAACATCGTGCTCACGCCGCACCTCGGTGCCTCGACCGATGAGGCGCAGGAGAAGGCGGGCGTCTCCGTCGCGCGTTCGGTGCGCCTCGCGCTCGACGGTGAACTGGTACCGGACGCCGTCAACGTCGCCGGGGGAGCCATCGACCCCAGCGTGCGCCCGGGCATCCCGCTCATGGAGAAGCTCGGTCAGGTCTTTGCGGGCCTCGCCGACAGCCCCATCACCACGATCGACGTGGAGGTGCGCGGCGAGATCGTCGAGCACGACGTGAATGTGCTCAAGCTCGCGGCGCTCAAGGGCGTGTTCTCGAACATCGTGAGCGAGTCCGTGAGTTACGTGAACGCCCCCCTGCTCGCTGAGGCGCGCGGCATCACTGTGCGTCTCACGACGGATGCCACGAGCGAGGAGTATCGCAACCTGCTCACGATCCGCGGCTCGCAGTCGAACGGCGCGACGATCTCGGTCTCGGGAACCCTCACGGGCACCAAGCAGACCCAGAAGATCGTCGAGATCAACGGGTACGACGTCGAGGTTCCGGTCGCCGAGCACCTCATTGTGATGATCTACAAGGATCGTCCCGGCATCGTCGCGGTCTACGGCAAGGAGTTCGGCGAGGCGAGCATCAACATCGCGGGCATGCAGATCGCGCGGCAGAGCGCTGGCGGTCAGGCCTTGAGCGTGCTCACTGTCGACTCGCCGGTGCCCGAAGAGTTGCTCGACAAGGTGCGTAAGGCCATCAAGGCCGACCTGCTTCGCGAGATCGACATCGTCGAGGAGTAGCCACCCTCACAACCTGCGAGCAGGTTGCCGGAATGCGCGGAAATCTCCTCGCACCTAGACAACCTGCCCGCAGGTTGCAGTCAGGCGACGTCGTCTGGCGTCGTCGTGGTGCGGCGCTGGGCGACGTTCGCCCCGCTGCCGTCCACGCCCGAGGTCACGGTAGTGACCGACTGGCGCTTGCGCATGGCGAGCACGAGGCCGATCACGAAGATCACGACTCCCGCTCCCATGAGGATGTATCCAACGAGGTCGAGGTTGATAAACCCCGTCTCGAAGTTGAGCGCGAACGTAAGGATCGCGCCGATCACGAACAAGACGATTCCGGTTCCAATACTCATGGGACCCACGCTAGTCATGCCTCCCGGGAATCCCAGGGGGTTGCGCTCCCGATATCGTTGTGCCATGTCCAGTACGTTCTCGCTCGCAGTCATCCCCGGCGACGGCATTGGCCCCGAGGTCATTGCCGAAGCACTCAAAGTCCTCCGAGCAACGGGGGTGGATGCCACGACCACAGAGTTCCCCTTCGGCGCCGGCCACTACCTCGCAACGGAAACCATCCTCGAGCAGCCCGACCTCGACGCGCTCGCGCAGTACGACGCCATCCTCCTGGGTGCCATCGGCGGCGACCCGAGGGATCCCCGCCTCGCGGGCGGCATCATCGAACGCGGTCTGCTGCTCAAGCTGCGCTTCGCGTTCGACCACTACGTGAACCTGCGTCCCACCGCGATCTTCCCGGGCGTGCAGTCTCCGCTCGCGTCGCCCGGCGACGTCGACTTCCTCGTCGTGCGGGAAGGCACAGAGGGGCCGTACGTGGGCAACGGCGGGGGCATCCGGGTCGGTACTCCGCAGGAGATCGCGACTGAGGTCTCGATCAACACGGCGTACGGCGTCGAGCGCGTCGTGCGCTACGCGTTCGAGCAGGCAGAGCAGCGGCGCAAGAAGCTCACGCTCGTGCACAAGACCAACGTGCTGACGAACGCGGGCTCACTGTGGCAGCGCCTCGTGATCGCGGAGGCGGCCAATCACCCGGAAGTGGTCTGGGATTACCTCCACGTGGACGCGGCGACTATCTTCCTCGTGACCAACCCGAGTAGATTCGACGTCATCGTCACGGACAACCTCTTCGGCGACATTCTCACCGACCTCGCGGCCGCAATCAGCGGCGGCATCGGACTGGCGGCCTCGGGCAATATCAACCCGGACGGCGCCTTCCCCAGCATGTTCGAACCCGTGCACGGTTCGGCCCCGGACATCGCAGGCCAGCAACTCGCCGATCCCACTGCGGCGATCCTGTCGGTTGCGCTCCTGCTCACCCATCGGGGCGAGAGTGAAGCAGCGGCCCGGATCACGTCGGCGGTAGAAGCCGATCTGGCGACCAGGGGAGCGACGAAACGCTCGACCGCGCAGATCGGTAACGCCATCGCCGCTCTCGTGACGCAGAATTAAGACAACTTCCGACTAAGGATGACCATGAAGAACCTCCTCGCCCCCACGACTCTGCAGTTTCTGGTGAAGCCGAACCAGGATCCCCGTTCCGCCGCCGAGCACGCCGACATCATCGCCGAGCCGGGCTTCGGCAAATACTTCACCGACCACATGGTCGACATCTGTTGGTCGGAGCTGGGGGGTTGGCACCGTCCGCGCGTGCAGCCGTACGGTCCGATCGCTTTGGACCCGGCGGCGGCGGTGCTGCACTACGCGCAGGAGGTCTTCGAAGGGCTCAAGGCGTACCGTCACGAGGATGGCTCGATCTGGACGTTCCGCCCGGAGATGAACGCCGAGCGCATGAAGCGTTCGGCAGCGCGCCTGGCTCTGCCCGAGTTGCCCACCGAGTACTTCATCGAGTCGCTGCGCCAGCTCATCGCTGTCGATGCCCGCTGGGTGCCCGACGCCCCCGACACGAGCCTCTACCTGCGTCCCTTCATGTTCGCGAAAGAGGCGTTCCTCGGCGTTCGCCCCGCGGCCAAGGTCAACTACTACGTGATCGCGAGCCCGGCCGGCGCCTACTTCAGCGGGGGAGTCGCTCCGGTCTCGATCTGGATCTCCACCGACTATGCGCGCGCGGGTCGCGGCGGCACGGGCGCTGCCAAGACCGGCGGCAACTACGCGTCCTCGCTGGTTGCGCAGCAAGAAGCGTATGACCACGGATGCGCGCAGGTGCTGTTCCTGGATTCCGAGAGGAGCCAGTACATCGAGGAGCTTGGCGGCATGAACGTCGTGTTCGTCTACAAGGACGGGCGCGTCGTGACCCCGGAGTCCCCGAGCATCCTCGAAGGGATCACCCTCGACTCGATCCTGCAGCTCGCGAAAGACCGCGGTCTCACGGTCGAGCAGCGCAAGGTGACGATCGACGAGGTTCGGGAGGGCGTGGCATCCGGCGACATCGTCGAGATGTTCGCGTGCGGAACCGCCGCGGTCGTCGTCCCGATCGCCCAGTTCAAGGCCGAGAGCTACACGATCGGCGACGCCGATGCGCCAGCGGGAGAGCTCACGCTCTCGCTTCGCCAGGAGCTGACAGACATCCAGTACGGTCGGGTCGCCGACCGCCACGGGTGGCTGACGCGACTCGACGCCTGATGTCGAGAGCCTCAATCAGCGAATGCGGCTACCGCGTCCGCCGCGGTCGCGAGGTGCTCGCGGTGGGTGAAGCCCGAGATCGCTGTGCGCGGCTTGAACTCGTGCTCGCCGTCGTCGAGCCAGCAGAACCGGATGCTCGGTGACAGGTCGTAGCCGGCGACATCCTCGCGCGTTCCGAACGGGTCGCGCGTGCCCTGGCAGATGAGCGTGGGAGTGCGCAGTCCCTCGAGGTGCGCGGTGCGCAGTTTCTCAGGCGCCCCCGGCGGGTGGAATGGGTAGCCGAGGCACACGAGCCCCTCGATCAGTCCCGCGTCGTGCAGCTCGTCTGCGACCATGCTCGCGACGCGTCCGCCCATCGACTTGCCCCCGATGAAGAGGCGTTCGCCACCGACAGCGGCCACGGCATCCCTGTACTCCTGCGCGAGGGTTTCGGCGCGCGGCGGCGGTTTGCGCGAACCCTGCCGCCGGGACGCCATGTAGCTGAACTCGAATCGGGCGACCCGGATGCCCCGCTCGACGAGGAGCGCGGTCATGTCGTTCATCCAGCCGGAGTCCATTGCGGCGCCCGCCCCGTGGGCGAGCAGCACGGTCACAGCCCGTTCAGGCTGTTCGGTCTGTTCGGCAGGGACGCTCCACAGCAGCTCGACGGGCATGGCACGATCGTATCCATGAAGATCGCACGCTTCTCGACAAGCACAGCCTCGACCGGCGGCGACCCCCGCTACGGCATCCTCGACGGCACCGACCTCGTGGTGCTCGCGGGTGACCCCCTGTTCAGCGGTTTCGACACCCTCGATGAGCGTGTTCCGATCACCGAGGTGCGGCTCCTGGCCCCGGTGATCCCGCGCTCGAAGGTCATTGCGATCGGCCGCAACTACGGCGAGCACGCCGCCGAGTTCGGCAACGAGGTGCCCGATGAGCCGATGATGTTCCTCAAGCCCAACACCTCGGTGATCGGTCCGGGCGAGGCGATCGTGCTGCCGAAGCAGAGCACGCACGTCGATTTTGAGGGGGAGCTGGCCGTCGTCATCGGCAGTGTCGCCCGCAACGTGCGCGAGGAAGACGCCGCGAGCGTCATCTTCGGCTACACGATCGGCAACGATGTCTCGGCCCGCGACCTGCAGAAGAAAGACGGCCAGTGGGGCCGCGCGAAGGGCTTCGATACCTTCTGCCCGCTCGGCCCGGTGATCCAGACCGAACTCGACCTTCTCGTGGAGACGATCGAGTCGCGGCTCAACGGCGAGGTGCGGCAGTCGGCTCCGTTCACGCAGCTCGTGCATTCCGTGGCCTCCCTCGTGGCCTTCGCGTCGTCGGTCTTCACGCTCCTTCCTGGCGACGTGATCCTCACCGGAACGCCCGCGGGCGTCGGCCAGCTCGCTGACGGCGACACCGTCGAGATCACGGTCCCCGGCATCGGCACCCTGCGAAACCCCGTGCGCGCGGGCTAGGGTCTCCGGCCCCGGTCGCCCGCTGCCGTGCGGCGACGGTCGCCTCATTCCGTCGCCGCGCGTTCGCCGCTACCTGCCCAGAGGTTCGACCTTCCCACTGAGTGACGTATGGCACCGTGCCATACGTTGTTCAAACGAAAACCCCGGACCCTGGCCCCGCGACCGTTTCGTAGGGGCGAGCCCCGCCGTCTCACCAACGCCCGGCAGTCGGCGCGCCACTCCTCCACAGCGTCGCACGCCGCGTCGGGCCCGAGGTTCGGTCTGCGCGCCGGGTGACGTATGCACGGTGCCATACGTTGCTCAGATGAAAGCCCCGGACCCAGACCGCATGCTGCGCACGACCGTCTACATTCCCGCGAACGTGCTGGCCAGAGTTCAGGTGGTTGCCGCCGATCGGGGAGTTTCGACGGCGGCGATCATCAGGTCGGTGCTGGCCGGGGCCGCGGGCACGCATCGGCCCGCTCCGGTCGGCGGGTTTCTGGCGAGCAAGGGCGAGCAGTGATTCTCGACGCGAGCAGGCTGGTCGAGTTCTTCGACCGGAACTCGAAGGGTCACTGGGCGCGATGGGAGAGATCGAGCTGGTGACGACGGGTGCGACAGTCGCGAACGCATCCCTGGCGGTGTTTACAGAGCGTGACTCGTAGACTTGATGGCGATGACCGCGCCATTCTCCACAGCCACAGGTACCGACGTTCGCGTCAGGTTCTGCCCATCGCCGACCGGCACGCCGCACGTCGGCCTCATCCGCACGGCCCTCTTCAACTGGGCATACGCGCGGCACACGGGCGGCAAGCTCGTCTTCCGCATCGAAGACACCGACGCCGAACGTGACAGTGAAGAGAGCTACCTGCAGTTGCTCGACGCGCTGCGCTGGCTTCGCATCGACTGGGACGAGGGCATCGACGTTGGTGGCCCCCACGAGCCGTACCGCCAGTCGCAGCGCACCGACATCTACCTCGAGGTGATCGAGAAGCTCACGGCATCCGGTCACCTCTATGAAAGCTTCGCGACGGGTGAGGAGATCGAAGCGCGCAATGTTGCCGCCGGTCGCGACCCCAAGCAGGGCTACGACAACTTCGAGCGCGACCTGACCGAGGCCGAGCGCGACGCCTACAAGCAGGAAGGGCGCCAGCCGGCGCTGCGGCTGCGTGTACCGGACACCGACCTGAGCTTCGATGACCTCGTGCGCGGCGAGATCACGTTCCCGGCCGGATCCTTCACCGACTTCGTCGTGGTGCGACCCAACGGTGCGCCGCTCTACACGTTCGTGAACCCGGTCGACGACGCGCTCATGGGTATCACGCACGTTCTGCGCGGTGAAGACCTGCTCTCATCGACGCCGCGGCAGATTGCCCTGTACACCGCTCTCATTGAGATCGGGATCACCGAGTTCATCCCGCGCTTCGGCCATCTGCCCTACGTGATGGGGGAGGGCAACAAGAAGCTCTCCAAGCGTGACCCCGAGTCGAACCTGTTCCACCACCGCGACCGCGGGTTCATCCCCGAGGGTCTCGTGAACTATCTCGCCCTGCTCGGCTGGTCGCTCACGCACGACCGCGACGTGTTCTCGATCGATGAGATGGTCGCCGCTTTCGACGTCGTCGATGTCAACCCCAACCCCGCGCGCTTCGACATCAAGAAGGCCGAGTCGATCAACGGCGACCACATCCGCCTGTTGACGGTCGAGGACTTCGCCGATCGCCTCCTGCCGTATCTGGGCGACCTCGTCACAGACGACGCCGATCGATCGATGCTGCTCGCCGCCGCCCCGCTCGTGCAGGAGCGCATGCAGCTCCTCGGCGAAGCGCGCGAGCTGCTCGCGTTCCTGTTCACGCCCGACGACAGCCTCGAGTTCGCCGCGGACGCAATGCCCGGTGACGAGGGTGCAATAGTCCTGGATGCTGCGGCCGCAGTGCTCCCCGCGGTCGCCCCGTGGAACACGCAGGCCATCGAAGCCGCGTTGCGTGCCGAACTCCTCGACGTGAAACAGCTCAAGCCCCGGATCGCGTTCGGACCGTTGCGCACAGCTATCTCCGGTCGCCGTATCAGCCCGCCGCTGTTCGAGTCGATGGAACTCCTCGGCCGCGAATCCACGCTTGCCCGCATCGAGAGGCTCCGAGCCGCACTGTGACGACGATGCAGTCCTTGAACGGCGTGCCGACCTGGGATGCCGTGATCGTCGGCGCCGGGCCTGCGGGGCTCAGTGCGGCCCTCAACCTCGCGCGTGCGCGTCGTCGTGTGCTCGTGCTCGACAGCAACCGTCCGCGGAACTCGGCGACCTTCCACTCGCACGGATTCCTGAGCCGCGACGGCATCTCCCCGCTCGAGTTGCGCCGCCTCGGGCGCGAAGAACTCGAGGCCTACCCCGAGGCCGCCTACGAGAAATCCATGGTCTCGTCGATCGAAGCGGGCTTCACGGTCAGGCACTCGGGCGGCGAGGCGCGGACCTCTGCGGTGATCCTCGCGACCGGCCTGCGTGAGGTCCCTCCGAAGCTTCCGAGCCTGCGCGCGTTCTACGGCACGAGCATCCACTCATGCATGGAGTGCGACGGCTACGAGTACGCCGACCGCCCCTTGGCCCTCATCGGCGAGACCGACGACCTCGCCGAACGCGCCATGCTCATGTCGCAGTGGAGCCGCGACCTCGTCGTCTTCACGAACGGCGTCGGCACGGTCACGGAGCCCGAGGAGGCGAGGCTCGCTGGTGTCGGCATCCGCGTCGACAGGCGCGAGGTCACGGATGTCGCGGGCGACCGCTCCGGCGTGACCGGCGTCACCCTTGCCGACGGGAGCACCGTGCCGTGCGTCGGCGTGTTCATCCGGCCGAAGTATGAACCGGTGCTGGACTTCGCCGCGTCCCTCGCCCTCGACCGCGACGAGCACGGGCTCCTCGTCGTTGACCCGGACTGCCGCACGAGCGCCCCCGGCGTCTACGCGATCGGCGATGTCACGCCCCCGGGCCCGCAGCAGCTCATCGTCGCGGCGGGCACCGGAGCGCGCGTTGCTGCGACGCTCAACCGCGACCTGCTCGGGTTTCACGAGGCCGCGCCGGTACGCTAAAGTAGATAGTCGGCCCGGGCTTAGCCCGAGTCCATTGGGGTATGGTGTAATTGGCAACACGGAAGATTCTGATTCTTTTGTTCTTGGTTCGAGTCCAGGTACCCCAGCCACATGGTTCTTACTCAAACCATGGTCAAAAGAACTAGATATCGAATTAGCTACAACTGAACTCCTCGCCTGATCGCCGGGAGTTTTTAGGTTCATCGGTGCATGCGCCGCCTCGGCGGGCTTCGTCTGTGCGTGTAGCTCGCGGATGGTTGTGTTGACCCTGTTGCGGTCACTCTCGACGCTGATGTGGTCGTCTTCGACGTACACAATGAGCCGGTTGAAGAAGGCCGCCAGCAGATCACGGCGTACGGCGTCGGAAGCGCTCCGGTACAACTCGCCGGGCTCGCGGAGCAGTTCGAGGTATGCCATTGCCTTCTCTGCGCCGTACTTCAATCGATCGCCTGTGAGTTCGAGCTTCTCCTTGACGGCTTCCTTTTGAAGCGTGGTCTGCTCGATCTTGGCACGTAGTTTCGGCACCGAAACGGCGCCTGTGGCGGCGAGCTCGATCAGCCGTTCTTCCTGAGTCTCCAGCTTGGCCAGTTGTTTGCGCAGTTGCCCCTTGGCCTCTCGATCTGCTGCGAGGAGGTCGTGGACTGCCTCGCGAATCAGCGCGGTCATGTCATCGATTGCCCGTCCATCGAATCGTTCGGCAGCCATGGATTGCACGATGTGCGCTTCGACTTGCTCGACACGAATCGCGGGCGTGGAGCACAGTCGGCGCTGTTTGGCCGTGCAGATGAAGTACTCATACATGCCACCGTTCCCGGTGTTCTGGCTGTACAGCAAGCGACTGCGCCGACCCGCCCGAAGGCACTCGCCGCAGTAGAGAACGCCCTTCAGATAGTGAAAGTGCACAATATCCCGATCGCCCTCCCGGTTCCGTTGGTCGAGAATCTCTTGGACCTTCAAGAAGGTCTCCTTGGAGATCAGCGCCTCATGGCGTCCGACGTAGAGCTTCCCTTTGTACCTGTTGATCCCGGTGTAATACGGGTCGCGCAGCACGCCAGCCAGTCGGCTGTTGCTGACCGGTCGTTCCGACCGTGTCGGCGACGCACGAGTGGTCAGTCCCTGCTCTTCCATCAGGCTGCACAACTGGCTGATGGAATACTGTCCGGTGGCGTACTGCTCGAAGGCCCACGCCACGAGGGGGCCGCGCTCGCGGTCGACGTCGATTGTGTTGACGAGTCGTCCGCTGAAATCCTTGCGAACGTTGAGGTACCCGAGCTTGGCGCGACCGACGGACCCACCCTGCTCGACCTTGTGTGCCATCTTGACTTTGACGTCTTCGCCGTTCATCCGGACCTGGACTTCGTTCATGATGTCGGTGATGGCTTCCATGGCGTCGGCCATGTAGCCGTCGCCGAACTCCTCCTTGGCGGACATCAGGCGTACGCCTTTCTCGAGGAGTTCACGCTTCGTGATCGCCGCGTCGGTGAAGTTACGGAAGACGCGAGAGCGCATGTAGATCACGACGTACTTCACCTCTGGATGCTCGTCGAGGTAGACCAGCATCTTCTTGAACTCGGCACGCTTAGCGATGGTCTGCGCGGACTGGCCGGGTTCGACAAACTCGCGTGCGACGGTCGCTTGGAGCGAGGCAACTTTGCGGAGCGCCTCGACGCGCTGGGTCGCGATACTGTTGCCATCTTCATCGAGGTCAGCAGCGGTGTGAAGCTGACGAGGTGTCGATACGCGCAGGTAGATGACCGCCTGCGCGACGACCGAATTGACGCCATCCTGTCCCGGGTCAGACGATGTCTCGTAAAGGTTCTCGAGCCCGTCGAGCGAGTTGCTGTTTTGCCACGTCGCAACTGTGGGATTTGCTTGGTTCATATTGGGGGTCCCTCCGTCTAGGTCCTCTGGATTAACCCTCTCTTCGCCGACGAAGTCCAGTCCTGAGGCGGGGTTTTGGGCGTCTTCGGGCGAAGGTACCGGGGGCGGGGCACCGTTGTAGAAATCACCTCGGTAGTCACGGTCATTCATGGCGACGTCCGTGCTGTCGTGATGGTCATGAAGGCCATCCCGGCGCACCGCTAGGGCCGCCGTGCGCGGTTCGTTCGGTGGGTTCGACGGGCTGCCCCGCTATTTGGGAGGCGTGGGCGCTGTCCGGCGGGTGTGGGCGCACAGGCGCCTCCGTGGCGGCAGGCGGAGCCGGGAACCCAGCACGGACAGCGTGCTGGAGGTCGTATTCGGCTTGGGCGAGACGAAGAAGCGCCCGCGCCAGCTTTCGGTGGTCCACCAAATCTCGACGGTCGGGGTCGATGCGGACCCGACGCTTGGCTGGCGGTCTTCCGAGCTGATCTGGAGTATGACCGTCCGGAGTGGAACTGCTACTCGATGAAGGCATGGAGCACCCCCTTCCACCGCATGACATAGTCGACGACGCCGTTGACGACTTCGGCCTCCCAGTCGGAGTGGCCGGGTGTGGGGAGCGACGGTTTGTCGTTCTTGGGCACAGTTGGTAGTCCTGTGCGCGGTGTGGCTCTAGCGGTAGAAGACATGGCAGCGTCCCTCTAGTTCGACGATGTCGTAGACCTCGCGGGTCTGTTCCTCGATGGCGGCCCGGTCGATGGAGACGGCACCGGCGATGCCACGTTCCATTGCCCACTGCTGAAGCTCTGTCTCCCAGTCGGCCATCTCGGTGACGTTCAGGACGACGTCTTCCATGTCGAGGTATGTGCCGCAGAAAGTCTGCTCGAAGCTCTCCGTCAGGTTCGGGCTGCTGGCGTCGACATCGCGCAGCCGCAGGAAGGCGCGCAATGAGTCGCCGTGCTTCTCGATCAGGGTGGCCAGCCCTGCTGTTAGTTCTTGGATGTCGTCCCCGGTCTTGGTGGCCGGCACGTAGATGAGTTCGCGGTCGTCGCCAAGCTTGGGCCACTCGGGGATGAGCAGTCTGGATAGGTCAGGGTCCGGGCCGGAGCCCATGTACTGGCGGCTTGTATCGGGGAAGTCGCGCATCACCAGATAGGTGCCAAGCCAGTCGATCCAGGTGCGAACCTGAGCCGGTGTGGTCGGGTCGTTGTAGACCACGAGCAACTCCTCGCTGATCAAGGCGTAGCTTCCCGAGCCGGTGCGCGCGAACTCGCTGAGGGTGCGACCGTAGTCGCCGAGTGCGTTGGCTATCGCCCGAGCAATGGCGCGAGCGGTGTGCTGGGTGATGTCGCCGTGGTGTTCGCGGGCATCGTCGATGCCGCTCTCAATGGCGTCCATCAGGGCGTCGCCATTCTCCGGCTTCTCGGCTTCGAGGTTCGGGTTGTCGGGGTCCGGCAGTTCGGCTTTGTGCTTGCCGAGAGGGTTCGTTTCGTGGGTGAGGTCAGTCATCGGTACTACCTCGCTGCGTGTGAAGGTAGCCCGCCAGCGTGCCTCGCCATAGGAAGTGCATCCTGCTTTTGGGTATAGCGCTCAGTTCGATGAGGGCTTGGTCGGCATCCAGTTCGCCGCTGCCGGCGAAGCGCCCCAGCGCAGTCTCAGGCCCGGCGTGAACGGAGGCGGCGATCACCCGCGCGAGCGCAGTGCCGATCGACTCGCCGTCCCGCAAGGCGAGAGCCTCGTCGATGAGTTCCCGAGCCTTCTCGGTCTGATCCGGAGCGCGGAGTGCGCTGTCTCTGATTGGTTTCGTCTGGTTGTTCATGGGTGATTCCTCCTTTCGGTTACTTGTTGTTCGTCCCTCGGTGTCAGCATCGCGACGGCGTTCTGGGCGCTGGTGACCCGGAACAGGGTGTCGGTCAGGGTCGGGTCATCGCGGATGCTGGCACGGAGTTTGGTCGCTCGTTGCTCGCTAGGTACGACCCAGACGATGGCCGGGAAGACGCCCTGCCGGTGCTGCTCGTTGCCGGTCTGGAAGTAGCGCTGGTAGATGGCGCACTTGCGCAGGACCGCGGGCATGTGCTCGGTTCCCCGATCGACCTCGACAAAGGCGTGCTCCTCGACCGCAGCATTCGCAGTGACCACGTATAGGTCGGGTTTCAGCCACAGCGGTCCGCCGTGGCTGCCGGTGAACTCGCGCCAGCACTCCGGCTCAGCGTCGAGTTCGAGTAGGTCGAAGCGCCTGTCCCGTGCTGCTTCACGCAGCCGCACGGCTAGGTCGGCGACCTCGAGGGTGTGATCGGTGAAGGGTGCGCCGGGCTCGACGAACCGCCGCCTGGCTCCGTCTCCTCGCAATGCCCGCAGCAGTCTCTCGCCGGTGGCGGAGAGTTGCCAGACGTTGCCTGATGAGCCGTGCTTGATGCCGCCGATGCGACGTTCCAGGCGAACGAGGAACCCACGATCCTCTAAGCGTCCCAGTACTCGGACAGTGCCACGCGTTGCGGCTGAGATGGTCGCGTGCCCGATGCCGAAGTGCAGTCGCTGGATTTGGCGGGTGCTCAGCAGCCGGAACTGCTCGATGTCTTGCAGCAGTGCCAGATCTCGATCGGTCAGCAGTTGAAGGAGCATCTCGGTCTTGTAGGGAGTCCAGGAACTATTCATGACGACCTCCAAACCAGCGGGGACTGGCCTCCGCACGGGTGGGAAGGTGCTCCCTGGAAACAGGGAGAGTCCCATCCCAGTTCGAGCCTCGAGCCGCACAACTTCGCCCCTGTTGGACGGTCTTCATCGTCGTGAGCGGAACAGCGACCAGACAGGCGACCGGACACATGACGACAGTGGTCAGGCGGGTGTTTTGAGTGGCAAAGGCATTCATGATCGCCTCGCCTTCTGGCTCACCACGGCAGCAGGCTCACTGGGTGAGTCATCCGATTCGGGTGCGGGCAGCAATTCGGCCTTGCTCACTTGGCCCCATTGGTCGCGGCTCTTCTGACGCACGATGTGTCCGTCATGCAACGCTGCTGTCGGGGCGAGGGTGCGGGCCGAGAACCAACCTGCGGGTGCGCCCTCATCTACCACGTTCGCGTAGACGTCGTAGGGCTTGAGCGCCATGAAGTCGTCGGCCACCAGCCCGGGTGCCATCTTCGCGAGGTCACGGGCATCGTCCGGCCCAAGGCCGAACACGATCTTGTTCCGCGCATTCGCGTCGAAGGCAGCGCGCATCTGCGCGGGCAGTTGGTCTCGGAACTGGTGTGCCAGATTCCAGCTCACCCCATAGGAGCGCGAGGTGGCCAATGCGTCGGCAATAGACGTGGGCAGGTGGAGGAACTGCTGCACCTCGTCGATGTAGATCGCGGCAGGGCGATCCAACGGTCTGGTCTCCGCTGCCCGTTCCAGCGTTGCCATCCACAGCTCGGCCACAACAAGGCTGCCGAGAAGCTGCGCGGCACCGGGACCGAGCAGCGCGTCGTTCAAGGGGACGAGCACGGCCTTGCCGTCGCGGAAGACATCCCGCAGCCTGAAGCGCGGATGCGCCTGTCCGAGGACTGCGGCCAGGTTCTTGCGGAGCACGAACTTGCGCAGCTTGTTCATCGGCGCGGCAATGATCTGCGCCCTGGCTCCCGGGGAGAGCTCATCGAAGCCAGCCCAGAACGAAGCGAGCGTCTGATCGCCGGCTATCGCTCCGATCACTCCACGGCGGAACGGGGCGTCGGTGAGCAACCGGGGTAGATCGAGCAGTGTGTAGGGGTCGCCTCTTGCTTCGCCTGCCGTGGCGAGCGATAGGAGTCCGGCGTGTAGAAGGTCTTCGGTGCGTGGTCCCCAGCCGTCTTCGAAGACCGCCTTGAAGGCGCTAAGAATGCCATCGACCACAACGTCCTTGTTGCGCCCAACGGCATCGAGCGGATTGAAGCCGACAGGGTTCTCATCCGCCGCATCGATGATCACGACCTGGTCAGCCAACTCAACCGGCACCCGTTCGGAGATGTAGTCGACGAGTTGACGCTTGGGGTCGACCAAAATTAGCGGTCGCCCCGCAGCGATGTCCTGCGCGATCAGTGAGGCGAACACCATCGACTTACCGGAGCCTGTAGGTCCGGTCACGACGAGATGCTGCATCCGCCCGGACGTTCGGATGCCTACGGGGCGGGTGTCGCCCGGAGCGTTCGCGGTAGCGAAGACGTTCTCCGTTGTCGAGAGGGCTGCTGGTGCTGGCACGAGTCGCGGATGGTGGGCAGGAAGCCCGGGAAGCTCCTGGTCGCCGATAGGCCACGCGATCAGGGGAAGAAGTTCTGCGACCGATACACGCATCGGCCAGCGCGATGGGATGACTGCGGCATTGAGCCGCTGGATGTCTTCGCGCACAAGTTGCAGTCGGACGCCCGGGCTTTGCGCGGTTGCCATCGCGCCGACAAGCTCAACGACGAGGCGTTTGCGTCTTTCGGGTGTTGGCGCCCTTGCGCCGATCCGGATGCTCACGTCGAGGTTTGCTTGCTCCGCTGTTGCCTTGATTCGGGAGCGCATATCGGCAGGCGCGAGTTGCCTTCCGTGGCTCAGCGACGCCCAGAGCGACGCGCTCGGGTCGTCGATCTTCGTCGGTAGTGCGCGTGGCGGATGACCGAGTCCGACGATGACCTGGACGACAAGCGTTTCGCCTTGGCGACGACCACCGAACGCCGAGTAGATCGCACGGACAGTTGCTTCGGCATTGTCGACGCGGATCGGCAGACCTGGCGGATGGCTGCTCATGTGACCACCTGCCTCCATCGGTGCCCGATCACCCGGATGTGTCACCGCACTCCGGATGCCGGGCACGAGATCTCCGAGCAGGCGCTTCAGGTGGTCAGCGGCGAAGGGATGGACGCCCAGAAGGTAGGCGATTCCGTCGTCGGTCGCGCGTGTTTCGAGGATGAGTGGGATTGGTGCGTCGGGCTGGGCAAGCCTTTCCATGAGTTCGCCAACATTGTCGGCGTTCAAAGGCGAGGGCAAGTGGAGGCGCAGGAACGTCGGTGGGATCTTCGAGTTACGAGGAGGCGTCATGCTCTACCTCCTCTCCGGTCGGATCGGCGAGCTGGTGCTCTTGACGTGCTGCGCTCTCCAACTGCGCTTGCTCCAGCGAGTGCTGAATCAGGGCGTCATTGAGCAGGTGCTGATCGGGGCTCTCGCGCAGCTCGCTGAAGACCCATACCTTGCGGCCCTCGCGCTTTCTGTAGCGGCGATTAGTTCGACTCATGGCTGTGCAACCTCCTTTCGGATTTGCTCCTGGCGAAGTCCCTTACGCGCAGACGGGAGCGGTAGCTCTGACATCCCGAGGATCGGGAGGCCTGTTATGAACTCTTGTGACTTGTTTGTCAATGACTGTTGTCGATTCCGCAACGCTTTGACGGAGGTGAACATGCTCATGCTTTTCACCACCGGTTCCGTCGGGCACGCAGGATCGCGACCAGTGCCCAGATCGCGCCGACGAGCACGGCGATCAGGACGATCCAGCCCCAGAATTGAGCCACGAACTGCAGCGCAACCCAGAGCGCGATGATGCCTCCGAGCAGCAGCAGGCAGAGGTCGAAGAAGTGTTGTGCGAGGTTCTTCGGGGTGGGTTCTTTGTCGGCCATGGGTCATCGCTCCTGTTCTCCGGTGTGGGTGAAGTCGCTGGGAACGGGGTAGCCGGGGATGACGATGTCGGATTCGATCTCGTTGCCCCAGACGCTCCAGTCGCGGTGGCTGTTCGGGCGTTGTCGTGCGAACAACTCCAGGTAGGGGCCGTCCGGCAGGACGCGTTCGATGAGGGGGATCATCTCCTCCGGCTTGCGGGAGTGTTCCTGCCTCGGGAACTGCAGCGTCGAGCGTTGCCCGCGGAACTTGAATGGAGCCTTCCCGCGGGTGCCATGGAGAAGCAGTTCGTGTGAGCCGCGGAAGTAGAGGCCGAGTCCCATGTAGTACTTGTCCCAGGCCGCGTTGGTCTTGTAGTCGAAGCCCCACGCCTTCATCACTTCAAGGCCTGCGGGCAGTGCCCCGTTGGTGACCCAGAGCAGCAGCGTCGCGTTGTCATCCGCGAGATCGGCGACGGGCATGTCTTTGATGCGGTCGAGGGTCATCAGGTCGTAGTGCTGGACTGCGCCGCGGGCACCTTTCTGGGAAATATCCCATGGAGGATCGGCATAAATCACGGAGTACCTCTTTCTTGGCTTTGCCGTCTCGGTGACCGTGTCGTTGGTGTTCATCGTGTGGTTCCTCCTTTCGTTTCCGTACCTCTGGCAGCGCGGAGTGCGTGCGCTCGGGGTGGACGTATGGTTATGGGCTCTCGGTCAAGTTCGCGCAATGTTCCGATCGCTCCGACTGCGAAGCGATGCGACAGGTGATCGGAATACCTGCTGACAGAGGTCGCGGCGTCGAAGTTCCACTGATTACGGGCGGCGATTCTTGATGTTGTGGAATTGGCAACGATGTTCACGCAGTTGCCTCCTCGGTAGCCGTTGTGCCGATGAAACGACGTCCGCGGCGACCGACCGTCAGCTCACCGAACAGCGCATGAGCGACGGCGCCTGGTGGGTCGTCGTGACCGACCCGTAAGCCCACGAGGTTGTCGTCGTCCGCTGCGATGGGAGGGTTCGTGTTCAGGCCGATGGCTAGCACGGTTCCCGGAAAGCTGCGCAGCCGGTCGAGCACGTTGTCGGTGTCGAACAGTTGCCAGTCCGTCAGCACGACAAGTCGAACCTCGTGCTTCGGGAAGCTCACCGCTATCTCCTCCGCTCGGGTCAGGCAGGGACCGAGGACGCTCGATCCAGCCGCGAAGCGTGGCACCCGCAAGCCTCGCGTGAGGTGCTGCTGGAACGTGGGGCTGCGCAGCTTGCCCGGGTCGACATCCCCTCGGGGAGTGTCGAAGTGCAGCACCCCGCCCAGGCACCTTCCGCAGGTGCACCATTCCTGGAGCGCTTCGAACGCGAGCTGCGCTTCCTCGTAACGGTTGCCGACCGGGTCGCCTCCGCCGGGCAGGGATACTGACCCGGAGTCATCGAAGATGGGGAGCACCAGCCGGGGCTGGCGGGGGCAGAATCCCGGCCAGCCCAGCTCTATCGCCGCATCCTTCTGCGGCTTGACTGATCGTGGCAGCTCGCCGACGAGGGCGCTGGGTTGGAGGTGCGGTGCCAAGCTCATGATGCGCCCCCGTCTTCGCGGGCACGACGTCCCACAACAGGCTCTGGTTCGACGGCGGGGCCATGTCCTGCGACACCCGGGTTGCGGCGCAGCACGCGGTGCTTGAGTCCCTCGTAGGTGAGCAGTGCCGCGTCTCCGCGTACCTCGTGCTCGTTGCGGATCGACTCGTCCTCGGCGATCTTCTCCAGCGCCGTCCTTAGCGGCGCGCTCGCCGCGAGTGTCGTCTGACGCTTGAGTGTGCGTTCGTAGTCTTTCTCGGCGGTGTCGATCGCGTCCGCGATCTCATCGGTGACTACATAGCTGGAGATGAAGCTGGCCGCGGCGATGCCCGCAGCCAGTGCCCCGTAGACGAGGCCACTGAGCGGGCCGTCGATGGTCGAGCGCAGTGCGAAGATCCCAGTCGAGATCAGCACGCCCACTGTTGCTCCGGTGTAGACGAGCGCCTTGACGATGTGCTTGCCGTCATCGGTGCCGTCGAACAGATGGGCGAAGGGCTCCTGCTGTTTGTTGAGGTTGGCGCGTTCGACCTTCCGCTTGCTCGCCATCCGCAGGTCTTTGATCTCACTTCCGACCAGCCCTGCGGTGACGACCGCGACACCCGCGGCCAGTGCCTGGATGAGAGCCAGCTCGGGGATCTCGCCGTAGTAGATCTGCGCCCCGGCCTGCCCTGCGACATCCCCGAGCAGCAGTAGTCCGGTGCGCACCATGAACCAGGCCTTCTGGCCTTGTTTGCGGCGCACAAACGGACTCAAGGCTGTGACCGTGCGCTCGAGACGGCGCTGGGCGCGTTTGACCAGTCGGCGGTGCCGACGGCTGAGGTGCTCCGCAGTCTCGGCCTGCTCCTTCAACCCGGAGTGGGTGATCAGCGCCGGGCGGGACTGCAGGATGCCCTCTGCCTTCCACAGCGGTTCCTGCTCGCGCCCGAAGGCATCGAGTTCGTTCTCGACATGAAGGGCAGGACCTTCGATCCCGTCGATGCGGTGTGCTTCGTCGACCTGCTGGAGGCTGAGGTTGCTGTACTCCTCGACGCGGTCGCCGGTCGGGTCGTATGAGCCGCTGGGGTTCTTGGTGGTTGCCATGACGGTCACCGCCCTGCCGTGTAGTCGGTCACGGACACGCAAGTCTTCGCACCGGTCTTGACGCACAGTGCGTTGTAGAAGGACACCAGCCCTTCGACCAGAGCGGAGGGTGCCGGGTCGCCGTTGATACGGCCAAGGCCCGCGACCGTGATCGACGCGCCCGCCAGTGCCGGAACGTTGACCGTCGAGGCTAGGTCGGTGGCCTGCTCGGGAGTGAACACCTGCGATGTGAGGTCGGTACCGATGTTGTTCAGGCCATCCGTCAGCACATAAAGGTGCAGCTGGTACCCGGCACCAAGCTGAGCGGCATACTCGCCGGCCAGCCGGTAGACCGAGGTGATGTCCGAGCCACCGTCCGGAAGAGCGGCGATGGCGTCGCCGTACGTGGCGGTGATCTCAGCCATGACCTTCTCGACCAGCGCGTCAACCCGGCGCAGGCGCGCGTTGTCGGTCGCACCCGGCAACGACAGGTCGCCGTCGTAGATGGTGACCGTCGCGCCGCTCGATGCGGAGAAGGCGCGAACCAGAAGGTGGCCGCCGCAGATTGCGGTGCGGCGCACCACGTCGGCGGTGATCGCCAACCGCTCGGTCGCGATGGCTTCCCCGGAGCTTGAGCCGCTGCCATCGATCTCAACATCGGCAGCAACCTGCTTGTCGGCCGTGCAAGCGGCGAGGATTGCCTGGTCGGGGGTGGTGCTGGCGTTCAGGGATGAGCACGCGGTGAGCACGAGCGCTGCGCTAAGGGCGCAGACAGCCGCGCCGGTGCGCAGTACGGTGAAGGTGGTCAATGGGTTCTCTCTTTCGTTCTTTCACAGGGACAGGGATGGGGATTGATTCGACCAGGGAGCGATGCAATTGACGTTGCATCGCTCCCGCTTCGACATATGAAGTTGTTGACTCCAGTCTGATTCGCGTCGCAGTCTGCGTCACTGACACGAAACTGACACCCCGGAAGGAGCCGACCAGTGAAAGACGACCCCACCCGGCTCAAGCTCCGTGACGAACTGCGCCAGCTTCGACGCGGAAACGGCAACCTCTCCGCCGACCGCATCGCCGTCTCCGAGGAACTCGTCAACGTCATCGGCATGGGCAGCGCCGAACAGGCATACGCCACGTTCGTGGACATGCTCAAGCGCTACGCCGTCGAACCGGAGGGCGACATCCGGGCATACCTGGAGACCTGCGGTGTCGGACTTGAAGGCGACACACTGAACGAGAGGCTCGACGCCTACTCCGCAGTCCACTTCGTCGACCCACGCACCGCGCTCCGGCGCAGCGACCGCGGTGCCGACAAGCTCGCCACGATCTTCCGCGATGAGATCCTGTTCCATCGCCCGTGGGGCAACATCATCCTGTACCAGTTCGGCAACATGGTCAACGCCAGCGTCGCCCTACACATCGACCCACACTCCGAGTACAAGCCGCCGGCCGTCTGGATCAACGACGAGGAGCTGGAAGGACTCGCGTTCGAGTTCAAAGACACCGGTGCCCCGACCGGATACCTTCGCGCGCTCGAGCACATCGACGGGCACGAGCTTCAGCGCGACAAGGACTGGCTCTTCAAGATCGACGTCAATTGGCGCATGCCCGTCTGGCCACAATGGGTACTCGGCGCACAACTGGCCGACAACAGACTGATCCTTAAGCTGCAGACGCAGCGCAACTTCATGACGGAAGCCACCATCACCTGGGGCGGCACGGATGAGATGCTGCCAATGGGCGAGCCGTTCAAAAGCTTCACGACGGACGACGGAGCGATGGAGTGAATGACGAGCAATCCATAGGACGTGGGCTGGGTTCGCATTTGAGCGGGTCGAAGGAGTTCGCCCAAAGCGACTTCGTCATACTCTCGTGGTTGGCAGCAGGCAACACAGCGGACATATTTCTCGTGAGGAACGAGGAGCGCAACTACGTCTGCGTGGCAAAAATTGCTTCGGCAGACCTACTGAGCGACCGAGAAAAGTCCGCTCGATTCATGAGGGAGATTGAATGCCACCGGATCATCGGCGGTCGGGCAGGAATCGTTCCCTTGATCGGATTTGGTCGGAAATTTTCTCCTGCAATTCCCCGCCCTTTCCTCGTACTCCCGAAAGCCTTCCCGGCGAGTGATGTTCTGCATCGTGTGTGGAGTAAAGGAGTCGCACCGCCGCTCGAGTATGTTCAGGGAGTCTTGATCGGGCATGGGTCTTTGGTTAAGCAGAACATGCTTCATCGAGACATCAAGGTCGAAAACAGTTTGATCGGAACTGATTCCTTTGGCATGGTCGCTGACTTTGGACGCGCGGTAAATTTGAGTTTCAAGTTCACAGCAGAGGATTTCGCCTTTGGAGACCCACGGTTCGCTGCGCCGCAGACCCTCCTGCTGCGAGAACAAGTTACTGAACTCGAGTTAGAACACATCGAAAGCGTGGGGCTTATATACCTCTTGCTCGAGATGGTTACGGGACTACCAGTCGGAAGCGCACTCATTGCTGATCCGGTCGGAACAACCAATCGCGCAAAACTCATGGAAGCTAGCGATCGAGTTGGTTCATTGGAATCTATCTTTCCCGATTATCTGTCAGGTCTCTTAGCCTTGATTCGGTTGCTTCCATCAGAGTTGGTTGGTCGCAGGGCCGCAGACTTCATGCTTGATGTTGTTCGGGCTGGCCCCGGGCACTACTCAAGGTCGCATGTGCTGGACGCGGCACTTCAGTTCATTGACGACGGTCAAATCAACACGTCTCAGACTGGCTCTAGCAATGGTTCGACTAGGGCTGGCATCGTGAGTACAACACGATCCAAAAGTTCGTTTCCAGCCTACGTCTCTAGTGCTGCATCCGACTGCGAGCGCTGGCCCGATAGCGCCGTCGCATGGGTCCGATTTGCGCAAGCGGCAAGTGCCATCGGAGAGATTGCGATACGCACTCGGGCCGCGTCGAACGCAAGAGGAATGGCAGCGATGGGACCAGAATGGCAAAAAAAGCTAGTAGGTTGGGCCACTCGTACTTACTGATTTCTTCGAGAAGTCGCCTTGAAATGTTAAAATTGGAATATGAGCAATTTCCTAACCGATGATCCCCTTGACGCTTCACCTAAGTGCGTCGTAATCGGCGCGAGCGGTGCCATCGGTTCGGCTGTGGCGCAATTGATGGTAGCCGAGGGATTTGAAGTTATTGGCCTATCGCGACTCCGACCGACGGACTGGTCTGGCCGCTACATTGAGTGCGACCTGAGTGACCCTGATTCCGTTATCGCGGTGAAATCACTTCTATCGAGTCTGGGAGTACAAGCTGTGGTGAATGCTGCAGGGATTGGTATGTCTGACTCGATCAGTTCCCTGGACTTCGACACAATGAGCCGGGGATTTACAACCAATGTTTTCGGTCCCGCTACCGTAGTCGCGGCGCTAGCAGTCGGAATGTCGGAAGGCGGCACAATCGTGAACGTTTGTTCAAACGTTATGTCCGGTCGACCCGATAGAAACACGTATGCATCAAGCAAGGCAGCTGTCGCAGCCCTGACGAGGTGCTGGGCACTTGACCTCGCCCCGCGCCGAGTCCGGGTGAATGCTGTCAGTCCTGGGCCCGTCGAATCGCCGCTGTTCCGCAAGCGCCGTCCGGTTGATAGTGACGCCGAACGCGAGGCACTGCGGAGGATCCCCCTAGGGCGTCTGTTGCAACCGTCTGAAGTTGCATCGGTCGTGCTCTTCCTTTCCTCGGCTCAAAGCGGAACAATGACGGGTCAGATCCTGACCGTCGACGGTGGCGAAACAATTCTCGGGACGCTTTGAGCAACCCGGACCGAATGGCTCAAGCACGGGTCATGGATGGTTTGGGTTCGCTTGTACCGCATTTTGAGATAGACGGGCTCACCTCCACAGTTGCAGCGGCGCACGCAGTTGGACTGAAACTTACCTCTGATGAAGTCCGGACTTTCGTGCGCTCGCAAGGGGAGCTTCGGGAGGCGCAGGTCACGGATCTGGTATCCCAAAGTGACGGAAGCCTACTATGGCTTCGGTTCGAGGAAGACAACAAGAATCCGTCGACCTTAGTTCTCGCTCTCTCGCCTTACGGAACGAGCAGACAGCCAATGTCTCGACGGCATCACGTTCTTGCGGGCGTGAACAAATATGGCCGGATAGATATTGTCTGCCCCAGCTCGTTGATAGCCATAGTGAGCGACGCCTGCATTCTCGCGAACTTACTTTTAGAGAGCATGGAGGCGTGGATCGAATTTCGAACCCAGTCCACACTCCATCAGTTTCATCTTGATGTCTCGAAGAGTATGTACGACGCGCTTTCGAAAGTGCTTGAGTTCGATGCCCGCGGTCGAAGCGTTGACATTGGAATAATAGGCATGACTGGTGCGTGGCGAGTTCCGCATGAGAACTCTGTAAATCTCGCCCTTGAACGCCTGCATCGGTCGGCGGGAAAGTATGACGCCACCCTACTTGCAGCAGCTTTCGTTTCCACGGTCCTACCGCGAAACTCGACAATGATGACCGCCGCGTTGGGATCAGCGCGAAGCATAGTGAGACCTCTTTCAAACGCCCCATGGGCCTCGGCTAGATCCTATTTCTCACTAGCCACGAGCTTGAGGCATGCCGGCGACAATCGACCGGACAGTTCCTCGATGCTTTCAGTGTTTGAGTCGCGCAACGCAAACGTTGTACTCATCTTTCCGTCTGACGATACGCAGCTTAGAGAAGTTCTTGAGACACGCAGGGATCAGATCAAGAGCGCTTTTGCGTCAAGTCCTATCTCGTTCGATAAGGTACTCGAAGTTGTAGAAGGATCGTCAGGAGTCATCGAAACTCGTGACGATGAATCCACCCGAATCTTTACTGTGCTTGCGTACGAGAATGGCGAGCTCGATCGAGAGGAAAGGCAGTCCTGGAGGCGCTTCATCCCAAAACGGAAAGAGTGATGTCTTGAATCGAGTTTGGTTGCGTTGGTTGAATGCGCACTTTTCCATAGACCTAGGGATATCGGCCGCGCTTGTCGGGATATTGTTCGCATCTGCACGGTGGTTTCTTCCGCCAGTCTCCGGCTGGTTCCCGCCCCTAGGTGGCTATGCCGAGTGGAACAGCTTCGTCGGTGGACTTATGGGGGTTGCGTCCACTCTCGTGGGTTTTGGGCTGACAGCGATCACGATCGCTCTGACAATCGGATCGGGAGAGCGAGGAAGGCGTGTCGTGTTGAGGGCGGGGGTTTCCCTGCGCCAAGTCCTCACAAGATCGATGAGCGCGGCAATTTGTTGCCTGGGAGGCCTAGCAATCTTGAGTGCCCTTGATCCGAGGCTTAGCCAGGCAGTACCTCTTGCGCTGATATTTGTAGTAGTCGTGTTGACACTGAGCGTTTTGCGTCTCTATGCGCTCTTGGCAAGCTTGGTAATGCTTGCCCTACGCGACACAAACGGAAGCTGAAGCAATGGATCGACTCGGCGAAACAAGCTGGCGAATAGATTTCACGGAGGTGTTCAACTACGGCGTGCTGTGTCACGCACTGGCCACAGCGGACAACCTTGGCTTGTTCGACAAAATGTCCGACAAAGGTGTTCTGTCTGAAGACGATCTCGGCGAGGGCCTCTTCGTGAAGGAGATAGCGTCGCTCCTGTTGGCTGCAGCTATCTTCAAGATGGGCATTGACAACGCAAGTTATGTGGCAGGCCCGGCATTTGGAGAAGCGATGAGTTTGAAGGGCTTTTTTACTTGGCTCTTCCTCGGATCAGGGCATGTTCTTGTCGAAGCGACTACCGGCCTAGACGAAGCCTCGCCCAGAATGGGCGACGTTATCGGGAAGGCAACCGCTGACTTTGGCAGGAACTTTATTGATGAGTTGCTTCTGGAAGTGGTTCGCCAAAGGTCTGCGACAAAATTGCTCGACATAGGATGCGGCGACGGTTCCCGGTTGGTCAAATTCGCAACTGAGCTGGGCGTTTCGGCAGTCGGAGTAGATCTCTCACCGAAGGCCATAGATGTGGCTTTGGCGAGAGAAGTGCGCACGAGCGATTCCTCAGAGTTCACCTGGATTTGTTCTGATGTTCTGTCCTTGAAGTCCCGTGATCCTCGACTCGAGGGCGTTGATGTTGCCCTGATGTCCTTGATGGCTCATGACCTTTGGCCCGAGTCCAACTTTCACTCGTTCCTTGACAAGTTGCCGCACATAGCCCCCAGTATCCGTACCCTCATAATCACAGAAACAGTGCGTTCGACTGCCGACCCAGCCGCTTTCCTAAAGGAAGGGATTCCCACCGTTGGATACGAGTACTTGCACTCGGCCATGGATCAATACATCCCAACTGAATTGCAATGGCTTTCTACGATTGACTCAGCACCCGGATGGGTCCTCGCTGAAGCAAAGAGAATCGAAATTCCATCAAATACAGTCGTGATGGTCCTCGAGCGGACCTAGGCGTTCAACGCCCACACTCAAGCCTCATCCTCGCGATATGACGGCTCGACTTACCAAGGGTGAGCCGCTCGTGTGTCTCATGTCCAAAGAAGGACAGTGCTCCGAGACGAGAAACCAAGCAAGGTCGAGATTGTCGCTCTCTGCTCTCTTGTCGCTCCAACCGCGTGAACGAGCGCTCCATTGAATATGTAGAGATCCCCTGGGCCAATCCTCACGTCGATTCTCTTGTGGCCTTGCACGGCTGAGGGTGGGTAAGGACCGCCTTCCAGTTCAGTGCCAAATGCAACGCGGTCCTCGCGCGTCGGAATGTAGTCCCACAGGACCAGATTTCCATCCGAGCCATTTGCAAAACAGAGATTCGCCGCACAGGAGGTGTAACTCGCCACGTCTTGGGCTTCAAAGCCGCGCTGGCGTTCATCTAGAATTTGGGCCAAGTCATCATGGGGAATGAGACTATATTCCCCGACACCGTCCCATGCCCGGACAAGAGGGCTTGCGACCTCACTTCCGTCCCAAGTTGCCCGGCGAAGAGTTACTCCATCCCGTGCAAGGTTCTGTCTAAGAGATTCCTCAAATTTGCGCCAAGAGGACGCACCTCCGAATCGACCAACTATCGCATCCACCGCGTCCACAATGGCGTCGGAATCAGCGAGATAGTCTTCCTTTGTCTTTCTCCAGTGAAACGTGCCCAGGTAGCGTCCGGTCGCATCGCCATGCCTAACGCGAGTTGACGGGTTAGTGAGGAAAGAAGCGAGGAGCTCTTCGCACTCCTCGGTCGGCGCGTACTTGCGGAACACGACGGCAGCGAGTGCACCGTCTAGGACACTTCGAACGAGATCGTCGTCATACTCAAGACGATCTTCAACCCTGAAGAAAGAGTCGATTGAGTCAGCCCTCATTGCGGATACACCTCCGATTACTATCGTTCGCTTGTAAAACATTCTCAGCTTAGGCGAGCTATCGTTGGTTCTTGACTGATTTCACCGCCCATCGCCATCCTATGTGACCTCATTTTCCCCTATGCTCGGCCCTGCAATCAGCTTTGTGAATTCCTGACTTTGAAGATGTGATTGAGAGAACTATGAAGGGTCAATTCATTGGCTGATCACCGGGGTCGACGAAGCAGGTTGATGCGAATTGGGTCACCAGGAACAGTCAATTTGCTTGCGCTGGACCATGGACTGTCGATGGGTTGGACGACAACGCAAGACAGTCCGCAAATGATCGCGTTTGCTTGTAGCGCCGCAGGCATCAATGGGGTCATCTGCCACTACGGTCTCGTGGACAAGATGCCGATGTCCGCCGATTTTGGCGTGATCCTCCAGTTGCACGGCAACACCTCTTTCGATCAATCAAAGTCGAGAGTGAGCTCTCCATTGCTGGCCTCTCGTCTCGACTGCGTGGGCGTTGCGGTTGAGTTTCAGGCTTCCGCGTCATCTCGTGAGCTTGCGGTCACGTCTGAGTTGGTCCAAGAGGCACATGATCTGGGCCTACTTGTGTTGATTATGGCGAACTACCGAGGGGAGGACTTCGAGACCGCGCAGAAGGCGATCGTCGGTGCGATACAACTCGATGCGGACCTCGTCAAGATTCGGCTGCCAGTCAATGACCCAGTCGCTGAGAAGCGGGTCAGGTTCTCCGAGGTGGTTGCCGATGCGCCACAAGTTTTGGTTGCTGGTGGTGAAGCTTCAACTGACCTTGAAGACACCTTGGTCCGCGCGTCGCGTCTTGGCGCGCTCGGTACTTGTATTGGGCGCCACTACTTCGACGGAGCATCTCGAACGGAGACCCTCAGGCTCGTCCTGAATCGAACCAACAAGTGAGGCGACCAACCGGTCGCAGTCGTCATGTCAGGTTGTCGCAATTTCGGCAATTGCAGGCGCGAAACGCAATGACCATAATCATCACCTTTCGTAGGAAATGACTCGCGGAAGCCAAGAAATTCCTCCCCGAAATGAATGGCAAATCGTGGCTTCGACGACGACCCTGGTGGCGAAGCTGTGAAAGCCTCCAGCCAACCCGGTCTCGTCCTTCGTTCAGACACCCCGAGTCTTGACCTTGGCAGCGTCGCTGCTCGGGGGAGTGACCAGTCCTATCCGAAACTCCAGATCGTAACTGCTGCAAAGCTGCTTAGCGGCAAGAGAGTGAACGCCCCGGCTACTGTGCTGCCGAATGTTGCCGCGGCTAGGGGGTCACGTCCAGCCCAGTGGCTCTTAGTTGAAGCCAGCCCGGGGCAGACCCGGTGCCCGAGTTGGGTGAAGAGCGTCTTAAGTATGTTGAGCCGCGCCTGAAGGGATACATCGAACGCGCGTTGGCAGACGTGACTTCAGATTCGGGATGGATAAGCGCCGATCTCAAACATCTGAGAGCGCGTCCCAGATGCCTTTGAATGGAGAAAAGCCCCACCTCTTTCGAGATGGGGCATGCGGTCAGGAGGCCGCGACTACTCTCACGTCGCTTGGAGGGCTCCAAGCTTCCATCAGGCGCAGTGCACGGATGGTTGCTTCAAAGAAGTCATCGACTGGATCGCCGATCGGCACCCAACTGTTGAACTTTTTGCTCAGTCGGACTTGAACTTGATAGCGCGACGTTTCAAGCAGCAGGCTGACAAGCCTCGCGGGCGCGTCGGACATTTCGCCTTGCTCGATCGGTCCGACGATGGCAACATCGCCCACCAGGGTGTCGCCTCCGAGCCCGTTCGGGTTCAGGAGCCACCAGAGGCACGTTGCTCGTCGGTTGACAGGAAGACGCATCACTTTTCCCTCCTCGTTAGCGACGATCACCAACGAGTGACCGTCGAGACGGATCGTCTCGATGTAGCCACCCACCGCCGCCTGGTAACTGGCGAGATCACTGAACTCGTGGGTGAAGATCTCAAGCCGAGTCTCGTGCGGGATGACAATTCCTGTGACCATGGTGATCACGTTCCTTTCGTGGAGGGTCACTTCAGCCGGCTAGCTGAAGAGTTCCCTCCGCGAAGTGGCGTGGTTGTCCAAGTGGTTGGCGGCGAGAGCCCTGGTGGCGAAGCTGTGAAAGCCTCCAGCCGACCAGGGTCTCGTCCTTCGCTCAGCTACCCGGAGACTTGTCCTTGGCAGCGTCGCGGCTCGGGGGAGTGACCTTCTTGGCGGGCTCCTTTGCGAAGATCGCCTCGATGGCGTTGCGCTTGGTTTGGGCCTCGCGCTCGATGTCCGCCCGGACCGTCTCTGCACGCTTGAGAACTTGTGGATCGGACTTGCTGCGTTCGATCCAGTCCTCCAGCGAGAGACGGATTTCTTCGGTGACACTGCGGTCGTTGAGTTGGGCGATGACGTCCAACTGCGCTCGCAGGTCGTCGGTGATGCGAACCGCGAGGGTTCGCATCTGACTTGTGGCTCCCGCGTATTGCGGGAATCCGGATGTCTCACTCATGTGAGCCACCTCCTCATTCTTGATGCGGCCGACGAACCGGATGGTTCCTCTGCAAGCCGCACGGCAATGAGGATCAGGCTGATTATGGGCCGATGGCGGAACTATTCAATCTTCCGATCGCCACAAGTCGAAGTGGAAAATACAACGCTTCAACCGAGGACGAAGCCATCGTGACAAAATGTCGTTGGCTCGCTCGAGGATTGTGCGCGTGACAACTTTGCCACCGTGACCGGCTAGGAAGGTGATGCCCCGATGTCGATCGTCCATTCCAGTAGCGCGATCGACGTGCTGGCCTACCTTCAGAAGAAGCTCGACGAGCACTTTGCTTCGCTCCATGAGCGGCGCAAGATCCTCGTGCCACCGTCTCCGGTATTCGCGCTCGAGCATGACTTGGGGCAGGCAGACTACGAACTGCTCGTCAGCAGCGTTCGCTTGGCCATCGCAAATGGTCTGACGGCTCGACATCGGATCTCTTGGCTACCGTTCGTCGTCTACGCCGCCGAGTCAGGGTATGACTACGTCGGAGACGAATACTGGACGAGCTTCGAGAACTCGACCCCGGGTTGGCGGTCCGACCAGCGGCCGTGGATCAAGCAATGGTTTTCTAGATTTGCCACCGAGTACGGAGGAGTGGTGCCGACGGGTGCGTTTGCGCAAGCGTTCACGATCATCGCCTGGCCGATAAGCCATGCGGTCCTACCTACCTACCTGCAGCGCCAATTGGCACAACTGCTATTCGAGTTTCGAGCAGGGCTTACTTCGACCCTTCTAGGCGACCTCGACCAGTTGGGCGAACGTCTTGCAGTGCGCGCACGCCTATACAGCGACCGGTTTCGAATCTTTTGCCAGAACACCGCTCTGCTTGGGCGAGTTGCCGCCGCGCTACTCTCCGGAGAAGACGAAGAGTCGCCATATCTGGTCAAGTCCACCCTGGATCGGTTGGTTGAAGGGCTCTCGCGAGAACGCGACTCACGGCAGTGGCTAGCATCGGCGAGGCAGGCAGCGAGCCGAGTTCGCACAAGTGGCTTCGCCGGCGGGCCGTCTCGCGACAAGGCGACCGAGAAGCAAGCACGACTGCCGGTAGCGACTGATCCCAAGCTCTTCTTACGGCTAATCGATGGCGCGTGGAACGCGTATGCCGAGTTGCCGGACATGACATCGCTGAGTGTACGTCTCCCGCATGTCTATGAAGAGCTTCGGACGCTTCGTGGAATTGTGACGGGTGGCAGCAGGCCAGTGCCTCAAGGTGGCTTGGTGTTCCCGGGGCAAGAAGTGCGCTTCGAAGCTTGGCCCGATCCTCTCAGACCGTTCGTGCAGCTTGAACGAGGTTCTACCGCGGTTAACACGATCCTCACGGATCAGTGTGTCATTTCTCGTGGGCCTTGGTGGCTCTATCGCACTCAAGGATCGGGGCTCGCGGTTGAGGTAAGGGGGCGATTCCTGCGCCCGGGTCACACCTATGTTCTTGTCGGCGCAGAAGGACAACTGCCCCCTGCGCTGGCGTGGTGTGAGCCTGCGCCTTTGCGGGCGCAAGGCGCAACGGCCTACCGGCTGGACGTGCCCGAAAAACTCACGGAAGCCGACGCCGCGTCACTCGTTTCGCTCGGATTGTCGACCCTCTCCACGATTACAGTGCGACCGGTCGGGATCGTTGCGAGTTCTTGGGACGGTGAGGGTGCTGCAGAGTGGCTCGCCGCAGAGCCCGCAATTGTGGGGATCCGATCGGACGTGGTGCCTGCGCAGTGTCTCCTCACAGTTGACGGACATGCGCACTTTGTTCCGTGGACGGACGACGCTCCCGAACTGATTCTGTCTCTCACCGGACTCGAAGTCGGGTCGCACGAAGTTAGCGCAATCGTGATCGGTGCGGATGATCGCGAGTTATCTAAAGGCACGCTGACCATCACGGTGCGTGATCCACAGGTTCGTCCAGAGAATGCGGCCAACGGAGAGGGTGTCCGTATGCTGGCATCGCCGGCCCGCCCAACACTCGCCGAACTTTGGGATCGTCGTGCAACGATCACCGTTGACTCCGCTCCCGGAGCGCCCGCTGAGATTGCCGTTCGGCTCCAAGATGCTCAGGGTGGCGAACTGGCCACTGTACGCCGCAACATCGTGCTACCGATCGATGCCAACGACTGGGCATCGTTTGCAAAGAACATTCGCGGAGATCGATCGTTCAGCAACTCATACGACGACGCAGAATCTTGTCGGATTGAGATTCATCGTGATGGCCTTGGGATGGCGTCCTTAACTTTCGAACGCGGGTTCCAGCCCCTTCGGTGGCAGTTCTTGAAGGTCGGTCGTGACGACGAAAGAGTCGCGAAGCTCCACGATCGGACAGATGGTGGCGACACTCGCGTTGTGTATTTCGCCGTCGAGACGCCGCTAACGGGGGCTGCGCGCGAGTCCGGAGCGCCGATCGCGCTTTCGCCTCGCGGTGGGCTATTTTGTGCGACGGCTGGAGGGGCGCAGGTAGCAGTACTCGCCCCAACTGATCCAAATGCGGTTTTCGCGCTCGGTAGCTCTCGGCCATCTGTACCGGACGTGGGCAAGTCCATAGCCGGGATCATGCAGTATGTTGCCGCGCACAATATGTGGGCCACGGCAGAACTGCCAGCCGATGCCTTCGCGGCTCACGAGCAGTTTGACGTGCTGGAGGCGATTGCGCGAGCGAATGCGAGCCTGCTTGGCGGGTCCCATTGGGCGGCTCTGGAGCGCAAGTTGGCGCGAGCGAATGACCTAGCCGATCATCTCGAAGAGATGCAGGAGTCGCTCGGCATCACGGCTAGCCACAAGTCGCTTGCGGCAGAAATCGGTCGAAATCTCTATCGGTGGTCAGACGCGCCGACGCTGATCGCGGGCTTTGATCAGGTCCTTGCGTCAACACTCGCAGAGAACAAAATCAAGGACCAACCCTCAGCCGCACGCTTCCTCCTCACTCTTGCGGGTCAGCCCGGTCGGATTGCAGCATGGCCAGAGAAGGATCGTGACTATTTGCTCGAGCGCATCATCAATTCACCAGTGCTCATGCGAGCGGGCCGTTTTGCTGTGCTTGGGACTCGTGCCTTCGGCGACCCTCAAGCAGTGGGGCGTGGGTTCTAATGACTGTCTCTAAGTTGACCGCTACGGAGGCTTCCGCGCTCTCGGTTCTCGCACTTGGGATGGACCCAGAAATGGTTGGCCTCACAAGCAGGGAGGGTCTGGCTGCGTCTCTGAGACGCGCGGCGTCGTTCATGTGCCCCACCAGTCCGAGTCGGCTTGTCGGTGCGGTGCTTGGAGCCGTTCGCCCGGTCGCGGACGAGGCTGAGATTTCCCGGGAGGATGTGGCCGATCTTCTCGATCTGATGGTCGCGGCGGGAGATCTTCTCGAGTTGCGCCGCGAAGAGGAGCAGTCCACTCGACTTCTCTATCTGGGTCCACCCTCATGCATTGAGCGGGAACCAGGGGTGTATCTGATCTTGGGCGTTCGTCCTTTTGGTGCCTCTCTAGTGGATTTCGAACTTGCACCGTTGGTCGAAAGAGAGGGCCACACGCGCACCATTCGCATCGATGCGGCGAGCGGGGTCGAGCGGTTGGAGGCTGCGGGACTTCGGCAAATTGAACGGGTGCGCTGGGTTGTCGCGCCAGGCACCGAGCAGGCCGAATCCTTGTTGGCGCGAATAAAGGGTCGCCTAGATTCTGCTGCCCTGTCAGGCGACATCGATGGGCTGCAGATAGTCGATCCAACAACGAAGGTGCGATACTACCGGGGCCGATGGCGAGCGCCCCACGACGGCGACAATGGTGATTTCTTGGCACGCCGCCCACAGGCCTACGGCGCGGATCTCTGGTGCGCAGTTCGGCTGTTGAGTGGCGTGCCTACCAAGCTCGTTGAATTTCCAATAGACAATCCTGTGCTTCCGGCGCGAGACGAAGCGTGGCGCTTTCAGATGGCAGTCGATGCGGGCAGAGGCGCGCCTCAGAGATTCGCCACCGAGCCCTTCGGATCGGGAGGCGAGGTCGTCGTCAAGTTCTTCTCCCCGATTCCGGGTTTTGCGGAGCGCTACCTGCAATTGGTAGGACTGGCACTCGAGCCATCGGGGGCACTCTTTGCTTATCGGGTGCCGGAGGCAGCCATGCCCGATTTAACCCAGTTGCTGAACGACATGCTTTGGATGACGACAACCTCTGTGGAAGGAACACTTTGACGACTGATTCGCCAACGATTGCCGAGACCATCGAGGATATCCAGGCGGCACTTCGCGACTACATCGAGGCGACGTATCACGTCGGAGACCCCATGGTGATCGAGCAGCGCCGTCATCTTCTCGACGAGGAAGGGGTGATCTTCCGCGAACCCTTCATTGAGAGCACGCCGCGCTATCGAACTGAACGAAAGTTTGCGGACCTTGAACTTGACGCTGTGGTTCAGAGACTCTTCGCAACACTTACGCAGAGGGCTGGGACTCTCAATCCGCTCTTTTTTGATCCGCCTTACACGCATCAGGCAAACGCACTTGAGTGGGCGTGCCGCGACGGCTCAAGTCTGGCCATCACAACTGGCACTGGTTCCGGCAAGACAGAATCGTTTCTTCTCCCAATGATGGCCAAGCTTGCAACTGAGGCAGCTCACAGCCCAGCCTCATTTGCCGCGCCGGCCGTAAGAGCCATGATTCTCTACCCGATGAACGCCCTCGTTAACGACCAGTTGGGGCGCCTCAGGCGACTGTTGGGTGATCCCCGCGTTACGACTCAATTCAACGCGTGGGCGGGGCGCCCTGCGCGATTTGCTCGCTATACGAGCCGGACTCTCTATCCCGGAGTCCGAACCCGAGAACGTGATCAGCGTCGGCTTGGGTCTATCGAGGACTTTTACGTGTTGCTCCACGATCGGGCCGAGAAACCCCATGCCAAATGGCATTCAGAGGCCGTCGAACTCATCGACAAGCTGCAAGTGCGAGGCAAGTGGCCAGCGAAACCGGACATCAAGAAATGGTACGGCGAAAAGGGTAGTCGATGGCAGGACAAGGATGGCAACTTCACTCGAGCGGTGATGCAACCCGACGATCCCGAACTGCTCACACGCCACGAAGTGCTTGCTTCGCCTCCAGACGTGATCATCACCAACTACTCGATGCTGGAATACATGCTTATGCGACCGCTTGAGCGGCCCGTCTTCGATGAAACGCGCAAGTGGCTCGCGGAGAATCCCTCTGAGCGCTTCATGCTCGTTGTGGATGAGGCCCACCTCTACCGCGGTGCCGCCGGCGCGGAAGTCGCGTTGTTGCTTCGGAGGCTTCGCGCGCGCCTTGGAATCACACCGGACCGCCTGCAAGTCATCACAACCAGTGCAAGCTTCGCGAGCCCCGAGTACGCGCGGGAGTTTGCGGCTCAGCTCACCGGCAAGGACATCGCCGACTTTCGAACGGTCACGGGAGACCTAAAGCTGCGAGATCTCGCCGCAACGGGTTCCGTTGCCGACGCCGCAATGCTCGCAGCGCTACCCATGGGTGACTACTACGACGCGAACTCAGACGCTGAAAAGACCGATGCGGTCAAGGCCCTCTTCGACTACCGAAGTGTGGACCTGCAAGACCGTCCAGTCGCTGAATCGTTATACCAAGCCCTACAGGACTTCGGACCACTCGCGCTGCTCGTCAACGAGACTATGGAAAAAGCTCAGCCGGTCAGTGAGCTTGGGCTCGCGATCTTCCCCGGAGTCGAACGTGCGATGGCTGATAGAGCCGTGTCGGCGCTGCTCGCACTAGGCAGCACAGCACGGCGAAGCCTCGACGAGCCTGGACTCTTGCCGTGTCGAGTGCACGGGTTCTTTCGTGGGCTCCCTGGGTTGTGGGCATGCCTCGATCCTGGCTGTGATGCGCTTGAGGAGCGGCTGCGCGGAACGGGACCCATCGGAAAGCTCTATCACCAGCCCCGAGCTTCGTGCACGTGCGGAGCCCGAGTCTTCGAGTACTTCACATGTCGTCACTGTGGCTCATCGTATGCGCGCGCTTACACCGACGATCTGGTTGAACCTTCGTACCTTTGGCATGAGCAGGGTGGCGCGTTTCAGGCGGCCGCGGGGTCCATCCCGGAGCTCTTCGCGCTCGACTTGTTGCTCGAGAGCCCAACGCTCCAGGTCAAGCTGGCCGACCTTGATCTGGTGACGGGTGCCCTCGACTCGAAGAAACTTGGTGCGAGAGTGCGGCGGGTCTATCTGCCAGAGCTTCGCGGCGGCGAACTCATCACGACCGAAGGCGACGATGATGACCACGAACAGACCAACGCAAACGGTGAGTTCAAGCCCTGCGGGGTCTGTGAACGCTCAGCAGGATACGGTCGATCTTCGGTTCAAGACCATCAGACCAAGGGCGATCAGCCGTTTCAGGCGCTCGTCACTCGGCAGATTCAAGTCCAACCTCCAAGCGCGGAGTACAGCGAGTTTGCCCCGCTTCGGGGAAGAAAGGTCCTAGCGTTCTCCGATTCACGTCAAGTAGCTGCGCGCCTCGCACCGAATCTCCAAAACTACTCAATGCGAGATCTGATTCGCCCTCTTATTTTGCGCGGCTGGACGGACCTAGACGAGCAGGCGCTCATTCGGGACGAGCTCAGCCTGCAACACATGTTCCTTGCGACCATGGTGGGTGCAAGCAAGCTCAAGGCTCGACTGCGTCCAGAAGTGAGGGCGGCAGAGTCGATGAAGATTCTGGACGATGTCGCAGCGAAGGTCGCCGCGGGAGCGCTTAACGGGGAGACCGCTGAACTCTTGGGGCTGATGATTCTCCAGCCGACTCCTCCCGTGTCGTTGCTCCGCGCGATGTACGCGACGCTGACAGACAAGTACTACGGGCTGTCGTCTCTGGGGTTAGCGTCGCTTCGTGAGAAGGGAACAAAGCGCAAGAACCTTCTCACCCAACTTCCTCCCATCGATGGTCTTGCATCGACGGACGAAGAGAAGCTTGCACTCGTTCGAATTTGGCTCGGTTTCTGGGCAAGCAAGGGAATCTGGTTCCAGTCGATGCAGGAGGGCGAATGGTGGAAGGTGAAGGGTGGTGTTCATCCTCACACCGGGAGGTTTGACGGCCTTGCCAAATGGCTTGATACAAAGGCGAATAAGAAGCAATTCACCGAGGAGTGGCTTCCCGCTCTTCTGTCGACCTTCTGCGAGTCGATCGGCGGCAAGTATCGATTGCGGGCCGAGAACGTAGCGCTCGACATAACTGATGGATGGGGCTACTGCGAGCATTGCCGGTATACACAACGCCCTTTCCCTGGTTCGTCGAAGTGCGTGAACTGTCGGAAGGACGCGGTTCGTCTTCTGGACCCCAATACTGACGCAGTGTTCCAAACGCGCAAGGGCTACTACCGCGCGAGCGCTGCTCGTGCGTTGCTGGACCCGCCGCAGACTCCGATGGGAATCATCGCGCGCGAGCACACGGCGCAGTTGAACGCGGCCCAGTCAGATGAAGTCTTTTCCCGTGCAGAGCAGTATGAGCTGCTTTTCCAGGATATTGACGTATCTCTCCCCGAGCAGGATGACGAGAAACAACCAGCCGTGGATTTGCTGTCATGCACGACCACGATGGAGGTCGGTATCGACATCGGTAGCCTCAGTGGGGTCGCACTCAGGAACATGCCTCCCTCACGAGCCAACTACCAGCAGCGCGCGGGCCGCGCAGGCCGCCGAGGCAACGCAGTGGCCACGGTCGTCGCATTCGGTAGTGCCGACACCCATGACGATCAATACTTCCGCAATCCGGCCGCAATGATTCGTGGCAAGGTAGAGGACCCGCGGCTCACTATGGACAACGACGAGATCGCTCGTCGACACGTCACGGCCTACTTGCTGCAGCGCTATCACCAAGATCGACTGCCCACCATCGATCCTGAAGAACAGAAGCAACTGTTTGAAGTGCTTGGCACCGTCCCGGGATTCGTTGGCACCAGTTCGAAGCTTAACCGCACCGATTTCGAAGACTGGTTGAGGCAGAACGAATTGGTCCTTCGGTCAGAGATTGACGACTGGTTGCCTTCCGAACTGGCTGTCGCTCGTGACGACATTCTTACGAGCTTCATTTCGGCGACTCTAAAGGAACTCGATCGAGCGCTGAAGATCGGTGCGGATGGACACACGCCCGAACCAGCAGAAGGAGATCTGGCACCACAGCAGAACGAAGTCGAGGCGGACGGTCCATCGGAAGACGGGGCTGAACTCCCCGGTGAAGAGCGAAGCCAGACGAATCTGCTCGATCGGTTGCTGTACGAAGGTGTCCTACCCCGTTACGCCTTCCCAACAGATGTCGTCTCGTTCCACGTCTTCGACGTCAACAAGTCGGAGCGATTCAATACCGCCTATCAGTACACGCCGAGTCAAGGACTGAGTGTGGCGCTCAGCCAGTACGCCCCTGGAAAGGTCGTTTGGATTGACAACAAGGAATGGACATCCGGCGCGATCTATTCCCCCATGCAAGCTGACCGTTTCAAGGCATGGCAGGAGCGGTGGCTTTATTTCGAATGCTCCGTATGTCGTTACGCGATGCACGTGAGATCAACCGAGGCGGAACGAGGTGAGGAACGCGAGTGCCCGGCGTGCGGCACTCCGGAGTCATTCGGCAAGGCGATGAATTGGATGAGGCCGCCGGGATTTGCTCATCGGGCGACCAAGGATCCGGGGACGAGCCCAGATGACGCGCCGGCAGTCAGCTATGCAACGAGGGCGAAGCTTGTGGCTGAAGGCCCAGAGGAAGAGGGAAAGTGGACCGAGGTGAGTGAGCGGGTGACACAGGCGTATCAACGCTCTACGCTACTGGTCACCAACACAGGCCCGAACAATGAGGGCTACAACTACTGCACGATTTGCGGTCTCATCGAGCCGGTGAAGAGCGCCAGCGGGGAGGTCTTTGGTTCGCACAAGAAGCCCTACCCGGACGACAAGAATCAAGATTGCCCCGGATCTGGTTCGTCCAAGGGGCTTGTGTTGGGAACCGATTTTAAGTCGGACGTCCTTCTCGTTCGTCTGCGCGTCAATTCCCCGGTGCGCCTCCGCCCCGAGTGGTTGTCGACCCATGTCGCCCTGCGCACACTCGCGGAGGCCCTAACGATTGCGGCTACCCAAAAGCTGGGCATTGAGGCGTCTGAGATACAGGCCGAGTACCGACCGGCGCTCACACCGCTCGGGCACAAGGGCGAGGAAGCCGAGATTTACATGTACGACACCCTGGCGGGTGGAGCTGGTTTCACCCGACGTGTTCAAGAGTTCGGGCTGTCAACGTTCACGGACGCCCTTGATCGACTCGAGAAGTGCCCTGCTGACTGCGATGAGTCCTGCTACCAGTGTTTGAGGAGTTTCCGAAACCGGTTCGAGCATGGCTTGCTAGATCGCAAGTTGGGGGCAAGCTTGCTGCGCTACTTGCTCTTCGGCGAGCCGCCAACACTTGATCAAGCGAGACTCGATTATTCGGCGGACAAGCTTTTCGCAGATCTGGAGAGCCGCGACCTTCCGGATACCGTCTTCATGCGGAACGAAGTGATTGACGTTCCGGGGCTGGGGCCAGTCACGGCACCGATCCTCGCCACCCGGGCTGGACGGAAATGGATCATTGGAATTCATGGCCCGTTGACGCTGGACGTTGCACCGAACCAGGAACTGCACGACGCGAAGGAGTACGGCGGTCTCCAAGTCCCCCTCATTGACGACATGGTGATTTCACGTAACCTCCCGTTCGCCACCAATTCGGTCATCAAGACACTCTCATGACTGTTGGCCGGCGAACGCTCAGTACGAGTGTCGCGCGTTCGATTGCCGTCCTCCATGACCCTCCCGCGTACTGGAGCTATTCGGCGCTGAAAGAAGTCGAAGCTTGCGCGCTTCGGTATTCATTGGCACGAGCGAGCTACCCAGACTTGTGGGAAGGTCATGGGTATCCGCCAGCGCCGAACCCCTCGGCGCTGTTTGGCGATGTTGTGCATGACGCGCTCGAACAAGTTGTCCGCGCTCTCGTTGCGGCGGGTTGCACTTCATCCGTCTTGCCCGAGGCGGTAGCTGTCCTTCGAGGGGTGGGCGGCTATTCCGGTGTGGTGACTGCAGCGTTGGAGCGGCGCCTGTCGGCCTTGCAGGGGAATCCACGGTTGAGCGCTGTTCGTCGAGAACAGATCCAACGACAACTTGAGAACCGGGTACCTGAAGCTCGTGGAGAAGTCCAGGCCCGTTGTCAACGTCGGGTGAACTTTGACCCCTTTTCGTCGTGTGAATATTGACCCCCCACGGGGTTGTTGTGCGGTCAGTGCGGGGTTGCGGCGAGGAGCTCGCGGCGGGATCGGGTGCGGTAGGAGTCACCGGTTAGGGTGATGACTTCGGCGTGGTGGACGAGGCGGTCGATCATCGCGGCGGCGACGATGTCGTCGGAGAAGATCTCGCCCCACCGGCCGAAGGGCATGTTCGAGGTGACGAGGATCGCGCCTTGTTCATATCGGGCGGCGACGAGTTGGAAGAACAGGTTCGCGGCGTCGTGGTCGAAGGGGATGTAGCCGACTTCGTCGATGATGAGGAGTTTGTAGCGGTGCAGGCGTTTGAGTTCTTGCTCGAGCCGGCCGGCGGCGTGGGCGGTGGTGAGGCGGCTGATCCAGTTCGTCGCCGTGTCGAACAGCACTGAGTGGCCGGCCTGGATGGCTTTGATCCCAAGGCCTATTGCGAGGTGTGTTTTGCCGACCCCGGGTGGTCCGAGGAGGACGACGTTGTCGGCTTTGACGACCCAGGTCGTGGTCGCGAGATGGGCGAGGATGTCGCGGCGCAGTGAGGGTTGCTGGTCGGTGTTGAAATCCTCGAGAGTCTTGACCTGCGGGAAGTGAGCACCCGCGATGCGCAGCTGGGTGCCGTTGGCTTCCCGGTCCGCAACCTGACGTTGCAGCACTGTCGCGAGGTAGTCCTCATGGGACCAGCCCTGATCGCGGGCCTGGATGGCGAGTTCCTCCCAGCACCTTCCGATCGTGGGGGTCTTCAGCACGCGGGATAGATACGCCATTGTCGAAACCAGTTCCTTCCCGGGCTGGCCGGACGACGTCGGGGCGGGTGAGGTAGAGGTGCTCATCAGGAGGTCGCTTTCTCGAAGGTGGGCGTCGACGCGGACGTCGAGGTGGTGAAATCGGAGCCGAACAGGGTGTCGTAGTCGGAGAGTGCGCGGAGGGTGACCCGGTGCCCGTCGGCGTGGTGGCGAGAGGCCCGCTCGCGGGCGAGCTTGTCGGCAGCGAACCCGGCCCGAAGTGTCTTCGCGACCTGGACATGAGCGGGGTCGGTGACCGTCACTCGTCTCGCCCAACACCTCGGGTGAGCGCCGACCGTGTCGCCGTTGCAGGTCATCGTCACGGTCAGGTCGGTGGCATGCACGTCGATGAACCGGCCGATGAACCGCGGGTCGACGGAGTAATCGACCGAGTCGACCCTCACGTAATAGTCGCGGGCGAGCCGCACCCGGGTTCGCAGCCCGGTGCTGGGTGCCATCGGAGGCAGGGCTGTCATCGCGGCCAGATCCGCTTCGAGGGCCTCATCCGGGCGTTGCCCGGTCGAGCGCACCAGCCGGTGATTCGCCAACGTCAGCCAGTCGTCGAGCTGGGTGTTGAAATCAGTCGGAGAGGTGAAGGCCCTGCCTGGCAGGAACGAGGTCTCAAGGAACCCGTTGTTGCGTTCCACCATCCCCTTGAACTCCGGATCCCTAGCCGGGGCGAGCTGGATCCTGGTGCCGAGGGTCCCGGCGAACCCGGCCGCGGGAACAGTCACTACCCCGGTCCCGCCAATCGCGGACTCGCGGTCCCAGACCAACGTCTTCGGAACCCGGCCGAGGGTGGCGAGCAACTGCCACATCCCGTGCAGCAGATCGCCGGCCTGCCGCGTCGGGATCATCCGCGCAGACTGCAACCTCGAGAATCCCAACGTCATCACCAACACCGGGAGCATCAACAACTGCGCATGACCGACCGGAATCCGAGGCTCCGGGAACCACAGATCACACTGCATGATCTCGCCCGGCCGATACACGATCCGGTCCGCGCGGGATCGATGCCGGCATACTCCGGCCGGATCTGCCGGACCCGGTCCTTCAACGTCGTGATCGAATGCGTCCAGCCGATCCGTTCCGCGATCACCGTCGCCGGCATCCGCGGGAAATCAGCCAACAGTTTCCGCACCTCGAGCTCCACCCCGTCGACCAACGAGCCCCGCACCGGCCGGTCATACTTCGGCGGCCGATCCGACGCTAACGCCGCCCGAACCGTGTTCCTCGCCACCCCCAACAGGCGAGAGATCTCCTTGATCGGAATGTTCTCCGATCGATGCAAACGACGTATCTCGGCCCAGTTCTCCACTGTTATCACCCTCCAAGGGTCTTACGGAGGGGTCAAGATTCATCCGACGCCACAGGGTCAGTATTCACGCGTCGTCGACACCCGTCTTGGTCGCATGACGCTTGTGCCGCGCCTGAGCCGCTCGGCGTCCATGGGCGCGTCTCCTTTGAGCCGTGAAAAGGCTCGCCGTGCGCTCGGCCCAGGAACGTACACCGAAGTTTGGCTCCAGGCCGACGAAGTTCAGATCACGGGACGACTGGACCTCTTGAACCTCACCACCGATCACGCCGACATCGTTGACCATAAGACTGGCCTTGAAGACCCGACACATCTCGACCAGCTGCGGTTTTACGGCGTCTTGTGGGAGAACGATCTTGTTGCCAATGCTTCTCGGACGCCGCTCGGAGAATTGACTGTCGCCTATCCCAACGGGGATTTGACCATAGATGCCCCCGAACAGTCCGAGTTGGCGGGCATTAGTGAATCGATAAGGGCCCGCGTCCAAGAAGCAGGCGAGCGAGCTGGGGCAGACGTGCCAGTCGCGACTACCGGCGCGCATTGCTTGCTGTGTCCAGTGCGAAGCTTGTGCGATACCTATTGGGCGACGATGCTCCAAGACCCATCGGCGACATTGCCGGGAACGTGGTTCGACTTCGAGGGTGTCGTCGGAGCACAGAACGGCGCGAAAAGTTGGTGGATGCTGGATCCGTCCAGTTCGGAGCCCGCGCTGCTCCTCAGAACTGCGTCGGCACAAGTTTCGTTTGCTGAGGGCCAAAGGCTCCGGTTTGTAGGTATCCGTCTGGATGCGGATCCAGAGGTTGAAGCGGTAGTCGCGACGCTTGCAACTTCGTCCGAGTTGTTCGCCGTATCGGTGGAAAGTAGTGGCTAAGAACCCGCTGCTCTCTCGTCCGCCGAGTCGCCCTGCTCCGACTCCAAGTCAGGTGGCAGTTGCACACGCGCACCATGACGCACTGGTCTGACGAGGCGATTCTGACGCATTGAATCCTGGACGGACGGCTGTGCCGCCCGGTTCATCGCCCAACGGCCCAGCCACCACGCCGAGATTAGTTCGTCGGCATTCTCCAGGTCGGGGTCGAGCAGATACTTCGGTTCAGCATCGAGCCCGAGCGAGAAGTCTCGCAGGTTCTCAACGAGTGGAACGCCGTAGAGGATGCGCTCACGGCCGTGCTGAAGTAGGTCATTCGCGGGCCAGCCTAGTGCTGACAAACCCAGCCGCACTTTGCGCAACCGAGGGCTGACGCCTTCGCCAAAGATGCTGTTGACCCGCACCGAGGACCCACTGATCTGCGATACACGCACAAGCGCGTTCACCGTCTCCTCGGAAAAGTGGGACGTCCCGAAGGACCGAGACCGGCCCAGTTCAAAGAAGCCCATCTTCTTGACTTCGTCGGATCCGCCCATGACGGTGGCAGGCCAAAACAACCGGTTGTACTGGCTGGAGCCACTCCCGTAGAGGGAGGTGGTCCCGATAAACGAAAGCCGAGCCTCTCGCAATATGGCACGGCCCGCCATGGCCGAGGCAATCTCGCTGGGACGGGTGTACTTGGCGCGGTAGGCAGAGAGCACTTTTGGAGACACAGCTAAGGCGCCGACTAGTTTGCCCGCCGCCAAGGCGTTATAAGGAGCGACGGCTCCGCACACGGTCAGGTCCGCTACTACGGTCCCGACCCGTTCCCCGCGGGCACGACGAACTACCTTTCTAATCTGCGATCGTGCTTTCGGGTCGCTCAACGCGAGCGCCAATCCCTCGCGCGAGCCTGATTGCTCGGCGAAATACGCGCTCAGGATGTCTGCGATCTCCAGCAGGTCCGCGAGAACTGCCGACCGTTTGCTACGAAACAGATGCGACTCGGCTCGTTCTACCCAGGCATCTTTCTCGATGTTTCGCACTAACCGAATGGTGCTGGCGCGGTGGTGCTTCTGCCGATGTCGTTCTGCGTCGGCCCTCAGACGCGCCACGGTTTCGGCGGTGTTGTTGCTTCTTCCTCCGGGCTCGATAATGCCTGCTTGGACTAGATCGTCGATGTGCAACTCGTCGATCTGGGTCCTGACACGATTCGCCAGCCACTGCCCTGCCTTCTCGGTGGGATTCATCTCCAAGTCAGCGAGGAACGTGTCGGTGTCCCATCCGATCCAAGAATCACGTTCGGCAATTTGCACGACCGGACTCGAGATCGCAGCGAGCCCGATTATCGCGTGGTGCTTGGTGGCCGCATCACGAATGAGGATGGGCATTGAACGACCAGGCACGGTTGAATAGGCGTTCGACCACGTGTGTCGGAAATATCGCCAGATATCGTGCAGCCGGAATCCGGTAAGTTCGCAGATGGAGCCATCGACAACTTGCACGTACGGCTTGATAACCGAACTCGGATCGTCCGTCGAATGTAGTGAATCCGCCAGTTCGCGTCCGTCGCGCATCAAACTAAAGACCGAAATCACATGATCCCCGTGTTGATGCGCGCGTTCCATCCGCGCGAGGAACCGGCGAACGCTCGGCTTGCGAAGTTGTTCGTCGCGCCGCACGTGTTCCTGACGCCGGACGCGAGCCCTCTCTGCGTCCTTGTCTCCGCTTACCTCGGGAGGGCTGAGCATGGTGCCCAGCCGATCGACCGTTACGGTCCAACCTTGATCAACGAGATCGATCAGGGTGTGAGTGGCGGCAGCTAGCGCTGGTTGCTCGTAGAGCCGACCCAGCTTGGCGCGGTTCGCACACTCGTCGTGATCGAGACCTGACCCAATCGCACTTGAATCGAGCTTTGCAAGATATGACGAGAGGCGAGCGAAACCCAGTCGCTCCGAACGCTTGGCTTCGGGCGGCATGCTCAGGGGGATGTACTTGGGTTCCTTCGTCATGACCGCTGGAGCATCCGTCCGTACGTTGTGCTCCATGCTCGAAGAACATCGTCGCCGTCTTTGCCGATCTGGAGGACGGCACGTGCGTAAGAGATTATCAAGAGTTCGATCGCGGTACGCATCTCTGACGAACGTAGCTCCTGTAGTTCCCGCAATGGCCCGTATAGGGCACCGAATGCGGGGTGGTCGATGTTGAGGATTAGCGTGAACGTCTGCTGCTTGAATTCAGTGCGGAACATCGATTCGATCGGCAACGCAGCCGACCGGATTTCGTACTGAACCGGGCCGCCCGAACCTCGCCGCCTCTCGAGCACCGGCAGGTCTACGTCTGCTAGTTCGGCAATGCGACATGACTGTGCTGCTGCGGCGTGGAACTTGACGTCCTCGAAGGACTGACGGACACGGTTGTTGAGCATTCGAGCCATGGATTCAAGCTCTGGTTCCAGTGCCTCACGAAGCGCGCTGGATGGACGGATGCCCTGCTTGTTGATCGTTATGCCGAAGTGCTCATCCAAAATCGGATCGAATTCAATCTCGCATCGCCACCAGTCGTCGTAGTTCTCCTTTCGTTTGGCGCCCATCAGATGCCATCCATGGGAGATTTCTCTCCCTGCCCTTAGGATCGACACCCCGCCTTTCCCCACGATGCCTACTCGGCGTTTCGTGACGTTGTCGAGCGCATGCCAACGATTCACGGGGAGGATCGAGAATCGAACTGTGACGAAAGCGGTGTCTCCCGCCCCGACAGCGATCTCGTACTTCAGCGGCTCGAACGCCAGTTGCGCTGTCTGGCCGTTGAACTCTGTGGTGAGAAGGGTCGGATCAATCGGCGCAACGACCACGCCATTGATTGTGAGCCGCAACTGTGCCAAGAGAAAACGCCGGTACATTCGGCCGAGATCGCGATGCAGAGCCCGCTCCAACCAGGCAAGCCGATGGTATTCGATTCGGTCGCAGTCGCGCCAAACGACTCGACAGCCTGAACTTGTGCGTGCGGCGCTTCCAGGCCGGGGCCTCAGATTGACCGGTTTACCAGCCGCAATCTCGTCTACATCCAGAGAAACGGTGAGCGCGGGGGAGCCGTTTTGCCACGCAGTAACTTCGACATTGCGCGTTTGACTGAGCGACGCAGACGGGAGGCCCATGCCGAAACGGCCGAAAGAACCATCGCCACCGAATCGTGAGGACCCACCGAATCGAAGGCACGCACCTAGTTCGGCCCGGCTCATCCCTGTTCCGTTGTCTTCGACTTCGATTTGTGGCAGACCGCTCGATGTTGAACGACTGATTGTCACTGAGACCTCAGTGGCGCGCGCCTCAAGTGCGTTGTCGATAAGTTCGGCGAGGGCCGTTGGGACGCTGACGTAACCGGCCTCACGGATTGCCCGAATGAAGTTGGACGATACCAACAGGTCGCCAGCTTTCTGAGCGTGAGTTGCCATCCCTACCTCGATCTGCCGTGTTAGCGGGCTCTTCAAGAGTAGCTGCTTGAACGGGCCGAGCGGAAGCCACAATGGCAGAGGGGTCTTCCGATTCTCCAACAAGTCGCGAACGTCAATCTCGTCTTCACGCCGTGCTTCTTGGCGCGTTGTGAAGGTCATCGGCTAACTATGACAAGTGCATGTTTTGGTCACGTGGTGGGTTCTCCTCCACCGAGTGAATCTCCAGTGATGCGTTCGGTCATCTCTATGGGAAACGGCGACGTGGGCGTCTGATTCATCCATGCGACGCACGCCGACGTGTCCACGAGCATTCCAGGTGCCGTCCTTGCGATATGTGCGTCAACGATGTCTGAAGCGCCTGGGTACTCGTATCTCACGATTGCGATGGGACCATCTGGGACCACCCACTCACGGGCTCCTGCCTTGCCTTGGTCACCCAGGCGTATTCCTGCGACGCCGCCGACCCGACTACCGAAGTTGTGATGAACGGCATCGCAAAGTGTGGCGTACCGCGACTCGACATCTTCGAAGCCGATCTCAGTGCTCAGTTTGTGGATGCAATCAGTAACTCCGAACGGTTTGAGCGAGGCCGCAGCGACGCCAGCGGCCAAGAGCGCCTCACGAAGCGACGGATCAGATGTTCCGAGGCGAGCGCGCACAATCGTGCCCCAGAACGACTGCCCGAGCGACTCCCAATTTGTCTCGTCGACTCGAAGGACAATCGCTGCCGACCGCGCTTGGACTTCATGGAGGAGACCACTTAGCTCGAGCATCGCGCGCGCCATGCTCTGAACTACGAGCAACTGACGACGGGACGCTGCCTCCAAATAGGCATCAAGAATGGCGACATGTGATCGCTGAGTAGCTTGCCGGAAGTGCTCACTGTGAAGTTGCGTGTTCTGGACAAGCGCCTTGTAGATTCGCAATCGATTGCCCCTGCGGTCTCCCAGATCGAAGATGACCGAGGGGTGCGGCAATTCGACGGGTTGCGAAACGATATTGGCTAGCCGCTCGCGAATCCGCTTAAGCTCGTCGAATTCAGATCTCGTCAGCGTCACCACATCCTTTCGCCGCAAGCCTAGGTGGGAGCCGCGCACTATCTCATTGTGATTGCTGTGTGATCTGGGCCAACACGCTCTTTGCCTCACGCACAGGAGAAACCCGTCGGCCTGAAGGCCGAGCGGTAGCGTAGCAACCGCAGAGACGAGCGAACTTCGACGAATGGAGACTTCTCAATGACCCTCGAAAATTGGAATGCGATCAGCAAGGCGCTCGACGTCCCGTCGCTTCAGGGTCTGCCCGAGGAGAAGTATCCCGAACTAGTGGCTCTGCTTCCGGACATCCCCGACGAACTTCGCTTGAAGCTTTTCGAACTCATTCCCGGCTTCCTTCAGTTCGCCCTCGACGCGATGAAAGCAGTCGAGGAGACCCTTCAGACGACGATCAAGTCGAACGATAAGAATCAAGCAGAACTCAACGAGTCCTTTGGCGATCTCCGGAACATCTTGAAGGGGCGCCTGGAGCGAGACGGCATCAGCGAAGAGCACGAGCGATTCCTAATCGAGAACCTCATGAATCTTCAGAACATACAGGTCGACAAGGACTCCGAGAACAAGCGGTTCTTGTCCGACCAGGCGAACGCAACCCGCCTTTCAAAAATGGCTCACGCCGCGATGCCTGTTCTCGAAACCGTGATCATGACTGGTGTTCGGATCATGATCAGTCGGGGTCGCGTATGACGGAGGTTTCTAAAGCGAATGAGGGAACACCTTTGGTGCGCCGAGCGTCGTGCCCGTTGGAAACTTGACCGCGCTCGACTCCTCCTGATCGCGGAGATAGCGGACTAATGCTAAATAAATGTTGCGAGCGATGACGCCTCGCGCTGAAAGGCGACTGAGCTAATGCCACAGATGAGAGCTCCCGAGAACAGCGCAAAAGGCTCGTCTGGTCAGAGTTTTGTGAAGGGTCAGTTCGAGGAACTCGGCTGGGGCGCTGTACTCAATCCCGAGCACGACCTTGGGACAGATCTGTGGATCATGGCCAGGGATTCGCGTAGGTTCGACCTTGGCGCGCTTATCGGCGCTCAGGTCAAGAATTGGGCTCTCGAGTTCGATGCGCCAGACGTCAATGAGAGCCAAGAGGGCTGGTGGTTCTCCGACTCAGAAGCGCATTTCGAGTACTGGCTGAATCACCGAGTGCCGCACTTGTTGGTGTTCTACGACAAGGACGCAAAGGTGTCCTACTGGGTACATATAGAGCCTGGGGCGGTGGTCTCGACCGGGAAGCAGCGGAAGATCTTCGTGCCGAAAGCACAGACGATTGATGCCGATCATTTCGATGAGCTTGTCGCTCTCGCGATAAGTGTCGCTCCCGGCGTGACGTGGGAAGGCAGTGCGTGGTCGCCGGGCCAAGATATCCCTCATGAGTCGCAGCTGAGATACGCGCTCGTAGTTCCGCGGCTTGTTGCGCCCCACGGGAACGCTTCTGTCGAGGATGTATCGGCCGTCGAAGCGATTGCCCTCGCGACAGCAGTGCGACTCGGAGACATCAGCCATCGCTACAAAGAGACTCAGCCGCTACTGGACGCAGAGCTAAGCCTCGAGAGTGACGACCCGAGATGGAAGTTGTTTGCGGCGGTTTTCAAATGGATTGTGCAGGGGTCGATTGGTCCGCTGCGCGACATTTCTATGGGTGACGAGGCACCAGATCTCCGCGCCGCACACATCGCCGCTCTCACCGCAGCCCTTTTTGAAGAAGGAGATGTTCGAGAAGCGGTTCAAATTCTTGAAGCTGCACTTGGCGAGCACGATGATTACAACCCTGTGGATTATGCCTGGCTGAACTTGCATCTGGCTCGAAACCTTATACAACTCGGAGAATTGCAGCGAGCGTTTGATCTCGCCCTTGAAGTTGCGCCCATTGGGCAGATAGCTGCTTCAGATCCCACTGCACGTTTATTGGCAGGAATTGCTTCGGACATTGTCTTCTCGCTTAGCGGGTGGCAGGCGGGGGATATCGAATCCACGGTCAGAGCGCGAGACACCGCCGCGTCGTGGTGGAGGTCTCAGACGATGACTTCGGGGTTGGCGAAGCACCTGGAGAACGCTTTCAAGTCTTGGGCCAACGATAAGTCGGTGACTTTTGGCGCCTCGGATGAAACTTGGGCGAAGCTCCGCTCCGCAACGTTGATTTCAGGTCACGCTGCCGACACCTCAAATTGGCGATACGAGTCGTCACTTCTCGCCGAACACATCCTCATGCTCGCACCCCTGCCTGGTCAGGCGGCGTCGGCGCTGAATCTACTTAGGATCGCAGGGCACCACAAAGAATTGACCCTTGCTGTGAATCGCATGCTTGAACGTGGACCCACCGACGCCCTCGTCGAAGCGGCAACTCAGGTGGACCTCGAAAAGTCGACGCGGGACTCGATGCGGAGCGACCTTGAACTCCTTGGGCTTTCGGGACCTCTGCTTAGTTCTGAGGTTGCGGACAATACGACCACTTGGTTGCTGAATGAATTGCATGACCCCATGGCGCGCGTCGAATCCCTCGGCCTCAGATTTCTGTATGTAGAGCAACTTGTCATAGCTGTGGCTCGCATGTACACCGCGAGTTCACCGAAAACGCAAGCAGGAGTCCGAACGCATATTTGTGAATTGCCCATCATCGACGACCAACTGACAGCCCACAACTACGCGGGTCTTATCGCTCGCATCGATCATCAAGACTGGACCGAGGAACAAATCGCAGCGCTAAGCGCTCGCCCGGTCGGCGACAATTTCGAACTCAAAGATGCGCTAGAGGACGTGATAGCGAGTCGCGACCCGTCCTTCCGCTCGGCACTTGCGGATCGAATCAAAGCGGGAGATGCCCGAGCTCTCTCGAGTTGGGGAGACGTGCGAGACCTGCCTGCCGATGTCGCGGCCGGAATGATTCTCCGTACGGCCGAGGCGGTTCGTCAGCAGGTGACAGGAGCTCGTGCAGGCATGCACGGCTTTGGCGGGGACAGCCCGCTTCGCCGATTGGTTTTGCTCAATGTTTGGTACCCAGATAGTGCTGATTGGACGCCGTTCATCGAAGCGGTGGCCGAACAGAATTCTGGCCCAAACGATCTGGCGCCTGGGTTAGAGCTAATGGTGCCCTACGCAGATCGCGTACCCGGCGATGTCAAAGAGCAACTGCGAACGCCCCTACAGCGGCTGTCGCGCACGGCACGTGACGGTTTGCTTGCAGGGTTGGGATTTGGAAGATCGGATGTGAGAGGAGATGCCGCGCTGCTGCTTATAGCATTCTTTCCGAACGAGCTATCAGAGGACCAACTACTGGAATTTATTCGCGGAACGCCGGGGCAGATCGCTGCTGCAGTACGCATACTGGCAGACCGCCACCAGGTTGATGATTTGCCTCTGCTCGCGGTCCTGGCCACGCACGAGGACACGGAGGTCAAGGCTGCCGTTGCGTCAGCACTCGCAGAGTGGCTAGCTCTTGGCGTGGGCGGCAAAGCGCCGTTGGGGTTACTGAGCACGATCCTTGGCGAGCCGGGAGTTCGGCTTGCCGCGCGAGTTACGAGTTCGGTGGCGCAGCAAGAACGCTCTAAGGGAGCCGACGAACTCCTGGAACTTTTGGAGAACCATCAGTCAGCGATCGTGAGAGGTCATGTTCGCGTGATTCGCGAGCGGTGGGCAAATAGGGACATGGATGCCTGATTGTCGCTTCCCTATCGCGTATCAGGGTGTCAATCCGGTCTCTTCCTTGGCTGCTTACCCCTCATCTCTACGCCCAGTCGGTGAAGAGCCCGGAGCACCGCACCATGCGAGATCCCGTGCTTCTCTTTGAGCTCTGCCACGGTCATGCCGGATTCATAGTCCCGGGCCATCATTTCTTCTTGGTCTGAAGTAATGGTCTGCCGACGAACGACCACGTTTCGCTCGCGGAGTAGTCGGATGAGAGCAGATGGTGCAACACCGAATTCCGCGGCGAGCGACCTGGCGCTTTCACCTGCTTCGTAGCGCCGGATGATCTCGTCGACCTGCTCGCCACCGAGTCGAGCCGACAGGCGATGGATCTGGAATATCGTGGGCTCAGAAGGGGCTTCCCGGACCCCCTGAGGTATGGCCAATTTCCGCAATCCATCAGGGGTTAAAGTGCGATCTGAATTGTTTGATAAGAGATCGATAATGCCAGCCAATGTTGGCTTACTCAAACCAGTTCTCGACAGACTTGTACTCCTCGGCCCCCTGGATATAGGGGATGATAAGCCGCACGCCCCGCTCGCCGTCGAGCCTCACGGTGCAGGTCACGTGCGGGGTGCCCTCCAACTTCCAGATGCTCAATCATTGCCATCGGTGCCTCCGCTAGTTATCTCCGCCACCATCATGACCGATGACCCGATTGCGAACTCCATGCCTACGATCTGTCAGAGCGCCGACGGCTGGACCGCTGCGCCGGTATTCGCCTAAAGCGCAAAGAAACACGACCGTGGGTCTCAGACACGCACTGTACTGTCGAGACAGTTCATCGAATGGAGGCGTCCGTGAAGACACGACTGCTTGCTGTTGCAGTAGCACCGCTCGTGTTGGGAATGATCGCCTGCTCATCGCCGACGCCGGCCCCAGCGAACTCCCATGGAGTCGGACCCACCCCATCGGCAGAGTCTGGTCCCCCGACACTAGAAGTCTCGGAAACTGGCTCGGGCGCCGCATGGTCAGTCGCTGTTCTCAATGGCGATCTATTGGACGGTTTCACCGCCTGCTCAACCGACACCATGATCGAATCCGGGTTCATGAGTGCGGATTTCCCCAGCTCCCATCGCGCCTTCGTACTGCGGGCGGACGCCACGAAAGACGATGCGCTTCGTGTCGGTACGTGCATGAAAGAGGCCATCTCGAGTGGCCAAGTGGTGATCGAGCCGCCGCAGTAGAACGACTTGTCTTGACAATGTCTTACATTATCGAGAGGCTGGCCAAAGCGTCGGCGGCGCTAAGCACTCCACTTGGATGACCTTGCTCAAGGAGAATCTCGATGAAGAAGTTGCTCGGCATTTCAGCGGTACTCGTGGCATTCATATTGACTGCTGGCGCGCAAACCGCGACAGCCGAAACCCCTGATAACAACGATCAGCCGATTCCCTCGGACTCGAAGGTCTTGTCCATCCCGGACGCCCTGCTCCCCGAGCAGTCGTTACCGATCCCCGACGTGGCTATCGCCCAGTTCGCGAGCGACACACAACTCGCGCTCTCCGAACAGGATCAGTTCAGTGGCGTGTATCTCAACGACGACCGCAAGGGCGTGACCGTCTACTGGTATGGCGAGTCCAATGCCGAACTGCAGTCTGCGGCAGGAGCAGTACCGGCGGGATACTCGTTCGGTGTCAAAGAGACGAAGTTCTTGCCGATCGACCTCAAGGATGCCATCGACAAGCTGATGGAGAACCCCTCCGTCATCGAGGGTGCCGAGATCTCAGTCGCCTCCGCGCCGATCGACGCCAGTCGGATCGATCTTGAGGTCAAGGTCGCGGACGGCGCCAAGATCGACGCGGCCGCGCTTGAAGCAAGCTACGAAGAGGTTGTTGGTAGCTCCAAATTTCCGGTGGTCGTCACCGCCTCACCGGGTCTCGACACCTCGGCGGGACGAAACGACAGCGCCTACAACATCGCCGGAATGACGATCCATGATGGAACTGGCATCGCCTGCACGACGAACTTTGCCGTCACCGCTCAGTCGAATCCCGCGGTAAAGGGAATTATGACTGCCGCCCACTGCGGTGCGGTCGGTCAGAACTGGTACAAGCTCCGCACGTCCCTGCCGGTCGTTGGTCTGTATGCGTTTGGCAACGAGACCGCCAGATACACCTCGCGTGACGCAGCACTCGTTACCAACGCGACGTACTACGACCCTTACATCTACTGGGGGACTTACACGAGCTCGACCTATGTTGGCATCACCGGAGTTCTGCTGCCCGTGGCAAATGCGAGTCTATGCTTCTCGGGGTCCTACAGCGGAACGGTGTGCAGCAATGTCGTATCGACGCTAGTCGCAACCTGCAATTTGGGTGGTGACCTCTCGGCCGTCAATTGTGTCGTTTCGACTCAGTCAGTCGGTATCCCCGCGGCCGGGCACGGTGATAGTGGCGGCCCCGGAGTGCAGATCGTTGCCTATAACGGTGCCAACTACCTCAGCGCGTCCACCATCATCAGCGCCATCCCCGGTGGCTCTGGCTCGACCTGCCAAGGCATTCCCGGAGGAACGGGTACCAACGACCGGAAGTGCTCGAGCACGGTCTACTCGACTCAGGCATACTGGGCAGCCCAAGGCCTCTTTCAGGACATCGTGACCCTGCCCTACCCATGATCCGCTAGTCAGAAAGGGGCCCGAACCGGACGGTTCGGGCCCCTTTTTGCGTCGGTGTCGAGCCCCTCAGGCGCGGAATAGCGATCGGACAGTTGCTCGGACACAGCGCGTGGGTTTCATTGAGTGCAGCGCCGTGCGGATCGCACGCCGCTACTACCCCAGCAACGAATTTGGATCTAGCCGCGATGTCGATGTGGATGCCGGGTGAATCATTCTGCCAGTGTGCTGAACCGCTGGCGCCGAGGGCAAGCTTCATGTAACGTTTCGATTACGGCGGCCCTCGGGTCGCCGTCCAACGTTAATGGCGCTGAGAGTAGAGTGACCCGGATGCCCGTGCTGATCCGCCCCGCCACTGACGCCGATCTCGACGCCATCCTCGAGATCCACAACGCTGCGATCCGTGATTCCCTCGCGATCTGGACCGACATCGAGGTGGATCGCGCCGACCGCGAGCGATGGTTCGCCGCGCACGAGGTTGAGGGGCATCCGGTCATCGTGGCCGAGGTCGACGGGGTCGTCGCCGGCTACGCCGCCTACAGCCAATGGCGGGAGAAGATCGGATACCGGTTCACTGTCGAGAACTCCGTGTACGTCGCTGACGCGTTCCAGCGGCGGGGCATCGCTCGCGCGCTGATGGTCGAGCTCATCGCTCTCGCGAAGGCGGGAGGCATCCATGTGATGATCGCTGGGATCGAGGCGGGCAACACCGCGTCGATCGCCCTGCACGAACAGCTCGGGTTCGAGGCGCCCGTGATCGTGCGCGAGGTGGGCACCAAGTTCGACGAGTGGCTCGACCTCGCCTTCATGAGGCTCGCACTCTAGCTACAGGTCGAGCGATTCCCCGGCCTCGAGCACGAAGAACTCTCCGCCGCCCTGCGTCGTGACGGCGTCGATACGCGCCTGCGTCATGCTCTTGCCGATCTGCGAGAGCACGCTGTCGTGCACCGGGAACGAGCGGCGCGGCTTGACCTCGAGCACGTAATCCATGGCATCACCGATCTTGAGCCAGGGGGCGCCGATGGGCACCGCGAGGGTCTCGACCTCGACAGGCGGAACCGTGTACGAGTCGCCCGCGTAGTACAGCGAGTCATCGACGAGCACTCCCACGTTGTCGACGATCGGGATCGACGAGTGGATCACTGCATGCTTCTCGCCGAAGAACTTCAGGCTGAACGGCTCGATCTCGACCCAATCGCCGCCTTTGACGGTCTCGACCTCGAAGTCGGTCGCGGCGGAGGCAACGCCCGCGGGCCCGAGGATGCGCGCTTTCGGGTTGCGGTCGAGCAGACGGGTGAGCTGCTCGGCGGTCCAGTGATCGGCGTGCTCGTGGGTGATGACGATCGCGACGACTCCGTCGATGTCGGTGAGCGGTGTGGTGAAGGATCCCGGGTCGATGACGAGCGTCGCGTCGCCCTTCGAGAGGACCAGGCAGGAGTGCTCGTACTTCGTCAGCTTCATAGCGACAGCGTATTCCCGATCAATACCCCCGGGGGGTCTCCACCCTCGTGGTGGGCGACCACGTGCTGGTGCGACCGGGGGCGTCCATCGCCGTGGACGGCGAAGTGGTCGCCTCCGGGGGAGCGACTGTCGTGTACCTGATCGAGGGCTCCGCCGTACTGGGGATGATCGCGCTCGCAGACACCATCAGGCCCGAGTCGGCCGCGGCCGTCGCGCTGCTGAAGAAGCGTGCATCCGGGTCGCCATGCTCACCGGCGATTCACGCGAGGTTGGGGGACTGGGTCGCGGCCCAGCTCGGCATCGACGAGGTGTTCGCGGAGGTTCTCCCGGCAGAAGTCGGAGGTCGTGACGCGGTTGCAGGCGGATGGTTCGAAGGTCGCGATGGTGGGCGACGGCGTGAACGACGCCCCGGCGCTCGCGACGGCAGACGTGGGAATCGCGATAGGCGCGGGCACTGATGTCGCGATCGAGTTGGCGGGCATCGTCCTCGCCTCGAGCGACCCCTGTGGCGTTGCAGACACGCTCACGCTGAGCCGGGCGACGTGGCGAAAGGAACTGCAGAACCTGTTCTGGGCCACCGGGTACAACGCCGTGGGCATCCCGCTCGCGGCCGGAGTGCTGTTCGGCGCCGGGATCCTGCTCCCACCAGCTCTCGCCGCCGTGTTCATGTCGGCGTCGACGATCATCGTTGCCGCGAATGCCCAGTTGCTGCGGTTGCTGAAACTGCGGGGGTAGGGAGGCCGGTTAGACCGCGACCGCGTGCCATGGGCGCGCGTTCGCGTCGACGATGTCGATCAGCTCCTGCAGGCGCGCGCGCCCTCCGGAGGCGAGCTCGGCGGCAGGGTCGGGCGCGGTGAGTGCGTCGCGCCACACCCCCCGCCCCGCGAGCATCCCTGACGCGCCGCCGCGGCACGCAGCCCCGACCGCCCCCGGGAACCGATCGCGCTCGACCCCGTTGGAGAGCACCACCCACGGTACGCCGACAGCGTCGCTCACGCGCCGGGCCTCGCGCTCGACCGCGTCATCGTCCCCCCGGCCGAACGTGGGAACCTGCGTCTTGTAGACATCGGGCCTGAGGCTGCCCATCTGCTCGCCCGCCCGCACGAGCGAGTCGTCCCATCCGGGGTCGTCGGGGCTACCGGTGACTACCCCTTCGAGCAGAGACAGCACGCCGAGCTCGGCGCAGCGCTCGACGAAGATGCGCGCGTCGTCGGCGCGGAAGTGACGGTCGGCCTCGGGCCGCCAGAATAGGTACAGCTTCAGCGCGCTGACGGCTCCCGCCTCGACGGCGCGGGTCATCGCGTCCAGGTCGAGGCGCGATTCGCGCAGTGGGCCGAAGCGCGGCTCGTCGAAGTGGTCGACGGCGACGATGAGCCCCGTTCCCGGATGCTCGGTCCGCACTGCCTCGATGGCGCCGCCGCCGTGGAGCGGGTCGCAGAGAACCGCTGAGGCTGCTGCGGCAACGTCGCGGGCGGCGAGCTCCTTGAAGTCGGCGAGGTCGGCATCCTCGTGAGGGCGTCCGGCGTCGCGGAAGAGCGCGCGCATCGACTCGCGAGCGTCGAGGGCGACCATCGCGAATCCGCCTCCCGCGCGGGCGATGGAGTCGTAGGGCTGGCGGTCGCGGTGCGGCATGAGATCCTGTCGTCGTCGAAGAATAGCTCAGGGTATGAAATGTCTTTACAAACTGTCAACCTGGCTGGCCACCGTGTCGAAGCGCCGTCGCGCGCAGGCTCAGGGGCTGGCGAACAACTCAGTGTTCTCGGTCAGGCGCATGCGCGATCGTTCGATGTGCGTGCGCACCAGGTACTCCGATCGGCCGACGTTGCGAGTCGCGATCGCCTCGTGGATGAGCACGTGCTCGTGGTTCGCGATCTCGAAGTCGCGCTCGGAGAAGGTGCTGAACAGCGCGCGTCGATAGTGGTGAGTCGTGTTCCAGAGCCCCTCGATCATCTTCATGAGCCGCTCGGACGGCACGCCCGCGTAGGTAGCCAGATGGAACTCGAGGTCGTGCTGAAGCCATGCGACAGGATCCGGTCCTTTCGCTGCCAGAGCCCTGCCGAGCTCGCCGATCAGTTCGACCTGCGCGTCGTGGAGATGAGGGATGCTCTCCGACACCGCGAGCGGCTCGAGGCGCTCGCGCAGCTTGTACGTGTCGATGCACTCCTCGAGGTCGAGTGTCGCGACGCGCGCGCCGCTGTTGGGCCTGATCACGACGAGGCCCTCGCTCTCGAGCTGCCGCAGCGCCTCGCGCACTGGGATGCGGCTCGTCCCGAATCGCTCCGCGACCTGCGCCTGCCGGATCGGCTCGTTCGACGTCAGCACGCGATCGAAGATCATCTGCCGCAGTTCACCTGCGACGTAGCTCGTCATGAACCCGGGGTCAACGGCTTTGGGCACGTTGTCACCTCACCCTTCTTGATACTGGCCCGATCGTAGCGCCGGGTCTGATGGATGCTCGCTCAGCCGCATGACGGAGATCCGCATCCACGGGTAGAGGGGCAGGGTCTGCAGGATGCCGTCGAGTGCAGCCTCATCGGGGGCATCCCACAGACCGAGATTGCTCCACGGCTCGTCGGGGGTTCTCCAAAGGCGCAGCAGTACCCCCTGGTCGGCGAGTTCGGCCGCACGCCGCCCCTCGGCGGCGCGCAGTTCGCCGAGCCGGTCCTCGGGAAGCTCCAGCGCTCGGGCGAGGCCGATGCGGACCGCGTAGGTCGTCACGCGCGTGGCCCCGTCGCCGCTGCCGACCGGATGCTGTCGCCCACCGCCGCCACGATCCGGTCGACGCCCGGCAGGACCGCGCGCTGGAGAACGGCGGAGGCCGGGATCCGCACCTCTGCTGCGGCCACCCGGCGCACGGGCGTCGCGAGCCGGGAGAAGTGCCGCTCGGAGAGCCGGGCAGCGATCTCGGCGCCGAAGCCGCCCTGCTCGACAGCCTCGTGGACTACCACGACGACTCCGCCGCTCTCTCGCACCGCCTCATCGAGCGCCGCGTCATCGAGCGGACGCAGCCAGCGCAGGTCGAGCACGCCCACCTCGATGCCGTCGCTGGCGAGTAGTTCGGCAGCGTCCAGGGCCGTCGACACCATGGCACCCCACGTGACGATGCTCGCAGCGCCGCCCCGCCGGGACCAGCGGGCGCCCTCGGCGCGCTGCACAGCGCCGCCGAGGGCGACGGGCCCGCTCACCTGGTACTGGCTGCGGTGCTCGACGAGGATCGTCGGGTCGGGGTCGCCGATCGCCGCCCGCGTCATGTCGTACGCGTCCTGCGGCGTTGCGGGCAGCCCGATCTTGATGCCGGGGACGTGCGCCAGGATCGCCTCGATGCTCTGCGAGTGCTGCGCGCACGAGCCAGGGGTCGCGCCCTGCTGCAGTCGGATCGTCAGAGGTGCCGTGAGCCGCGACTCGTTGAGGTAGCGGACGTTCGACGCCTGGTTGATGACCTGGTCGAAGGCGACGAAGAGGAAGTCCGCCCACATGATCTCGGCCACCGTCTGCACGCCTGCGATGCCGGCGCCCACCGCGGCCCCCAGGATCGAGGCCTCCGCGATGGGAGTGTCGAACACGCGGGCCGCCCCGAACTCCTTGTGGAGACCCCGGCTGACGCCGAAGATGCCACCGGCGTGACCGACGTCCTCACCGAAGACGAGGAGGCGGGGATTGGCGGCGAGCCCCGAGCGCAGCGCGGCATTGATCGCCTTTTGGGTCGTGAGGGGCGCTGCCGGCTCGGCGGGCAGGGCTGCGTGGGTGACGATCTCGTCACGCCGGGCGACGACGTGGTCAGAGGCAGTCGCGGGGTCCGGATGCGGCGAGCCGACGGCGAACTGCACGGCAGCGGCGATCTCGACCATCATCCCCGTCTCGACCAGCTCGACGAGGGAGGAGTCGAGCTCGTGCTCAGCGACGAGGCGCGCGATCGGCTCCGACTCGTGAGCCAGGGCGCGGTCGGCCGACGGCCGGTAGTGCTCGATATCGCGATTGTAGTGGCCCCCGAGGCGGTGCGTCGCGCAGTCGAGGAACACAGGCCCTTCCCCGCGCCGGCACTGCGCGAGGGCATCCTGCATGGCCGTGCGCACCGCGAACGGGTCGTTGCCGTCCACTGCCAGGGCAGTGATCCCGAGCGCTTCGGCGCGGGCGCCGAGAGCCTTGTCGCGCAGCAGGCTCTGGGTGGCAGTCATCTCCGACCAGCCGTTGTTCTCGCAGACAATGACGACAGGCAGTGACTGCGCAGCGGCGAAGACCATCGCCTCGGTGACCGCTCCTTGGTTCATGGCGCCGTCGCCGATCGAGACCACCACGACGCGGTCCTCGCCCAGGACACGGGCGCCGAGCGCGACACCGCCCGCGATGGGAACCCCGGCGCCGACTATCGAGTTCTCGCCGAGCAGCCCGACTGACGGGTCGCTCAGCAGGGGAGAGCCCGCCCGCCCCCCGTTGAGGCCGGTCGCGCGGTGGTAGATCTCCGCCATGACGCGGTCGGGAGGGCTGCCGAGCGCGAGGGCCCAGCCGTGTCCGCGATAAGTGGCGATGACGCGGTCATCCGGCCCCATCGCCGACACGGCGCCGACCGGAATTGCCTCCTGGCCGAGGCAGAGATGGACGGAGCCGTCGATCGCCCCGGTGAGGCTCTGGGCCTGCACCGACTCCTCGAAGCGCCGGATGCGGAGCATGGCCTCGAGGGCGCCCTGGGCGGTCAGATCTGCAGGTACGCGGCTCATGCGCTCACTCCCTCGCTCGGGCGCTTCAGCAGCTCAAGGGTGATGCCGTCCGGATCCCGGAAGTACGCTGCCGCACCGCCGGCGTTGACGCCCGCCGTGATGGCGACCGGCGGGTTCACGAACTCCACGCCGTGGGAGAGGAGCCGCTCGTACTCGGCGTCGATGTCGTCCACGAGGAAGCCGAGATGAGCTGCCCCGACACTGGCCATCGGGAGTTCGCGGCGGGCGCTGACGGGCTCGACGTACTCGATGAGCTCGAGCATGTGGCTTGATCGGCCCGGTGAGACCCCGGGAATGCGCAGCTGCCCGACCTCGAGGATCGCGTCGGGGTAGCCGACAAGCGTCCGGATATATTCAGACTCGCTGCGCTGGCGCGCAACGAGCTCGAGCCCGAGCACTCCGGTGTACCAGGCGAGGGACCGGGTGAGGTCGCGCACGGTGAATGAGAAATGCAAGACATCGAGAATTCGGGCATCGTTTGTCATTTTGTATCCTAAATAGGCGTTGAGGCCGTTCTGGTGCCGCTTTCGTGAGCTATGCGGTTCATTTGGGATATTATCTCGGTTCTCGTCGCAATGTCGACAAATGTAAGAACATATGCGACTATGTTCGGACATGGGATAGAACCTGAGTTACTCCCTTCGCATCCCGCCCATCAAAGGAGATAGGTACACATGAACAGAGGCAACACTCGTACCGGCGGTCCACGCCGGCGCTTCCGGTGGCTCTCGGTCGCCGCGCTGGCACTGGCCGTCGGTTTCCTGGCCGCGTGCACGACGACAGCGACACCGGCAGGTCCGGCTGAGAAGAAGGTGGTTCTCGGCATCGTGGGTTTCAGCGCAGCTGACGCGACACTGAACAAGACCGCCGAAGAAGTGGTCCGCCAGGCCAAGGCTCTCGGCTGGGACACCGACTACCAGGCCGCCAACCCGGCTGGTGATGCGGCAAGCGCCAACTCGCTCATGCAGGTCATGATCCAGAAGGGCGCGACCATGATCCTCACCCTCGCGTTCGACACCGACACCCTCTCCACGGGGCTTGCCGCAGCCAAGGCTGCTGACGTCGACGTGCTGGCGATGAGCGCCGGCAAACTCACCGACGGCGTGGTCTGGGCCAGCAACGTCGGCTACGTCCCCGACATGGGCGCGAAGATCAAGGAGGACTTCGCGGACTCGACCAAGGTCGAGGTTCTCAACCTCACCTACCTGCTCGCCACTCCCGGCCAGGGCCGCAACAACCTCATCCAGGACGTTGCCTTGGAGGACCCCAAGTTCTCGCTGACCGACAAGGAAGTCCCGATCCCCGGCGCAGTACAGGGCGGTCGTGACTTCACCGCGGCCTGGCTTGCGGCGAACCCACCGAAGGACGGCGTGGATCTTGCGATCTACGCCGTATTCGACCAGCCCGCCGAGGGCGCGGTTGCCGCGCTCAAGCAGGCCGGACGTACCGATGTGCGCATCTACAGCTACGACGCCACTCCGGCCGGCCTTGCGCTGGTGAAGGACGGCTACATCGTCGCCGACATCCAGAACGGCCGCGCCGCCCAGGCGTCGCAGGCCATCGACGCGCTGCAGCGCGTCCTCGCCGGTGAGCTGACGCTCGATGCCCCCGAGCTCGTTCCCGCGGCGTTCTACATCGTGACGAGCGAGAACGTCGAGCAGTATGAGAAGGACTTCCCGGCTGCCTTCACGGAGGAAGGCGTCTAAGGTCTGCACCGGCAGTGCCCGGGCCGCGAGGCTCGGGCACTGCCTTCGTCCCCAAAACCAGAGAGTCACCACATGAGCAATAAAACCGACCCCGGCGCCGCCCCGGCCGTCGACGCGGCCTTCCTCAAGAAGTCCCGTCCCTTCCACCTGCAGGCCCTCTCGTTCGGCGGCAAGTACGGCACCGTCGTCGTTCTTGTCGGTATGACGCTCGCGTTCTTCATCGCGGCGCCCACGACCTTCGGCAGCCCCGGAAACCTGATCGCGGTGCTGACCAACCTCGCCCCCGGCGCGATAGTGGCGATCGGCCTGACCATCGTTCTCGTCGCGGGCGACTTCGACCTCAGCGTCGGCTATCAGGCGAGCATCGCCGGCGTCTTCACCGTCGGCCTGCTCAGCGGCCTGGGCGTGCTCGGCGTTGCCGCGGGCGGCAGCCCGGATGGTACGACAGGATTGCCCCTCTGGGTGGCCATCCCCATCGTGCTCGTCATCGGCTGCATCTTCGGCCTGGTCAACGGGTTCGTCGTGACCAAGCTCGGAGTCAACGCGCTCATCGCGACCCTCGGGACCGGAACGATCATCTTCGCTGTCAACCTGCTGTACGGCAACGGCGTGACCTACGCAGTTCGCGACGACGGCAGCTTCTTGCAGCTCTCGCTCGGAAAACTGTTCGGAGTGATCCCATACCCGATCATCATCCTCGTCATCTTCATCGTCGGCAGCTGGCTGCTGCTCAACATGACCAAGCTCGGCCAGCACATCAAGGCGGTGGGCGACGACTCGGAGGCCGCGCGGCGCCTCGGTATCAACGTGTCGCGCACGCGCATCCTGGCCTTCATGTTCACCGGGTTCTGCGGGACGGCCGGGGGTATCCTCCTCGCGGCCTCGCTCGGATCCGGCGACGCCAACGCCGGCGATGTTTACCTGCTGCAAGCGTTCGCGGCTGCGTTTCTCGGATCGGCGGCGCTCCGCGACGGTGAGTTCCACATCGTCGGCACCATCCTCGGCTGCCTCACTGTGGCAGTCGGTTTCAACGGGCTGGCCATCTTCAGCGCGCCGGCCTTCACGCAGTACCTCTTCGCCGGAGGGTTGCTCGTCGTTGCGGTTGCCTTGAGCACCCTGAGCAGGAAGTACGTGTCAGACCTGTGAGCACCAAGAACCAGCCCGCGCCCGATGCGGGGATACTGACCCTCGCTGCAGTCCACAAGTGGTTCGGGGGCCTGCATGCCCTCGACGACATCAACTTCACGATTCGTCCCGGGGAGGCCGTCGGCCTCGTCGGCGACAACGGTGCGGGCAAGTCGACACTGCTCAAGACGATCTCCGGTGTGCACGAGCCCTCCGAGGGGGGCATCCTGCTCGACGGGAAGCCCATCACCCTCGACAGTCCTTCGGTCGCGCGCAAGAACGGCATCGAGACCGTGTACCAGGACCTGGCCCTCATCGGCCGCTTCAACATCGCGGAGAACTTCTTCCTGGGGCGGGAGTTGCGTCGTTTCGGGCTGCTCCGCAAGGGCGAGATGCGCCGGGAGACGGATGCCGCGCTCGCGCGCCTCGACGTGCGGGTGCCCTTCCAGAACCGCAAGGTCTCGAAGATGTCGGGCGGCCAGCGCCAGGCGGTCGCGATCGCTCGAGGCGCCTACTGGGGTACCAAGATGCTCCTCCTCGATGAGCCGACTGCCGCACTCGGCGTCCGCGAGTCGGCGGAGGTGCTCACCCTGCTCGACGGGCTCAAGGCCAGCGGACTGACCATGGTGCTCGTGACCCACAACATCGACCATCTGTGGCACGTGTGCGACCGCATCCTCGTGATGCGCCGTGGTCGGCTCGTGGCCGACCTGGCCAAGGCCGACGTGACGCCCGCCGAAGTCGTTGCCCACATCACGGGCGCGACAGAGGCGATGATCACTGCGACGTCATCGGCCAAGGCCGCGGCGACCGCGGCGGCGAGCACACCGGTGTCGAAGCCTCGGAAGGCCTCGAAGTGACGGCGAGCCCCTACGACGGCACTGGTAGCCGAAGCCCGCAGTGGTGGCCGTCGCGGTACGGCGACGACGACGAGGCGGGCGCGCTCAACGAGATCACCCCTGAGCGCACCATGGCGGCACTCGCGCTGCCGCGCACCGGACGCATCATCGAGCTCGCGCCTGCTCTCGAGAACGACATGCCCGGGCCCGCCAAGCGCGACTGGCGGCAGATCATTCTCGCCGAGAGCGCGCTTCCGGCACACACCGACGACCCCAGCGAATGGACAGGGTTCGAGGAGTACACCATGAGCTCGATGCACGTGGGCTGCCATGTGGACGGGCTCGCGCACAACGGCATCGCCGGGCGCGCCTACAACGGCATCCACTACTCCGAGTTCCTCGCCCGTGACGGCCTCACCCGCCTCGGCGCCGAGAACATGAGCCCGTGGGTCACCCGCGGTGTCGTGCTCGACATCGCTGCCGTCCACGGCGTCGCGGTGCTCGAGCCCGGGTACCTGATCACCGTCGCCGACATCGAGGCGGCGAGCGCGCGACAGGGCGTGGAGGTGGGCCCCGGAGACGCGGTCCTGCTGCACACCGGGTGGATGTCGTTCTGGCAGGTCGACAACCAGCGGTTCCTCGACGGTGAGCCCGGTGCGGGCTGGGATGCCGCGCACTGGTTGACCGAGCGACGCGTGTCCGTGGTCGGGGCCGACAACTGGGGCTTCGAGGTGATCCCCTTCGAGACGCCGGAGCGCGCCTTCGTCGTGCACCAGCACCTGCTCGCTGAGACGGGAACTTACATCATCGAGAACATCAGGACGTCCGACCTCGTGGCCGACGGGCACAGCACGTTCCTATTCATCATGACGCCCGTCAAGGGCACCGGATCGACCGGAGCGATGGTCTCGCCCATCGCCATCGTCTGAGTCTCAGGAGAGCGCAGTGAGTTTTGACGGAGCAACTACGATAGTCACGGGCGGTGCGTCCGGGATCGGCCTGCGCGTCGTGGAGCGCCTGCACGACGTCGGCGCGCACGTCGTCGTCGCGGACCGTGACCAGGCTGCGCTCGCCCGCCTCGCGGCCGAGCGCGGTGACCGCATCCACCCAGTGGTCGTCGACGTGCGCGACGAGTCGGACATGGAGCGCATGGTCGCGATCGCGCGTGATCTCGGCGGGCTGAGGCTCGCGGTGAACGCCGCGGGCATGGGGGAGGGGTCCCAGGTCATCGACCAGGACCTGGAGACCTGGAACCGCGTGATCGGGGTCGTGCTGACCGGGGTGTTCCTCGCGCTCAAGCACGAGGCCCGCGAGCTGATCCGGCTCGGTGCGGGCGGCGCGATCGTCAACGTCGCGTCGATCAACTCCAACATCCCCACCTGGGGCTCCGCCGCGTACTCAGCGGCCAAGTCCGGGGTCGAGATGCTGACCCGGTCGGCGGCGTACGAGCTGGCGGAGCACAACATCCGGGTGACGTGCGTCTCGCCGGGGCTCGTGGACACCCCGATGGCGGCGCGCACGGGGAACATGACGCCTGCGGTGATCGAGCGCTGGATGGAGCACACTCCGCTCGGACGGGTGGGCACAACTGACGACATCGCGTCGGCGATCCTCTACCTGGGCGGGGACGGCGCCTCCTGGGTGACTGGGCACAACCTCGTGGTCGATGGCGGGCTCACGCATACCGCCGGTCCCGTGACGCGCGACCTCAGCTAGGGCCGCTCGACATCCGCATCCCCGCGGAGGTGCGGGTAGACGACGGCTTTGAGGCACATCGGGTCTTGCACGGCCTCGATCGCCTGCGGGTACTCGTCAAGGCTGAACCGATGGGTGATCAGGCCGTCGGCGACGACCCGCCCAGCAGCGAGGAGGTCCACCGCCCGGGCGACGCAATTGGTCTGGGAGAACGCCGCGGCGATCCGCAGTTCCCGGCGGAAGACCTCATACGGGCGGATGGTCACCACGGCGTCTTCCTCCGTCATGCCGTAGAGGAAGAACGTCCCTCCGCTCTTGACGAGCGGCAGGCAGTCGGTCGGTTCCGTGGTCGAGCCTGTCGTTTCGACGACGACGTCGAAGCCGCCGGGCTCGGTGTCGAGGAGCTCGGCGAAGCTCGCCCCGAACTCGAAGTGGTCGGTGATCACGGCGTGGGTGGCTCCGTTGCGCACCGCGACGTCCAGGTTGTGGGGGGATGCCGCGGCGACCGTGACCGACGACGCCCCACCCCGGGCGAGCAGCTGCGAGAGTATCTGGGCGCTCGGGCCGCCGCCGACGATCAGCACACTCGATCCCGGGCGCATCGCGAGCACGTCCAGCGCGTGGACGGCGCAGGCGAGGGGCTCGGCAAGCACGGCAGTGTCGACGCCCATGTCGCCGATGGCGACGGTACGGGCCGCCTCGACAACGATGTGCTCCGCGGCACTGCCCGGCAGCGAGAGCCCGTAGCCGTGCAGGCGAACGCACTGGGTGGGTCTGCCGTGCTGGCACATCGCGCACCAGCCGCACGGGATCGCCGTGTCGACCACGACCAGGTCCCCGATCGAGAACTTCCCGCCGCCACGGCCGAGCTCGATGACCTCGCCGACCATCTCGTGGCCCGGCGTGAGTGGGAACTTTGCTCCCCATCCGCCGCGGTGGATGACGAGGTCCTCCGGGCACACCCCCGACGCGAGCACCTTCAACCGCAGGTCGCCCTGGCTGAGCGGGATGTCCGCCATCTCCCGGACTACCGGGTTGCCGGGGCCGTCATACCGCACTGCGCGCATGTGTACTAAAGTATCGCCTCGATCTCGCTCCGGTGGGGGATGGCGCTGCTCGTTCCGAGCCGCGTCACGCACAGGGGAGCCGCGGCCGTCCCGGCGCCCGGCGCCCTCTCGAGCGGCGCTCCCTCGGCGAGCCAGGCCATCACGGATTCGCCGGCGACGTGGCGAGCAGCACAGTCAGCATCTCGGTTCCCGTGTTCCGGATGCCGTGGTCGCACCACGGGGGCATGTAGATGAAGTGCCCGGGGCCGACCTCCTTGTCGCCCCCGTTGCGCAGCATCGTCCCCGTGCCGGAGATGATCACGTAGGTCTCCTCGGTCTCGTGGGAGTGGAGCTCCATCTCGGCGTGCGGGGGCACGTAGAGCATCACGATGCTGTGGTTGACCGACGGCGCCCTGGGGTTGGTCGGATGCACGACCCGAATCGCCGACACCGGCGAGGTGTCATCGCTGTAGTAGATGGGAAGGCCGTCCTGGACTGTCATGACCACCGCCTCCTGCAACTCGGCGGGCTTGGGGACGGTGGGCGTGAGACTGCCGTGGCTCGGCAGCAGCTTGTGGGTGAGTGACATGTGCGGTTCCTTCGTTGGGGTTTGGCGGTGGTTTAGACACCCGGGACGTCGACGCGGCAGCGCAACAGCGCGGAGCGGCTCGAGGTCGTCGGGTCAAAGGTCTCCACGGGTGGCGCGCAGCAGAGGTAGAGGTCGGTGCGGCCGACCCCGCCGAGGGCTACCGCGTAGACGCTCAGGTCGCCCGTGTCGACGAAGTCCAGCAGGGTGCCGTCGTCGGCGATCCGCGATGCGCCGTGCCCCTTGGCGTCAGCCACCCAGAGGGCTCCCTCGCTGTCCTGGCAGAGTCCGTCGGGGATCATCGCGAGTGCCGGGGTGACAGCAGGAATGTCATACAGTCCGGGGTCGGGAGAGAACTCGACCCATACCCGTCGGTTGCTGAGCACGCCGTGCGCGTAGTCGAAGACCGTGATCCGACTGCGATAGGTCTCGGCGACGTAGAGCCTGCCTGCGCGCTCGTCGATGACGATTCCGTTGGGGAACAGGATGTCGTCGGCGGCGACCGTCGTGGTGCCGTCCGGGTCCACTCGCAACAGGGCGGTCGGGAGGGCCTCTCGCGGACGCTCGGGGTTCAGGCCGAAATTGCCGATGATCGTGATGCCGGCCGAGTCGATCGCCATGTCGTTGGCGGGGCCGGTGACGAAAGCCGACATGTCGGAGACGACATCGAGGGCCTTGCCGTTCCATCCGAGTACCTCGCGCGTGTTCATCGAGGAGATCCGCAGCTGCCCGTCAGGCATGAAACCCAGCCCAGAGGGCTGCCCGGGCACGATGCAGACTGTCGTGGCCGACAACGGGAGGCCGTCCGCGACATCGAAGTGCAGCACGCGGTGCGAGAAGAAGTCGGAGGCCCAGAGTGCTCCGTCGTGCCAGCGCGGACCTTCGAGCAGGGTGAAGCCGTCGGCGACGCGCTCAGCGGTGCGCCGGATCGTCATCCCTTGTCTCCGAGGCCGACGTCGCCGCTGATGGTGAGCGCTCCGTCGACCGGCAGCTGCACGCCCGTCACGTACGACGACTCGTCAGCGGCGAGGAAGACGACGGCCGACCCCAGGTCGGCGGGCACCCCGATCCGGCCGACCGGGATGCGCTTCTCGTACTCGGCGCGCACTTCGGGCGTGTAGACGTCGGCGTTCAGGCGCGAGTGGATCGCGCCCGGCGCGATCGCGTTCACGGTGATGCCGAGCGGGCCGAGCTCGACCGCGAGCGACCGCGTGAGGCCGTAGATGCCGCCCTTGCTTGTGACGTAGGCCGAGCCGTTCGTGAACGGCTGGATGAGTGCCGCAGAGGTGACGTTGATGATGCGGCCCTGGCCGAGCTCGCGCATGGAGCGCACGGCGACCTGGCAGCCGTAGAAGTAGCCGTGCAGGTTCGAGCCGAGCTGGGCCTGCCAGTGGGTGTCGTCGGTCTCGAGAAACGGCTTGACCATCAGACGGCCCGCATTGTTGACCCAGATGCCCGGATGCCCGAGTTCGTCGACGACCCGAGCGCCGAAGTCCTCCACCGAGGTGCGATCGGACACGTCGCCCCGGACCGCGAGGAAGCGCCTGCCCGTGCCCTCGATCGACTCCCTGGTGCCCGCGATGTCGTCGTCTGTGAAGTGGATGGTGGCGATGTCAGCGCCGGCGGAGGCGAGCGCCCGGGCGAATCCCTGTCCTATTCCGCTCGACGCTCCCGTGACGACGGCGACCTTACCGTGCAAGTCGAACACTGTGATTCCTCCTTGTGGGACGACGTAGTCCACCCAGTTGTATTAACAAACTATGCTATTCATACTCCGCGCCCACAAGTGGCGCGCAGGTCGGTCAAGGAGGACGGATGATCACGCTGCAGACGCCCGCGATCAGGGTGGACGTCGACGACGAGTACGGCGCCACGATCGTGCGGGTCGCGGATTCGCTCGGGCGGAACTCCCTCGCGCACTACGACTGGGAGACGCCCATCCCGGCCCGTCGCGGCATCAGCTACGGCAACGACGACCTCGACCTGCACTCCGGATTTCGCGGTGGCTGGCAGGAGACGTTTCCCAACGCCGGGCTGCCGTCGGTAGTCGACGGCGTCCCGCTTCCGTTCCACGGCGAGGCCACGACGGCGCGATGGAGCGTCGATGAGGTGAGCGAGACCCGCTGCGTGCTGCACGTGCCCTCGCGCCTTCCGCTCGAGCTCACCCGTACCATGGAGCTCGACCCGCACCGCGCGGTGCTGCGCATCGAGGGCGAGGTCCGCAATGTCGGTGCCGTTCCCGCCGATTTCGTCTGGGGGCAGCATCCGGCCTTCCCCGCGACGGCGGGCGCGCGGCTCGACTTTCCCGCGGGCGCCAGGATTCGGCCGGACGTCGAGCGGTCGGGCGGCCTGCGCCTCGAGCCCACGGCCTGGCCGATGGCCGAGCGCGAGTCGGGAGAGTCCGTTGACCTGAGCGTTGTGCGCGAAGGGGCGCATCACGAGCTCTTCTACCTCGACGGACTCGCGGAGGGATGGGCGGCAGTCCGGCAGCCGGATGGCACCCCGAGCGTGGGTCTGGCCTGGGACAACCGCGTCCACCCCTACTCTTGGCTCTGGATCCAGCGGTTCGACCCCGGCTTCCCCTTCTATGGCCGCGCGGCCATGCTCGCGATCGAGGCGCAGACCTCGTGGCCCTACGACGGGCTCGGCGGCGCTCGCCGCCGCAACATGGCGCACCGACTCGGTCCGGGCGAGACGATGCGGAGCTGGTACACGGTCTCCCTGTTCGAGAACACCGGGGCACCCGTCGTGGGTGTTGCCCGCAACGGCGACATTTCCCTGGGAGGCGCGCGATGACCGAGATGACCGCCATTGTGAAGAGCCGGCTGGGCGAGGGCGGCGTCGCCATTGAGCCCTGGCCGGTGCCGACGGTGCGACCGGGAGACGTGCTGGTCGAGGTGCACGCAGCGGGTCTGTGCGGCACCGACCTGCACCTCCTCCACGACGGCTACCCGTCCCGCCCTCCCGTGGTCATGGGGCACGAGGTGGCCGGTGTCGTGGTCGAGGTCGGCGCTGATGCCGACGCGGGGCTGCTCGGCGCGCGCGTCGCGTGCGAGACCCACCATCAAGTCTGCGATTGCGTCTACTGCCGTGGCGGCCGCCGCAACCTGTGCGACAACAAGACCTCGATGGGCTCGTTCGTCGACGGCGGTTTCGCCCAGTTCGTCCGCGTTCCCGCGGAACTCGTGCACCGGGTTCCCGACCATGTGCCGCTCGCCGAGGCTGCAATGTCGGAGCCGCTCGCGTGCGTCGCCCATCTGCTGCTCGACCCGCCGCTGCTCAACGCCGGGGACCGCGTTCTCGTGACGGGCCCGGGGCCGATGGGACTCCTGTCGGCACAGGTCGCGCGGTCGATGGGGGCGACCGTCACGATCAGCGGCCTGCCCGCCGATGAGCCGCGCCTGGCGATCGCGCGGGACCTCGGATTCGAGACGACGGATTCGGCGGTCGAGCCCGGCTACGACATCGTGCTTGAGTGCTCGGGCAGCGCGGGTGGCGCACGCGTGGCCCTCGAGGCGGTGCGCAAGGCCGGCCGGTACGTGAGCGTCGGTATCCACGGTCGGGACATCACGATCCCGTTCGACCTCATCCTCTACAAGGAGCTCACTGTCACGTCGGGCTTCGCCGCGACCTCGCAGTCCTGGCGGCGGGCAATGCGCCTGCTCGAGGATCGCCTCGTCACGCTCGCCCCCCTCATCTCGAGCGTCGAGCCGCTCACCGCCTGGGGCGCAGTGATCGCGCGGCTGCACGCCGGCGAGGGCATGAAGATCCTCTTCGACCCGCGGATCGGCTGATGCTCGACGTCCTCGCCATGGGGCGCTCGCTCGTCGACATCTACCCGGTCGACGACGGGCCGCTGGAGAGCACCACGGCCTTCGAGAAGGCAGTCGGCGGCAGCCCCACCAACGTGGCGATAGCCGCCGCGCGACTGGGCAGGCGGGCCGGTGTCGTGTCGCGCGTGGGCGATGACGCATTCGGGCGGTTCATCAGGGCAGAGCTCTCGAGATGGGGCATCGACGTCACTCAGGTCAGGGCCGTGCCCAATGGTGTGACCCCCGTCGCCATCTGCGAGATTTCTCCTCCGGACCACTTCCCCCTCACCATCTACCGTCCGGACCCCGCCGTCGACATGCAGATCATCGCCGACGAGCTCGACGAGCGCGCGATCGCCGGAGCAGGGATTCTGTGGGTGACTCTCAGCGGCCTGAGCGCTGAACCCTCGCGGGCAGCCCACGAGCGGGCGGTGTCGCTGAGGGCGGCTGACGCCTACACCGTCCTCGATCTCGACTACCGTCCTGCGTTCTGGGCAGACCGGAAGCAGGCGGCGGATGCTGCGCGGTCCGTGATGGCCAGCGCCACAGTGCTCGTGGGCAACCTCGAGGAGTGCCGTATCGTCACCGGTGCCGCACTCCCGGACGGGGCCGCCGACGCACTGCTCGCGGCAGGTGCGCGACTCGCGATCGTGAAGCTGGGCGGCGACGGAGTGCTCGCCGCGACGCACGACGACCGGATCACGGTGCGCCCGATCCGGGTGCAGGTGGCCAACGGACTCGGTTCCGGTGATGCTTTCGGCGGGGCGCTGTGCCACGGCCTGCTGGCGGGCTGGGACCTCTCGCGGATCCTCGCCACGGCGAATGCGGCGGGTGCTGTGGTCGCGTCACGCCGGGGCTGCTCGACAGCGATGCCGACCCTTGCCGAGCTCGAGGCCCTGGTCGGGGCTACTTCTCCACCAGCGTGAACTCGATGGTGTAGCGATCCGGCCGGTAGTGGGTGTGGCCGATCTCGACGACGCGCCCCGATTGGTCGTAGACGGTCCGCTCGAGCGTGAGGATGGGGTTGCCGATGGGCACCTCGAGCAGTTTCGCCTCCTCCTTACTGGCGGCGCGCGCACTGACGAACTGCCGCGCGACGCGCATCGTCGTCCCGCGTTCGCGCAGCATCTCGTAGAGCCCGCGGTGCTCGAGCTCCGCGCGATGGACGAGAGGAGCCTCCAGCAGGTAGTTCTCCATGAGCGCGATCGGCGCGTCGTCGGCGGACCGCAGCCGCTTGAGATGGAGCACGGGCTTGTCGACCTCGACGCCGAGCTGGACCGACAGCTCAGCGGAGGGCTCGAGGGTCTCGTAGAGCAGTACCTCGGTGACGGGCTTGCGGCCGTCCTGGGCGAGGTCGTCGTACAGGCTGCTGAGCTCCGCGCGCCGCGTGATCGACCCGTGCACGATCTGGGTGCCGACCCCTCGACGGCGCACGAGGAGGCCCTTGTCGACGAGCACCTGGATGGCGCGGCGCATGGTCGGCCGGGACAGGCCGAACCGCTCGCCCATCGCGATCTCGTTCTCGAGCCGGGTGCCTGAGGGGAGGGTCCCATCGGCGATGAGGATCTCGAACCGCTCGGCGACCTGGGCGTAGAGAGGGACTGGGCCTTGGCGATCCAGCCCCGAGAAGACTTCCTCGGGGAGGGGGCGCTCGATGCTCGTCACGACGCTCCAATGTGAATAAATGCCGACAATTCTCCCTTGATGATGCCACCGTCCTGCCCTCCGGTCGCAACAGTTTCCGGAATGTCCGAACTTAAGGGGCATCGCGCCGCTGCGCGGAGACTGCCGTGTGGGGCAGAAACTCCTGCATTCGCCACGGGCTGGGCTCGGCGCACGCCTCCAAATCGGCAATACTTAGCCCGTGACGACGACGAAGCCGAAGCGCCTGGTGGTGGCGATCAACCCGACCGCATCGTTCGGCAAGGGGCGTGACGTCGGCCCCGCGGTGGTCCAGACGCTGCGGGCCCTCGGCCACGAAGTCACGAGCCTGCAAGAGCCCGACTTCGACCAGCTCATGACGGCGGGGCGCAAGGCGGTCGCAGGCAAGCCCGACGCGTTCATCGTCGTGGGCGGCGACGGCATGGTCAACCTCGGCACGAACCTCCTGGTGGGCACGAAGGTTCCGTTGGGGCTCGTGCCGTCGGGAACCGGCAACGACATGGCGCGCGGACTGGGCATTCCGCACCAGAACACGGAGGCCGCTATCGCGTCGCTCGTGGCGTCGCTGGAGAAGCCAGCACGTGTCATCGATGCTGGTCGGGTTGAGTATCTCGACGATGGCCGCCTCAGCGTGCGCTGGTTCGCGTGCGTGCTCTCCGCCGGGTTCGACGCGATCGTGAACGAGCGGGCCAATCACATGGAGCGCCCCAGGGGCGCGAGCCGCTACCTCATTGCGCTGGGCCTCGAGCTCGCAAAGCTCAAGCCCATTCCGTACCGGCTAGTTCTCGACGGCAGTGAACTCGTGACGACGGGTGCGCTCATCAGCGTGGGCAATAACGTCTCGATCGGCGGCGGCATGAAGGTCACCCCAGACGCGCTCGTCGACGACGGCCTGCTCGACGTGCTCGTGGTTCAGTCGCTGTCGCGCATCTCGTTCCTGCGGATCTTCCCGCGCGTGTTCAAGGGTGAGCACGTGACTGACTCGCGGGTCACGATCCACCGCGCGAAGAAGATCCGGATCGAGTCGCCGGGCGTGGTCGCCTACGCCGACGGTGAGCGGATCGGCCTGCTGCCGATCGATGTCGAGGTCGCGTCGAAAGCAATGCGGATCCTCGACCAAAGGGCCTGAAGCGCCAGGTGCTAGGGCGCCGCGCTCTTCATGAGGCACGAATAGTTCGTGACCTCGTTGCCGTTGGGCTTCCGCTTCGTCGACACGATGTACTCGGGGGTCCCATCGTCGTCCTGCTCGGTGAGATAGGCGTCGACGGCGGGCTGGCACCGGGTGATCAGGGCGATCTGCAGGCTCTCGAATTCGGCGATCTTCGCTTGCGTGATCGTGCCCCTCGCGATCACGACGTGCGTGTGCGCCTCTGTGCACGGGAGCACTGTCGCATAGGCGAGATCGCTGCCATCGACGAAGGTGAAGCAGTCTTTCACTCGCGCGTCAGTTGACGGCATCTCGGTCGCCATGGTGATGTTGCCGCTGGTGTCGCGGGTGGGCGCGAGCACGTCGCAACCGGAGAGCGCAAGAGTGGCAACGATCAGCGTCGCGAGCACGATGGCGGGTCGCCGCACCCTGATCCTTCCCCGTGTTTGGCGAGGCCTCGCCGCGTATGGCATACTCGTAAAGTTGTCGTGACGGCCCCATCGTATAGAGGCCTAGTACGCCGCCCTCTCACGGCGGTAACGCGGGTTCGAATCCCGCTGGGGTCACAGTAACCAAAAGTCCGGTCATGTGCCGGGCTTTTGTCATGTGTTGGCGAGTCTTGTGTTGGCAAGTCCCGTCGCACCGGCGCGAGTTCGGCCATACTCCCGTCTATGAGATGGGCGATCGGGGGATGCACGGCTCTCGCCGCGGGCGTCACAGTGTGGCGGCTCACCGGAACGTGGGCACTCGTCCCGTTTCTGGGCCTCGTCGTGGTCGCCGCCGCGCTGTCGTGGATCGATCTCCGCGAGCGCCGGTTGCCGAATCGCATCGTGCTGCCGGCGATCGCGGCATCCGTGCCCCTGTTGCTCGGCGCTGCCCTGCTCGACGGGGCGGTGTCGAGAGGGCTCACCGCCATCGCCGGTGGTGCGGCACTGTTCGTGCTCTACCTCGTGCTCGCCCTCGTGTCACCGCGCGGAATGGGCATGGGCGACGTCAAGCTCGCGGCCCTCGTGGGGCTCTTCGCGGGGTACCTCGGCTGGGCAACACTCGTCGTCGCGGCGTTCGCTGGCTTCCTCGTGGGCGGGCTCGTGGCGCTTGTCGGCATCATCGCGGGAAGGGCCACGCGCGCGACCGCGATTCCGTTCGGTCCGTGGATGCTCGTGGGACTGTGGCTGGCGGTGGCGATAGCCGTCGCGCGCTAGGGCCGCTTCTCGCCGTTCATCCGGCGCACCTCGTCGTCGACTGCCGACTCGGTGATGTGCCCGCGGTTCGGGCCGTAGATGCCGAGCGCCTGGAAGAACGCCGCGATTCCCATGCCGCCGATCGCCCACGCCGGCCAGAAGTATCCGCCCGGATTGGAGACCGCCCACACGACGGTGAGGATCACCGAAACCCCGAGCCAGACCCACAGGTAGTTCTTGAAGTCGGCCTTGTTCTTCAGGCGCTTGCGGGCCTGGTTGCGAATCTCGTCGGTGCTGCTCATGGCACGAGGATACCCGCTAGGATTGGCCACGCGAAGGGGAGTATCCCACCTCACTGAGCCCGTCAGTACGTTCCGCAGCGCTGCGGTTCCGGGCCAGTGGCACCGTGTCTCTGTGGTCTTAGACACACCGTGCGGGAGAGACTTTCGGGCCTTGCCCTACCCTCTGAATGGACAGTCTTGATGACAACCCCCGTGTTCGCTGCACTCGCCGCCCCATCAGCTCCGCTGCCCGCAGCCTTCGAAATCGGCTCGCTGATCGTGCTGGTGGTGATCCTCATCGCCGACCTCGTGCTCGCGTACCGTCGACCGCACGTGCCGAGCACGCGCGAATCGGCGCTGTGGGTCGGGCTCTATATTGGGCTCGCCCTGGTCTTCGCGCTGCTCATGCTCATCCTCGTCGACGCAGAGCACGCCGGCCAGTTCATCGCGGGCTGGGTCACCGAATACAGCCTGAGCATCGACAACCTGTTCGTGTTCGTCATCATCATGGCGAAGTTCAGCGTGCCCAGGAAGTACCAGCAGGAGGTGCTCATGGTGGGCATCGTGATCGCGCTCGTGCTGCGCGGAATCTTCATCATCCTGGGCGCCCAGCTGATCGAGAACTTCTCCTGGATCTTCTACATCTTCGGTGCGTTCCTCGTCTACACGGCGGTTCGGCAGGCCTTCGAGAGCCACGACGACATGGAAGACACCGAGAGCGCAGTCATCCGGTTCCTGCGCAAGCGCATCCCCATCTCGAACCAGTTCGACGGCGGCAAGCTGCGCACCGTGATCGACGGCAAGAAGGTGTTCACGCCGATCCTCGTCGTGTTCATCGCGATCGGCACGACCGACCTCATCTTCGCCCTCGATTCGATCCCGGCGATCTTCGGCATCACGACCGACCCGTTCCTCGTCTTCACGGCGAACATCTTTGCGCTCATGGGCCTGCGCCAGTTGTACTTCCTGCTCGGCGACCTGATCGACAAGCTCGTGTACCTGCACTACGGCATCGCGTTCATCCTCGCGTTCATCGGGGTGAAGCTCGTGTTCCACGCGCTCCACGAGAACGAGCTGCCGTTCATCAACGGTGGCAAGGGCGTCGAATGGGCACCGGAGATCTCGACGTGGACCTCGCTCGCCGTGATCGTCGCCTCGATGGCGATCGCCACGATCGCGAGCCTCATCAAGATCAGGGTCGACAAGCGCAGGAGCGTCGTCGAGTAGGGGCCGGCATGGGTACCTATGCCCATGCCCGCGGTTTCCCGATGGGAATGCGCCCTTCTTCCGGGCGGGCGACCTCGTGATTCAGGTCGAACACGGCTGAGTGGTGCCGAGGGCGTCGAGTGGTAGCCTCGAACCATGCTTTTCGGTCGACTCCTTCTTCGTCGCCGCGACGAGGCCTAGTCACCCTGGCCTCCCTCGTCGCGGCTGCGCTCGTCATAGACGCCACTGACGGCGCGACAGGCTCGGGACCCCTCGATCGAAGAAAGACAGCGACATGACTGAAACACCCCGAACCCTGGCCGAGAAGGTCTGGGATGACCACCTGGTAGTCAAGGGCGAAGACGGCAACCCCGACCTCATCTACATCGACCTGCACCTCGTGCACGAGGTCACGAGCCCCCAGGCGTTCGACGGGCTTCGCCTCGCCGGGCGTCCCGTGCGCCGCCCCGATCTCACGATCGCGACTGAGGACCACAACACCCCGACGCTCGAGATCGACAAGCCGATCAAAGACCTCACGAGCCGGCTGCAGATCCAGACCCTGCGCGACAACTGCGCGGAGTTCGGAGTTCGCCTGCACCCGCTCGGCGACATCGAGCAGGGCATCGTGCACGTTGTCGGCCCGCAACTCGGCCTGACCATGCCCGGCATCACTGTCGTGTGCGGCGACTCGCACACGAGCACGCACGGCGCGTTCGGCGCGATGGCCCTCGGTATCGGAACGAGCGAGGTCGAGCACGTGCTCGCGACTCAGACTCTTCCGCTCGCGCCATTCAGGACGATGGCGATCACCGTCGAGGGCGAACTGCGCCCCGGCGTGACCGCGAAGGACATCATCCTTGCCGTCATCGCTCAGATCGGTACGAACGGCGGCCAGGGCTACGTGCTCGAATACCGTGGCAGCGCCATCCGCGCTCTCTCGATGGAGGGCCGCATGACAGTCTGCAACATGTCGATCGAGGCTGGCGCGCGCGCAGGCATGGTGGCTCCGGATGCCACGACCTACGCCTACCTCAAGGGGCGGCCGCACGCACCGGAGGGCGCCGACTGGGATGCCGCCGTCGAGTACTGGGACACCCTGGCCACCGATGAGGATGCGGTATTCGACGCGGAGGTCTACCTCGACGCGAACACTCTCGAGCCGTTCGTCACCTGGGGCACCAACCCGGGCCAGGGTGTTTCGCTCAGCGAGACCGTGCCGAACCCGGCCGACTTCGCCGACCCGAACGACCGCGCCGCCGCCGAACGAGCCCTCGAATACATGGACATCGAGGCTGGCACCCCCATGAAAGACATCCGGGTGGATGCCGTGTTCATGGGCTCGTGCACGAACTCACGCATCGAAGACCTGCGCGCATTCGCGAGCATCATCAAGGGTCGGAAGAAGGCAGACGGCGTTCGCGTCATGGTGGTTCCGGGCTCCGCACGCGTGCGCATCGAGGCCGAGGCCGAGGGCATCGACAAGATCGTCGAGGAGTTCGGTGCGGAGTGGCGTTTCGCCGGCTGCTCGATGTGCCTCGGGATGAATCCAGACCAGCTGGCCCCGGGGGAGCGCTGTGCATCCACCTCGAACCGCAACTTCGAGGGCAGGCAGGGCAAGGGCGGCAGGACCCACCTCGTGTCCCCGCTCGTCGCTGCGGCAACTGCCATCAGGGGCACGCTCTCCAGTCCGTGGGATCTCACGAACAGCCCCATGCCAGAAACGGCGGTGAACGCGTAATGGAACCGGTAAGCGTCGTCTCGGGCGTAGCCGTGCCCCTGCAGCGGGCCAATGTCGACACCGACCAGATCATCCCCGCCGAGTTCCTCAAGCGCGTCACCAAGACGGGCTTCGAGGATGCGCTGTTCTTCGCATGGCGTCAGGATCCCGACTTCGTGCTCAACCGCGAGGTGTTCGCGGGCGGCAACGTGCTCGTCGCAGGCCCCAACTTCGGCACCGGATCGAGCCGCGAGCACGCGGTCTGGGCGCTGCGCGACTACGGATTCCGCGCGGTGCTGAGCCCGCGTTTCGGTGACATCTTCCGCGGCAATGCGGGAAAGCAGGGGCTGCTCGCCGCCCAGCTCTCCGAAGAGGACATCGAGACGATCTGGCTCATCATCGACGAGCATCCGGGAATAGAGGTCTCCGTCGATCTTGTAGCCAAGACGGTGGTCGTTGGCAAGGCCCAGTTTGCTTTCGAAATTGATGATTACACTAGGTGGCGTTTGCTGGAGGGGCTCGACGATATCGGTCTGACCCTTCGCGATGAATCGCACATCACAGAGTTCGAGTCCCGACGCGAAAGCTGGCGGCCGAAGACCCTTCCGGCCCGCTAGGCCAATCAAGCAGGAACGAGGTGAGTATGAATTCTCTTACCAAGGATGCCCAAAAAGCAGCCGAGAGAGTGGGACTCCTGTCCGACAAGATCGTCATTAACGGCGGTAAGCCGCTCGTCGGACGCATCGAGATCCGCGGCGCCAAGAACCTCGCCACGAAAGCCATGGTCGCGGCCCTCCTTGCCGAGACGCCGAGCGTGCTCAAGAACGTGCCGGACATCAGCGATGTCAACGTCGTGACGGGCATGCTCGAGGCGTACGGGGTCTCCGTCACGAAAGCGGGCGAGGGCGAGCTTCGACTCGACCCGAGCAACGTGCTCAAGGCGCAGTTCCACGAGATCGACGCGCTCGCCGGTTCGAGCCGCATCCCGATCCTGTTCTGCGGACCGCTCCTGCACCGCCTGGGCGAGGCGCTCATCCCCGACCTCGGGGGTTGCCGCATCGGCGACCGTCCCATCGACTTTCACATGGATGCCCTGCGCGCGTTCGGCGCGATAGTCGACAAGAGCTACGAAGGCATCCGCCTGACGGCACCCAACGGGCTGCACGGCGCGAACATCGAACTGCCGTACCCGAGTGTCGGCGCGACGGAACAGGTGCTGCTCACCGCCGTGCTGGCGAAGGGCGTGACCGAGCTCAAGAACGCCGCGATCGAGCCCGAGATCATGGATCTCATCGCGATCCTGCAGAAGATGGGCGCGATCATCACGGTCGAACCCAACCGCGTGATATTTATTGAAGGCGTTGCACAGCTCAACGGCTACAACCACCGCGCGCTCTTCGACCGCAACGAGGCCGCGAGCTGGGCATCCGCCGCCCTCGCGACCGAGGGCGACATCTTCGTGGGTGGCGCGCGCCAGCAGGAGCTCATGACGTTCCTCAACATCTTCCGCAAGGTCGGTGGTGCGTTCGACATCCACGACGACGGAATTCGGTTCTATCACCCGGGAACGCCGCTCAAGCCGGTCGTCGTCGAGACTGACGTGCATCCCGGCTTCATGACCGACTGGCAGCAGCCGCTCATCGTCGCGCTCACCAAGGCCGAGGGTCGCTCGATCGTGCACGAGACTGTGTACGAGAACCGCCTGGGCTTCACCGAGGCACTCATCGAAATGGGGGCGAACATTGTCGTGCACAAAGACGGCATCGAGTCGGTAAGCCGTCGAGTTCCGCGCCGCCCGCTCGAACAGGCCGCGGTGATCATCGGCCCGACCCAGCTGCACGGTGCAGACATCGAGATCCCTGACCTGCGAGGCGGCTTCAGCCACCTCATTGCAGCCCTCACGGCCGAGGGCCAGTCGACGGTGACCAACGTGGGCATCATCAGTCGGGGCTACGAACACTTCATCGACAAGCTCGAGCAGCTCGGCGCCGACTTCGTCTACGAGGGCTAGTGCAGTCTGATCGCGAACCAGCGGCGACAACCGCCGGTTCCGGGGGTCAGCGAGCGCAGAGCGAGAAGACCGCGATCTTCCGTGCTTTCGCGTTCCCGCTCATCCCGTTCATGGAGTTCGTCGGCAGATACCGTGTGCGCGGCGCCGAGAACCTCCCGGCGGTGGGCGCCGTCGTCGTGGCGCCCAACCACTACAGCGACATCGATCCGATTGTCATCGGGTACGCGATGTACAAGCTCAAGCGTATGCCGCGCTTCCTGGCCAAGGATTCGCTCTTCAGGGTTCCGGTGCTCGGCTGGATGCTCACAAAAGCCGGCCAGGTGCCCGTGCAGCGGGCGGGCGGATCCGGCGCCGACCCCCTCGCGGCCGCGCGTCGCATCGCCGCTGCCGGTCACGCGCTGGTGATCTACCCGGAAGGCACGCTCACGCGCGACCCCGACCTGTGGCCCATGCGCGGCAAGCTCGGTGCGGTCCGCACGGCACTCGACGCCGGAATCCCGCTCATCCCGACGGTCAGCTGGGGCGCGCAGCGCATCCTGCCGCGCTACGGCAGGTTCAGTGTCTTCCCCCGCAAGGGCGTCGACATCGTCTTCGGCGAGCCCCTCGACCTCAGCGAGTACGCGGACAGGGCGCGCGACGCCACGGCGATGGCGGAGGCGACAACGAAGCTGATGAACGCGATAACCGCGCTGCTGGAGGGCCTCCGCGACGAGACGGCTCCGCTCGAGCGCTGGGATCCTGCAGCTCACGGCCAGAGTGAGACCGGAAAGTTCACGCCACCTCCGGCGTAGGTTCCCACAAGGCTGGATTCATTCGAACATAGATACGAATGTGCAGTATAATAAATGTATGGGTTCCACACCGGCACACGAGGTTCGCACCGCCGTGCAGCGCGTGCGCACCGAGCTGACTGTACTTGTGCCGGGGCTGGAGCGCGGCGTCGAGCCGTCGGCTGCGGCTGAGGCAATCTCGCTCGTGGAGGAGGCGGGGCGGCTCATGGACGCCGCACGAATCTTCGCGGCGGCTTCGCTGGCACGCAACCCGCACGAGGCGGAGCGCCTGGGGTTCGCGTCTCCGGTCGCCGGGGTGGCGACTCTCGCGCGCGTCACGGAGCGCACAGCTCGAACCCGCCTGCGCCTGGCTGAAGGCGTTTGCACCGAGAGGTCGATCTCCGGCGCTCCGCTCCCGCCGCAGTACCCACAGGTCGCGTCGGCCCTGAGCGACGGCCTCATCGGGGTCGAGGCGGCGGCGCTGATCGCTCGCGAACTCGACTCTGTCGCGCACCGCGTGCCCGCGCCGGTGCGCGCGGTCACCGAGGCGCTCATGGTCAACCTCGCCACCGGGCTCGATCCCGCGGGTGAGCGGCGGGTCGCTCCCGTCTCGGTCGACTTCCTCTCAGGCGAGATCCGCCAGATCAGTGCGACCATCGATCCCGACGGCGCGCGACCGCGGGAGGAACGCGCGGCCCAGAATCGGGATTTCTGGGTCGGGAAGCAGAATGACGACGGGCTGCTTCCCATCGGTGGACTGCTGCTGTCGGAGGTCGGCGGCCTGTTGCTGCGGCTGAACGAGGCTCGGCGCCGATCCCCACGGTTCCTCGACGCCGTTGATGGCGAGGTCGACACGCACGACTCGCGCACTCCCGGCCAGCGTCGTCACGACGACTTCGTCGAGATTCTCATGGCTGCAGCGGGCGCCGAGGGCGCGCCGCAGCTGAACGGGCGCGCCGTCTCAGTGCTCGTGACCGTGCCTGCGGAAGACCTCTATCGCGCCGCTGGGCTCGACTCAGACCCGATCGGCATCATGAGCGGCTCGCAGTTCCCCGTTTCTCGCGGGCAGGTCGAGCGGTTCATCGATGCGGGCGGGTACCGTGAAGTCACGCTGGCGCCCAGCGGGGCTGTCATCGGGATCGGTTCTACCGAACGCTGCTTCACCTCCCAGCAGGGCCTCGCCATTGCTGCCCGTGACGGGGAGCGATGCTTCACCCCAGGGTGCACAACATCCCACACGGCTCTCCAGATCCACCACGTCGTGTCCTGGCGCGACGGCGGCCCAACGAACACGAGCAACGGGATCCTGCTGTGCTACTGGCATCACCGCCGAGTCGACGATGGGCCGTGGCAGTACCGTATGGTCAACGGCCTCCCGGAGGTGCGCGGGCCGGGCATCCGGGAATGGACGCCGGCGCCCTCGCGACTTACGCACGCTGCCTAGCCGCGGTGCTGCGGGGTGCTGCGGTGCTGCGGTGGTGAGCGACTCTGGGCGAGGCAACACGCGTGCCATGCACCAGAATGAACTGGTGCCAGAAAACGCAGCATCGCCACGTCGGAAGGTCGCAGTTCTCGGCGCCGGATCGTGGGGAACGACGTTCGCCAAGATCCTCGCCGACGGTGGATCCGACGTCGCCCTGTGGGCTCGCAGGCCCGAACTCGCGCGCGAGATCTCGCAGTCAAAGCGCAACAGCGACTACCTGCCCGGCATCAACCTTCCGCGCGGGCTGTGGGCTAGCTCCAACCTGCACGACGTGCTGGACGACGCTGAACAGGTCTACCTCTCGGTGCCCGCACAGTCGCTGCGCGAGAACCTGCGGATCATCAAAGAACTGATCCCCGACGAGGCGATCGTGGTCTCCCTCATGAAGGGCGTCGAAAAGGGCACGCGCGCGCGCATGAGCGAGGTGATCCTGCAGGAGCTGGGCATCGGCTCCGACCGCGTCGCCGTCGTCTCCGGCCCCAACCTCGCCCTGGAGATCGCCAAGGAGCAGCCGACCGCTGCCGTCGTGTCGTCAGACACCCGTGAGACCGCGACGGCGGTGGCGATGACCGCCACCAACCCCTATTTCCGCTCGTTCGTGAACACCGACGTGATCGGCACCGAGTTCGCGGGAGTGCTCAAGAACCTCATCGCCGTCGCGATCGGCATCGTCGACGGGGTCGGCTACGGCGAGAACACCAAGGCCGCGATCATCACGCGCGGTCTCGTCGAGATGACCGATTTTGCCGTAGCCTACGGCGGTCGCGCCGAGACCCTCGCCGGTCTCGCGGGTCTGGGTGACCTCATCGCGACGTGCGAGAGTTCGCTCAGCCGCAACAACACCGCGGGCCGCCTGCTCGGCCAGGGCTACACCCTGAGCGAGGTCATCAAGCAGATGAAGCAGACTGCAGAGGGCCTCTCCTCGGTCGCGCCGGTGCTCGAACTCGCCGTCGCCAAGGGCGTCGAGATGCCCATCGTGAGCCAGGTCGCCGAAGTGCTTGCCGGTACTCTGAATCCGCGGGACATCGCCCCGCACCTCACCACCGACGACGTCCCGCAGGGAGAATAGTGCCGGCCGACAACCTGCTCACCGTCGCCCTTCTGTTCGGCGGCCGATCCTCCGAGCACACCATCAGTTGCGCCACTGCGGGCGGCGTGCTCTCGGCGATCGACCGCAGCAAATACAGAGTCATCCCGATCGGCATCACGCTCGACGGCGCGTTCACACTCCAGCCCGATGACGCGGCGCTCTTCGCGCTCAACCCCGACGACATGCCCTTCGTCACCGACAACGGCTCGCGTGTGCTCTGGCCCTCATCGTCGACCTCCCGCGAGCTTCGCGTCACGGATGCGGCGGGCACCACGACCTCGCTCGGCGACGTCGACGTGGTATTCCCCATCCTGCACGGGCCCTTCGGCGAAGACGGCACGGTGCAGGGGCTGCTCGAGCTGGTCGGACTGCCCTATGTGGGCAACGGCGTGCTCGCGTCAGCCCTCGGCATGGACAAACACTTCACCAAGACGGCACTCGAGGCGGCAGGGGTCTCCGTGGCGCCGTGGGTTACCGTGTCTCCCGCGCAGTGGAGCAGCGACAATGCGCTCTGGCGGGGGCGGGCGGCATCCCTCGGCCTGCCTGTCTTCGTCAAGCCTGCGCGCGCGGGGTCGTCGGTCGGTGTCACGAAGGTCACGTCCGCAGAGGGTCTCGACGCTGCGCTCGACGTCGCGTGGGCCGAAGATGGCAAGGCGCTCATCGAGAGCGCGATAGTGGGCCGCGAGATCGAGTGCGGTGTGCTCTCCGGCCGCGCAGGCGGAGCGCCGCGCGTGAGCCTCGCGGGGGAGATCATCATCGCGGGCGACGGCTTCTACGACTTCGAGGCCAAGTACATCGACGACTCGGCTGCCCAGCTGGTCTGCCCGGCGTCGCTCGGGGAGGGCGAGCTCGCTGAGATGCAGCGCATCGCCGCGCGCGCCTTCGTTGCGATCAACGGGTCAGGCCTCGCTCGCGTCGACTTCTTCTACACGGGCACCGAGTTCATCGTCAACGAGCTCAACACCATGCCGGGCTTCACCCCGATCTCGATGTTCCCGAAGTGCTGGGCTGCGAGCGGGATGACCTACCCCGAGCTCATCGACGAGTTGATCGCGCTCGGCCTGGAAGCTGCACGCTAGCTGTAGCTACCCCACGTCGGCGAGCGAGATGCACTTGCCGTCCTGGGGGATGAGGGCGATCGCCGACGAGAGGTCCGTGAGCGCCTCGAGCCCGGAGACGCCGTCGTCGTCAACGTCGGGGTCACCGTCGCTGTCGATCACGACCTCAATCGCGGGGGTGCGGCCGTAGGTCGTGAAGGTGAAGTTCGGGTCTTTGCTGTCGTCGCGGATCCAGTCGACGCCGTCCACGGGCAGGCATTCCGAGGAGGTCGGGTCGGGGGCCGGAACACCGCACCGCAGGATGATATTCGCGGGGCTGCCCCACGCTCCCGTGCCCTGGGCATCCGTCTCTCTCGCGTCGAGGCCAGCTACCGTGTCAGGGAGCGCCACGACCACACGCGCGCACAGGGGGTTTGTGGCATCCTCGGCGGTGGGCAGCGCGACGGTGGGGGAGCACCCGGCAAGGGCGAGCAGGAGCACAGTCGCCGCGAGGGCTGCAGGAAGCGTTCTCATCGGGGCCAGAGTATCGCGTGACGCTGGGTGCTCCCCCGCGCGAATACCATCGGAAGCATGACCGCGCCCGACATACCTCCCACCCTCGGTTCGCTGGGCGAGTCCGGTGTGCTCGCGCGGATCTTCCCGCGGCTCCCCGCCGCCTCCGCAGAACTGCTCGGGCCGGGGGATGACGCCGCGGTGCTGTCCACGCCGGACGGGCGGGTGGTCATCACGACGGACATGATGATCCACGGTCCAGACTTCCGGCTCGCGTGGTCGAGCCCGCACGACCTCGGGTGGAAGGCGGCGGCCTCCAACCTTGCCGACGTCGCAGCGATGGGTGCCGTGCCGACCGCGCTCGTGGTCGCCCTCGCGGCGCCGGCCGACACCGAGGTCGCGTTCCTGGAGGCCTTCGCCGACGGACTGCGCGCGGGCTGTCTCGCGCTCGCCCCCGGCTGCGGCGTGGTCGGCGGCGATCTCTCCGTCTCGCCCACCCTCACGATCGCCGTGACGGCGTTCGGCGACCTCGAGGGCCGCGCCCCCGTCGCGCGCGCGGGCGCCCGTCCCGGTGACACCGTGGCGGTCGCGGGCGTGCTCGGTGCCGCATCTCACGGGCTGGCCCTGCTCTTCGCCAGTGCACCCGAGCCGGATGCCGCTGCAGCAGCCGCACTGAAGCGCGAGCATCCGGCAGCCGTCGCCGCCCAGCTCGCGCCGCGTCCGCCCATCGCCGCCGGCCGCGAGGCCGCTCTGGCGGGAGCCACCGCCATGCTTGACCTGAGCGACGGACTCGCGATCGACGCCCGGCGTCTCGCGCTCGCGAGCGGGGTCGCGCTCAACCTCTCGGCTGCCGCCGTCGCGGCCGGATTCCCGTTCGACGAAGACCACGACCCGCGCGTGTGCCTCGACGGGGGAGAGGATCACTCCCTGCTCGCGACCTTCCCGGTTGGCGCCATTCTGCCCGCAGATTTCCGCGAGATCGGGTCGGTAGTCGAGGGCACCGGCGTGCACGTCGACGGGGTGCCCTACCTCGCGCACTCCGGCTGGGACCCTTACGAGAACTGGGACGGCGCGGCCGGCTGAGCCCGCATTTCGTCCGTTTCTCCGGAACTTTGGTGCGACACGCAGTCTGGGAGCGTTGCTGGTGTGACTGGGGCGCAGTTTGTCCGGAGAAACGCAAAGGGTGTGAGCGCGGCGGGCGGGAGCCGCCGACGCTCAGGCCGTCGTCAGCCAGTACAGCGCCGTGTCCCCGTAGTCCTTGCGGCGCTCGAACTCGAGCCCCGCTGGCCACTCGGGGGCGGGGGTGCGTGAGCTGCGCTCGAGCACCACCACCGCATCGGGCGACAGGCGCGGCACGAGCGCTTCGAGGTTGTGCGAGAGCTCGGCAAGGCCGAGGTCGTATGGCGGATCGAGGAAGACGAGGTCCCAGAACGCGCGCGCCGACGACAGGAACGCCTGCACGGGCGCACCGGTCGACTCGATCACGGGCTTCGCGCCCTGAGGCGCCTGCCGCAGGATGAGGGCCGCGTTCGCCTTCGAGGTCCGGATGACCCGGTCCACGAGTGTCACATGGGCGGCGCCTCGTGACGCAGCCTCGAGCCCGAGAGCTCCTGACCCGGAGTAGAGGTCGAGCACGCGCATCCCGTCGATCGCGTCTCGTGCCGCGAGCGCCGAGAAGATCGCCTCACGCACCCGGTCGCTCGTGGGCCTCGTTCCCGCGCCGGGAACCGCGATCGTGAGGGAGCCAGCGAAGCCCGCGATGATGCGCGTCACGCGGTCACCTCCAGAACTGGTACAGCCCGTAGCCGAACCCGACGAGCTCACCCGGCACGCCCAGGAGCGCGACGAGGCCGTAGATCGCGGTGAAGAACGTGCGGTTGACTGCCGGGATCCACAGCAGGGCGAAGAGCCCGAGCACCGCGTACGGCGCCACACGCGCGGCCCGCGCAGCCCAGGTGCGCGGCAGGTAGGGCTCGATGATGCCGTAGCCGTCGAGGCCGGGCACGGGCAGCAGGTTGAGTATTGCCGACGTGATCTGCAGGAAGAGCAGGAACGCGATGGCCGCCCAGAACGCGGTCAGGTTTGTGCCGTGCAGCGCGAAGGCGATCGCGAGCACGATCGCGACGGCGAGGTTCACAAGGGGCCCAGCGGCCGAGACAGCCGAGTGTGACCACCGCGTGCGCAGCGCGCGCCGATCGATGAACACCGCGCCGCCGGGCAGGCCGATACCGCCGAGAAGCAGGAAGAGCACCGGAAGCACGATGCTGAACACCACGTGCGTGTACTTCAGCGGGTCGAGGGTGAGGTACCCGCGGTGCGCGACCGACAGATCGCCGTTGCGATACGCGACTATCGCGTGCCCGAACTCGTGCAGGCACAGGGTGATCACCCAGGCCGTGGTGACGAAGACGAACGCGGAGAGCCCGAGACCGATACCCCAACTGGGGTCGGCGTTCCACAGCGCCCAGCCTGAGAGCGCGGCGACGGCAAGAAGGCCCAGGAAGATCGGGCTCGGGCCCTGTCGCGTGCGGATGCGCGCCTGGTCCTGTGTCATGGTGCTCCTGCGTCATGTCGGCTGCTTGGGTCGGCTCCGGCAATCCTGCCATGCGGCGCGCACCGGAAGTCGCCGGTACCGTTGAGTCGTGGCCGCATCCCCGCTCGACGCGAAGCTCGTCAGCTCCCTTGGCGACCGCACAGCTGCCGCGTTCGCGAAAGGGCTCGGGCTGCACTCCGTCGGCGACCTGCTCAGCCACTACCCCCGGCGGTACGCCCGTCGCGGAGAGCTGAGCGCGCTCAGCGAGCTTCCGCCCGAGGAGAACGTCACCATCGTCGCTGAGGTGCTCGAGGTGCGCAACCGGCCCATGCGGGCCAAGCGAGGATCGATACTCGAGGTGACGATCAGCGATGGCAAGGGCATCCTCACGCTCACGTTCTTCAATCAGGCGTGGCGCGCCAACGAGCTTCGGCCTGGCGTGCGCGGCATCTTCGCGGGCAAGGTTGGCGACTACAAGGGCATCGCACAGCTCGCGCACCCGGACTACGAGCTCTTCGAGGACGATCCAGACCCCGCGAAGGCGAAGGCCTGGGCCGAGCTGCCCATTCCGATCTACCCGGCGACATCGACGGTGGCGAGCTGGCAGATCCAGAAGGCGATGGGTGTCGTGCTCGACACTCTCGGGCCTATCGACGACCCTGTTCCGGATGCCGTGCGCACGTCGCGCGGATTGATGCCCTTCGCTCGCGCGCTCGAACTCATCCACCGCCCGGCCGTCGACTCGGACTGGGGGGCCGCCCGCAAGGCCCTGCGCTTCCAGGAGGCGTTCGTGCTGCAGGCCGCACTCCTGCAGCAGCGGGCCCGGCTGCGCGAGATCGCGGCGACCGCCCGCACGCCCGGAGTGCTGCTCGAGGGTTTCGACGCAGCCCTCCCGTTCACGCTCACAGGCGACCAGCGTTTCGTGGGGGAGGAGATTGCGCGCGACCTCGCCGAGCCCGTACCGATGAACCGGCTGGTGCAGGGAGAGGTCGGCTCGGGCAAGACGCTCGTTGCGCTGCGGGCGATGCTTGCCGTTGCCCAGTCCGGCGGACAGTCGGCCCTGCTCGCGCCGACCGAAGTGCTCGCGCACCAGCACCTGCGGTCGATAGTCAAGACGCTCGGGTCCGACCTCGCCGCGCGTCTGCGACCCACGTTGCTCACCGGCCAGCTTCCCGTGGCCGAACGCCGCAAGGCGCTGCTCGCGGCGGTGTCTGGTTCCGCCCAGATCGTCGTCGGCACGCACGCCCTGCTGGGCGACAAGGTCGAGTTCTTCGACCTGGGCCTCATCGTGGTCGACGAGCAGCACCGGTTTGGCGTCGAACAGCGCGAAGCGCTGCGCCTCAAGGGCAGGCAGCCCCCGCACGTGCTCGTGCTCACCGCGACGCCCATCCCGCGGACGGTCGCGATGACCGTGTTCGGCGACCTCGACATCTCCTCGATCGCCGAGCTGCCTGCGGGTCGCTCGCCGATCGAGAGCTTCGTGGTTCCCCTCGCCGAGAAGCCCGGATGGGTCGGCCGGGTGTGGGGCCGGGTCGCCGAAGAACTCGCCAAGGGTCACCAGGCGTTCGTGGTGGTGCCCGCGATCGACCGGACTGTGGTCGAAGGCGAGTTCCTCGCGGCCGAAACGCCCACTCCCACCGCCAACGTCACCGACGTACTCGCGTCCCTGCGCGCCAACGACGTGCTCGCCGGGCGTCGCATCGAGGCGCTGCACGGGCGGCTGCCGTCTGAGGAGAAGGACTCCCTCATGCGTGCCTTCGCCGCCGGGGAGATCGACGTGCTCGTCGCGACCACGGTCATCGAGGTCGGCGTGGATGTGCCAAACGCGTCAACCATGGTCGTCCTGGACGCCGACCGGTTCGGGGTGTCACAACTCCACCAGCTGCGGGGGCGCGTCGGCCGTGGGGGAGTGCCAGGGCTGGCGCTCTTCGTCACGTCGGCCGAAGAACTGACGCTCGCGCGCGAGCGGGTAGAGGCCGTGGCATCCACGCTCGACGGTTTCGAACTCGCGAACAAAGATCTCGAGCTCCGCCAGGAGGGCGACGTGCTCGGCAGCACGCAGTCGGGCGGGCGGTCGAGCCTGCGCCTCGTGCGAGTTGCGAAAGACGGCGAGCTGATCGCGGAGGCGCGCGAGCTTGCCGCAGGGATACTCGCGGATGACCCTTCCCTCGAGCGGCACCCCTCGTTGCGCGACGCGCTCAACCGGCGACTTGACGCGGAGTCCGAAGCCTTCCTCGCCAAGAACTAGGCAGCCCGGGCCGCGCGCGTAGTACTTCGTCGCATCTGCCCGACAGTAATGAGCCTGTAACCTGCGCCGGGTATGGTGGGCAGCATGCACAGGATCGCCGTTGTTCCTGGGTCATTCGACCCCATCACACTCGGTCACATTGACGTGATCGAGAGGGCCGCAGGGCTCTTCGACGAAATTCACGTTCTCGTCGTCCACAACCCGGGCAAGACGGCGTTACTACCGATCGCGCAGCGCGTCGCTCTCATCGACCAGGCCGTGCGCGAGGCCGGACTCCCGACGAACATCACCGTGACGAGTTGGAGTGTCGGGCTGCTCGTGGACTACTGCACGGATGTCGGGGCGAGTGTGCTCGTCAAGGGCATCCGTTCGCAGATCGACGTGGCCTACGAAACGCCCATGGCGATCGTGAACAGGGATCTCGCGGGAGTCGAGACCGTCTTCCTGCTACCCGACCCCGCGCACGCGCACGTGTCGAGCTCGCTGGTGCGGCAGGTCGCCTCGCTCGGCGGCGACGTGAGCCCGTACGTGCCGTCGGCGGTCGCGAACTACCTGCAGTCACGCCAGGACTAGCAGGGTCAGCCCGACGTGCCACCGGAGCCAATCGGCCCGGCTCGGTAGCATGAAAAGCATGCCCATCAAACTTGAGAACGTCGGCATCGCCGTCCGCGACCTCGAAGCAACGATCTCCTTCTTCACCGACCTCGGTCTCACGGTCATCGGCCGTGACACGGTCAGTGGTGAGTGGACCGACACCGCAGTCGGCCTTGACGGCAACCACGCCAACATTGCGATGCTCCAGACCCCAGACGGTCACGGTCGCCTTGAACTCTTCGAGTACATCCACCCCGAAGCGATCGAGTCGAAGCCCACTCGTCCCAACGAGATTGGCATGCACCGCGTCGCCTTCTCAGTCGACGACATCGACAAAGCCCTCGAGATAGCCGCGAGGCACGGATGCTATCCGCTTCGCGGCGTGGCGACCTATGAGGACATCTACAAGCTCACCTACGTCCGCGGTCCCAGCGGCATCATCGTCATGCTCGCCGAGGAGCTGAAGAAGAACTGACGTCCGCGAGCCCCGCAACCTGCCGCGACGTGCGCACGAATGTTTCCCGAATCGTGTCAGGGCCGTCGAGGTATCCGCCGACGAGGGCCGCATCGCGCAGTAGCACGAGAGCGCCCGCGCGTTCCTCGGTGTCGTCACGGCCGGCAGCCTCGAGGGCCGCGCGCAACTGCCCGCGGAACCAGGCGCGGTGCGACGTCACGGTGCGGCGCACTGGGCTCTCGGCATCCGGATACTCGACCGAAGCATTGATGAACGGGCACCCGCGAGTGTGGTTGCGGCTCACGTCATCGGCGATCGCCTGGATGATGACCTCGAGCAACTGCTCGGCAGCGAAGTTCTCGCCGGATGCCGCGTCGAACTGGGCGCGCAGCGCCGCGTCCTCGGCCCGGAGGTAGGCGAGCACGAGATCCTCCTTGCCGGGGAAGTGGCGGTAGAAGGTAGCGCGCGTGACCCCGGCCTCGGCGATCACGCGGTCAACACCCACCGAATGGATGCCGTCGCGGTAGAAGATGCTCGACGCCGTGGTGAGAAGGCGCTGTCGTGCCTCGGAGGGTTTCCTCTCGGGGGCGTCGGTCTCGGGCACCTCCCAACAATAGCAGAACGTTCTTTCTCCCTAACGATTGACACCGGGCTTCATCCACGGTCTCTGGATGACACCCAAGAGCTGGGACATTTGGGCCGAACGTTTCCGCGCTGCCGGCCACGACGTGATAGTTCCGGGATGGCCCGGCGTGGGAGACCGCACCCCGCAGGACGTGCGTCACGACCCGAGCGCGCTGAAGGGCATCGGTAATTCACGCCGACCGCAGCAGCCGTCGCACCTCCGGGCTCTTCGAGCGCAGCAATATCGGTTCGGTCGAGATGTCGGGCGGTGGGTAGAGCCAGTATTCGCTCCCGGTTCGTCGGATCCGCCAGCCGTTTGTGCACGAGCATGTGGTGATGTCGGCACAGCAGAACCCCGTCGGCGAGGTCGGTCCTGCCGCCCTCGCTGTAGGGCACGATGTGGTGAACTTCGCACCAGCTCGGGGGTCGATCGCAGTTCGGCGCGATGCATCCGCCGTCACGGGCAGCGATCACCGTGCGCTGGCGCGAATTGTGCAGCCGCTTGCGGTTTCCGAGGTTGAGAGAGCCGCCGTCATCTTCGAACAGGATCGGGACGAGACCCCCGTCGCACGCCAGGCGCATCACTGATGCCACCGAGATCGCGGCGGACTGCCCGTCGATGCGGCCCGGACCCACGCCGTTCTCGAGGTCCTGCTTCGTGACGAGCACGCGCACCTCGGGGCGACGCGCCCCCAGCACGTGGCGCGAGTCGCCACGCACGGCGACGTCGATGAGGTCGACCAGTGCGTCAAGCGCGAGCTGTTCGGTTGTGCGTTCGTCGTTGACTATGCGTTCGGCCCGGGCGATGTCCTCGGCTTTGACGAATCGAGGGCCACCGCGCCGCGGTGACGTCGCGGCGTCAACGGCCGCCGTCACTGCTGCGGCCGACTCGGGGTCGAGCAGGCCCGAGACGCGAGTCATCCCGTCGGGTTGGGGAACCAGCCGGAGGTATCGTCCGTCACGCAGCTGCTGCTCGCGCAGGGCGACGCCCGCTGCGTCAAGGTCGTCACGCAATTCGCGGGCGAGCGCGGCAAGGTTCTCGACCGTGACGGAGGCCGCCTGGGCGAGGAGGGAGCGGGCGGCGTCGGCGAGGGAATCGGGGCGATTGAGTCATTGGGAGCCCCGAGGCCAGCACGGATCGCATCGACGGCTTCGGCCGAAAGGTCGCCGGAACCGGCCGCCGCGAGCACCTCGCTCAGCCACGGCTCGGCGGGCGTCTCGTAGAGGCCGGCGTTGCGGGCGACGAGGGTTCCGACGCGGACGAGGCGGTGAGCCACCGCCGAACTCGCGCCCGTGACGGCCTGCACGAGCCCCGCGGGAGTGCGGGCGCCCCGCTTCTGGGCAAGGCCGTCGTAGCCGAGTTCGCGGCGGGACCGACGGGCGATCTCGGCCGCGAGCGAGGCCGCCGCGCTCTCGAGGAGGCGCGTCGAAGCAGCGAGCTCGCGCTGAAACTCGAGCAGCGCGTCGTCGGACGCCCGTGATGCCGAACCCGGCGCCGTCGCAACGCAGTTGGCCGCGACCGAGGCAAGCTCGGCGAGGGCTGACTGGAGTTCGGGCATGCGTCAATTCTCCCATCTTTCGAACGTATGTTCTATAAATGTGGAAAGGCTCTATCCACAGATTTGATGCGGAGAGGAGGGCGGCGGGGTAGAGCCAAGCCCCCGCGTACAGGTGGACAATGGACAAGTGACTCTAAAACTCGGATTCAAGGCTTCGGCGGAGCAGTTCGATCCGCGGGAGTTGGTGGAGATTGCGGTGGCGGCGGAGGCTCACGGTATGGAGTCGGTGGCTGTGAGTGATCATTTCCAGCCGTGGCGGCATGAGGGTGGTCACGCTCCGTTCTCGTTGAGTTGGATGGCGGCGGTGGGGGAGCGTACGAAGACGATCACGATCGGCACGAGCGTGATGACGCCCACGTTCCGCTACAACCCCGCTGTGCTTGCCCAGGCGTTCGCGACGATGGGCTGCCTCTACCCGGGTCGCATCATGCTGGGTGTGGGCACGGGGGAGGCGCTCAACGAGATCGCTACCGGCTGGACGGCGGAGTGGCCCGAGTTCAAGGAGCGATTTGCGCGGCTGCGGGAATCCGTCGACCTCATGCGGGCGCTGTGGACCGGCGAGCGGGTGAGCTTCGACGGCTTGTACTACAAGACCGTCGAGGCGAGCATCTACGATCGCCCGGATGTTCCGATCCCCGTCTACATCGCTGCGGGCGGCCCGGTGGTGGCGCGTTACGCGGGGCGTGCCGGTGACGGCTTCATCTGCACTTCGGGCAAAGGCATGGAGCTGTACACCGAACAGCTCATCCCGGCGGTGAAAGAGGGGGCTGGGAAGGCCGAGCGCAATTTCGAGCAGATCGACCGGATGATCGAGATCAAGCTCTCCTATGACACTGATGCTGACGCGGCCCTCGAGAATACGAGGTTCTGGGCACCGCTGGCGCTGTCCAAGGACCAGAAGCACGACATCACCGACCCCATCGAGATGGAGAAGGCTGCCGACGCCCTGCCGATCGAACAGATCGCGGGCCGCTGGATCGTCGGCAACGATCCCGACGCGGTGGTGGAGCAGATCAAGCAGTACACGGATGCCGGACTCAACCACCTCGTCTTCCACGCCCCCGGACAAGACCAGCGCCGATTCCTGACACTGTTCGAGCACGACCTCGCCCCACGCCTGCGCGCCCT
>Ga0209512_1000136_pt1 | contig 157100 bp, 129 predicted proteins | sample frozenSSSSmetaG_FD_184142 | JGI IMG/M metagenome (GOLD analysis project Ga0209512, IMG submission 184142) | Glacier valley bacterial and archeal communities from Borup Fiord, Nunavut, Canada, to study Microbial Dark Matter (Phase II) -... | ecosystem: Environmental > Aquatic > Freshwater > Ice...
GTTGGGACGGATCACTCCAATGGAGAAATGGAACCAGGATAAACACACAATTTTAATGAGAAAACTAACCGCTTAATTAATCCTTGAAATTTAAAAGAATACTCTTGTTTTATAGGGGTCAAAACACGATAAAAGTGTGGAGCCTGAAGGCATCACCATTGGAAAGGTTGGCAATAAAAAAGTAGCATTTTTAGGAATGGAAAGAGCAGATGCCGTAGCCGTATACGATCTTACAGTTCCCTCAAAACCTGTGTTTCTTCAACTATTGAAGTGCGGTGATGCACCGGAAGGTGTGTTGTTTATTCCAGCTAAAGATAGTCCGACTAAAAAAAGCCTGCTATTGGTTAGCAGTGAGGGAGATGGCATAATCAAGGTTTACACACCAAAAACTATCTAATTTTTGATAAGTTAATCGGGATAAAAGATTATTTTTAGCCCGATTAACTTATCATTCTATGAAAAAAACAATACACGCTATTGCAGCAGGAGTTTTAATAGGCTTAGTGTTGAGCAATCCTGTTTTAGCACAAAAGGAAACAGTTGCCGCCAAGAAGCCCCTAACAACGGTTGCAAAACCATACGGATCTATTATTCCCAACGATCCCAATGTCAAAATTGGCAAACTTGCTAACGGATTAACCTATTACATCAGAAAAAATACCGAGCCTAACAAAAGGGCTGAGTTGTATTTAGCTAATAAGATTGGCTCTTTAATGGAGGAGGATAACCAGCAAGGCCTAGCTCACTTTACAGAGCACATGGCCTTTAATGGCACCAAAGATTTTCCTAAAAATGAGATGATAAATTACCTGCAAAAAGCAGGTGTACGTTTTGGAGCAGATTTGAATGCTTATACCGGTTTTGAGCAAACCGTTTATCAACTTCCAATTCCAACCGACAGTGCAGCGGTATTCAAGTCTGGCTTCAAGATTCTTGCGAACTGGGCTGGAAAGGTATTGATGGAAGGTGAAGAGATTGATAAGGAACGCGGTGTGATCATTGAAGAAGACCGTCAGCGCGGAAAAAACGCAAGTGAACGTATGAGCAAGCAATTGCTGCCTTTACTTTTAAAAGGCTCAAAATACGAAAAACGTCTTCCGATTGGGAAGATTGATATTCTAAATACTTTTACCCACGATAAGATCAAAAGTTTTTACAAAGATTGGTATCGTCCTAATCTTCAGGCGATCATCGCTGTTGGAGATTTCGATGTTAACGAGGTAGAACAGTTGATAAAAACAAACTTTGAAAATTTAGCCAATCCATCTAATCCAAGGACGAGAGCGCGCTATAGCCTTCCTGAGAACAAAGAACCTTTGATTAAAATTATCACCGATCCTGAGCAGCCTTACAACGTAGCCATGATGATGTACAAGCATAAAGATGGAGCGGTTAGGACAACTACGGACTATAAAAGAGACTTGATTCACAGCATGATCAACAGCATGTTGGGTGCTAGATTTCAGGAAATTTTACAAAAAGGAAATGCACCGTTCTTATTTGCACAAAGCAGCTACGGACCTTATCAAGGCGGCTTAGTATCGGGAGTTAGTGCATTTCAAACTGTAGTAGCAGCCAATTCAGGTGCTGTATTGGAGAAAGCGTTTACCGCCGCATTGGCTGAGAATGAGCGCATGAGTAAATTTGGATTCCTTCAATCTGAATTGGATGTAGCCAGGAAAAACATCCTTGCAGGAAATGAGAAGCAGTTTAAAGAAAAAGATAAAACGCCTTCTTCAAAGTTTGTTCAAGAGTATCTAAGTAATTTCTTAAGTGGAAGCGCAATTCCTTCAATTGATTACGATTACTCGGAGACCCAAAAAGTACTTGCCGCAACTACCTTAGCAGAAGTAGATGCTATTGCTAAAGAGTTGATCACTAAGGAAAATCAAATTATCGTTGTTCAAGCCCCTGAGAAAGATAAATCCAGTTTACCAACTGAATCGCAGATGATCGCCGCAGCTAGAAATGCGGGCAATGGAGTGTCTGCATATGTTGACAATACGGTTAATAAGCCATTGATCTCTGTTGCGCCAGTTGCTGGGAAAATCGTTTCAGAAACTAAGCTGGATGCAGTTGACGCAACAGAATTGAAGTTGAGCAACGGCATAAAAGTAGTATTAAAGCAAACCGACTTCAAGAACGACCAGGTGTTGTTTAATTCATTCTCTAAAGGAGGACTATCGCTTGCAACTGATGCTGATTTTCAATCAGCGCAGATGGTAAGCCTGATTTCTCAAAGTGGAGTCGGTGATTTCAACCCTACCCAGTTGAATAAGCTACTCGCAGGAAATACTGCCCGTGCTGGTGCTTATATTGATGACCTTTACCAAGGTTTTGGCGGAAATGCTTCACCAAAAGACCTGAAAACAGCCTTTGAATTGGTATATGCTTACGCAACCAATCCAAGGAAAGATGTTGAAATCTTCAATAAGAACATCAGCGACACCAAAGTAATTCTTGCAAATAAAAACGCAGATCCTGGAAGTGTTTTCTCTGATACCGTACAGGCAGTATTGAATTCCTACCACAAGCGTGGAATGCCTACAACTGTTTCTGATCTTGATCAGGTATCTTTGGATAGAGCATTTGCTTTTTATAAAGATCGCTTTGCTGACGATAGTGAGCAAGTGTTTGTAATTGTTGGTGCCTTCGACATGGCAACGATTAAACCATTAATCGAAACTTATATCGCCAGTCTACCTTCCCTAAATAAAAAGCAAAACTTCGCTGATAATGGGCTACGAGCACCAAAAGGTAAAGTAAGCAAAACCGTATACAAAGGTTTGGAGGATAAAGCCTCCGTTCAACTGTATGTGCATGGAGACTATAACTATAGTGAAAGCGAGAACATCCAGTTGGATGCTGTGAAAGCTGCTCTCGAAATAAAGATTCTAGAGCGTTTACGTGAAAAAGAAAGTGGTGTATATAGTCCGCGTGTAGGTTTAAGTGTGGAAAAAGAGCCAAATGCACATTATTATTTTACCATTTCGTTTAGTTGTGCCCCAGCAAATGTGGAGAAGCTCATCGCCGCTTCATTGGACGAGATCGCTAAAATAAAAGCCAGTGGAGCTTCGACAGATGACGTGAGCAAGTTCAAGTCTGAAGAGCAGCGTCAACATGAATTGAGTCTTCGTCAGAATGGATATTGGTTAAACTATATCACTACAAGATTGAAATTTGGAGAAGATATGGGACAGTATAAAAACTATGTTCAGAAAGTAAATGCAGTGACTGCAGAAACTAGCAAAGTTGCTGCACAAAAGTACCTGAATGAAGACAATTATATTCGACTGGTTCTGTTACCAGAGAAAAAATAATAGCTGTTTTGGTTAAGGAAAGGGGTTGCATTAGTATAGGTAATGCAACCCCTTTTTATGTTGTTACTTTTTCGAGGTTGGTTCCGCGTTGGCACAGCCTTGGTACTGACTCCATGAATTATTAACCATAACTTAGTGATGAGCAAGTCAAGAAACGATAAATAAATGATTAGATTAAATCAAGACACAACATCCGAGATACTTCAGGCCGTTAGAGAAGGGCATTTGGTGACCGACACATTTAGCAAAACAGGATTGGTGGAAGAAATTGAAATCGAAGATGATGAATTATACCGGATTTATACTTTCAAACTGGTAACAGGACGAGTAATCACTGTTAGGAAGTAGCGCCTTCTGGCTCTTGTTCCATTGCCTCCCGTTTTTCAGGATCCAGCTCGACTTTACCTTTCTTGTCTTTTTTCCCAAAAAGAATTGGGTATATCGCCATCAAGGAACCTGCAATAAAAAGCAACCCGGCCAATGTAAGTACATAAGAACTGGACTCTAATTTATTCGAGCTCATGATGATATAGGCAACGAGCGCTAAGATCCCTAATATGAAGGAAATAACTGCTTTTTGTAGTTTCAATACTTTTATCATGGCGGCGTGTTTTAAATCCTAAATCGTTTGATATTATCAAAAATCAAACCAAAGCTAAATGTAATTATTACATTGTCAGAAACGCGACTTGGCATGGAAAAAAGTAAACTTTTTTCAGACAATAAAACAGATTTCGAGGCGGTATTAACCGTAAAAGATTGCTCATATGTTCAATTTCTCAATCAAAAATGTTAACTTTGCATCCTTAATTTTTGAGGATACTTAATTGATGTATAGGGAATTTAAACAATTAGAACTAGCTAAAATAGGGAAAGAAATACTGGAGTTTTGGAAGTCAGAAAACATCTTTGAGAAAAGCATTTCCAGTCGCCCAAAATCTAACCCATTCACTTTTTATGAAGGCCCACCTTCAGCGAACGGAATGCCTGGTATTCACCACGTAATGGCGCGGGCCATTAAAGATATTTTTTGCAGGTATAAGACACTTAAAGGCTTCCAGGTAAAACGCAAGGGAGGATGGGACACCCACGGTCTTCCTATTGAGCTTGCTGTTGAAAAAAAATTAGGGATTACCAAAGAAGACATCGGAAAGAAAATCTCTGTTGAAGAGTACAATACGGCCTGTCGTGAGGAGGTAATGAAGTATACAGACGTTTGGAACGACCTTACGGAAAAGATGGGCTACTGGGTTGATCTTGAAAACCCCTACGTTACATACGAAAATGAATATATTGAAACTTTATGGTGGATCCTGAAGTCATTTTACGACAAGGGATTACTTTACAAAGGATATACGGTACAACCGTATTCTCCTGCTGCAGGAACTGGATTAAGCTCGCATGAATTAAATCAGCCCGGCACCTACAAAATGCTGAAGGATACTTCCATCACTGCGCAGTTCTTTTTAAAGAAAAATCAACAGCATGCATTGTCAAACATCCTTTTTAGCGATCCTACAGAGGAAACAGCCATCATTGCCTGGACCACTACTCCATGGACTTTACCATCGAATGGCGCTTTAGCTGTTGGTGAAAAGATTACTTATGTGAAGGTGAAGACCTTTAACCAATATACTTACCTGCCAATCAATGTTGTTCTGGCCAAGGATCTTTTGCCCAAGCATTTCAAGGCTGAGGCAAAAGACGCGTCATTTGCCGATTATAAGGGTGGCGATAAACTGATTCCATGGAAGGTTGCCGGAGAATTTACCGGGAAAGAATTAGTAGGCTTGCGTTACCACCAATTGCTCCCTTATGTCACCAATGCAGAACTGGAAGAGGAGGCATTTCGTGTCATTCCTGCTGATTACGTAACCATAGAGGATGGCACTGGAATTGTTCACATTGCTTCTGTATTTGGTGCAGACGATTTCCGGGTTGCTAAAGAAAGTGGGGTGCCTGCAGTTATGATCAAAGATGATCAGGGAAATGAGCTTCCGTTGGTAAATAAGCAAGGGAAGTTTGTGGCTGAGGTTACAGATTTCGCCGGCAAGTATGTTAAAGAAGAATATTACAGTGATGAAGAGCGCAAAGCAGCCGACTTTAAGCCGACAGATGTATTGCTGGCCATCAAATTGAAGGAAGACAACAAAGCCTTTGACGTAAAGAAATACGAACACAGTTATCCGCATTGCTGGAGGACTGACAAGCCGATCCTTTATTATCCGCTAGATAGTTGGTTTATAAAAACCACTTTTGTTAAGGAAAAAATGGTGGCTTTGAATAAAACGATCAACTGGAAACCGGAAGCGACAGGAACCGGAAGGTTTGGTAACTGGTTGGAAAACCTGGTAGACTGGAATCTATCGCGGTCCCGTTACTGGGGCACACCGTTACCGATCTGGCGCACAACTGACGGATTAGAAGAAAAATGTATTGGGTCCATTTCGGAGCTCAATTCAGAGATTGTCAAGTCTGTGGAGGCCGGCTTCATGGAAGCTTCTTTTGAATTAAAAGATATGCACCGGCCATATGTGGATGACGTGATACTTGTCTCCCCTAAAGGAGAGAAAATGGTTCGTGAGCTGGACTTGATTGATGTGTGGTTTGATAGTGGCGCGATGCCCTATGCGCAATGGCACTTCCCTTTTGAAAACAAAGCAGAGTTTGAAAACGCTTATCCCGCAGATTTCATCGCGGAAGGTGTAGATCAAACCCGTGGTTGGTTCTTCACGCTGCATGCGATAGCGGTAATGCTTAGCGAAAGCAGTGAAGAAATTAAAGCGATAAATAAGCACGTAAACAACGACGGTGTGGCGTTTAAAAACGTAATATCAAACGGCTTAGTACTGGATAAGAATGGTAATAAAATGTCTAAGCGATTGGGCAATGGTGTGGATCCATTCTCTACTATAGATACCTATAGTGCTGATGCTACTCGCTGGTACATGATCAGCAACGCCTCTCCATGGGACAACCTTAAGTTTAACATGGAAGGGCTAGATGAGGTGCGCAAAAAGTTCTTCGGCACGCTATACAACACCTATGCATTCTTTGCGCTTTATGCGAATATCGACAAGTTTGAAATTGATGAAGAAAACCTTAGTACGGTTGCTGAACGTTCTGAATTAGATCGTTGGATTCTTTCCTTATTACAAACGCTTACTGCAGAAGTAGATGAAAGCTACAATACATATGAGCCTACAAAGGCTGCAAGGGCAATCCAGACTTTTGTGGATGAACACCTAAGTAACTGGTACATTAGATTGTCCCGTCGCCGTTTCTGGAAGGGCGAAATGACTGCCGACAAAAAAGCGGCATACGAGACGTTATATGCCTGTTTAATGAGCATCTCGCAATTGATGTCGCCTATCGCTCCTTTCTTCTCGGACTGGTTGTTTATCAACCTAACTGCAGGCAAGGCCGGTGATAACGCTGAATCTGTGCATTTAACTATCTTAAAAAAAGCAGACGCTTCTTTGGTCGATACAGAGTTAAACGAGCGCATGCACCTTGCGCAGGACATATCTTCGATGGTCTTGTCTTTACGTAAAAAGACGAGCATCAATGTTCGTCAGCCATTGGCGAAGATTTTAATTCCAGTATTAGACAATCATTTTGCAGCGCGCGTGGAATTAGTTAAAGAATTGATCCTATCGGAAACCAACATCAAGGAAATTGAATATATCACTGACACTGCGGGTTTTATTACTAAAAAGATTAAACCCAATTTCAAAGCGTTAGGACCTAAGGTAGGCAAGAATATGAAAATGGTTGCTGAAGTAATTACAAAACTCAATCAGGAACAGTTGGCGCAGTTTGAGGCTGATGGTAAGTATAGCATACCAGACACTCTTTATGAGATCAATCTATCTGATGTTGAAATTATGGCTGAAGATATACCAGGATGGCAGGTGACCAGCATGGGAAGCTTAACGGTCGCGCTTGATGTGACCATTACTGAGGAATTGAAGCAAGAAGGACTATCTCGTGAGTTGATCAATAGGATCCAAAATCTGCGTAAAGAATTGAATTTTGAAGTAACAGATAGAATTAATGTTAGGTTACAAAACCATAATCTAATAGCTAATGCAGTAAGGAAAAATAAGAACTACATTTGTTCCGAAATTTTGGCTGATGATATTGCGCTAACTGATGAAATAAATAGTGTAAACACAATAGTAATCGACGACGTTGAACTACAGATTTCGGTTACAAAACAATAATTATTATGGAAAAATCTACAAAAACAAGGTATTCTGATAGCGAATTACAAGAATTTAAGGGGCTAATTCAGGAAAAATTACGTATGGCGAGGGAAGAATTTCTTGATCTGACAAACTCATTGAGCAGTCCAAACTCTAATGGGACTGAAGATACTTCAGGAACCTATAAAACGCTTGAAGACGGTTCTGCTACTTTAGAAAAAGAACAGCTTAACCAGTTAGCAGCACGTCAAAAAAAGTTCATTGAAAACTTAGAGGCAGCTTTGGTACGCATTGAAAACAAAACTTATGGTATTTGTAGGGAAACTGGCAAATTGATTCAGAAAGAACGTTTGCGTGCGGTTCCTCATGCTACTTTGAGTATGGAAGCTAAACTGAAGCAGTCGTAATGAAAGGATATACTAAACCTTTACTTATTATTTTTCTTGTGCTCTTGGCTGATCAGGTTTTAAAAACCTGGATTAAGACGAATATGTATATCGGCCAGGAGTTTAAAATTATTGGCAATTGGTTCATCATTCATTTTACTGAGAATAATGGAATGGCCTTTGGTCTAGAGTTTGGGGGTGAATTTGGCAAGCTTGCTTTGTCTCTGTTTAGAATATTTGCGGTGGGCGGTATAGGTTACGGACTACATTATCTAATTCAAAAGAAATACCATAGAGGACTTATCCTAAACATAGCACTGATATTTGCAGGCGCTCTTGGAAATATCATTGACTCTGTGTTTTATGGTAAGATCTACGGATATGCAGAGTTGTTCCATGGCCGTGTAGTTGACATGTTCTATTTTCCGATAATGGAAGGACATTTTCCAACCTGGTTCCCGATATGGGCAGGAGAAGAATTTGTGTTTTTTAGGCCGGTTTTCAATATTGCGGATGCAGCTATTTCGGTAGGGGTGATCATTATTCTTATCTTCCAAAAAGTCTATTTCAAGGAAGAACTGCAGGAAGAAATCGGGCCTAATAATGAGATAGTTGAGGAATAATTTCTCAACTCTTTAAATATTCTTGTGGAATTGGTACGATAATTACATCTGTCTATCAAACACAGATGAAAATTTAAATATTATGAAAAAGTTATTAACCATCGCCTTCGTTACTTTATTTAGCCTAAGCGCGAGTGCACAACAGGTAGATTTAAGAAAGAAAATTAGTGTAACTGGCTCGTCTGAGATGGAGGTCACTCCTGATATCATCTATTTGAGCATTTCTCTGAAAGAATATTTCAAGGATAACAACAGCAAGAAAAAGGTGGACATCACCACGTTAGAAAATCAATTGTTTAATGCTGTACAGAAAGCAGGACTTGGTAAAGAAAATTTGACCATTAACAACTTATCCAGTTACAACTACGCTACTGAGAAAAAAAGGAATCCTGATTTTTTGGCAAGCAAACAGTATCGTTTGAAAGTAACAGACTTAAATAAATGGAACAATATTATAGGGGCTGTAGATTCAAAAGGCATAGCTTATACAAATATTGAAAGTTATGATTATTCAAAGATCGAGGCTTTAAAAAAGGACTTAAAAATTAAAGCTTTGCAAGCTGCAAAATTTAAAGCTACTTACATGGTTGAAGCACTCGGCGACAAGCTTGGAAGTGTTATCGATATTCAGGAAGTTAACAATGAACAATATCCTCAGCCAATATATCGTACTAATATGATGATGAAAAGCAATACGGCTGACACAGCAGAATCTGCACCTGCAGAAATTGACTTCAAAAAAATCAAGCTCAACTACACAATGAATACAGTTTTTGAGATCAGATAGATTTATCTGACTTAAACACTATACACTATATTTCAAAATATTATTTAAAGCCTACTAAACACTTTGGTAGGCTTTTTGTTACTATTAAAATATATCACCAAAACCTTACGTATTATGAAAAAAATTATTTACTCTTTAGTGCTAGTTTTCACATTAGCCATCAGCGCGAACACAGTTTCGGCTGCCGATAAAAAAGACAGAAAAGAAATGACTGCTGAGCAGCAAGTTCAACTTCAAAGAATCACTAACCGTGTTGAAGAAATCAAGGCTATGGATAAGTCTAACTTAACTAAAGTTGAGAAAAAGGAACTAAAAAATGAATTGAAAGAGATGAAAAAGCAAGCTCGTGCTGTAGGCGGCGGTGTTTATCTTTCAGTTGGTGCGATCATTATAATTATATTACTACTGATCTTAATTTTGTAGAATCTTCCTATATCCAACAATTAAATAAAAAAGCTTCCAATTGGAAGCTTTTTTATTTAATTGTAATTTCGATATTTTTTGTGGTATGCAAGTTCTTTGGTGTTTTCTAGTCTATATATTCAAAACCCGTATATTTTACTAACGCTTCAGGAATCTTTATTCCTTTATCGGTTTGATTATTTTCTAAAATAGAGGCAACTATACGCGGCAAAGCTAGAGCACTTCCGTTTAGGGTATGTGCGAACTGCGTTTTACCGCTCGCACCTTTAAACCTCAACTTTAGCCTGTTACTCTGGTAGGTTTCAAAGTTAGATACAGATGAAACTTCAAGCCACCTTTTTTGTGCAGCACTCCACACTTCCATATCATAGGTCATCGCAGCGGTAAAACCCATATCTCCACCACATAGGCGTAAAACCCGGTAATGGAGACCTAATTCCTTCAGCAAGGATTGAACATAAGCGCTCATTTCTTCCAATACATGATAAGAAGTATCGGGGTGTACAACTTGTACTATTTCAACCTTATCAAATTGATGAAGCCTATTTAATCCTCTTACATGTGCCCCATAAGAGCCAGCTTCACGACGGAAACATGGCGTATATGCAGTATTTTTTATAGGAAGATCCTCTTGTTTTAAGATTACATCCCGATACAGGTTAGTAACAGGAACTTCAGCGGTGGGAATTAGGTATAGGTTGTCTATTCCTGAATGATACATCTGGCATTCTTTATCAGGGAGTTGTCCGGTCCCGAAGCCTGATGCTTCATTTACCAGATGTGGAACCTGCATTTCTCTATATCCATTTTCAGTTGCATGATCCAAAAAGAAGTTAATTAGTGCTCGTTGTAACTTAGCTCCTTTACCCTTGTATACAGGAAAACCTGCACCGGTTATCTTAGTTCCCAGTTCAAAATCGATAATGTCATATTTCGCTGTCAATTCCCAGTGGGGTAAGGCATTCTCTGGAAGAACTGCGGGCTCACCGTGTTCATAGACCGTTTCATTTTCTTCTGCAGTACTTCCTGTGTTAACGAGATGGTACGGAAGGTTGGGCAATTGAACGATGAGGTTTTGAAGCTTTATCTCTGCCGCACTAAGCTGATCTGATAAATTCTTATGCTGCTCCTTATTTGAACCAGTTTGTACCTTGAGTACTTCGACTTCTTCCTTTTTACCATTGCGCATCAACTCTCCGATCTGCTTAGCAGCAGAGTTGGCCAGCGCAGAAAGATTGTCTAGCGAAGTTTGAAGCTGTCTGCGTTCTTCATCAATGTTAATGATCTCATCAACCAATTCAGGTTGTTTGAAATTGCGTACGCTCAATCGTTCTAAAACTTTCTCTCTATTTTCGCGGATATAGTTAACTTGCAACATTATTTTATATTTTGACCAAAGATAATAACATAACTGTGATTGGTAAACTATTTCTCGTCCCTACCCCCATCGGAAACCTCGAAGACATGACTTTTAGGGCGATAAGGATCTTAAAAGAGGTGGATATTATTCTCGCAGAAGACACCCGTACAAGTGCGCCAATGTTGAAGCATTTTGGGATAGACAAAAAGGCATATTCTCATCACCAGCACAATGAGCATCAGTCTACTTCAGAAATTATCAAATTTTTAAAAGAAGGTAAAAACGTAGCACTTATTTCTGATGCGGGGACCCCTGCTATATCAGATCCAGGTTATTTTCTCGTAAGAGAAGCCATAAAAAACGAGCTCGAAGTTGAATGTTTACCAGGGGCTACTGCTTTTGTACCTGCTTTGGTTAATTCAGGCTTACCCTCAGATTCCTTTGTTTTTGAAGGATTCCTACCAGTTAAAAAAGGCAGACAAACGCGTTTTAGGAAGCTAGTAGAAGAGGATAGAACAATTGTTCTTTATGAAAGTCCACATCGTTTACTTAAAACATTGGAAGAGCTTGGGCAATATCTGGGCTCCAATAGGCAAGCCTCCGTAAGCAGAGAGTTAACCAAACTCTACGAGGAGACTGTAAGAGGAACTTTAGAAGAGATTAAATCATATTTTGAGAACAATATATTGAAGGGTGAATTCGTAATTTGTATTTCGGGTTGCGAGCCAAAGAAAGCGGGCAAAAAGAATTACGATTAAAAAAATTGAACATGATATTAATAGATAGATTTTTAAGCGACGACCAAGATCCTAAAGCAGTTGAACGTATTCTGGGTAAGCTTAATGACATGCTAAGCAGCAATGAGGAACTCATTTATCTAGCCGTCCAGAAAAAACCTGCTGTCAACCTGCTGCCAGACTGTATTGCTGTGAGTAGCAAGCGCATCTTTTATTGTGAGCCCGGTAACTTCGGAATTACCATGAACTTCAAAGATATCTCCTGGAAAAGCATTAAAGAAGTTTCATTCAAAGAAGAGTTTTTCGGATCCAAGTTTATCTGTGTTCCGCAGCATGGAAAAAATATTATCACTGAATACATACCAAAAGTTCAGGCTCGCAAATTATACCAGGCGGCGAATCAACAGTTAGAGAATTTTAACGAACAACAAAAGCAAACTGAACTTGACGAGAAACGCTCAGCAGCACCTACAGGTATTATTAGTGTTAGTGATGAAGAGCCAGTTCCTGAAGCTAAACAACCAGAGCTAGTTGAGGAGCGTACTACTTCTTTTTTCGCTCCTCCCGTGACACCCTCTGCCTCTATTCCCGCAATGGAAGAACCTGAAGACGAAACTACGCTCAAACTGAGGAAGCTAAAAGCCTTGTTTGATAAGCACTTGATTACACAAGAGGAGTACGATGCTAAAAAAGCGGATATTCTGGACGCCTTATAATACCTTAAATTAATGGAATGAACGCTAAGAAAACGTTGCTCCTTGCACTGTTAAGTGCTTTTTTAATGTGGCTTGGATGGCCACCAATACCATACACCACGCCCATTTTACTGATTGGATTGGTCCCACTGTTTATCGCCTATAATGTTATTAAAAATGGCGAAACCATTAAAAAGGGAAAGCGCGTGTTTCTTACTTCCGGAGTTACATTCTTAGTCTGGAATACAGCAAGTATATATTGGATATACAATGCAATTCGTGGTGTTAATGAAGCCTTTACATCGGCGTTGGTATCGTTAATTCCCTACGGATTAGGTGCTTTATTGATGACATCAGCGTTTTGGTTATACTATAGGCTAGATCGTGTTGCGAATAAATATGTTGCTTACACTGGACTTATTGCCTTTTACATCTCCATGGAATTCTTGCACCAAACCTGGGATTTATCTTTCCCATGGATGAGTTTGGGTAATGGCCTGTCAGGCATGCACCAACTTGCACAATGGTACGAGTATACAGGAGTTTATGGCGGATCTTTTTGGATCTTATTAAGCAATATTTTGGCTTATGAAGCCTACGTGGCTTATCGAACGGGTAACGATTTCAGTAAATTAAGACCTTCATTTATTTGGCTGCTGGTCGTATTATTACCGTCTGCATACTCCTTGACCCGATATTTTCAATATGAGGAAAAGCAAGTTCCTGTAAATGTGGTTACTGTTCAGCCTAATATTGACCCAAATGATAAATTTGGCCGCATCAGCTCCATAGCGCAATTGGATATTTTGATCAAACTATCTGATTCCATGGCACAGCCCAACACAGAATATTTCCTTTGGCCAGAAACGGCAATACCAGACCCCACAGATGAGGCTCAAATTAGAAACAGTGCGCCCTACATAACAACACTGTCTTTTTTAAGCAAATATAAGAACGGAACGCTGGTTACAGGTATTGAGAGTGTTAAATTTTACCAAGATAAAGAAACCATATCTGCGAGACCAACTGGAAATGGTGGCTTTTACGACGTTTTCAATGCAGCTATGCAGATAGAGAATTCTGCCAATGTGCAGTTTTACCATAAATCTAAACTTGTTCCTGGCGTAGAAAAAATGCCTTTTCCTTCTGCGCTTTCATTCCTTGGGCCTGTATTTAAGGGTTTTGGCGGTTCAGTTGGCAGCTATGGCTGGCAGGACAAACCCGGTGTATTTTATGCGTATAGTGGCATCGGGGTGGCACCAGTAGTTTGCTATGAATCAATTTGGGGAGGCTGGATTGGAGAGGCTGTTAAAAACGGTGCGCAGTTTATTGCAGTAATCACTAACGATGGTTGGTGGGGCAACACTTCAGGGAAGAACCAGCACCTGCTTTATGCGAAATTAAGAGCCATTGAAACAAGAAGGTATGTTGTTCGTTCTGCAAACACCGGTATCTCCTGTTTCATTAACCAGCGTGGAGATATTACACAGCAAAGTAAATGGTGGACCAGAACTGCATTAAAAGGCAATATCAATCTAAATGATGAGCTGAGCTTTTACGTGCTTCATGGGGACTATATACCAAGGATATTTTGTGTCCTAGCTGCCATACTTGTATTGATCTTACCTTATAGACGATGGGTGAACAAAGCTTAAGAAAGGTATTTACCAACTATAGGCATCCTTCTACCCATACCGAAAGCTTTTGGTGATACCCTTAAAATAGGTGGCGTCTGGTACCGCTTAAACTCGGCAGCATTCACCATTTTGATGATTCTTCTGACCAATGTCTCATCATATCCTTGAGCAATAATTCCGGAGGAACTTTGTTTCAGCTCGATATATTGAAATAATATCTTGTCCAATATATCATATTCAGGCAGTGAATCGGAATCCTTCTGATCTGGTCTAAGTTCTGCTGAAGGTGGTTTTACGATTGAATTTAAAGGAATCATTTCGCCATCCTTATTAATAAACTTTGCAAGCTCGAAAGCCTGCGTTTTATATACATCTCCAATTACTCCAATTGCTCCGCACATATCACCATATAGCGTGCCATATCCCACTGCGCATTCACTTTTATTTGAAGTATTAAGTAAAATATACCCAAACTTGTTCGACATAGCCATCAGAATCAGACCGCGACACCGGGCTTGAATGTTTTCTTCAGCAAGGTTTTGCGGCAAATCTTTAAACGCGGGGTCAAGGATACGTTCAAATGCATCGGTAGTTTCTTTAATAGGAATGATTTCGTGCATGCATTCGAAGTTATTCACCAAATCCAACGCATCCTTAATGGAATGGTCAGAAGAATGTTTTGAAGGCATTAACACGGCCATTACATTTTCTGCACCGAGCGCCCTACAGGCGAGCGCACACACAATAGCAGAATCTATGCCGCCGGATAACCCCAGCACCGCTCTACTAAATCCTGATTTTACGAAATAATCCTGGATACCAAGAATCAATGCATGGTAGATCTGTTCAATATCAGAAACTGGCAAATGTTGTTTGGGTTTTAATCCATTGATATTATTTCCCCTCACTTCATATAAACGGAGATCTTCTTTGAAATACTCCATCTCGTCAAGAAGGTTACCCATTCTATCAAATACCAGGGATCCACCGTCGAAGACGATCTCAGTTTGCGCCCCTACCTGGTTGACATATAAAAGCGGCAGATTATACTTTTTAGCATTATCAGCCAGCACCACCATTCTTTCATCATCGTGCGAATAAGAGAAGGGCGAGGCGGCAATATTTATCATTAGATCTGGTTGCTGAAGAATCAGTTGATCCATCGGATTGGAAACATACAATGGATTGTCGTTGATATTCCAAAGATCTTCGCAGATGGTAAGTGCAATCTTTCTTCCCTTAAAGTTGATGCAGTCAAACTGTATTCCTGGTTCGAAATATCTGTGTTCATCAAAAACATCATAATTGGGCAACAAGGCCTTCTTTACAGTAGCCTTTATTTCTCCATCTTCTATAAAGTAAGCAGCGTTATAAAGATCCTTTCCAGCTGCCTGAGTATTTTTTACAGGAAGGCCAATGACACAGGCGATACCATTGCAATGTTGAGCAATCTTTAGAGCCGACTGATGACAAAGTTCGATAAACTCATCAAATTCTAAAAAGTCTCTTGGTGGATATCCGCAAACAGCAAGTTCAGCAAAGACAACCAATTCCGCACCTTCCGTTTTCGCTAATTGAATATGGTTTATTATCTTTCTTGTATTGGCTTCAAAATTCCCAATATGGTAATTAAGTTGTGCCAGTGCTATCTTCATATGCCCTTGTAAATCTATTTAAAAAAAGAAACCAAAATTAATGCTTACATAGTGGTTTCTAACAATCGATGATTTCGAACTGGTAATGTCTGTAAATCCGTTATTAAAAGTTAAACCTGTAGTAATACTTGTATTTTCTGAAATTTCGAACTCTGCTCCTGCTCCGATAATTAGACCTGCCCGATAGAACTTGATATCGTCTTTAATATTAATATCTCTTCTAGATGCTCCTCCAGTCATATCAGCATCTTGCTTTGCCCCGATTAGAATACCGTTCGAGAGTCCGAACTGACCAAAATACCTGACTTCATTGATCTTCACCGTTTTCAACTTCAAAGTTAAGGGAACCTCAACATATTGAATTTTATATTTCAACTCATACTCTGCCTGGGAAGGTATCGCTGATCCACTATTGCTGGTTACAATTTCTGTACTCTTACCATTTACAGTTGTTATCGTCAGACCTGTAGCAAAACTATAGTTTTGAGTAAAGTTAAAATCACCGATTAGGCCGTAGGAGAATCCTAGTGAAACACCATTGCTCTTACCAATATCTGGCTTTAACCAACCGATGGTGGGATGAGCCGTAAGTCCCAATCTAAAACCATAATATGGGGATGAAAAATCTTGAGCGAATACGCTACCCGTCAAAAACAAAAGTATTAACCCGATAAATGTCCTTTTCATAATTATATTTGTTATCAATGATGTATAACGCTATATACCGCCAAAGCTATCTATTTTTTCTATTAAATACTATTAACCGCCAAGCTGGAAATCGTTTCATTTTGCCTGCGTTACTGTCTGTCTTTGTGTCCTGCAAACAAAACAGTAGACCTGATGTAAGCGGAGATTCTATGCGGATAAAAGTGGAAAGATTTGATGAAGATCTGTTTGTAGGCAAAGGAAAAGACATAATCAAGACTGACGTAATCCTGAAAAAAAAATACGGAACATTTTATAGAGACTACATCACACGGATAGTTGGAGACGGCAATTACAGCGGTCCTCAGATTCTATCTACGCTATATAAGGACAAGGCGTATACTGACTTGAACAATGAAGCAAGCAGCGTCTTTCCCAACATGAAGAATATCGAAAGTGATTTAGCGCAAGCCTTTAAGTACATCAAATATTATTACCCAAAAAGCAAAACCCCTAAATTCATCTCTTTCGTTTCTGGATTTGCCGTACAAACCCCTATTGGCGATGATTATTTGGGAATTGGGTTAGATATGTTCCTGGGCAAGAAAAGCAAATTTTACAGAAGTATTGTGAAAAGCATTCCAGTTTACATCTCCCGCCGATTTTCTCCGGAATATGTAGTACCCAGGCTAACAGAAACTTTTGCAAGGGAGGAATTGTTCTCTGAGCGTGACGAAGACCGAACTTTGATTTCTAAAATGATCCATAACGGAAAAATCTTATATTTTATGGATCAGGTATTAAGTGAAGCACTACCTGACAGTCTCAAAATCGGCTACACTTCAAAACAACTAGAATGGTGTAAAACCTACGAAGCAGATATCTGGGGATTCTTTTTAGAGAATAACTTGTTGTTCGAAACCGACTACCAGAAGATACAAGTTTACTTAAGTGAAGGCCCTTTTACGCCTGGTTTGGGAGACAAAAACCAGTCTGCCCCAAAACTAGGCATCTGGATGGGTTGGCAGATCGTCAGGAAATATATGGAGGAGAATAAAGAAGTGACCCTGCAGCAACTTATGGCGGAGACGGATGAAGAATTTATCCTTAACCGTTCAAAATACAAACCAAAATGATGCGAATATGAAAATTGGAATAGTTTTATCAGGTGGGGGAATCAGAGGTATTGCGCATCTAGGTGTTTTGAAAGCATTTATCAACGCAGGCATCAAATTCAGTCACATTAGTGGAACAAGCGCAGGATCAATAGCAGGCGCATTTTATGCAGCAGGCATAGATCCTGAAGAAGGATTGAACATCTTTATAAAGACAAGGTTATTGAGATTCATAAGGCCAGCGATGGGTTCTTTGGGATTAATCAATATTGAACACACTTCGGAAATTCTTAAAGACTATTTTCCAGAGGATAGCTTTGAAAGCTTAAAAATTCCGTTGACTATAGCTGCCACCAATTTTAGTGAAGGAAGGTTAGTTTACTTCAATAAAGGTCCATTGATCAGAACTATTCAGGCATCAAGCTGTATTCCAGGAATTTTTAAACCGATCATGATAAATGGGCAAATGTATGTTGATGGTGGAATACTAAACAATTTCCCAGTGGAGCCGCTGATGGAAGATTGCGATTTTATAATCGGCTCATCGTGTAACCACTTGAATTCGGTAGATAAAATAACCAATATAACATCGTTGATTACCCGTGCAAGCATCATGTCTATCAATAAAGACATGGAGGAAAAAGCGACACTTTGTAATGTGCTGGTAGAGCCCAAAGGCATGGGCGAGATAAATACATTTGATATAAAAAAGGCTGAAACCATTTATTGGCTTGCCTACGAAGAAACCCTAAAAGCGATTAAAAGTAACGAAAGCCTAAAGTTTCTCGCCAAGAAACCAGATAAAAAGCTTAGTTAAGCTTGGAGTGCTACTAATCGCTCCCCTTCCAATACAGGGATAGCCTTGCAGATATTATATTGGAGACAGAACTTAACATCTTCCTCGATATTTAATACGGCGAGTCTGTGGCTATGTGATGATTTATTGATGTATCCCCTTAGATCGGCTTTAGCCAATTGATATAAGTCTTCGGCGGCAACACATGAATCGTCAAAATGACTAAACTCATTCTTCAACTGTGCTACTACAGCACCGGCAAACAAAGTATCCTCCAAGTTGAAATTATCCTTCCAGCCTGCACAAAGAAGTAATACACTCCTATTTTGCTGCTTAAGCCAGCCGCATAATGCTTCGAGATTTAAAAAAGAGCCGATCACAACCTGATATGCTCTTGCATTTGCGAGATGCAAAGCTTTAGTACCATTAGTTGTGGTTAAGACGACTGTCTTACCAGCTACCTTTTCGGGAGTGTAGGAGAATGGGGAGTTTCCAAAATCATATCCTGTAACGACCTCACCGTTACGTTCGGCAGCAAGTAAATAACCGTGTTTTGCATAACCCAGACAGTCTTCCACTTGGGCAACGGGAATAATTGCGGTTGCGCCATTGTCGATTCCGTAGACGATTGACGAGGTTGCCCTCAATATGTCGATAACAACAACAATGCTATCCTCAATAGAATATAGATCCAGCAATGCAGGGGTTAGACAAACCTCCAATCGTTTTACCATAACGCTGTTACCTATTTGTTAAAAGGAAACTTTACTACTTTAGCTTTGATGTTGGCATTTCTGATCACAATAAAAATTTCAGTGCCTTCTTTATCAAAACCCTTATTTACGTAACCCATTCCAATCGCCTTTCGCAAAGAAGGAGCTTGGGTTCCGGAAGTGACACTACCTATAATATTTCCCTCATTATCAGCAATTTCATAATCATGACGTGGAATACCTCTGTCGATCATTTCAAAGCCAACAAGCTTGCGTTTAATACCTACTTCCTTCTGCGCAAGCAAAGCTCCAGAATTAGTAAATGATTTTGTGAATTTGGTAATCCAACCCAGGCCTGCTTCGATCGGTGAAGTAGTGTCATCGATGTCATTTCCATATAAACAGAAACCCATTTCTAAACGCAAGGTATCGCGTGCACCTAAACCAATCGGTTTAATGCCTAAAGGTGCACCAGCCTCGAAAATAGCATCCCATATTTTCAAAGCATACTCATTGTCAAAATAGATCTCAAAACCTCCCGCACCCGTATACCCCGTAGCTGATATGATTACATTACTTACTCCAGCAAATGTTCCTTTGACAAAGCTATAATACTCCATGGATGCTAAATCGACCTCTGTAAGAGATTGCAATGCCTCTGCAGCTTTGGGGCCTTGGATTGCAAGTAGGGAAGTTTTATCTGAAATGTTGTGCATTTCAACTTTCTTAGTATTGTATTTCTGAATCCAATTCCAGTCTTTCTCAATGTTGGAAGCATTAACAACTAACATGTAGGTTTTTTCATCAATTTTGTAGACTAAGAGGTCGTCTACAATCCCGCCATCTTCGTTAGGAAGGCATGAGTATTGTACCTTACCATCATAAAGTTTTGATGCATCATTACTTGTAACACGCTGAATCAGATCCAATACGTTTTCGCCTTTTAAAATGAACTCACCCATATGGCTCACATCAAACACACCGACACTCGTTCTAACAGTGTTGTGCTCTGCATTTATGCCTTCATACTGAACGGGCATATTGTAACCTGCGAAAGGCACCATTTTGGCGCCCAATGATATGTGTTTTTCTGTAAGTGCAGTATTGTTCATATAAAGAGTCTGTAAAACGTGGGCAAAATTAGTGAAAATTTAAGCACTAATTAGTTTTTGATAGATATTGAGCATTTTTTTAGATATCGTGGAGATATCGTGGTCACGTTCGACGGTTCTTCTGGCATTCTCTCCAATTTCCCTCCATTTATTTGGATCTGTAAGGCACTGCAGGATGGATCTGTAAAATTCATCGGCTGTATTTGCGATCAGGATATCCTTGCCAGGGTTACATCTAATTCCTTCAGCCGCCATACTAGTTGCAATAATACATTTCTTCATGGCCATACCTTCTATGATCTTCACCCTCATTCCGCTGCCCGAAAGCAAAGGAACAATCATTATGTCTTTGGAATTTATGAATTCTACAGCATCAAAGACTTCACCTTCTACAACGAGATTTTCTGAATCGTAATCAAAAAATTCACGTTGCATATTTTTACCCGCGATGTAAAATCTCAACTCGCTGTTAAGTGGTTCAATGTCTGGCCAGATCTCATCAAGAAACCATTCCAAACCTTCTTTATTTGGCCGCCAATCCATTGCTCCCAAATGAAAAAGCGTTGGAAAAGTATTTTTACTATCTCCCGTGATGTACCTGTCGAAATCAAGTGCAACCGGAAATACTTCGATACCTACCGAACATCCAAAACGAAGAATACTTTGCCTATCCTGCTCGCTGATGGCAAAGACCTGATGGAAACGATTAATTTGCTCGGTCTCGTAAACTTTAAGCCTCCGTGCAAGGAACTGAAGATACTTACGCCTAGGGGTAAAACGCTCAATCATGGCCACCCGCTCCCAAACATCAAACTCAATATTGTGTGCTCTGTAGATAATTTTTGCAGAGCTATTTCCTTTTACAATGTCAAGGTAGGGCACCACAAAAAGCCCTTCAAACTGCACGATATCAAATACATTTTCTCTTAAAACATTTTCCAAAAGCCTACCTGCCTCCTCATCGAAATAACGGGAAACATTGTAGGACTGATTTGAAAATATGTTAAACAACGCTCCCCACACATTTACATCCGTATCAAGACTGAAGGAGTGAAATTTGATACTTTCAAAAATAGGGTCGTAGATATCTTCCACATCTACTTTGTTTTTAACGGGATTGATGCTAAATAAAGTAACCTCAACGCCAAGACGCAATAATCCTTTGATAGTATTGTAAACAACTATCGGGTATCCGCTGTTCGGCGGAAAAGGAACTCTATTTGTTAGGATAAGTGCTTTCACTGTAGGTGAAAATACTAATTATCCTTCGGTTTTTAGAAGGAGTTCGAGTTGCGGGTCTGTGATCCTGAAACTTTTACGATGATATGGTGATAGACCATGTTCCAAAGCGGCAGTTCTATGAACTATAGTTGGATAGCCCTTATTCTGATGCCATTGATAATGAGGATACTGCAAAGAAATATCTACCATATACTGGTCACGGTGCGTTTTTGCTAAAATAGAGGCTGCTGCAATATTTAAGTATTTACCATCGCCTTTAATTATACAGGTATGGGAAATGTTGGGATAGGTTTTAAACCTGTTTCCATCGATGCTCAAATGCCTTGGCTGAATCGCAAGTTTTTCTACAGCGCGGTGCATCGCTAAAAAAGATGCGTTTAAAATGTTGATCTGATCAATTTCAACATTATCTACTGCTGCAACTGCCCATGCTATCGCTTCCTTTTCAATAATCAGTCTTAAAGAGCAACGTTGTTGGTGAGTAAGTTTTTTAGAGTCATTGAGCTCGCCTGGATCGAAATTCTTCGGTAAAATAACCGCTGCTGCAAAAACAGGGCCTGCCAGGCAGCCTCTTCCGGCTTCATCACATCCCGCCTCCAACAAATCTTCCTGATAGCAATTTAACAACATAGTGACAAAGTTAATAATATTCGTTTAAACAGAAATATTTTGAGATTTGACATCGAAGGCATCCCTCAATCCAATTGCCAACAAATTAAATGCATAAACCGTCAACATAATTGCCAGACCTGGAAGTATGGCCAGATACGCTGCGTCCATAATGATGTAACCATAATGTTCCTTTATCATAGTACCCCAGCTTGGCATTGGAGGTTGGGCGCCAAACCCTAAAAAGCTAAGACCTGTCTCCAGTAAGATAGCTGCAGCGAAATTAGCTGAGGCAACAACCAGAATCGGACCTGCAATGTTAGGAAGAATGTGCCGGGTAATGATCCTTGTTGTTGAAAAGCCAAGTGCTTTTGATGCTTCGATAAACTCGACTTCTTTTAAAGACATTACTTGCCCTCTAACTAGCCTGGCAACGTCAACCCAAGTAGAAAGACCTACTGCAATAAAGATCTGCCAAAAGCCTTTGCCTAATGCAAACGAGATTGCAATCACAAGTAATAAGGAAGGTAAAGACCAGATCACGTTCATAAGCCAACTTATAGAAGCATCAACCTTTCCTCCAAAGTAACCAGCAATAGCACCTAGTCCCACTCCTATAAAAAGTGAAATGAGTACGGCCATCAAGCCCACAGAGAGGGAAACCCTGATCCCCAGGATTAATCGGCTGAGCAGGTCTCGACCATAAATATCGGTGCCCAATAAAAATTTCTGCTGGTAATGGTATTGTCCCGATACTAATGGATATTGCTTTTCTTCTGCTTGCTCATCGTCGCCAATATACTCCCTGGCATATGCGTGGTTGCCCTGCTTTCTGATAGAGGTGACGGGAATACTTTTAAAATTAGATTCTTGGCCGTAAAACATTTTTTCAAGGATGTTTACTTGCCTGATATTTGGATTTATACTGATAATCAGAAATTGAAAGTTACTTCCTGGTTTTCTATTACTCAGTTGCAAATGCATGGTATTCGCTTGAGGCGTCTCATCTGGCGTTATTAAATAACCCAAAATACCCATAAGCATCAGAATCATTATAAAGCCAAGGCCCGCAAGAGCGAACCTGTCTTTCTTAAATCGTTTCCAAATCTTTTGCGAAGGGCTGTTATTTTTAATCATCACCTTACCATTCTACCTTTCCAATTATATTTCCCTGAATTTCCAGCTATACCGATATAGACAATATACATGATATGCATGATGTTAAGTAAAGGAAGCAGGATTAAGAGCTTTTTTCTTCTGGCGAATTTTGTGACCCCAATAAGGAATAAAAACTCTAAAAACATCTTAATCAGGAGCTGCACTATTGCTACTTTGAAAAGTAAAACTGTAAAAATACCGGCAAACAGGTTCAGAATAATACTGACATTGAAAACCCACACAGTGACACCCAGAACTATAATTCCTTTATTTTTATACCTTGTACTTTTAGAGGCCCATCTTTTTCGCTGTTGTATGAATTCAGCCAAGTTTGGTTTCGCATGGGTATATACAATTGCCTCCTCATTTTTTAGAAAGCCAATTTTATTACCGTAACGAGCGGCCATCTTATGCAACAACAACTCGTCATCTCCAGAGGCAAGATCGTCTATACCAGTGAAACCACCGACTTCATAAAATGCCTTCTTTTCATAGGCCAAGTTAGCTCCATTACATGTGGATGGATTGTTGTTTCCTATAGTTGAAGCTCCTAATCCAATAAGATAAAGAAACTCCAACGACTGCGCCATTTCAAAAACGCCTTTCTCTTCGAAATAGGCTACGGGAGAGGAGATCATTTTGAAACTATTTTGTTCGTAAAAGGCAACAATGGTAGCTAACCAATCTGCACCCATTCTGCAATCTGCGTCGGTAGTAATAATCAAATCTCCTCTGCATTGTCCTATTGCAGTTTGAATCGCTTTCTTTTTATACGAATTTAATGCATTAGATTCATTTAGCGTAATCAAATTGACACCTTTGTCCGCATATGAAGAAATAATTCGAGCAGTATGGTCAGTAGAATGGTCGTCGATAATAATGATTTCGGTCAGACCATTTGAATAGCTTTGCTTAAGCAAATCTTCAATTGTCTTAGAGATGATTTCTTCTTCATTCCTTGCCGCTACAATAATTGAGACAGCGGTAGATCCTGACTGTTCTGATGAGGGTATAAAGTCGGTCAATCGGCTCCATCCTCTAATAAAAGAACAAACTATTACTCCATATATAAATGTAAGCAGATAGGAAAAAAAACTAATTGCGGGGAGTATTTCCAAAAAAGTTCAGTTTAATCACGAAATAAGAGCCTAATATAGCAGGAATTATAATATTTGTCAGCCATATGCTTGCCGTACATGCAATGACGGCCACGTCTTGGTCGGTAATGAAACTGAAGAAATAAGAAGCTGTAACACTTCTTACACCGATGTCGAACAAGTCTAATGAGGGAAGTGTGGATTGTACGAAAAACAAAATGCTGACCATCATCAAAATATCTAGATGATGAATTTGTGGAATAAGCCAATAAAATAGGATAAAATATTGACTACTAAACACAGCATATCTTGCAAGGCAGAAGAGCAGTATTTTTAGCAGTTCAATTTTTTTATACCTTCCAAGGATGCTGTAAAACTTCTTATATTTCCTTGTTAATTTCATCGAAAGTAGCATTCCATTTAACCATTTTATATTGAAATAGAAGGTAATGAAAAATGCACAAAACATGATGGAGAGCATCATCAACGCATAGAATAATCTGTAGTCTAGGTCTGCAAACCGATAGATAAAAAAGCAAAGTGCAACCGCCCCAAAGACATTGGTCAAAACCATCTGACCAATATTTCCAACAGCCATAGCCACAACACCAACTATTCGTCTATTAGGAGATAGGAAAAACACCCGACCGCCATACTCTCCCAGTCTGTTCGGCGTGAATACAGCCCATGTCAATCCGCAAAATACAGATTCTATCGCTCTCCAAACTGTTATCTGCTCCACACTAGAGATCAGCTTCTTCCATTTCAAGGCTTCTAGTCCCCAGTTAACAAACATAAGAAGTAATACTATGCCCATTACGAAAGTAATTTCCAGCATAGGCAGACCGCTTAAAAGATTTTCAAATGACTTAAGATTCTGGTTAGCAGTGAGCTTATTATAGATAAACCAAAACGCGAATAAGACGATGCCGGATTTGATAAAAACTGAGAAGATCTTTTTGTATCTGGTGGTCACTTTGTTCCTTTTACTATCTGCAAATATGCTTAATATTGTGGTAATGTTGATCGAAAAAAAAGAGCGGGTAATAATGGGTATCGATCCAGGCACATCCATAATGGGGTATGGGGTTGTACTAGAGCGAGGTAGTAAAATTGAACTCATTACAATGGGAATTGTTCGCATGGATCATCTAGATGATCATTTCCTGAAATTACAGCGCATATTCGAAAAAACTATAGTTCTGCTTGATGAGTTCAAACCTGATGTACTTGCTCTGGAGGCACCCTTTTATGGAAAAAATATTCAGGTAATGTTGAAACTTGGAAGAGCACAGGGTATAGCAATGGCAGCTGCACTTTCGCGAAACATACCAATTGCTGAATATGCTCCAAGAAAGATTAAACAATCGATAACAGGTAATGGAAATACCAGCAAGGAACAGGTGGCAGCAATGTTGCAGCGTCTATTGAATTTCAAAGAAACGCCAGAGTTTCTGGATGCAACAGATGGACTCGCCGTAGCCGTATGCCACTCTTTTCAAAGAATATCAACATCTGGCTCCGGCAAGTCTTACTCTGGCTGGGAAGCTTTTGCTAAAGACAACAAAAAAAGGGTAAAATGATCAGATTAAATGGCGACTTTAGGTTTGCGGTAATACTTGTAGCTAAAATATCCAATACCAATAGCAGCTCCATAAATATATTCTATCCACCCTGCAGGTTCAATCAAAGCCTACTAAAAAATTTAGGCCGATAATCTTCTAATTTTTCGTTTTCTACCATCATCCTTTTTACAGTATTATCCTGGTAGAAGCTCATAGTAATGGTTCTATAGTTCACACGCTCATCAATGCCTGAATTTTCAACTTTCCTATCAACGTAATTATCTTTAAGGTAATATGCCGTTTCCACGTTATTATTTTTCCTATTCGCATGATTATTTAGCTGTTCTGTAGCCTCTACCTTATTTTCATTCTTAAGTTTATTGGCCAGGTACAAAATACTCTGGTCATCCATCCTCATAGATTGCTGGTCCATAAATACCGCCATCTTTGCGACTTTGTTAGTGAATTTATCGATTTGATCGAACATCCTTAACCCTGAATCTCATATCAGTCGTCTTCATAATTTTCTCTACTAGGGTTGTATCTGAACTTTCAAGGGAAGGACTGGTTTGATCAGCGGTGTCTACAAAAGACCTTTCTCATTTGAGCATCCGAAGATGGCTGCGGAAAGGAATGCCAGAACTGAGTATTTTTTCATGATCATATTGGTTAGAATTCACCCATAATACCAAACTATAAAATAAGTGATTTTGAAGCCCGTTTGACGTCGAAAGCGTAGAAATGGCAAAATAAAGTCCTTACCGATCAATAATCGATAAGGACTTTATTTTAAACCGCTTAAAATTTAGGCGGCTAATATTTTAAATACACCCTTACAAGCGATAAATGCGCCAACAAAGAGGATCAACCATGAAACGATAGACAATGTAGTGGAATCAAACGCAAACCGAAGGTAGACACCAACAAGACTTACTAAAACTCCCGCAACAATCATGGTGTAGATTGAAGTTTCGTTTGCTCTTTTCATGCTTTCTTCCGTACTCTTATTTGTTGTATTTTCCATGTCCTAATGATTTGTGATCAAAAATAATATAATTATCCTAATCCTATATGTTAAACCTAATAATACTATCCATTTAATGCAGCTGCACCACTAACAATCTCTGTTAACTCAGTGGTAATCGCCGCTTGGCGCGCCTGGTTGTAAGATAATTTCAATGCCTTTAATAAATCGCCCGCATTTTCCGTTGCTTTGTCCATTGAGGTCATACGTGCTCCATGTTCAGCAGCATGCGAATCTAAAACCGCTTTGTATAGTTGTATTTTAATAGACTTCGGTATCAACTGCTCAACAATATTCTCTTTAGAAGGTTCTAAAATATAGTCAATGTCGGCTGGTTTAACCTGCTCTACTGTTGCATTCTTAGGCAAAGGCAACAATTGTTCAGTCGTCAAGATTTGAACTGCAGCATTCTTGAACTTATTGTAAACCAATTCTACTTTGTCAAACTTGTCTTTCTCAAAGCCTTCCATGATAGACTCCGTAATTTTTGTTACGTTTTCGAATGTTAAAGCTGCATATACTTCGTTATTGTTTCCGATTGTGTTATAGTTTCGCTTCTCATAGAAATCCTGAGACTTTTTACCGATTGCCACAATGCTAACATTACCATTTTTATACTGCTCATTGTACTTTTGGGCAATTAAATTATTCGTTGCTTTAATCACGTTCATATTAAAAGCACCTGCTAATCCGCGGTTAGAAGAAACAACGATGATCAACACCTTGTTGGGCTCACGCTCCTGGATAAAAGGAGAAGATGATCCTTCTAAGCTAGCTGAAAGATTTCCAAGGATCTCTTTCAGTTTAGTAGCATAGGGACGTAATTGTACTATAGCATTTGTAGCACGCTTCAACTTAGCAGCCGAAACCATCTTCATGGCTTTGGTGATTTGCTGCGTAGATTGTACTGACGCTATACGAATTCTTACTTCTTTTAAATTTGCCATTGTATATTATTAGTATCTGCCCGAAAGTTCTTTTGCTACAGTTTCCAACACTCCAGTGATTGTATCATCAAGCTTTCCAACTTTTAAAGCTTTCAAAGTATCAGGATGACGCAATTCTAGTTGCTGTAAATATTCTGCTTCGAATTCCCTTACTTTATTCACAGGAACTGAACGCATGAGATTTTTAGTGCCAATGTAAATGATTGCAACTTGCTTCTCAACAGTCATTGGTGAGAATTGACCTTGCTTAAGGATCTCCACGTTACGCGAACCTTTATCTAATACAGATTTTGTAGCAGCATCTAAATCAGAACCAAACTTAGAGAAAGCCTCTAATTCACGGTATTGTGCCTGATCAAGTTTCAATGTACCTGCAACTTTCTTCATTGATTTAATCTGTGCATTACCACCCACACGGGATACCGAAATACCTACGTTGATAGCCGGACGAACACCTGCGTTGAACAAGTTACTCTCTAAGAAAATCTGTCCGTCAGTAATCGAAATTACGTTGGTCGGGATATATGCAGAAACGTCACCAGCCTGAGTTTCGATAATTGGCAATGCCGTTAATGAACCACCACCTTTAACGATTCCTTTTAAGGATTCAGGAAGATCGTTCATGGCCTGTGCGATCTCATCATTTGAGTTGATCTTAGCAGCACGTTCTAATAAACGACTGTGAAGGTAAAACACGTCACCAGGATAAGCCTCACGACCTGGTGGACGACGTAACAATAATGAAACCTCGCGGTAAGCCACGGCTTGTTTAGAGAGATCATCATAAACGATCAAAGCTGGTCTGCCCGTATCACGGAAGAACTCACCAATTGCTGCACCAGAGAATGGGGCATAGAATTGAAGAGGAGCCGGCTCAGCAGCAGAAGCAGCAACAACTACTGTGTAAGGCATTGCACCATTCTCTTCAAGAGTACGTACAATGTTAGCAACAGTACTTGCTTTTTGTCCACAAGCAACATATATACAGAATACAGGGTTACCTGCTTCATAAAATTCCTTTTGGTTAATGATGGTATCAATACAAACCGCAGTTTTACCAATTTGCCGATCTCCGATTACCAACTCACGCTGGCCACGTCCGATTGGAATCATACCGTCAATTGCTTTAATACCAGTTTGCAGAGGCTCAGTAACCGGCTGACGATAGATTACTCCCGGAGCTTTACGCTCAATAGGCATCTCATAAGTCTGACCTAAAATTGGACCTTTACCGTCGATCGGCTCACCAAGCGTGTTTACCACACGACCCAACATACCTTCACCAACTTTAATTGAAGCAATTTTCTTGGTACGCTTAATAGTATCACCTTCTTTGATATTGTCTGATGGCCCTAAAAGAACCACACCCACGTTATCCTCCTCAAGGTTCAATACAATACCCTGTAAGCCAGATTCAAACTCAACTAGCTCTCCAGATTGAACTTTAGTTAAACCATAAACACGGGCAATACCATCACCCACTTGTAACACAGTACCTACTTCTTCAAGTTCTGCTTCTGATTTGAATCCCGCCAATTGTTGCCTGATAATTGCCGATACTTCGTCTGGTCTTACCTCTACCATAATTTTATATTATTTCTTTTGTAAATCAGTAAATGTTATCTCATATAAATTGTCTGGATATTACAAGATACCCTGAGCAAATTCTTTTTTAAGTTTGTTCAAGCCATGAGCTATACTTGCATCAAACTGCCTGTCGCCTACTTTTAAAATGAAGCCACCGATTAGCTTTTCGCTAACTTTTGACTTGATCACAACTTGATTTGCATTCGTTTCTCTTTTAACTATCAATTCAATCTCTGCCTTGCTCGCTTCTGTCAGCTCAATTGCAGAAGTAACTTCTGCAGTGACAATCCCCTTTATGACATTGTATTGCTCGATAAATGCTTTAGCAGTAACAAATAAAATCGCAGCGCGACCTTTCATCACAACTAACTTCATAAAGGTACTTGTAAGTGGTTGAACTTTACTACCAAAAATATCTTTCAGAATACCAGCTTTTTTGTCCAAAGGAACAATTGGATTTTTTAGGATGGCCTCCAGCTCAGAGTTTTCGTCGATAGTTTTTGCCAACAAAACCATGTCACCTTTAATTACTTCAAATGCATTTTGCTCATTTGATAGGTCAATTAGTGACTTAGCGTATCTTGAGGCTGCTTTATTTTCTGACATTTTCTTTAATTATCTAGGGCGACTAGTTTAATTCGACATCCTTTAAAAAGGTATTTACCAATGCTTGTTGAGTAGCTTTATCCTGCAATTGATTACGTAAAACACGCTCAGCAATATCAAGGGATAAGCTAGAAACCTGATTCTTCAGTTCTACCAAAGCAGCTTTCTTCTGATTCTCAATTTCAATTTTAGCCTTCTCAATCAATTTAGCTCCTTCCGTATGCGCTTGCATTTTTGCCTCATGAAGAATGCTATCTTTTAAGGACTTAGCTTCTTTCAATATCAGGTCACGCTCTAAACGTGCTTGCTTCATCAACTCCTCGTTCTGAGCAGTTAAACGTGCCATTTCCTGTTTTGCAAGTTCAGCTTTATTTAAAGCCTCATCGATAGACTGCTCACGTTCTTTAATGGCTGCCAGAATTGGTTTCCATGCAAATTTAGCCAATAAGAACATCAGCAATAAAAACGCTATCGTTTGAAGGATAACCAAGCCAATTTCCGGTACTAATAATTCCATCTAGGTGTATTTTATTATTTTATTCTTTAATAAAAAATGTACCAGGCCAAACGCCTGGTACAAATTAACTTTAGCCATTACCCATTAGGGCAACAACTACTGCAAATAACGCAACAGCCTCAACGAAGGCAGCAGCGATCAACATCGCAGTTTGAATTTTAGAGGCAGCTTCCGGCTGACGAGCGATACCATCCATAGCGGAACCGCCAATTTTACCGATACCTAGACCAGCGCCAATCGCAGCTAATCCTGCACCAATTGCAGCAATACTTCCTGTAATCATGATTTTATATATTATAGTTGTTAAAAAATAATTCTAATTAATGATGCTCTTCAATTGCCATTCCAATAAATAAGGCCGACAAGATTGTAAATATGAACGCTTGAATAAAAGCAACAAGCAATTCGATTGCTCCGATGAATACCGCAAATGCGACAGACACTGGGGCGATGTATAAACTGTCGAAAACAAACACAAGACAGATGAGTGAAAGCACTAATATATGACCAGCGGTAATGTTCGCGAACAAACGTATCATCAAAGCAATTGGCTTAGTAAAAATACCAAACAATTCAACTGGAACCATTACAATATACATCCACCAAGGCACGTTTGGCATAAAAATATGCTTCCAGTAATATTTATTACCATTGAAAACGGTTATACAGAAAGTAGCTGTTGCCAGTACTAAAGTTACCGCTATATTTCCCGTAAGGTTAGCTCCTCCTGGTAGGAAAGGTACCAAACCTAACATATTGTTGAACCATATGAAAAAGAAAACTGTCAATAAATAAGGCATAAAACGCTCATATTTATGACCAAGGTTTGGTTTAGCTATATCATCACGAACAAACAAGATGATTGGCTCCATCCACGATTGCAATCCTTTTGGAGACATTCCTTTGCGTTTCTTGTAGCCATTAGCAACATTCAGAAAAACAGCAAGTATAACCACAATAGAAATCAATAATGTACAAGCATTCTTCGTTAGGGAAACATCTATCGGCCGCGCATTGGTTGCATGATGCTTTTCATCAAGATCAACATATTGTCCGTGCTCATTCGCAGTTTCAGATGCGTAATATATCTTTTCATGCACTTTAACAAAACGGAGGCCCTTACGCTCTACAATCACGGCTCCTTCATCATCGTGATGAAAATCGCTGGAACTGAAATTTACAAATCCATTTCTAGTGTACAGAATAATAGGAAGGCTGATGTAAGTATCGCCAATTACATGCCAACTGTGCGAGTCTGCAATGTGGTGCAATGCAAACTTTCCTATATCAAATTTCTTTTTGGTAGTCTCACGATGAGCTTCTTCAGAAATATAGGTAGAATCTGTTTGCGCAAACACTCCTGAAGCAGAAAAAAACGCTAGGAAAAGCGTAAAAACAACAATTAACCTTTTAACTTTAAACTCAAAAACGTGGCTACAATCCATTTAGTCGCAGATTTTTACTATTTATTTTGGTGGCGCAAGTTACGTAACAAACAGTATATTTCAAAGAAGCTGAACAATAAATATAAAGAAAAAAAGTTCAATACAAATACCTTCCCCTTTTCGTTGCTATTGAGACTGTAAATCAGCACAAAAGCCATTGAAAAAATCATTTTTAATGCGATTGATCCCATAATCGCCATTATACCACTTCCAGGGTTCCTTTTAATCCCCAAATCAGCAACTGCATAGGCAATAAATGTAATACCAGCTAAAAATCCGAACATCATCCAGAAATTACTCGCCAAAATTCTTAGGTCTGAAAATTGGTTCTGCAATACATAAGCGATACCTGCAAGAGTTAAGGTGTAAATGAGATAGAAAATGCCAAAATGTAGTAATTTCAATTTAAAAGATTTTCAACAAAAGTAAAGAATTACAATCATTAAACTCTAATTCTCCTTTTTATTGAGCTGCTTTACCACTTGGTATAAGGAGATGATTACACCAATCAAACTAAATATCGCTGAAAAAATTGGGGCTTTAGTTTGATTGTATTTGTCTAACTTAAACCCTATAAAAGCAAAAACGCCGATGGTTGCCAACATTTGAAACCCAATTGATGAATACCTTGCGAAGTTGTTTACATTTTTATTGTTATCGTCCATATGTCAAATTAATAAATGTTGATTAATTCATAACTTAATAATGAATAAAATACTTTTGCATTTAATTTGTAATTTTAAGTATTAACCCTAAACATCGTTTTTGAAAAGTTCCAATTTATATACGCTAAAGTTATCACTATTTAGTCTATGCATCTTCACATTGTTCGCTTGTAGTACTCAAAAAGATACGGCAACGAGCAGGGGCATGCAAAATTTAACTGCTCACTATAATTATATCTATAATGCCAACCTGGCGCTTCTGAATCATCAAACAGAACTAAACGAAACCTATAGCGGTAATTACGATCAGATCCTCCCAGTATACCTCGGTCCTGAAGTGTACAATACGCAACTCAATGCCTCCCTCAATATTAGGAGCATGGATGAGATCATTAAGAAATCACAAGTCATCATTCTCGAAAAAAATTTTAGTAAATACGTTGATGAGGCTTATATTCTGCTGGGTAAGGCGAACTTTTTTAACGGCAACTACTACACCGCCTCTGAATACCTCGATTACGCTGCGAAAACTTACCGAACCAATATTAACAGCTATACCGAAGCATTGACATGGAAAGCAAGGAGTCTAATGCAAATTGACAGAATCTCTTCTGCAAATACCGTTCTGGATAGCTTGGAATCCGTCGTACCATTGATAAAAATAGATAAAAATCTTGCAGAACCTTTCGCCACCATGGCTCAAATGAGTATCTACCAAAATAATAATGAAGCGGCAATATCCTACATTAAAGATGCTATAAAATCAAGTAAAATTCGCCAGAATAGGATTCGCTGGACCTACATCCTTGCCCAGCTATATGAAAAACAGAAGAATTATCCAGACGCTCTAATTCAATATCGAAAAGTGCAAAATAGCAACGCGCCTTTCGAAATGTATTTCAACGCCAAGCTAAGACAGATCAAATTGAACTCGGAGCAGGGAAAAGTTGTAGACAAAAAAGCTTCACTGCTCGCACTTCTCAAAGACGATAAAAATACAGAATATAGCGATCAGGTATATTTCCAGATTGCAGAAAGTTTAAATGATGGTGGTGCATTTGAAGAAGCACAAGCAAACTACCTGACAGCAATCCAAAATAGTACTTCTAATCAGTATAGGAAAGGCCTTTCCTATCTTAGAATTGCAGAGTTGAATTTTAAGTCTTTACGAAACTACCTGAAAGCAAAATCCTATTACGACAGCACAGTGAATACACTACCGAAGAGCTTTCCTGGCTATGAAACGATCCTTAAGAAAAGCTCAAACCTCCAGTATCTTACACAGAGATATGAAACGATAAGTTTGGAAGACACCTTGCAGGCCATTGCAAAATTACCAGAGACCGAACGTCAAACCAAACTTCAAAACTTCGTGAATCCGGTTTCCGAGAAAACAGTTGCAACTACCGGGACTTCAGTAGACTATAACTACCAACCTCTAACTAATAGAAATCCTACGTCACAAAGTTCCTTTTATTTTAGTAATCTCATCTCGGTAGATAAGGGGTACTCCGAGTTCAAAAAGAAATGGGGCAATCGCAAACTGGAGGCTAACTGGCGACAAAGTATTCGAACCTCTGCTCAAGCTACCTCTCAGGATATAGCCGGTGCTATTGCCATCGTCAGGTCGGGTGCAGACACACTCGCCGCTGTACCTGTTAATATAGAATCTCTAATACAACAATACACCGCATCGTTACCTGTGTCTGAACCATTGTTAGCGGCCTCCAATCAAAAAATTATTGATTCCTATTACGAGATTGCAAGTTTTTATCTACAAGAAATTAACGATCCCAAAGAGGCGGAAGATGTCTATTTGACGCTGATTCGAAGATTTCCAATCAACAATCATCTTGACGCCGCCTTATATAGCTTATACTTGATAAATAAAGCAGGTGATCTGAAGCAGTCTACCATTTACAAGAATCAGATTTTGCTCCAATTCCCAAATTCCGTCTACGCTAAGACAATAACCGACCCGTCTTTTTCTGTAAGACAGTCTGAAGCTGAAGTTGCCGTTAACAAACAATACAACAAGGTATTTGACCAATACTTGAAGAAAGATTTTCCTAGCGTAATTCTTAGTGTTAACGAAGCCGAAAAATTACAGGGTAATTATTTGTCGCCACAACTTGCTTATTTAAAGGCGATAGCTATCGGCAGAAGTTCTCCCGTTGACAGTCTTTTAACCACATTTAACCGCATTATTCTTTTATATCCAAATGATCAGGTAATTACTCCGCTTACCAAAGAGCACTTAGAATACATCAATCAACATCTCGAAGAATTCAGAAGACGAAGCGTTGCATTGGTAGATTTCGACCCAAATGAGCCTCCATATATAGGTAATAGCAATACTATGCCGTTACCTATAAACCAACCTTCAAATGTACCAGTGCAGAACACGAATCCACCAATAATTGCAAACAATCCTGTTACAATAACACCTATACCAACAGCTCCCACTCTTATAGCTTTTCCCAAAGTTAAAACAGATGGAACTTTCAGTGACGCTGCTTCCACAGTTTACTATTTTATTGTTGATGTTGAAGATGCGTCATTGACCTTAAGTTCTTCAAGATTTGGTATTGGACAATTTAATCGTGGAAACTTCTCAGGCAGCAATTTACGTCATCGATTAAAAGAATTTGACAATGATCAACTGATATATGTTGGGAACTTTAGTAGTTTTGAAGACGCTAACAACTATGCTAACGGAATAGGCCCCCAATTAAAACAAATAATGAAGGTTCCCGTTAGCATCTACACCAGCTTTATCATAAGCAAAGAAAACTTTGATAAGCTCAACAGTAAAGCTTTGCTGGATAAATATTTAGAATTTCATAAAAACAGCTATTAACATGAAGAACCCTCTTTCCCAGCAAGATATTCAAAGTTATAATTTTACGTTGTGGAAAATATTAATTGGAGCAATTGCATTTTTTGCGTTGTTCATTGTCTTAATTGGATATGAGGTGTTTGGACCACTACCATCTTTTAGAGATATTGAGCACCCTAAAAGTAACCAGGCGTCAGAGATTGTGACTGATGACGGAAGGGTTTTAGGAACCTACTTTGTTCAAAATAGGTCTAATGTGACGTATCCCGAAATCTCTAACAACGTCTTAAACGCTTTAATCGCCACCGAAGATATCCGATTCAAGGAGCATTCAGGTATAGATTTCAAACGCACATTCACCATTTTCTTTTATAACATCATAGGCAAAAAGCAAGGTGGCAGTACTATAACTCAACAGCTTGCCTTCAACCTTTTTTCAGAAGAACTTCGTCAACGTAACTTTTTCAAACGTGTACTTCAGAAATTTAAAGAATGGGTAATCGCTGTTAAACTGGAACGAAACTATACCAAGGAAGAGATCATCGTGATGTACCTCAATACCGTTGACTTTGGTAATCAGGCATACGGAATAAAATCAGCCGCCAGGGTTTATTTCAACACGACACCAGACAAATTAAGCGTGGCTCAGGCAGCAACATTAGTAGGCATTTTAAAAGGGATCACAAGATATTCACCTACACGCAATCCAGATAGAGCCCTTGCCCGCAGAAATACGATCATGGGGCTTATGGTCAGAGCTGAATTGCTTACTAAACAAGAACTCCAGGTGGAACAGGGAAAACCTTTAGCGCTGGTATTTAGCGCAGCTACCGTAAATGACGGCATTGCGCCATATTTCAGAGCGGTATTAAAGAATGATGTTCGCAGAATTTTCGAAGAACGTTCAATTACCAAGCCAGACGGAACACCTTATGATTTAGACAGAGATGGTCTAAAAATTATTACCACCATAAACTACGATATGCAAGTTTATGCTGAAGAAGCTCAGAAAGAATATATGCGGACACTTCAAATGTCTTTCATCAAGAGCTGGAAAGGGAGGAACCCTTTTAAAGGTAAAGAGATGCAAATTGAACAAGGAGTAAGGCGTTCCGACAGGTACAAATCCCTTCAATTGGAAGGTAAGTCCGATGAAGAAATAAAAGCTGACTTCGATACGCCGACCAAGCTAACAATCTTCACCTGGAAGGGAAACATTGATACACTAATGAAGCCAATTGACTCAGTCAAATACTATAAGATGTTGTTGCGAAATGCCATGATGGCGATGGATCCTCAAACAGGCTTTGTAAAAGCTTGGGTGGGTGGTATAAACTATGAGCATTTCAAATATGACCAAGTAAAAATGGGTACCAGGCAAGTTGGCTCCACGGCAAAGCCATTCACCTACTCTGTAGCTGTGGAAAATGGTTATTCTCCATGTTTTACAGTACTGAATGAGCCCGTAACCATTGAAGTCCCAGGAAGTGCGCCATGGACGCCACGTTCCTCAGGCACTGTTCCGGGATATTTGACTTTACAAAAGGGGCTGGCTCTTTCTCAAAATTATATCGCCGCCTATTTAATGAAACAGGTTGGACCTACTGCAGTTGCTACACTGGCTAAAAAAATGGGGATCAGCTCAGATGTCCCCGCATACCCATCAATTGCTTTGGGTTCTTTTGACGCCTCTGTCTATGACATGGTAGGCGCGTACAGCGTATTCGCAAATAAAGGGATTTATACTAAACCTACCTACATCCTTCGTATTGAAGATAAAAATGGTGTTGTCCTTCACAGAGAAAAACCTATTCCTGTACCAGCAATGAACGAAGAAGTAGCGTATGTTATGACAAGAATGCTTCGTGGCGTGGTAACTAATGGAACCGGCTGGCGATTAACAAAATATGGGATTAAAACTCCAATAGGAGGTAAAACTGGAACAACTCAAAACAATTCAGATGGTTGGTTTATGGGAATTAGTCCGCAACTGGTAGCGGGCGTATGGACTGGTTGTGAAGACAGGGCTTTCCACTTCACCAGTACTGCTCAAGGTGATGGTGCAACCACAGCATTGCCAATCTTTGCTGGCTTCATGAAGCGTGTATACGCGGACCCAAAACTGAAGATCTCTAAAGCCGATTTCGAGCCTCCTAAAAACGGTGTCTCTATCACATACGATTGTAACCAGTACCAGCAACAGGAACAAAAAACTGAACTGGATGAAAAGTTAGGCTTTTAATATTAAAGATCTGTTTAGCTCATGATTGCTTTTGATCACAGAAAGGCATTGGCCGATATTCCTCATAAACCCGGTGTCTACCAATATTGGGACAACGACGGAGCGTTGATGTATATTGGTAAGGCTAAAGATTTGCGCAATCGAGTTGGATCGTATTTCAATAGCGACAATCAGATGAATGGGAAAACAAAGGTCTTGGTTTCCCGCATTAGAAACATAACATTTACAATTGTTGATACTGAAATTGATGCCTGGCTACTAGAAAATAGCCTGATTAAAAAGCATCAGCCCAAGTACAACATCATGCTTAAAGATGACAAGACCTACCCTTGGATTATCATCAAAAAAGAACCTTTTCCAAGGGTATTTTGGACAAGGAACATGATTAAGGATGGTTCAACCTATTTCGGCCCTTATGCTTCTTTGGGGATGATGCACATAATTCTTGACCTCATCAAAGAGACTTATACACTTAGAACATGTAATCTTCCATTAACTCCTCCAAACATTGATGCTGGTAAATTTAAGGTCTGTCTGGAATATCAGATTGGGAATTGCAAGGGACCATGCCAAGCCTACCAATCATTAGAAGATTACGATAACAATATTGAGGAGATCAAAGATATTCTCAACGGTAAAATTGGCACTGTTATTAAAAATGTAAAGAGCGTAATTAAGGTCTCAGTCGAACAACTAAATTTCGAATATGCACACCAGTATCAGCGCAAATTACTAGTGCTTCAAAAATATCAAAGTAAGTCTACAGTCGTCAATAGCGCTATTACCAACATTGATGTGGTAAGCATAGCATCTGATGAACGGTATGCCTTTGTAAATTATTTGAAGGTAATGAATGGCAGCATCATTCAAACACAAACAATTGAAATCAAGAAACGTCTTGATGAAAGCGATGAAGAATTACTTACAATTGCGATTACTGAGTTCCGCACGAAGTTCAATAGTACTTCTAAAGAAATCATTGTTCCCTTTGACATTACGCTACAGGATTCTAATCTAAAGTTTACCGTCCCTAAGCTCGGTGAAAAGAAAAAGCTTTTGGAGCTTAGTGAGAAAAATGTAATGTTCTTCAAGCGTGAAAAGCTAAACCAGTACGAGCAGTTAAATCCAGACTTGAGAACTGATCGCATCTTAACTCAGATGCAGAAAGACTTAAGACTTACTCAATTGCCAAAACATATAGAATGTTTTGACAACTCAAATTTCCAAGGCAAGTATCCCGTATCTGCAATTGTAGTATTCAAAGATGCAAAACCTTCAAAAAAAGACTACAGGCATTTTAATGTTAAAACAGTCGAGGGACCAAATGATTTTGCGACTATGGAGGAGGCAGTTTTTAGACGTTATAAAAGGATGCTAGACGAGGAGGATACGCTACCTCAATTGATTATCATTGATGGCGGGAAAGGCCAGCTATCGTCAGCCATGACAAGCTTAAAGAAACTGGGAATAGAGAAGCGGGTAACAGTAATTGGAATTGCGAAGAGACTCGAAGAGCTATACTATCCAGGGGACTCCTATCCACTCTATCTTGATAAAAAATCTGAAACATTAAAAGTGATACAACAGTTGAGAGATGAGGCTCACCGTTTTGGCATCACTTTCCATAGAAAAAAGCGAGATCAGGGAACACTCAAAACAGAACTTGAACAAATTCCCGGAATCGGTAAAAATACTGCAGATAAATTATTGAGGCATTTTAAATCCGTGAAAAAAATTCGTGAAGCAAACGAAGAGGAATTAGCCACATTGCTTAATAAATCACAGGTAAAAGCCTTGCTGACTTATTTTTCTTCAGAAGACACGAAGTAAGAACTGAAAAATGGAGCTCAAATACTCCCTATTAATACTCCCATAAGCTCTGCTCGTAATCAGAAAGAGATTTTTTTATCGCTTCAGATTCTTGCAACTTTCTAATGTCCTTTGGATCGGTTAAACCAAGCATCTCCACAATGTTTTTATTGCTGGGATTTGTTTGCTTAACGACATAACTAGAAAACAATCGCCTAATAAAGTAATCGTCGAAACTTAGAGTGGAAGCATCATTTCCAGGATTTACCATTCTTTTCTTACTCAGCAACTCTCTCGCGTCGTTATAGTAAACCCAGAATACCGGTTGCCAGTTACCTTCAACCATTTTCATTGGTGCAATTCCCACAATTCTCGGTTCAAAAACTGAACGCTTCGTATCAAGGATCCAATCTTCCTTTATGCGATATTTCATAAACTCTTCAGAACGCAACCTCCTAAGTGTCGGATCAGCAATCTTTCCGGTGGTTGAGTCTGCAAAACCTTCAGTAAGCCCCCTTGCACTTGCTAAAGCTTCCTGAGCAGTCAAAGCAATCTTGAAGGAGTCGTTATCCTCCAATAACTTGCCTGCAATGGTATCCTTGCTTGAGTAAACGGTGAGTTCTTCGTTAGCAACAGCCTCCAACAAAACATCTATCAGTTTAGCTCCTTCAGCTCTGAGGACAGAATTGATCGTATCTCTTAAATCAAGCTCGCGCCAGATACGCTTTGCATAGTAAACATCTTCATCACGCACATCGGGATAAGGGACCATTACATTACTGTCCACGTCCGCACGCGCAGTAAATCCATCCTTTGGCGTCGTTTTAATCTTTGTTTTTTTAACAGAATCTGTACGTACAGGTGTCACAGGATTTTGAGCAGAAGCACCCAAACCAATTAGTAAAACTATTAATATGCCAAAAACATTTTTCATAATCTATTTCGTTAAAAATGTAATTCCATCTAAAACCTTTTGTCTGCCATCAGGCCCTTCACAAACAATATCCTTGAATATAACCGTCGCATTCGGCTTCAACGAATTCAGTGCCCCTTTAATCTGCGAACTGAAACCTGCACCGCTATTTTGTAGCGTTACAGCGTCAGATCTTGGGTTAATAAATGTTACCGCGAACCTGATCACTCTGAATTTCACATCGAAAACAAAGTCTTCTAATTGTGTATCCATTATGCTTGCACTCTCAATAAACTCAAGTGGAACGTTCCCGCCACCCTTTCCTTTAACATAGGGTTTTGGTGTAGGCAATGCCTTTATGCGAAATTGCTGAGAACCCAAGTTTAAAGTTTTACCTCCCTCGTTTGAGCTTACGTTGATGCTCAGGGTTTTACCAACTTGAGCTCCGCCAACGTTCACCATATATTTTCCATTGCTTCCAGAAATTGATCCTCCATCTATAGAAGCTTTTACGCTTTCTAAAGGAAACCCGGCAGCAGATACCGAGAACGGGTTAGGAATACCCGCATAAATAACATTCATTTTATCTGGGGATACTGTAGATGATGGCTTTGCCACCTGATAAGTTTGTACTGGAGTCAAGTATTCTTTTACCTGACCATCAGTTTGAACCACTTTCACGGAGCCTCTCCATGTAAATACACCCACACTACCTGTGCTTCCGGTGTAGGTTCCTTTACCTTCCCTAACACCTAAAGAATTGCCCCCCACGGAAATCTGTGGTACAGACCTTGAGTCACTCGCTGTCAAGAAAACTTGAGCAGTGTATGGCTGTCCCTGAATAACATAAGAACTAGGCGCAACAGCGACAGCTGCGAATTGATCCAGGTTTACCAATGATTTATCCATATTTCCAAACAACTTTTTTACAATCTCCGCCTCGGCGTTCTTAACGTCAGACTGGATTTTACTTAAAGTTGTATTTGCTGCAGTTAATGGCATCCCCTCACCAAAGTTAATTTCTTCCCACCTCTTTTTACCGCTAATACTCTTTGCAGCATCTTTAGCTTCCAGGGTAAAAGTAACTCCTTTACGGTCTTTTTCATCCAGCAAAGCAATCAATTTTTCTCGGGTATCATTGATCTTGTTTTTTAGATTCTCGCCCTCTTTCTGATTGATCATGATGCCTTGTGCGATGTCCATATTAGCCCGCTCTACTAAGTCACCAGTTTCTTCATCAATTCCTTTTCCAGCAGTATTAAATTTATCTTTAAGCTTCTGAACGTAATTATTCAGTTCGTCAGCGTAAGCCTTCGCCTTATTTGCCTTCTCCCAAATAGGTTGTGCCCTAGCGGGTTCATCCTTCAGCTTTGTATTTTGAAAAGATAAAAATAGTTGTTCAATGCTTGTACTTACGTTATTCTTAGATGAAACTAAGCTGTCGTTAAAGTTCTTGAAAGCATTTAAGATTGTATCTGATACATTTAAGGCAAGCATAGCAAGCAATACCAAATACATGATATTGATCATCTTCTGCCTCGTCGTCTCTCTTCCTCCGGCCATTTAATTAGGTCTCCTTTGTTTAATTAATAATTGATTACCAATTATACACGCGGCTGATTCATTGCAGAAAGCATGTTACCGTAAATAGCGTTTAATGATGACAAGTTTTTAGCAAGCTTACCTACCTCATCTTTAAACTGTTTAGAGTCTTCCATTGACTCGTTGAAGTTGTGCATGGTTAAAGAAAGGTTCTGGTAAAATTTATTCATTGATTTTAAGTGTGCACTTGAGTCCTGAAGTTCCAACTCATAAACCGCATTTAATGCAGAAAGATTTTTAGCAAGGGCATTTACCTGATCGTGATAAGCTGCTGCACCAACATTACTCTCTCCCATTTCCACTAACTGAGCGGTGGCCTTCGAGAAAGCACTGTTCAAATTATCAAAACTGGCAGAAGCGCCTTTTACTTTTCCAGCAAATTCAGTGGTAGCCAATGAAGCGTCAGCTACCGAAGAGATATTTGCTACTTTATCGCCAAATGTGCGAAGTCCCGTACCAAGACTTTCAATAAGTTCTGGACCAATCTTCGCGTCTACTAACATTTTATCCAATGCAGCTGTAGAAGAAAAACCAGCTTGTACCGGAGCAACTTGCCTGGTAGTCGCTTTTGGGAGTTCGCCAGAAAAATCTGCACTTAATTCAGGATACACTTTCTCCCAGGGAAGTTCTTGTTCTGGCTGTCTAAATCCTGTTAAAAAGAATAAAAAAGCCTCAACACCAAGTCCTATACCAATTGCATAATTGCCGAACACACCGCCTATATGTAAAATTTTAAATAGCGCTCCTAGAATAACTATACTGGCTCCCCAGGATATCGCTACGTGTAACCAATCAAATTTTGCTTTTGCTGCCATACTAGATAAAATAAGGATAGATGATTTATGTTTTTCTTTAGTTTTTGTAAGTGATGTCGGTCCCAGGATATGCCGAAACACATCTAAAGCCGATATAAGATCTGGCTTGATCTTGATACTCATAAGTACCTACAGCATTTTGAAGGAAAAATCCAATATCCTTCCAAGAACCTCCCCTCACAACTTTACGCTTCATGTATTTGCTATCAGTAGTCTTCGCAACATATGTAAAGTTTGGGTTAAAGTCTAAAAGCATTGGTGCGGCCGATTGGTTATATGCCGTAATAGTCCATTCAGCTACGTTTCCTGCCATGTTATATAAGCCGTAGTCATTAGGGAAATAGGATTTAACGTTCACTGTATACAATCCACCATCATCAGAGTAATTACCACGACCAACTTTGAAATTGGCCTGCATACATCCTTTGGTATTACGAACGTAAGGGCCTCCCCATGGATATTTAGTCTTAACGTTCCCCCCGCGGGCAGCGTACTCGAATTGTGCGTCAGTCGGTAATTGATATTCGGGACGTGAGTTAAGCGGTTGTTTTCTCGCTACTGCTACTGATTCATAAAATCTAGTGCGCCAAACACAAAATGCAGAAGCCTGCTCCCAACTCACACCAACAACAGGATAATCATCATATGAAGGGTGGTTGAAGTACGTTTTTACCATCGGGTCATTCTGTGAATAAGAATAATCAGCTTTCCAAACCAGGGTATCAGGATAAACGGGGATAGAAGCGTGTTGATTCGGGTTGCTTGCATCAGGAAGGTCAGTATAAGTTACGATTGCATCTTGCCTCTTCTTCGAAGGGTCTTTTCTGTTTTCAGCAGCCAAATCAGAATTCACGTAGCTGTATGCATATCTTAATCTTCTCACGTCGATTTCATTTCTACCGGGAATGGCATCTGCACCAGTGTAATACATGTCTGTTAATTTTGAACCAAAGCCGTTATTCCTATTACTCCAAAGTAAGCTTCCGTTACCTACTTTTCTCCAGTCGATATTTCTGTTAGCACCAGTGGCAGCAGCGTTAGGATCGCCTTTTGGTTGTCTAAAAAAAACTGGCGCCGTAGTTGGACCTAAAGTGGTTACTGCGATTGAGTCCCTCACCCAATTCACAAACTGGCGGTATTCAGCGTTAGATATTTCTGTCTGATCCATAAAAAACGCGCTGAATGAGGTCATAGCACTTGGAGCAGTCTGATTGCTGTTGATGTCTTCGTCGGATAATCCTATTAGTGTTCTGCCTGGCGGAATGTAAACCATACCCAAAGGGATTCTATTGTTCCTGAATTTTCTATTATAAACACCAACCAGCTCACCCTGACCGCCTCCCTTGCAGCTAAAGAGCTGTGCCGCTACAATAAAAAAACATAATAGGGATAAGTTTCTCATATTTATGGTAAAGCAAATTAGTAACAATTTTATCGATTATGATTGATATTAACAACTATTCATACTATAAATATACGCATAAACGAAAATAAACAAAATGATTACTTATTAGATTTCTTGATGTAATTCTCAATTGCCATGATCATAGATGGAGCCTCAGGCGATGGCGCCGCGATATCTACCTGTAAATCTGCATCTTTAACTGCTTTGTAGGTATTTAACCCGAACGCTGCGATCCTGGTATTATTTTGTTCAAATTCAGGAAAATTTGTGAATAAAGACTGAATACTTGAGGGACTAAAAAAACCAATCACATCATAAAAAACTTCGGCAAGATCCGAAAGGTCTGAAACCACTGTCTTAAATAAGACTGCAGGGGTAACATCATATCCATTTTTTTGTAAAAAATTCATAGTGTCTTCAGTCGCAACATCAGAACATGGGTAAAGGAATTTTTCAGCAGCATGTTTCTTCAAAATTTCGGCAAGATCTACAGCAGTTTGTTTACCAAAAAAGATCTTCCGTTTCCTGTATTGAATGTATTTTTGAAGATATAGTGCCGTTGACTCTGAGATACAGAAATATTTAAGATCCGCAGGAACCTCGTACCTCATCTCTTCACATATTCTAAAAAAATGATCTACCGCATTCCTGCTGGTGAACACCACCGCAGTGAAATCACCTAAGGTAATTTTTTCCTTTCTAAAATCTCTTGCAGGCACCCCTTCTACATGGATAAACGATCTGAAATCAATCTTCAAATTATACTTTTTTGCCAAATCAAAATAAGGTGATTTTTCTGTTTCTGGCTTTGGCAAAGTGATTAATATACTCTTTACCTTTCGCATCCTATCTTCAGCCATTTCTTGCTTTTTACAATTTACATCATCATAACCCTATAGCCTTGATTAAAATCAATATAGGGCAAATTTCGAGGGCACAAAAGTACAAAAACAAATAGACTTTTGAAAATCGATTATGGGATAAGATATTCACTCCAGCTCTTATAAACTGAAACGTAAAAATGGTGGCCAAAAGAATAAACGAAACTACTATAAAAATAGGTGCGTATTTCAAAGGCGATAATGCAAATGCGACCACCAACGGGATGAAGAGCAGCGAAAGATTGAAGTAACTTAGGTATAATATCGTAATGTACTCATTCACGGGCTTCTGTAGGTTAAAAAGATGCCCCAAAACCCTAAGAATAAGAATCTTTAATAGATAGAGTATTACGATCAAGACAGAAATACTTAGGTAAAACTGAAATCCGGTACCCGAGAATGCAAGACGATAGAACTGAGATAACAAATAAAAGAACATTCCAATGGTAAAACCAAACTGAACAAATAAGAGTAAAAAAGGCCAGGATTTGAACAAATTATCTTCCTTATTTAAATTGTTCAGTACCCGATTACTAAAGAAACTCTGAATTATTGTTTGCAATTGTTTGGTAAATGACACTTTTACAATGGCGAACAATAGCAATAACGAGGCAACAACTCCAAGCACCCAAAGTTGCCCTTTAGGTAAAAGTTTACCAAATTTATACTTGCTTCTTGGTACTGATGCAAAGTCCTTATATCGATTAATCAAGTTAGATCTCCCAACTGTATTTGCCCTTAATATACTATCCATAATCATATGTCCATTGACCATAGAATCCGGGAACAGCCAGGTGGCTTTCATAAGGGAATCGGTTACAAAATTCCGCTTTGCATTGTAAGCAGAGTCCTTAACAAATCTTTCTCTGTAGCTTACCCTAACAGGCACACTATCAGGCGCGATAATTGGCACTTGGCAATATGCCACTTCGTTGCCAATCAACAGCAATAACAAAGCAATTAGACGTACCATTCTGGAGATCATTACCGCAAAATTAGCTAAAAACTAACAAGCATACTAAGTCTTATTAATTTAGCCGTAAATTATTAATTTTACCTGCATGAAGAATTGGTTTCGTTCAAATAGGCAGCACCTTTTAATTATCTCCATATTTATTGCACTTTGCTTTCTCTATTTCAGTCCGGCGATACAAGGAAAAGTTCTTTATCAAAGTGACATAATGGAAGCGAAAGCACAATCGCGGGAAATCATGGAAGTAAAAGCTGCGACGGGACATGGCCCGCTTTGGACAAATTCCATGTATGGGGGAATGCCGGCTTTCCAAATCTGGGCCAAATACCCTGGAAATATGCTCACCTACGTAATCGGCTTCATAAAAACCGTGTTTCCAGACCCTATCGATACCATACTCAGCTTTCTTCTTGGATCTTACTTTCTGTTGAATGTACTAAAAATGAAACCCTGGATCGCCGCCGCGGGTGCCGTGGCTTTCTCTTTCAGCTCCTACAATTTCATTTATATTCTTGCTGGCCATAGCAATCACGCAATGGCAATGGCAGTCTTCGCTCCCATCCTTGGATCAATACTCCTCACTTTGAGAGCCGGTAAATATCTGCTCCGTGGCGCCGTACTTACTGCATTCTTTCTGGCATTGGAGATCCGGACTAATCATATCCAGATGACTTACTACCTGTTTATGATCTTGATTTTGTTTATCATAATTGAAGGTTATCATGCAATTTCAAGCAAACAAAGCAAACCTTTTTTTACCGCTGTTGCCTACCTATCCGCAGCCTCAGCTTTAGCATTGACTATAAATGCTGGAAGCCTTTGGTCAACCTGGGAGTATGGACAGGAGTCAATCCGTGGTAAGGCTAACTTGACCAGGAGTAATACAGAGGCAAATTCGGGTTTGCAAAGAGGCTACGCCTATCAATACAGTCAGGGTGTGGGTGAAATAGCCACTTTTCTTGTACCAAACCTCTATGGAGGCGCATCGTCCGACCGATTTCCGAAAGGGAAGTCTCAAGTAGAAGATAATCTTCTGAAAGCAGGTGTCCCGGAAGCCCAAACACAAGGCCTTTTGGCACAGCTAGATCAACAAGGCATCCTGCGCCCATATTGGGGAGATAAACCTAGCACAGCAGGATCCTGGTATTTCGGCGCAATCGTCATGTTTCTATTTGCACTTGGTTTATTCATAATCAAAACCAGGTTCAAGTGGTGGATTCTGAGTGCCTCTTTCCTTTTCATTTTTCTTTCTTTCGGTAAGAACTTTCCATTGGTATCCGATCTGTTTTTCGATCATTTCCCAATGTATAACAAATTCAGATCTGTTGACTTTGCCCTTGCCGTGCCAGCATTTCTAATTCCTTTGCTAGCCTTTCTGGCATTAAATGAACTGATTACTCAAAAGGACATCAGAAAGGATCTGTCAAAAAGATTGATGCAATCATTTTATATTACTGCTGGTTTTCTGATGATAATTTTGATATTTCCCACGCTGATTTTCGATTTCAAGGCTTCCTATCATGCTGAAGTTATGGTGCAAATTGCGAAGACGTATGACATTAGCATATCGAATTTAATAAGTAACGGACTGGTAGCAGACCGAATCTCATTGGCGCGTACCGATGCTTTAAGATCGCTGATTTTCATTCTAATTGCATTCGCAGTGATTTGGTTCATGATCAAATCGAAAATTAAGACCGAAACAGCAGTGCTCATTATTGGAGTGGCGATTTTAATGGATATGTGGGGAGTGGATCGCCGATACTTAAACAACACAAATTTTTACGATAAAGATCAGCTCGCTCAAAGTTTTCAGCCATCAAAGGCAGACCAGCAAATCATGGCGGATCCAGCACTCGATTATCGCGTACTCGATCTTAGCAAAAGCGACCCATTTTTTGACGCGGCGCCATCCTATTTTCACAAATCGGTTGGCGGAAGGCACTCTGCCCGTCTGCGACGTTACGATGAACTGATCACCGCCCAGTTTAATGGCAAGCTGAACGAACCGGTTTTAGATATGTTGAACACCAAATATTTCATCGTTCCTGATAGCGTAGCCGGCCAGTTGAAACCTGTACTACGAACTTCTGCATTAGGAAATGCTTGGTTTATACATAATGTAAAGTATGTTGAAGGGGCCGATGCCGAGATGAATGCGATTACTTCCTTCCACCCGAAGGACACGGCAATTGTTCAGAACGATTTTGCTGCACTAGTTGGAAAACTTCCTCTGAATGCAGATACTACAGCTTCAATTGAACTGTTGAAATACCATCCGGACAATTTGCTTTACAAATATAAAAATAGTGAAAATGCAGTAGCGGTGTTTGCTGAAATATGGTACGACAAAGGCTGGAACGCTTACCTCGATGGTATTAAAGTACCATACTTTAGGGCAAATTACATTCTTCGAGCGCTAAAGCTCCCAGCGGGAGAACATGAAATAGCGTTCAAGTTTGAACCAAAATCTTATTTAATTGGTGACAAGATTTCACTTTTTGCTTCGTTAGCGTTGGTAATCACAGGCGTGTTCGCTTTTTATAAAAGAAGAAAACAAATAGTAAAATAGTCTAAGCCCCTTTTTAAACATCGATGCCAAATGAAGTTTGAATTTCCTCCTGACCGCAACGAGTTTTTACACATTCACATTGATTAATGAGGTTAATGCAGACATAGCGACATCATTGATTTTTATCGGATAATCCCGCGATATTTAGTTTTTGCAATTGTTATTTGTTTTTTAATATAATATTCTGGTTGATATGAGGTTTATACTGAAACTTTTCAAATACCGCTCAGCTATGTGTTTTGTGGCTGTTTCCTTCGGGTGGATCCGAAGCAGACACATAGCAGACTCGAAGCAGACTCGAAGCCAAGACGTAGAAGAGGCAACTAGTAATAAACTAGTAACACTGTTCTCTGTGGTCTGAAATAGGGAAATGTAGTAGTATTTAGTAGCATAATTAGAAGCATCATTGGTTGATTGATTAAACGAACCTACAATACTGCTGTTTAAAAAAAGCAGGTTTTATATTTAAAAAGGGTTAACTGCGCACTTAAAATGGTAAGTGTACACATAAAATGTTAACTGTAGACTTAAAGCGGTTAAGTGTACACCTAGACTGGATATAATAATCACTGCAATCAGCTGTTCCAAAGAACCTTCGTCCTTTGGAACAAATACTAATTGCTTCATACTGTGAATGACAGCATGCTTAGGAGAGAACGCTTCCGTATCATTGATTTCTTATATTTGGGTATATAGTAGTAAAGGCAATTGAAAAATATCAATTGGGGACAAGGAACAAAAAATATTTTTCCTTAAAGGTCTACATACTCATAAGTATACTTATATGCTCCATCATCCGAGCCAGATATTGGAACAGCTTTCCTAACATGAGTAACCGGAAAACCCTCATTTTCGTATTTATAGGTATTTAAAATATCCAAATAGCTACCATTACCATTAGGCGTCCTTTTTCAAGACATTGTTTGTGAAATCTTTCTCCACCATGTAAAAGGCCTCATGGATAAACATTTTATCACCATCATAGGTATATGTGACCCCAGAGTCGATAGAATTACTGAAGAGGCAATTTTAACGTGCATAAATTTATATTCGACTAAGGGTAGCGTTAAAAGTTGTATCTTTCTAATGTTAACCTCCCATTTCTAAATAACCAAATACCACCACGAAATGAATCTTATTACCAAAAGTATACTCACTGCAATTTTTCTTTTAACAACAATTAATTCCGCATTCTCTGCAGATGTCACCCTAAAAATTACCAAGCGCTACTTAAACCTTCCTGTTTCTCAAAAACAAGATCAGGGCAACATGAGATTTGATATTGGCGGTGAACAAGAGCGCTCGTTCAGAATTAGACTGGCCGCTAACCCTGAATATTGGGTCTTTACAGACGTATCTGCACTGAAAGGAAAAACGATTAAAATTAGTTACGATGGGAAAGCGGATGGTTTACCGAAAATCTACCAAGACGACCAGATCAATGGTCAGGATTCTTTATACCACGAAAAAAATCGTCCCCAATACCACTTTACTACAAAGAGAGGATGGATCAACGATCCGAATGGAATGATATTTTATGAGGGTGAATATCACCTTTTTTATCAGCATAATCCATATGAGCGGGAATGGGAAAATATGTCTTGGGGCCACGCAGTTAGTCCTGATATGGTTCATTGGAACGAGTTACCGGTCGCGCTGAGCCCCGATAATCTAGGAACAATGTTTTCAGGCTCTGCAGTTATTGATTACAACAATACCGCTGGTTTCAATAAAGGTAAAACACCTGCAATGGTTGCGCTATACACTGCTTTTACCAAAGACAAACAGATTCAGTGTGTGGCTTATAGTCTTGATAAAGGCCGTACATGGACGAAATATGAAAAGAATCCGATAATTGATTCAAAGGCAAGATGGAACAGCGTAGATACACGTGACCCTCGGGTTTTCTGGTATAAACCAGGAAAGCATTGGGTGATGGTGCTCAACGAACGTGATGGCCATTCAATTTACACCTCACAAAACCTAAAGGATTGGAACTATGAAAGTCATACCACAGGTTTTTGGGAGTGCCCTGACTTATTTGAACTACCAATAGATGGGGATAAAAATAAGACTAAATGGGTAATGTATGGCGCATCCAACAGCTACATGGTCGGCTCATTCGATGGTAAGACATTTTTACCTGAAGCTGGAAAATTCTATTATGTAACGGGTACTATTTACGCCGCCCAAACATTTACGAATATGCCCGAAACAGATCCACGAAGAATTCAGATTGGCTGGGGAAGAGTGCAACAACCGGGAATGCCATTTAATAACATGATGTTGATGCCCACCGAACTCACTTTACGAACTACTAAAGACGGCCCCAGATTATTCTCTAAACCTATAAGAGAAACACAACAATTGTTTGAAAAGCTAAAGTCCTGGCCTGTACTAACCTCCGACGAGGCAAATAAAAACCTTAAAGAATTTTATAATTCAGACCGTTTCAGGGTGAAAGCCTCCATCAAGCTCTCACATGCTACCAGTGCAGGTTTTAATTTGTTTGCGCAACGCGTATTATATTATGACATGAACAACAATACCATCAATGGAGTTTTTTACTCGCCGGAAAACATTACTGGCATGGAGTTAACTGCAGACATCTACGTCGACAGGACATCAATTGAAGTATTTATTGACGGTGGAAAGTATTCTTATTCAATGGAACGCAGACCAGATAAAAACAATACGGAGGGCCTGCATTTCTGGGGCAATAACATTGAGGTTAAAAACCTGGAAGTTTATTCTGTTAAATCAATTTGGAAATAAAGCACGTCATTAAAGTAATACAACTCTTTACCATCTTTTATAGGCCTAAAAATTTTTACTTTTGTTACTCATGAAATTTGAATAGTTACACTTGAAAAATAAAAATAACATAAATTGGGGTGAATACTCTTAAAAATATGGCTGGAATCTACATCCACATCCCATTTTGCAAAAAAGCCTGTACTTATTGCGACTTCCATTTCAGTACTTCTATCAAATATGTTGATGAGATGGTAGATGCGATTTGCCTGGAAATTGTGAAGAAGAAAGATCGGATTACCGATCAGGTTGGAACAATTTACTTCGGAGGAGGAACACCCTCCATTTTAAGCGCCAAGCATTTTGAGAAAATCTTCCATGTTATTACTAAGAACTTTTCTATCTCATCCGAGGCGGAGATTACGATCGAAGCAAACCCAGATGACCTAACTGCAGCAAAGATATCAGAGTTGAGAAGACTGCCAATAAATCGCTTTAGTATCGGCATTCAGTCTTTTTTTGAAGAGGACCTAGTTTGGATGAACCGTGCTCACAATGCCATTGAAGCCGTAACTTGTATCAAACGAAGTCAAGATGCCGGGTTTGAAAATTTAAGTATTGACCTGATCTATGGCTATCCGCTACTAACCGACAGCAAATGGCTCCATAATATTAATAAGGCAATAGAATTTGAAACTCCCCATATCTCTGCATACTCTTTGACTGTTGAACCTAGAACAGTCCTCGCAAGTTCCATAAAAAGAGGGAAAGATATACCATTAAACGATGAACAAAGTGCATCGCAGTTTATTATGCTGATCAACAAGCTGAAAGAAGGTGGATTTGAGCATTACGAGATCTCGAATTTTAGTAAACCTGGAAAGTATGCTGTACACAACACCAACTACTGGCGTGGTGTAACCTACCTTGGAATTGGCCCATCGGCACATGGATTTAATGGAAATGTCAGGTATTTAAACGTTGCAAACAATGCTGCATATCTAAGCAGTATGGAGTTGGGTAAAATACCGGAAACTATAGAAGAGCTAGATTTGTACGATCGATTTAATGAATACGTAATGACCTCCTTAAGGACCATGTGGGGAACAAGCCTTGATAAGATTGAGCAGGATTTTGGAAAATTCTTCCTGGCAGACACCCTAAAAACAATAAGGAGCTTTGTCGAAAGACAATGGCTCATTAATGAGGGGAATCACCTAAAACTAACTACTGATGGGAAACTTTTTGCAGATTATATTGCCTCAGAATTGTTCCTATCAGTAGAAGATCACAGATAAATCTACGTCATCACCCCAATTGTTTTACCAGTCCATTCGGGAAATAATACTTTATCGTTGTGTATACCCAAATGCTTATCTGCGACTTCACTGAAAACACTTCTGAAATCAGTAGTCACCGCGAGGTCACGACCATCTTCCAGATTTTCTACAGACAAAGGGTTAATCGTTCCATGCACATGACCTCCATTCACACCTGCACCCAATATAAAGTTACAAGATGCCCTCCCATGATCAGTACCACCAGTTCCATTTTGCTTAACGGTACGTCCAAACTCGGTCATAGTCATCACGGTTACATCATCTTGTAAAGTTCCCATATCTGTCCAGAATGCCATCATACTTTCACTGAGGTCATTTACATTTCTGGCGAATATACCAGTCTCCTTACCTTGATTGAAGTGCGTATCCCAGCCGCCAGACTCTGTAAAAGCAACTTCAAGACCCACATTCATCTTAATCAATTGAGCAATCTGCTTTAAGGAATTCCCCAATGCTGTGTTGGGGTACATCGCATTATTGGAAGGTTTGTAGTTTTTGGTATCGGCCTTTTGAAGCATCTTAATGGCGTCAAAGCTCTCTTTACCGGTCTCCTTCAATAAATTAGAAGAAGTTTGATCGTAGAGGTCCTCAAAGCTCTTGGCAGCCATGTTAACTGAAGCCGGATTACCTTTCATCTGCAAATTGAAGTCTTGTAGGTTATTTATGGCTACCGCAGCATTATCGCCATAAAATGATCTTGGCAACGAAGTAGTCAGGCTTACGCCCTGAAATGGCGTTGCAGCTTCATGACCAAGCAAGCCGACCGCTCTATTTAACCAGCCGCTGTCAGTACCTTTCTTAAAAGGAGTACCTGACTCCATATAATCTTGCGCATCAAAATGGGAGCGGGTATTGTTTGGTGATCCGATGCCATGTACAATGGCCATCCGCTTATCTCGAAACATAGGTTCAAAGGCCGACATAGATGGATGTAATCCGAATTTTCCATCAAGATCTATCAGCGGCTTTTCTGAAGAACCTTTTGCCGCAGACATGAATAATGTTGGTCGCGCTGCTTTCAGGTATTCATCTGTAAATGGAGTAACGGCCATTAGACCATCCATAGCGCCGCGCTGGAAAATACATACCATGATTTTCTTACGCTTAAATAAGCCGGGACTCTGAGTTCCTGCAACTGCTTCTACTAAAAAACCAGGTATTCCGCCCATGCCTATTCCAAACAAAGCAAGGCCACCTCCTTTAATAAATCCTCTTCTTGAAGTCATGATAACATTTATTTACGTTGAAATTCTGGAGAGCCAATGATAACGCCTACTACTTGCGCCAACATGTTATTGTTTGTTTTTTGAGTTGTTGCGGACTTACGTTTAGCACTGGAATCTGGTATGGCTTCTGGCATCATTCCTTTTTCGCCAGCCATCATTGTATTCACCTTCGGCTGTGGTACGGGTACCTTTTCAGCAGCTTTAGCAACTTTCATTGTCAATTCAGGATCGTTCAATAAAGGCTTTAGCCTTTCCAATGTTTTAGACAGATCGCGTTCAGGCATGATCAGTTTACTATAAGTATTTAGCGCAGCTTCAGAACTTTCAGGTTCATGGTTATTATTTAAAGCCAATAAATCTATTTTTACACCTGGTATTCGCTGAGCAGCCAGCGCTAAACCAAAGTTCATTCTATTGAGTAAAGCGCCAGTGTTGATCCAATACTGGCCACGATCCGGAAATCCAGTGGGGGCTTGATAATAGTACATCTTTTGTCCCATCTTATTGATCCAATTGTACAATTGATAGGGCTGAGTAACTTGGGCATCTAATCCCCTAACAGCACTGATTGCAAGTTCAAAAGGAGACTTGGTTTTCTCTCGTAATGACTTGACAGACCAAAACTCTGGCGCAGAAACCATTGTTATAAGTACTTGTTTAATGTCACCATCTGTACTTAAAAATGTCTTAGCCATTTTATCAACCAGTTTAGGATCTGGTTGGTCATTTACGAATCTTGTAGCTAGTTTTTGTGAGATGAACTTAGCTGTGGCGCTATGGTGGGCAAGCATATTCAATAATTCTACGCCTTCTTGATAACCACCACCAGCTGCAAACTTCTTTCCTAATACAATTTTTTCCTCATTGTCGTGCCGTGTTGGAACGAATAGAAAATCACCATCTTTTATAAAACCATTTTTAGCAAGGTTGGCTGGGCCAATTCGATCTATGACTTTTTTGTAAGCGGCGCCATAGGCACCATCTTCACCAAGAGGAGCAATGGTCCAACCAGTTAAAACTCTTGCTGCCTGAGTTACGTCACTTTGTGTGTATCCACCATCCACACCGAGTGTATGAAGCTCCATCACCTCACGGGCATAGTTTTCATTTAAGCCCCCACCTTGTTTTCTTTGCTCAATCGTCTTCAGTTGCCTTGGCTTCACACCAGACATTCCCATTTGCATTCCATCCATATCTGTATTAGCAACAGGCTTTCCTGAACTGGTATAGTTGTCTAAATAGATGAGCATTGCCGGAGATTTAGCAGTTGCCATCAGTAGGCTTGAAAATTTACCGGTCACGTTCGGACGAATCACATCCCTTTCGAACGCTGGCACATAAGCTGCGCATTGATTTTTAGTGAGCGATACATTAAAATGATTGAACCAAAAGTCTGTAAGTAGCTCATGAAGCTGATTATTAGTATAAGTAGCCCTCAGCACTTTTTGATTGATGAATTGACGGAGCAAGTCTTGCTCTTGTCCGTATCCTTTGGATTCTCTGTAGCCTTGAAGCTGCTTTCTGTAAACCTTCGGATCTCCTTTACCAACAGAATCCTTATTTATCACACCATCCTTTATAGCCATGCGTAAAACTTTAGGCTGGCGTGGATATTTATCCTGAACCTCGTCATTGGTTAGGTTGATATCCTTATAGGGTTCCAACATGGATTCCAATCCCTTATCGGAAAGATCGCCATCTAATTGGCGTTGGTACCACTTCTCCAATCCTTCCTTTACCAAAGCGTCTACATCACCGGATTTTGCGCCATAGGTAAACCTACTAAGAAGATGGGCAGCAGCCTGTCTTTCGGTTAGCCCTGCGTGTTTATAAGGAAATGATAACCTGTAAGGCTCATTATCCTTCTGAAAAGACGAAGTCAAAACTGACAAGGAGAGGATTGACAAACTAGCAAAAACAATCTTAACTGATGCTTTCATACAATTGGCTTTTAATGTTACCCAGGTATGACCTTTAAAACGCAAAAAAGATTAAACGAAATACAATGATTAGCAAAAGTTTAACAATAGGTTTACTCTATATTCGTTTACTGAGACAATTTTTCAGGACCATTGTTTTCAATAACCCTTGACCATATTTCCGTATATTTTATATACTTATCAGTCCACAAAAACACCATTCGGTCAGCTTCATCGATAAAAACTGATTTTCTTAATACTTTACTTAAAAAAGACTCAAATCCAGGAGTAACACTGGCTGCTTTCTCTCGATAATTTAAATCCCCAAATTGAGTGCCAGACAAACTATAATTACCAATGATCTTACCTATAAACTTTCCTGTTTTCACATCGTAAAGACTTAGTATATAATTCGATTTGGTAATCACTCTGGCTCTTTTAATCTTGTCAGGGCTTTCGTTGCCGGTGCCATTATTCGTAGAAAGATAGCTCGTCAACTCCCAGGTTCCCACCATTTTTTGATTGAGAGAGTCGAGATTTTGGGCGGAACCTTGCTGGAGGATAAAAAGCAGGCTGAGTACGCTGATTAGGTATTTCATAAAATAATATTCAATCGTCGAGTGAGTAAATGTAGCACTTTTGATAATTTCTGCGTTTATTTGGAAAACAAATTATATGAAATCGTTCACTCTCGCCCTTGCAACACTCTTATTCTTTACTTCTGCGGCTTGTAAGAAGAACTCACCCGAAAAAGAACTTGAGAAAAAACTTATTGGCAAATGGAAATTTACAGGTCGCACCGGAGGCTTGGCCGGAAGTTCGGAACCAGCAAAACCCCCTGTAAAAAATAGTATTGAGTTTAAAAAAGGGGGCAAATACATTCGTTACACTAATGACGAGCCTATGTTTCAAGGCGATTATAAATTAAGTAAAGCAAAAAGTATCTATACTGGTAAAGTTGACAATACAATCCGGTTCGACCCGAAAATTGATTCTCCTGAAACCGGAAAAATTCTATCTATAATCGGGGATACATTAGCTATATCAGATAATTTTAATGATGGATATACAGCGGGGTATGTAAGAATAAATTGATTTAGTGGAATGGTTTATTAACTTTAGAACACCAAATAAGCCACATGAACACTCTAAGCACGTACGACTACGTTGTTTTTCTCGTCTATTTTTTAATTGTTGCCGTCTACGGATGGATGGTATATCGTAAGAAACAGGCCCATAAAGAAAACTCCAAAGATTTTTTTCTAGCAAAAGATTCGCTGACCTGGTGGGCTATTGGGGCATCATTGATAGCATCGAACATCTCAGCGGAGCAATTTATAGGCATGAGTGGCTCCGGTTTTACCATGGGGCTGGCCATAGCGACCTATGAATGGATGGCGGCCGCAACCCTGATTATTGTCGCTGTGTTCTTTATTCCTGTTTACATCAAAAATAAAATTTATACCATGCCCCAGTTTCTGGGACAGCGATATAACAGTACGGTAGCGATGATTATGGCGATCTTCTGGTTGTTGTTGTATGTAGTTGTAAACTTAACGTCCATCCTTTACCTTGGTGCGCTGGCGATTAACAGCATTTCTGGAATCAACACCACCGCCTGCATGTACATACTTTCAATTTTTGCCGTGATCATCACATTGGGCGGAATGAAGGTGATTGGTTATACAGATGTTATACAGGTATTCTTTTTAATCCTTGGTGGATTGGCTACAACCTATCTCGCGTTAGAACTTGTTTCCACTCATTTTGGAACTTCGGGAGTACTTAATGGCCTAAATTTGGTCAGGGAAAAAGCTAGTGATCACTTCCACATGATCTTCAAAAAAGAAAATTCGCACTACATGGATCTTCCTGGATTAACAGTATTGATTGGCGGAATGTGGATTGTGAACTTAAACTATTGGGGATGTAATCAATATATCACTCAACGAGCGTTGGGAGCCGATCTCAAGACGGCAAGAGGTGGATTGTTATTCGCCGCTGGGTTGAAGCTCTTGATGCCTGTGATCGTTGTATTGCCTGGGATCGCTGCATATGTTTTGTACAAAGAAGGCTATGGCTCTTTCGAAACTGCTATGATGAAGGACGGCTCACTTAACGCAGACTCTGCGTACCCGGTGCTATTAAATCTCTTACCCGCTGGCTTAAAAGGTCTATCTTTTGCTGCATTGACTGCCGCAATAGTGGCATCGCTGGCAGGTAAAGCAAATAGCATTGCTACGATTTTTACACTAGATGTCTACAAGAAAGTAATTAATAAAGATGCTAATGAAAACAAACAGGTGGTAATTGGACGGATAACTGTAATTGTAGCTATGGTATTAGCCATTATCATTGCTCCACAACTCGGGATAGACAAAAAAGGAGGCTTTCAGTTCATTCAGGAATATACTGGATTTGTTTCTCCAGGAATCTTTGCCATGTTTATACTCGGATTCTTCTGGAAAAAAACCACATCAAATGCAGCTCTTTTTGCAACAATTGGAGGCTTCCTACTATCGGTTGGGTTTAAAGTAATGCCTCTATTTACCAATCTGGAATGGCTTAGTGCTTCAGGATTTTCAAAGCTTGCCGAGCAAAAAGATGGCACAATGTTGTACGAAATACCCTTTCTCGATAGAATGGGATTTGTATTTTTAATTTGTGTAATTGCAATGTATGTGATCAGCAAACTTGAAAATAATAAAGGTATAAATCCCAAAAGTCTGGAGATAGACAGAGGTATGTTTAAAACTACCCCTGGATTTGCAGTTGGGGCGCTCATAATTTGTGGAATACTTGTGGCACTTTACGGAATCTTCTGGTAGGCAGAGGATTAGTTTAAGGCAAAAGCTACATAGCTATCACCGCTTTTAGTTCCAAGTTTGTTACCTCCGCAGGCTATTACAATGTACTGTTTGCCATTAACCTTGTAGGTACTTGGCGTAGCAAACCCAGCCGCTGGCAATTCTGTTTCGAAAAGCAACTCACCTGTTTTCTTGTTGTAAGCCCTGAACATCCCATCTTTGGTAGCAGCGATAAAAAGTAGGCCACCGGCAGTAACTGCTGGTCCCCCATAATTCTCGGTACCGGTTTGGGCTATGCCTTTAGCGGTCAGTTCTTTAAATTCGCCTAAGGTTTTTTGCCAAAGATGCTTTCCTGTATTCATATCTATGGCTGTTAGCGTACCCCAGGGTGGCGCGATTGCCGGATATCCATTATTGTCGAGAAACTTATCATAACCATTGAACTTATACTTTACCTCAACATTCTTGTTTTTATCACTGGCTATCATTGACGTCGCTTCCACTTTCTCTTCTCGATACAGGAAATCAATAATATTTTGTTTTTGCAATTCCGGAATGTTACTGAATCCAGGCATCATCCCTCGCCCACTAGTGAGCAACCTGGACATCTCCTTCCTACTCAGTTTCGCTTTTATATTTACGAGAGATGGAAAACCGCTTGCAGAATTCCCTTTAAGTTCTGGTCCGTGACAGGTAATACAGTTGATGGTATAGAGCAAACGGCCAGGTGTAAGGTTCTTTGAGGTTGTAGCAAGGCCCTGTGTCGGACTAAGGCTAAACAGCCATGGCATTTCATTGGCATTAACATAAAGGATGCCATCAGGATCTGCGGCAGCGCCGCCCCATTCTGCGCCTCCGTCTGCACCAGGCAACACTACGGTTGGTGTTAAGTTTAATGGTTGATAAAGGCCCTTTTGTGAGTTGCGAAAGGTCTCCAGTAATTCTTTGCGATTCTCCGCAATGGTGCTGATCTCCGCTTCAGTAACGGTTTGTCTGGCAAAAGGGGCAGGTAACTGTGGAATTGGCTGGGTAGGCCAGGTCTGCTCACCCGGTAGTGTGGAAGCAGGAAAGGGCTTTTCGTCGATGGGAAACAAAGGCATACCTGTTTCTCTATCAAATAAGAAAACGAGTCCTTGTTTGGTAATTTGTGCTACGGCGTCAATAGTTTTACCATCCTGTACCACCGTTATTAAATTTGGTGGGGCAGGTAAATCCTTATCCCAAATATCGTGGTGAACCATTTGATAATGCCAGATATACTTTCCGGTCCTGGCATTCAGAGCGATCAGGCAATTGGCATAGAGGTTCTGTCCGAGCCGGTTGCCTCCATAAAAGTCAGGTGCGGCTGATCCTGTCGGAACATAAATAATTTCCCGTTTTCGGTCGATCGCCATTCCCGACCAATTATTGGCAGCACCTACCTGCCCAGCTTCTTTGGTTGTACTTGGCCAGGTATCCGCTCCAGGCATGCCCTTATCTGGGATCGTCTTAAATACCCAGACGAGTTTGCCTGTTTTGACATTAAATGCTTGAATGTAGCCTATTGCAGCACCAGCATCCTCACCTACCCTTAATGGCATTACAATCAGATCTTCAAACAGTGTCCCAGGTGTCGTCGATATTACAAATTTATCTTTGGAATTCGGCTCTAACCCTAATCGCAAACTTACTTTTCCACTATCTCCAAAAGATTTAATAAGGGCTCCTGTTTCTGCATTAAGAGCATATAATTCTGAATTGTAAGCATAAAGTATTCGCTTATCAGACCCCGCCTGCCAATAAGTAACACCTCTGTTTATGTTAGATGTACGTACTCCAGGTTGAATATATCTCCATTTTTGCTGTCCTGTTGCCGCGTTAAGTGCAAAAACCTGATTGGAGGCGGTCACACCAAATAGTACCCCATCAACTATGATCGGATTACACTGAACCTGACCAGAATCGCCCGACTTGTATTCCCAGACTTTCTTTAGCTGCGCGACATTGGAAACATTGATTTGAGTCAACGAGGAATAATGATTTCTATCCGGTCCACCTAGGTATTCTGACCACTGGCTTTGTTCATTAGGTTTTTCGGACTGTTCCTTGCAACTGCAGATTAGGAAAAAAAAGAACAGGCAAAATAGGGATAATCTGTTTTTAGTCATAGTTTTTTACAAAGCGCTCTATAAAAATATGTTTTTATCTTGATAACAAGAATGCCTGGCTAATAAGAGGCGCTAAAAGTCCTGGTCTAATTAACTGAGAGAAATTTTATATGTTTGTGCAATATAAGGTCGGTCACTGACATATCGTCATTTTCGGGTACCTTAGCACAACTTATGAGCTTTATATTAAAGCCGGTGGATACCGTAGAGCAAATTAGCCCTGCTGATTTCAAAAAGAATTACCTTGACGCCAGACGTCCACTAATAATTAAAGGACTCACTAAAACCTGGCCTGCCAGGGAAAAATGGACCACTGATTACCTGAAAGAGATAGCAGGTGATGTGAACGTAAGCCTGATGGACAATTCCAAGGCTGACCCTTCTAAACCGATCAATGCGTCTGTTGCCAATATGAGATTTGGTGATTATCTGGACCTCATAAAATCTAAGCCAACAGAACTTCGCATATTCTTTTTCAATCTTTTCAAACATGTTCCAGGACTAGTTGAGGATATTGTAATACCAAAAGATTTGATGGGTGGCTTTATAGAAAGTATGCCCGCCATGTTCTTCGGCGGTTCTAACTCCGTAACCTTTCTTCATTATGATATCGACCTTCCACATCTTTTTCATACGCATTTCGGCGGGCGCAAACACATCATCCTATTTGACAACAAATGGAAACAGCGGTTATACTGTATTCCAAATGCCACTTACGCATTAGAGGATTATGATGTCGCAAATCCCGATTTTGAAAAATTCCCTGCACTTAAAGGTGTAGAGGGCTACGAAGTCTTTCTCGAACATGGTGATACTTTATTTATGCCTACAGGTATGTGGCACTGGATGAAATATTTAGATGGCTCATTTTCGTTGAGCTTAAGAGCGTGGGATGCATCGATTGGTAGAAAAATTCAGAGCGTATTTAATCTGGCGTTAAAAGGTGGTGTCGACAGCGTTTTAAAAATGGCTTTCAAAGCACCTTATGCTAAATGGCGAGAAAGACTTGCGGTAAAAAGAGCAAACCGTGCCCTTGCCAGTGGCTCACCGAAGTAGCCACTATTTTTACAACAGGATAACATTACAAAGGCCTCAAACTTTTACCTTCGATAATTCGTTTATCCTAAATATATGAGAGGCTTCCAGTTTTCTAATTTTGTGCCTGATGATTTGCCAAAAGGTGGTTTTAACGAATTACTAAAACTCTTTACGCAGTTACTTAACTATACGGCTGGTGATGCCGGAGAGGCAATAGCCTGGCTTACTGAACTTGATAAGCAGTATAAATTTACTAACAACGAATATGGGGTTGGAGATTTTTTTGAAGATCTCAAGGAAAAAGGTTATATCAAGGAAGATGCTAAAAATGGAGATTTAACAATCACCAGTAAAACAGAGCAAACTATTAGAAAATCTGCGTTGGAAGAGATTTTTGGCAAACTTAAAAAAGCAGGAAAGGGTAACCACAACACAAATCTTTCCGGTATAGGCGAAGAAAAGAATGCAGACAGGAGGGAGTTTAATTTTGGCGATAGTCTGGATCAAATTGACATGACTGCTTCTATTCAAAACTCCTTAATCAATCATGGACTCGGTGATTTTACTTTGACCGAAAAGGACCTTGAGGTTGAGGAAAAAGATTATAAAACGCTTACGTCTACTGTGTTGATGATAGATATTTCTCATTCCATGATTTTATATGGTGAAGACCGCATCACGCCTGCCAAAAAAGTTGCGATGGCATTGGCGGAGCTGATAAAAACCAGATATCCTAAAGACACGCTGGATATTGTAGTGTTTGGTAATGATGCCTGGCCAATCACTGTCAAAGACCTCCCGTATCTCCAGGTAGGTCCTTATCATACCAATACGTTTGCTGGACTTGAACTTGCGACAGACCTTTTACGTAGGCGAAAAACCCATAACAAGCAAATATTTATGATCACTGATGGGAAACCAACATGTTTAAAGGAGAACGGAAGGTATTACAAGAACAGTATGGGTCTGGATAGAAAGGTGATCAATAAAACGTTAAACATGGCGGCTCAATGTAAGCGGTTAAACATCCCAATCACCACTTTCATGATCGCACAAGACCCTTATCTACAGCAGTTTGTCCGTGAATTTACCCAGGTCAACGGCGGAAGAGCTTTTTATAGCTCTCTGACTGGTTTAGGAGAATACATTTTTGAAGACTACATTAAGAACAGAAGAAAGACGGTAAGATAATTCAACACTAAATGGATCACATCAATATAAAAACACTTGGGGCGCTGAAAGCTTCTAACTATAAAAGCTTATCAGTTAAGGATGAGTTGAGAAAAAACCTGATTAGGCAGTTAAAAAATAAAGAAGAGGGGTTTGAAGGGATACTTGGTTACGATGAAACGGTGATCCCTGAACTACAGACAGCGATCTTATCCCGTCATAACATCCTCCTTCTGGGCTTGAGGGGCCAGGCAAAAACAAGGATCGCCCGCTTACTGGGCAATTTGTTAGACGAGTATATTCCTTATGTTTCCGGAAGTGAGATCTTTGATGATCCATTAAACCCAATCTCCTGGTTCGCAAAACATGAGATCTCTATTCATGGAGATAATACCCAAGTTAGCTGGCAGCACAGGTCTGAACGTTATACTGAAAAGCTTGCTACTCCAGATGTAACTGTTGCCGACTTAATTGGCGATGTTGACCCGATAAAGGCGGCAACTTTGAAGTTAACTTATAATGATGAACGAGTAATTCATTTTGGTTTGATTCCGAGAGCCCACAGAAGCATTTTTGTAATCAACGAGTTACCCGATCTTCAGGCTAGGATCCAAGTGGCATTATTCAATATGCTTCAGGAAAAAGACATTCAGATTCGCGGATTCAAACTTCGTCTTCCTTTAGATATACAGTTTGTGTTTACGGCAAACCCCGAAGATTATACCAATAGAGGCTCCATCGTTACCCCTTTGAAAGACAGAATAGAGAGTCAAATACTGACCCATTATCCAAAAACAATCGGTATCTCCAGGAAAATTACTTTTCAGGAGGCTAAACTTACTGATGAGCAAAAAGGCATTGAGTCGGATGGTTTGGTTAAAGATCTTGTCGAACAAGTCGCATTTGAAGCACGTCAGAGCGAATTCATTGATCAAAAATCTGGTGTATCAGCAAGGTTAACCATATCTGCATATGAGAATTTAATTAGTACTGCTGAAAGGAGAATGTTGATCAATAGCGAAAAAGCCACTTCTGTAAGACTTTCTGATCTTGTTGGGATTATTCCCGCCGTTACCGGAAAGATTGAATTGGTCTATGAAGGCGAGTTAGAGGGGCCTGCTAAAGTAGCAAATACGCTTATTGGCAAGGCTATAAAAACACTGTTTGTGAGGTATTTTCCTGATCCCGAAAAAGCTAAGAAAAGCAAGACAGCAAATCCTTATAACTCAATCACTGAGTGGTTCACTGAGGGTAATACACTTGATCTATCTGACTCACTTACGGGTATAAAGTATAAGAAAGAACTAATGCGCGTAACAGGGCTATATGACCTGGTAAAGAAATTTCATCCAAAGTTGAGTGAAAATCAAACTTTATTGTTAATGGAGTTTGTTTTGCATGGTTTAGCGGAGCATTCTCAACTGAACAAGAAGTACCTCGACGGGGGGTTCGGTTTTTCAGATATGTTCGAAAGTTTGTTCAACACCGGAGTCGAAGATGAGGAAGAAGACAATGATTTCAAATAATTTTAACCTTAAAGTTTAAATGGGCAGACTTTCGGTTCTTATCATTTTATCTGTTTTTATTCTCGTATTTGACTACTATTGCCTCAGAGCGATTTTAACTGTATTTAAAAGTTGGAAATCGAAAACAAAACGCCTTTTTGCGATAGTCTGGTGGAGTTATTCCATATTCCTTATCATTGGTGTATTTGTATCGATTTTTATAACTATTCCAAGTGTATATCTAGGTATAAGATCAATAGTTTTAGTGGCCTTCTTTCTTACCCTGGCCTGCAAAATTGTGTTTTTACCTTTCCTGGTAATTGACGATTTAAGGCGCGTGTTTTTAAAAGCAAAAAGCTTGGTTGCTAATGGTAAGGAAAAGCATACACAGACAGTTTCTCCTTCTGAACCTATCAGTCGTTCCGCCTTTTTAATTAAAGCAGGACTAATAACGGCTGCAATTCCATTGACCTCTCTTACTTGGGGGATCGCTACCGGAGCTTATGATTACAAAGTAATTCGCAAGCGTCTTATTCTTCCCAACCTGCCCTCGGCATTTGAAGGAATGAAGCTGGGCCAGATTTCTGACATTCATTCAGGGAGTTTTTATAACCACAGAGCAGTCGGCGGAGGCATCGATATGTTGTTGGCAGAAAAGCCTGACTTGATCTTTTTTACAGGAGACCTAGTGAATGACATGGCCACCGAAATGCGCGACTATCAGGATCTATTCTCGAAAGTAAAAGCTCCTCTAGGTGTCTACTCTACTTTGGGGAATCATGATTACGGTGACTATCACTTCGGAAAAGAAGGCTCTCCAGAAAAAGCCAGAAATCTACAGAATGTAATCAAAACACATGAACTGATGGGCTGGAACTTACTGATGAACGAGCATAAAAGTTTAAAAGTAAATGGACAGAAAATTGGTATTTTAGGGATTGAGAATTGGGGAATGGGCAGATTTCCGAAATACGGAAGAATGGATCTGGCAACAAAAGATACAGATGACTTTCCTGTTAAACTACTGCTCTCGCATGATCCTTCTCACTGGAGGGCCGAGGTGCTTCAAAAGTATCCACAGATTGATGCTATGTTTAGCGGACATACGCACGGGATGCAGTTTGGAGTGAGAACGAAAGATTTTCAATGGAGCCCAGTTCAATACATTTACAACGAGTGGGCTGGCCTTTATACTCACAATAACCAACAATTGTATGTAAACGTTGGTTATGGATTTTTAGGCTATCCTGGAAGGGTTGGAATTTTACCGGAAATAACGATATTTGAGCTAAGGCGAGCATAAAAACCGCTTGATAAAGTGCTTAAAAAAGTAGTATTCTCCATTCTTGACTTTCTGCTTTTTAGCAATCTTTTTATTGCAGTTTGTGCTGTAGCTCAGGGATTGATCACTTATCACTTCTTAAAAGTTCCGGCTGATAAATATGTACTTGCTTTCGTATTCTTTGCAACGATTGGTTTGTATAATTTTAGTATGCTCCTGGCTAAGCCTAAAAAGCCAGAAAACTCTCCATACAAGAGGGTGAGGTGGATCTTTTCACATCATCGAATGATCATTTCTATCACCTTGATTTCAATTCTGTGCCTTGTTCCCCTATTCCTTCTATATCTTAGCATCGAATCTAAGCTACTTATGCTATTTACGGGCTTGGTAGCTGTCGGCTACAATATCCCATTTCTAACATTAAATAACCAGAACATAGGGTTAAGAAACATTCCAGGAATAAAGCTCTTTTTGATCGCAATGGTATGGGCAGTGAGTAGCGTTCTTTTGCCGATCATGGAATTACAACATAGCCATCAATTAAATATCGCGCCCGGCGATACGCTATTACTTGTATTTAAACGCTTCTTATTTATTGCAGCAATCACAGTTCCATTTGACATTAGAGATCTTTTTCAAGATAAATTATATGCACTGAAAACCATTCCGGTAATGCTAGGGGAAAAGAGAGCCTATATATTCTGCCAGTTTCTATTGTTAGGCTATCTCCTGCTGTTGTTACTATTTAGGCAGGCAACGTATCCAGACATAGCCGCAGTAGTGTTAAATCTAGCTATTACAGGGTGGCTAATCTTCAAGTCTAATGTTAAGAAAAACGAATATTACTACTTCTTTTACCTCGACGGGACGATGTTACTGCAATACCTTCTATTGTTGCTTTTTGGATTTCTTTTTTCCTTTTAAGTGCCTGGATTAAATCGGTATCCAATTCCTCTAACGGTTTGCAACAATTGGGGATTATCCGGATTGAGTTCAATTTTCTTGCGAAGTCTTACAATGTGCATATCCAACGTTCTCGTGTTTACATCTGAATTATATCCCCAAACTACGAGCATTAACTCATCTCGATTGATTACTTTGCTTGGGTTTCTCAAGAAATATAACAAGATTCTATTTTCTAAAATTGTCAACTCTATTTTCTTTCCATTTCTGAATAGTGTATGCACATTAGGGTGGTGTTCCATATCTCCAAAGCGATGGATTTCGGACTTGTCACTATTGACCAGGAATTTTACCTTATTCTCAATCATTGCCACAAGAACATCCATATTAAAAGGCTTAGTCACGTAGTCTGAAACTCCAAAGTTATAGGCGTCGATTTTGTCTACATCCTGAGCTTTGGCTGTCATCATGATAATCAGATTTTCAAATCCTTGTTTACGCACCTTCTCGCAAACTTCTGAACCTTGTTTGCCAGGAAGCATCCAGTCTAAAAGTACGATGTCTGGCTTTTCTTCAAGGATAGCTTTTTCTGCAGCCTCGCCATCACTAACTTCCAATACCGCATAGCCTTCTGCTTTTAAGCGATGTCCCACTAAAAAACGAAGGTTCTCATCGTCTTCAACTATCAGTATTTTAATTTCTTTGGACATATCTTTTAATCGTTATAGGGTAGAACAATTTTAAACTCGGTGCCTTTATCCACTTTACTTTTAACGGTGATCTCGCCATCCATGTAATTAATCAATTCTTTACAGAATGCCAGACCGAGGCCTACACTTCCATTTTGATTGTATTGATTTTGAATGCGAAAAAACTTCTTAAATATATTATTTATTTCTGACGCTGGAATTCCTATTCCCTGATCAGTAAATCGCAACACAACTTTTCCTTTAATCAGTCTTGCACTAATGTGCAACATCTTCCTCTCCGGCGGAGAATACTTGTAGGCATTCTCTGCAAGGTTATCAAAAAGACTACCTAGTAGCACTGGATCGGTAATGAATGTTGTGAATCCGGTTACTTCGTAAGTAAAATTGAAGTCTGGGTGTTTCAAGCGGTGAGAATCTATAGTACTTTCGATAAAATCGACAATGTTCACCTGATCCTGGTTGAGCTCAATTGCTTTGTTTTCAATTTGAGTGAAGGCAAGAAGCTTATTCATTAAGCCGTTAAGTTTATCAGCTTCCTCATCAAGTATTTTACCGTACATTTTTTGCTCCTTTTCTGTAAGCGCAGCTGCACTCTTGATATTATTTCCAGCAATCTTTATAACACTTACAGGTGTCTTGAACTCATGAGTTAAGTTATTCATAAAATCATACTGTAGTTTAAACATCTTCTGGTTAATATTCAAATTTCTAAAAATAAGATAAGCTACCAATACCACAATACTATAGAAAGCCAATATCCCAAGCGCAAGCGGTAAGAAATAGTTAAAGATTTCATTTTCTATAAAAGACTGTGCAGAAATGAAGTACAACTTGTAATCAGAGAACGGTCCAGGGAGCGTGATTTCTGTTGTCATATAAGTTACGCCAGTTTCTAGCGGATCATAGGTTAGAGGCTCAATTCTGATGTGCTGATAGAGCAGTGGACGGGAATTGATAATTTTAATTTTGTATGGGTCCAAATGAAAAGAAAGCATGTCTTGTTGGTAAACCGGCCTGGCCTTTAATCTATTCCTTATCATCAACTTGTACATTTTCAGATCTTCTAACCTGGGTATATTGAGGTAGGTAATCTTGTTGGCGCGGATATTACTAAAGTTACTGAATAGTTCGTCTTGGCTTGGCGTTTTATTAGTGTCAAGACTTTCTATATAAGTTGCCAGCTTGAGGGCAAGCGCATTGAAATCGTCCCCAACAATGAAGTTTTTTGTATTTTCTCTGGAGAAAATCTCTACAGAGTCGACCGGAACCAAAGTACCGAACTGATAAATACTTTTTGGTCCAAAGGAAAATTTTCCTGTATTGAGTCCGTAGCGAACCGGTAAGTTTTTGACTTCGGAATCATAAAATATTACTTTAGATACAAAGGGATTTTCCATTAACAGGGTATCTACAAAATTAGATGCGGTGGCAGAATCGAGGTATCCATTATAGTACGAGACTTCAGGCAACTTTTTCTGGAAGAAATCATTATAAGGTTTGATGCTTTTCTCAAGGACATTTACTTTCTCAGAAACAAACTGATTTTCTATAAATTTCGTGCTAAACCTGTAGGCCAGTAATAAAGATAAGCCAAACAAGACCGTCATCATAACAATGAAAGTAAGGATCAAGGAAAAATTCTTACGGTATCCGCTTCTCTTCTCTACAGGCATACTTTGAATCTACTTTTTTTTCAGGTGAACTTCCAGAAATTGTTCCAGAGCAGTATAAAGCTTCTGGCGCTGTTCTATATTCTTGCCAAAAAAGAAATCTCCATCATTTTCTAAATAAGTTACCGGAATATTCTTCTTTTGAAGATTCTTTACAAACTGAAGCGTCTCTCCTGAATTGATATTCGGATCATTTGTATTCTGAGTAATAAATACGGGCTTGTTAATCTTATCGACCTGGAATAGTGGCGAAGATTGCCTCATTTGTTCAACATCCGTTAGTGGATTGCCAATCACCTCATAATACATTTGAAGGTTAGGCTTCATAAAAGGAGGTATTGATTTAAGATAGGAAAACAAATTTATTACTCCAGAATTGGATGCCGCACATACGTAATTGTGATCTTTAGCATATAAAGCATTTAATGCAATATTGCCTCCAAATCCAGTTCCGTAAATGGCTATTCGCTTAGGGTCTGCTATCTTTCTAGAGATCAACCAGTTCACTCCATCTGTAATGTCATTCTGAATCTTACAGCCCCATTGCCTAAATCCAGAAGCAGAGAATACTTTCCCATAACCGGCAGAGCCACGATAATTTACCTGGAGTACCGCATATCCGCGATTGGCTAGAAACTGAACCTCAGGATTATATCCCCAGTTATTTCTGGACCCAGGACCATCATGAGGCAATACAACCACGGGAAGCTGTTCAGCCTTTTCATTTAATGGAAGTGTAAGGTAACCATGGATAACCAGGTTATCCCTTGTGCGATAGGTTATAGCCTTCATCGGACTCATTTCTTCCTCCTTAATAGCGGAATTTAAGTCGCTTAATTTTTTTAGCTTTCCTGTCTTGTAAAAATAAAGATAAAAAGACCCTGGATTGCGATCGTTAAAGGTCCTCACAATGAAAATACTTTCAGCCTCGTCGCGGTCAATGATCTTGCTCTCCGTATTTGGCAGAAGTTTATCCAGGTCTTTATAAAGCATTTCAGTAGAATCGTCCAAAAAGTACTTTTCTTTTTTCCAGGATTCATAAACTACGAAAGACATTTTTCTGCTTTTTCGGGAATACTGAGCGTCTGTGACGTTAACGCTATCATTGCTATATAAAACTTTAATTTCCTTTCCGGTATTACAATCAAGTTCTACTAAGGCCCTTTTGTCTCTATTGACATCAGAGATTGCATAAACTATATTCCGCCGTTCGGGGGCAAATGCAACTGGCATAAGTGTGGTTTTGAAGTTGTTGGTCATAATAGGACGAAAACTTTCATTTTCTGCAGATCGATACAGGAAAGTCTCATTCACACCATCGCTACTTGTAGCTAATCTGAGCTTTCCATCATCATCAGTCATCCAGTTGGTAATGTTGCCAGGGTTTTGAGCAGCAATTTCCATTTTTCCGTTTCTCACGTTCAAGCGATAAACATCAAATACTGTTGAATCTCTCCTGTTAGAAGAAACCATCAGGTATTTATCATCTATCAGCTGATCTTCCAGTACACGAATTCGACTCTTTTCATTATTTGTTAACTGGCGTAAATTCCCACCGTTTTTGTTAATGATGAAAATATCGGACCTCCGCTTAACAGGATCAATGTCCCTGTAATAAATAAGTTCAGTGCTATTTACCCAGAAATAAAAGTTAATCTTTTTACCCTTGATATTTGTGACCTGCCAGCTCTTACCAGTATTCACATCTTCTAGATACAGGTTTTGATCCTTTCCATCAAACATTAAATAAGATATGTTTTTTCCATCCGGCGAGATCCTATACGTCATCCGTTCCTGAGATTTAAAAAAATCATTTACGGGTATGATCTTACCTGCCGGATCCCGATTACAGGCAGACAGGCAACACAACATCAATAAACAAAAAAGGTACTTCAGGTTTAACATCATGCTCGTTGAAGTTACGAAGTTAAGTAACCCCTGCTTTAAAATTTATATTCACCAACATTGTTACCTTAAAGGCCGCAACAAGGTTTGCAATGAAATTAGGTATTTTTGGATGCCGACCCATTTAATTTTGGTAACATTTAAAATACGCTCATGTATTTATCTTGTGGCAATACTCCGCTTGTTACCGTCTTATTTCTTAATTTAGAACATCAAGAGGTCAAGTTGAAAATGAAGAATCTAACTATCATTCTATTACTGAGTTTTGCAAACAGCATCTGCGTTGCGCAGAATAACATGGATGATGCGCTGGCTTTCCAATATTATCAACAAGCCCAATATCAAGAAGCGAGCATTTTACTCGAAAAACTCTTCACTAAAACAAAGAACGACGCTTATTTCGACATGTACTTAACCGCGCTATTGAAGATCAAGAAGTTTGATGAAGCAGAGGAGTTGGTTAAAAAATTAGCAAAAGAAAACCCTAAAAACCTAAGTTACGTTATTGGACTTGCTCGTATTTACCAGGAAAAGGGACAGCCGGATGCTGCTACTAAAAAATATAGAGAAGTATTGAGCAGTCTTCCTGCAGATGAATTCAAGATCCGGGACGTAGCAAATCGATTTTATGGTTTTCAAGCTTACGAACTCGCAATTTCTACCTTTCTGGAAGGCAGAAAAATATTAAATAATGATAAATTATTCACCTATGAACTCCTAAGCATTTATAGATACAAAAAAGATAAAAACATGCTGGTGCAGGAATATTTATCAGCTTTAGCTGCTACTCCCCAACTATTACTTCAGGCCCAGAGTGCCATTGCTTCTGTATTTGAAGAAAAGGCAGATTATAGCATCCTTCAAACAGCACTTCTAAAAAAGATCCAAAAAGAGCCAGAAGTGATGGTTTTTACAAAATTATTGATATGGCAGTACCTTCAACAACAGGAATATGAAATGGCTCTAAGACAGCTAATAGCCCAGGATAAAAGAATTAAAGATGATGGATTCATACTTTACACATCGGCCAATACTTTTCTTGAAAATAATGCCTACGCAACTGCTGTAAAAGCTTTCGAGTATATCGTAAGCAAGGGTAGAGAACATCCTTATTTTTTACAGGCTAAAGTAGAAATGATCAATGCCAAATATCAACTTGCTATCTCGGGGCAGTTTGATAGAACGAAAATTTTTAAGCTTGCCAATGAGTATAACGCAATTCTGGAAGAATATGGCAGGAACCCACGAACGGTGTTCGCCCTTAGGCGTTGGGCAAACTTACAGGCTTTCTATTTAAATGATCTTCCTAAAGCAGAAAATGCTTTAGAAGCCGCGTTAGCTATTCCCGGACTGGCATCAGCAGATATCGGACAAATCAAACTTGATTTGGGTGACATCTACATTTTAACAGAACAACCTTGGGAAGCTTTTTTGATCTACGAACAAGTAGCGAAGCAATTTGAAAGTCAGGTAATCGGAAATGAAGCCCACTATCGTTCAGCAAAGCTTTCTTTCTACCAAGGCAATTTTGCATATGCAAAATCTCAGGCGGATGTTTTGAAAGCTTCGACTACACAGCTCATTGCAAATGATGCATTAAATTTAAGCCTTATCATTTCAGACAATCTCCAAACTCCGCTAGACAGTAATGCATTGAAAATGTATGCCGACGCCGAGATGCTTGAATTCAGAAATCAGACCACACTAGCCTTAAAAAAACTCGATACTATAACTATAACCTACCCTCGTAATACGCTGGCTGACGATATACTGATGTCTAAATCGAAGATATTTATTAAAACAGGCGAAATCACAAAAGCAATTACTACGCTGAAAGAATTGATTGAGACCTTTGATACAAGTATTTGGAATGACGATGCGCTATTCACCTTAGGCGAGCTTTATGAGAAAAACATCAAAGACAATGAGCAGGCTAAAACATATTATCAAAAGCTAATAAACGACCACCCTGGCAGCATGTTTTCATCTGAAGCTCGTAAGCGCTTTAGAATACTGCGCGGAGATAATATTGGCACCTAATTCATATCTTTGCCGAATGCTTTTATACAATGTAACCCTTATTATCGAAGATGCCGTTTCAGAAAAATGGCTTGAATGGATGCAGGAAATTCATATCCCAAAGGTCATGGAGACTGGTATGTTCGTGTCCTCGCGCTTACTAAAAGTAATTGATTCACCAAATGAAGGAGTAACATTTTGTGCTCAATATGTTGCAGAAAATCTGGAGAACTACAATACCTATCAGGATAAATATGCACCGTCACTTCAGGCAGATCTAAATGATGAATTTGCTAACCAATTTGTTGCCTTTAGAACATTGATGGAATACATAGACAAAAAATAAGTTAACGGTATCTGCTACTGCTTTATTAAATCATATAGTTCATCCAATTTCGGCGATAAGACAATCTCAATCCTTCTGTTTTTACTTCTGGAGTCCGCAGTGGCATTTGGTCCTAGGGGCTGAAATTCACCTCTCCCCGTGGCAGTCATCCGAACACTTTCAACCTTACTAACGTCAGTCAAATATCGAACTACTGAAGTAGATCGCAGTACACTTAGATCCCAATTGTCCTTGATTTGACCAAGATTTGTAATTTTCTGAGAATCTGTATGTCCTTCTACCGCGATGTTAATTTCGGGCTGTTGTTTGAGCACATCGGCGAGCTGACCTAAGGCTTGCTTGCCCTTCTCGTCAATAATAATACTACCAGAGGGAAAAAGTAGCTTGTCTGTCAGGGATACATATACTTTACCATTTCTAATTTCTACAGTAAGCCCATTCTTTGTAAAGCCCAACAATGCCTGTTGAAGTTTTTCCTTCAATTGATTGGTAGCCTCATCGCGTTTACGAAGTATTTCTTCGACTTCCCTCAATCGTTGTTCACGCTTTTTTAAATCTGTAGACAGCTTATTAATTTCTGTAGAACTATTACTGCGGAGTTTGGTGTAATTGCTGTCTATTTCAGAATATCTGTTTCTTAGCTCACCTAATGCAGCGCTTAAACCTGTGGTATCCTTCCGTAATCGTGCGATTAGGCCTTCCAGATTCTCGTTCAACATTTGAGATTCACTTAAACCCTTATTTAGCGAATCCTGCCTTGAAAGAAGCGCCTTATATTTTTTAGGAGAAAGTATTACACAGGAACTAAATGCACTGGCAATCATTCCAAAGAATAAAAATAAAAATATCTTTTTCATCATTTCAATTGTGTGGTTGACCAAGTATAGCAAAAAAACGTATAAATTTAACTATTGTGCAACAGCATTCCTTAAAAATAATACAAATGGTTGTATATCGAAAAATGCTTGCTTAAGCTTATCTGCAATTCCAGCATTCAAAACTTCTTTATCAGTCAAAGGGTAAATCGCAATAAAACTCTTAAGTTTTAGAAATTCTATTTGAGGGTGAGTGACCTCATAACCCTTTGGTGCATTCTTCAACGTATCTTCTTTACTCAATGAAAACGTCTCGCTGAAACTTCGAGCGTTGATGATTTCTAAAAACTCGTCTATACTATAATCGATCTCCTCTCTGATTTTTTTTAAAACAGTTGCGTCTGGCATCCAGAAACCTACACCAAAAAAGCTCTTTCCGGGTTGAAGGTGTAAGTAGTAATCTGGATTAGGAACACCACTAGATTTTACATTGAAGGAAATTCCATAGTTATTTTTATACGGGTCCTTATTCTTACTGAACCTTACATCTCTATAGATTCTCATCAAACATTTCTTGGCAGGCGTATCGATAGAAAAAGCTGGATCTATAACCGCCAGCAACGGAATTAATTCTTCAATAAATTGCAATACATCAACCCTTGACGTTTCATATCTGTCTTTGTTTGCTGCAAACCAATCTCTGTCGTTGTTATCAGCAACATCCTTGATGAATTTTAGTGTTTCCGAATTGATCATCCCTTATCGTATAAAACGTTATACCTTATTTTTGGTGAAAGCCAGTGCAACAAGATCACCCGAGAATATCTGTAATTGAAAGGAGAGAGAATAAGACAACCGGTGAATATAACTGTCAGGTAAAGCCATAAAGAATCAAACTCAAGGTTACCTCCGGAAAAAGTGTAGGTGGCAATACCCAATGCCAGCATTTCAGCCACATTCATCGCGTAACTCACATACATGGCGGCGTAAAAATAACCTGGCTCAATTTCAAAGCGTTGGCCACAATTGCCACAGACGGTATTGGTTTTCTGAATATTGAAACCGTATACATTTCCTGTGAAAATATTACCTCGTCTGCAATGCGGACACTTGCCATTAACCATTGCGGAGATCTTAGACGTTTTCTGCATACACAGGCGCTTTTTTACGGTATTTAAAGTACCAAAGTGCGCCGATACTTGAAATTAAGATATAAGGTATCACCAAAAGATAAATGATCCCTGTATTTAAACCTTTCCCCTGCGTATTCCCATTCTTAACGCTTTGCTCTGCACTTACCGTACACATTGCGCACTGGGCGTTTACAAGAGTTGGGCTAGAGATACCTGCAATAAGTAGGAAAAGAAAAATAAAGATCACTTTTTTCATGAAGTCGAATATTTTGTATCTGTGACAAAGATAACAATAAAGGCTTTAATTCAGTTTATGCCTTGCAATGATGACGTCATTAAATTAACGGATAAGGCCGTTAAAAATTGTAATATGGGGAGATCATCAGGTAGACAATTACACCAGTAATGGCAACATACAGCCAAACTGGATATGACCAGCGAACTATCTTCTTATGCCGCTCAATTTGCATACTAAAGCCTCTTAAAAAGCTAATTAAAATCAACGGCAACACAATTATAGCGAGTAGAATGTGAGTTGCAAGGATAAAGAAATAAATGTACCTCGTGCTTCCTACGACAGACAACTCAATCTGAGAAAGCACTCCATTGTGGTCCAGGTCTCCAAACTTAGTGTCCTTTTCGTAGAGGTGGAATACAATATAGAAAATAAGAAATATGGCCGACAATATAAATGTGATTATATTGGTGATCTTGTGGGCCTGTATCTTTTTGCGCTTAATGAAGATTAGCGATATAATCAACAATATAGAACAGGCAGCGTTTATCCCCCCAATAATGTGAGGGAGAAGGTAGATAAATGAAGGTGCCGGCTGCGGTGGTGGAACAATTTTAAGTGCAATTACTACAAGTAATACAAATACTGTAACGCCCCAAATTAATCTTAAAAAAAACTTATCGTTTAAAGTCATAATGTATATTCAGTCAATTAACGACCATCATTTATGTTTCTTAGTTCTTCCGCAAGGAGCACTTTTATCTCGTCATCTAACTTCGACAATGCTTCCTGACTAGTTGCTTCATAATAGCCACGAATCCTGTGATGGGTATCAAGCAATACAAACAAGTTGCTATAGGTAAATTTCTTCTTACCGTCTACCGTTTCCTGCAGCGCATCTACCTTCAGCCCTTTATTGATTAGTGTATACACCTGTGTGCTGTCTCCAGTCAACATGTCCCACTTACCGGCAACTGCCTGTTGCGTTTTCGCATATTTTTCCAAAACTTCCTGGGTGTCTGTAGCAGGATCCATACTCAAACTAATGAAATGGACGGCTTTGTTCTTCTCATAGGTAAAGTCAAAAGCATGCATCGCCTTATTCGCGAAATTGACAGCGTAATTGTTTCCCTGAGTATAGAATAAATTTGCGATAAGAATCTTTCCCTTGTAAGTTCCAAAATTGATGGAATCTCCAATCTGGTTAACGAGTTTGAAGTCTGACACTTCATGGTAGATCGTATCAGGGATTTGATTGCCCCGCACAGAATGGAAGGTGGCAGCTACTACCTTAGGTCCGAAAATATGTAGTGGTTTATAACGATTTTTGCCCTTTTCCTGAAGCAAGTAATATAAAAATCCTGGTACCGCTAATATGGCCACCAGGATTAAAATCTTTTTGATAGAAGTGCTTTTTTCCTTCATTAAACTTTCGGCATGTGCTCATGTAGGTAGCCACCTTCGATCATCATTAAGACAATGAAATAACAAATGAAGACAAACGAAACGCCCAATACTACTTGCAACCCTCTTTTTTCAAACTTAAGGTGCATGAAATAAGCTACGATGTAGAAGGCTTTAAATAAAGTTAGTGCTATATAAATATAGTTACCAACTTTTTGTGTTAAATGACCACCAGGAATCGCCCAAAGTGCGATAATAAATTCTAAAACAGTGATCAATAAAAGAATTCCAAAGACTTGCCAAATTCTACTTACTGATAAACCTGTGTGATCATCGTGGTCCTGCCCTTCAATTGTATGTGAATGTTGTTCTGACATGATAAATATTTTATAAACTGGTAATTAAACTAAATAGAAGAAAGTAAAAACAAACACCCATACTAGATCCACAAAGTGCCAATACAATCCAACTTTTTCAACCATTAAGTAGTGTCCTCTTTTTTCAAAAGTCCCATTGATGGTCATGCATAAAATGATAATATTGACAATAACACCGGTAAATACGTGGAATCCGTGGAATCCGGTAATGGTAAAGAACAAGTTGGCAAACTGCTGGGCAGATACCTCTGAAACCGGTCCATTGAAGAACTGGGCCAATTCCGCCTTCTCAGGAATCTCTCCCCAATGAAATCCTTCATGGAAAAGGTGAGTCCATTCTATAGCCTGACAACCAAGGAACATGAATCCGCCGATTATCGTTGCAACCATCCAGCCAATAACTTCCTTTTTAGATCTCCTGTGACCCGCCTCTACAGCCAAAACCATAGTCACAGAACTCATGATCAATATAAATGTCATGATGCCAACAAATACTAATGGTGCACCATGGTCCGTAATACCTGGAATAGATTGGAAAACCTTATCTGGTGCAGGCCATGCTCCTTTTGAAAAACGCTGTGCTCCGTAATAGATCAGTAATGAAGAAAAAGTGAAAGCATCAGAAACCAGGAAAAACCACATCATGACTTTACCATATTCTAACGACCACGGTGAGCGGCCTCCACTCCAAGGAGTAGTTTTTACCTGATCTAATTGTGATAATGAATTCATTTTGTAAATAGTAATAATTTGTTAAAAAGTCTAACTGTTCAAAAGTAAAAAAACATACAGATATATCCATAATATATCTATAAAATGCCAGAATATTGAAGCAATTTCCATTTGGTAATTACGCTTCTCTATTAACGGGGTTTTATAAGTACCATATAATGCATTTAATATTATGCAAACACCTGCAAAAATGTGTAATACGTGGAAACCGGATACCACATAAATTAAAGATATTGCTGCGTTGTTATTACTGAAAAAAGCTCCGGTTTGCACCATGCTAGACCATGCATCAACTTGTAATATGCCAAATATTGTTCCTAATAGAACCGTAACTCCGAGAAGAATTCTTTGTAATGAAATATTGCCTCTCTTAAAAGCTCTCGACGCCAAAAACAAGGTCAAACTACTCAACAGCAGAATAATAGTACTGTAGACGAATATTTCAGGAAGAACCAAACCATGACCCTTCCCTTTCGATGCTGAGAATACAATATAATAACTTGTCCAGCCGCCAAACATAATCGTGGATGATACCACGAAAAGCCAAATAATGAACTTTTTGGCCTTAAACTCAAGACCCATTTCTTGTTGCTTAATGGATTGAACCATAATCATCTATTTAATAAAATCAAAAAATAAAACCAATTGTACAAGAGGCAAGTAAAAGAAGGAACAAAACATTACTTTTCTTGCGCTCAAAATATCTTGCTTTACCACAAGAACGAAAGCATAATAACTAAACAGGATTCCAGCAATGACAGAGACGCCTCCAATATAATACCCACCGAAACCATACCATATAGGAAGCAAGCTAACAGGTATTAAAATCAGTGTGCTCAATAAAACAAACCATGCGCTTATACTGTCACGCTTTGTAGTAGGCAGCAACCTAAATCCTGCCTTCTTGTAATCGTCATCCAGTACCCACGCAATAGCCCAAAAATGAGGAAACTGCCATACAAACTGAATCAAAAACAGAATGACTGCTATCTTATCTATCTTGCCATGTGCGGCGACATAACCAATCAGCGGAGGTAGCGCGCCTGGTATAGCACCTACAAAAACCGCAATTGGCGACTTACGCTTTAACGGCGTGTAAGCAAATGCGTACAAAAATATCGAGAACACAGATAACAAACCCGTTTCTATATTTAGTTTTCCCAGTAGCCATGTTCCAACTAAACCCATGATCAATCCAGATACTAAACCTTGTCCAGTGGTCATGTGCCCAGAAGGCATAGGCCTGTCTTTAGTCCTGGTCATCAGTCTATCAAGATCTACCTCAATAACTTCATTGAAACAATTCGCCGCGGAAGTAACCAAAAAACCTCCAGCAATAAGGATTAGCCAGTTCATCCAATCAATACCAGGAACTACTCCATCTTTAGGTACCTGAGATCCGATTAAAAAAGTTACGGATGCAGAGAAGACCACCAGAAAAGTTAATCTGAATTTGATAAGCTTCGAAAAATCTGCTAAAAAGTGTTTCAAATTATATATTAGTTATGCTCCTGATCGTAAGTGCTTGTGCGGTACACCAACAAATACAGATAGTACTGAAGAGTAAATAAAATAGTCGAAAATAAAATATGTAATGCTTGAGCATAAGGAGGCAGCGCAAAGTAAGATAATATTATTCCCGTAACAATCTGAATCAACAGAACAACTCCAATTGAATTCCCAATTAATAAAGCCTGCTTGCCACTGAATTTATCTTTAACCTCTTTATACACCCATATATTTAAAACTAGTACCAAAATGGCCATATCTCTGTGATAGGAAAACACTTTACCGATTTCTTCCAACCAGTTAGATCGTTGCGTAAAAGCCAGTCGTTTTGACACTGCATCAACTGCTTCCCGAACTTCCGTTCCCAATACAATTTGCATTATGCTAGCGGCTATAGAAGACAAGACCAATAACTTCAACCACCAAATTTTCGCAATTACGACAACTCGTTTCTGACAAAGCTCAACAGCATAATTGTAAGTGTAAATAAGAATTGCCAAAATCACCAAAGCTAGCAACATATGAACCGTAACTATCCATGCTACTAAATTGGTAGAAACTACAATTGAACCCAGCCAAGCCTGAAAACCAACAATAACCAAATTAATGATGCTTAGCACGATAATTCTTTTAGCAGATTTCCTGTAAACAAATGCGAAAACCGCAAGTAAGACCAAAAGCACACCGGTAACCGCCCCCATCAGTCTGTTTACGTATTCTGTCCAAGTTTTAGCGACATTAAATATTTCCGGAACTAAAATAGATTGGTCATTGCGAATACTATCTGCCAACTCTAATTTGCCCATTCGATCCAGGGTCTTTGCAAAACGCTCGTTTTTTGCAATCCGTTCGGCGACGTACTTCTCCTTGTAATTTGTGGGCAATTGTGAAACTGATGTCGGTGGAATGTATTGATCAAAACACTTTGGCCAATCTGGACATCCCATACCTGACCCTGTACTTCGTACGATACCCCCTGCTAAAATCAGCAACAAGGTAAATACAATAGTAAAAAGGTTGAGCCTGAGAAATCTCTTTTCAGATTTAGGAACCATGGGTGTTTTGATTAAAAAATAAGGTACCTGGTGTAAGTATTTACCTACCGCAGATACCTTGTGATATCATAGCTAAATACTACTCTATTTTCGTTTCAATTGCTGCTACAATCGGATGCTTTTCTTCCCAATCTCTCTGGATACGTTCAGATTCTGCATTACCTTCAAAGTCATGAGGCATGTTAGAGCTCATTGTTTGAGAGAAAGGTATTGTTTGAGGAATGAAATCTTCTTCAGCACCGGGTTTGCTGTAATCATAAGGCCAACGATACACGGTTGGAATCTCTCCTGGCCAGTTTCCATGTAAATGCTCAACTGGAGTTGTCCATTCCAAAGTATTGGCTTCCCACGGATTCTGGGGAGCTTTTTTGCCCTTAAATATGGAATAGAAGAAATTGAATAAGAAAGCCACTTGTGCCAATGCACCCATAATTGCAGCCCAGGTTACGAAAACGTTTACAGTCAACCATTTTTGCATAAACTCAAACTCAGTAAATGCATAATAACGACGTGGAACACCATCAAGTCCTAAGAAGTGTAAGGGAAAGAAAACAAGATAGGCGGAGATGAATGTCAGCCAGAAATGTAAGTATCCTAATTTAGGATTCATCATTCTTCCGAACATTTTAGGGTACCAATGATAAACACCAGCAAGCATACCAAAAATAGCTGCAGACCCCATCACCAAGTGGAAATGCGCAACCACAAAATAGGTATCGTGTAAGTTAATGTCCAGGGCAGCGTTTCCTAAGAAGATCCCTGTTAAACCACCAGAGATAAAGAACGAAACCAAGCCAATAGCAAACAACATAGCTGGCGTAAACTTGATGTTACCTCTCCAGAGTGTAGCTAAGTAGTTGAAGGTCTTCACAGCGGAAGGCACAGCAATGATCAACGTCGTAATCATAAACACACCACCCAACAATGGGTTCATCCCTGTTACAAACATATGGTGGCCCCAAACAATAAATGACAATATGGTAATACCAATCAATGAATAAATCATCGCATGATAACCGAAAATAGGCTTTCTAGAATTTACTGAAATGACCTCAGAAGAGATGCCCAATGCTGGCATAATTACTATATACACCTCCGGGTGACCAAGGAACCAGAATAAATGCTGCCAAAGAATTGGCGAACCTCCTTCATTTGGAAGTACCTGCGTACCGATAACAATGTCAGACAGATAAAAACTTGTCCCAAAACTACGATCAAATACCAGTAGAACAACACCAGCAACCAAAACAGGGAAAGACAGGATACCTAAAATCGCGGTAAGAAAGAACGCCCAGATTGTTAATGGCATCTTCCAAAGGTCCATACCTTTGGTACGCAAATTCAATACAGTACTTACGTAGTTGATACCACCCATCAAGGACGATGCAACAAATAGAACCATGCTGATCAACCAAAGTGTCATGCCCAATCCAGATCCCTTAACGGCAGTGGGCAACGCAGATAATGGCGGATAAATTGTCCATCCGGCACTTGCTGGTCCAGTTTGAATAAAGAAGGAGGCCATCATAATTGCACAAGCGGAAAAGAAGAACCAATAAGAGAGCATATTCAAAAATGGCGATGCCATATCCCGAGCTCCAAGCTGAAGAGGAATTAATAAATTACTAAAGGTACCACTCAAGCCGGCTGTTAATACAAAAAACACCATTATCGTACCATGTATGGTAACTAAAGCAAGGTAAAAGTCAGGTTGAATCCTTCCCCCAGCAGCCCATTTACCTAAAAACGTTTCCAATAAAGGGAAACTTTTGTCTGGCCATGCAAGCTGTATACGGAACAATATGGATAGCCCCATTGCTATAACAGCCATAGTAATTCCGGTGATCAGGAACTGTTTGGCGATCATCTTGTGATCCTGGCTAAAGATGTACTTCGTTATAAAAGTCTCTTTGTGATGTCCATGATCATTATGGCTATCGTGGTTATGCGTATCGTGTAATGATATAGTTGACATAATGTGCTATTCCAGTATTATTATTATTTTGAAGCTATTTGATTTGTTGTTGCAGTCGAATCAGCAGTTACAGCCGCTGGAGCAGGCGCTGCTAAAGGCAGGTTAAATTTCTTTCTAAGGTCATCCGTAACGTAAGTACCTTGTTCTTTGATCCAAGCATCGTATTCTTCCTGAGATACAACCCGGACCTTTCTTTGCATATTATAGTGTCCAGCACCACAAATCTTAGCACAAAGGATCAAATAATCAAATTTAGGATCATTAGTTTTAACTTTCATATCTGCAGTGCTGATCGTTGGTGTGAATTCAAAAAATGAAGTCATACCTGGTACAGTATTTAATTGTACCCTAAAATGCGGCATATAGAAACTATGCAAAACGTCTTTACTGGTAAGGATCATACGAACAGGCTTATTAATCGGAATTACCAACTCGTCAGCAACTAGATCATCCAGTGCATTTTTATCTTTCAAATCTACGCCAAGAGGATTATTTCCGTCAATTAGCTTATAGTTCTTTATACCCACAACACCGTCAACTCCTGGATAACGAATAGCAAAGGCAAACTGTGAAGAGGTGATCTCAACACTCAATGGCTTGTTGCTTGGATCTTCGATCTTATAAAATATAGACCTCCAGGTCAAGAAACCCATTAAAACAAGAACTGTTAATACCAATGCAGGAACGAATGTCCAGATTTGCTCTAAAAGATTATTATGTGGATAGTAATAAGCTTTCCTTTTTCCAGTGTTTCTATATAAGTAGGCAAAAGTAAATAAGGCTATGTGTGTAGCAATAAAAACAATCGTGGTGATGATCAACGTAATGTTAAACATACTATCGATCTTCTTACCATGTTCTGAAGCGGCTTCTGGCAAGATCATGCTTCCATGAACCGTATACTCCCAATAAACGCCGTACAAACCTACGACAAGAAATATCGCAAATAACACTCCGTTTACCGAATTCCAGTTAATTCCGTTTGGCTTATCTTGAGCCTCACGAGTTAACTCATAAACCTTAAGGGCCTTGCCAACAATTGCTATGAACAAGCAAAGTGTTAAAAATGCCAAAACATAGAATGCAGTTGATTTATAAACCGGGGCCATGTCTACTGGTTTTTCAGCGGTGGCGGTCGCAGCACCTACTGCCGCTTCCTGTGCAAATGCATAAGTATTCGCAAATACCGTAACAACCACTGCGAGTGCAGCTATTTTTTTATTACTTATAAATTTTCTTAAACTCATTTCCTTAAAAGTAGTAACACTGTATTTCTACTATACTATTATTTATTTATGTATCCGATCACCAATTATAAGTGGTGATTTAAACTCTCTTGTAAAAACGGATGGTTTTTAGCAACAAGTGGTTTCTTGCTCAATGCGTTTAACACCGTAAAGGTAAACAATCCTACAAAACCAATCGCAGTCCCAATCTCGATTATACTAAATCCATTATGACCTTCTTCAACAGCTCCAGGCATAATCATTTGATAATAATCAACCCAATGCCCGCAAAGTACGATGATAGAAACTGTAAGCAATACGTTTTCATGTCTTTTGCTGTCTCTGTCCATTAACAATAATACTGGAGCAAGGAAGTTCAAAACTAGGTTTAGATACCACCAAAACTCATAACTTTCCCATCTTTTGTAGAAGTATACCGTCTCTTCTGGCAAGTTGGCATAGTAGATCAACATAAACTGCGCAAACCAAACGTATGTCCAGAAAATAGAGAAACCAAAGATAAATTGTCCAAGGTTATGCAAGTGACTATTATTAACCCAACTCATATAACCAGCTTTTCTAAGCAGAATAACAATGATGGCAATGGTCGCCAGACTGCTCACCCACATCGCTGCGAAATTATACCATCCAAACATGGTAGAGAACCAGTGTGCTTCTAAAGACATAATGGTATCAAAAGCAAAGATCGGTGTCGTGAAGCCGTATATCACCAGAAATATACAAGAGTATTTAAAGCTTTTTGTGTATGAAGATAAACCTCCATTTAAATCTTCATTGTAAGAAAGCTTGCTTAAAAGCAAAGCAAAGAAGCTATAAACACCTAAGAATATTACCTGACGTGCCATAAAGAAAGGCACATTCAAAAAGGCAGATTTACCATCAATAAGGCTATCATAATTTGGATCACCTTTAACAGTAAGTCCCGGTGCATTCCAGTGATGATATAAATTGTGTGTGTAAAGGCCTGCGCCAATTACAACAAGTAAGATCACAACCGCAATAGGAAGTGTTTTTGCCATAGCTTGTGGCACACGTAAAATAGAAGCAGACCAGCCCGCCTGTGCAACAAACTGCACAGCCAGAAAGAAGGCTCCTGACATACAAACGCAAGCGAAATAATAAGCCATCAGCAACAGGTTTGCGAATGTTCGCTCATGATAAGCTTCATTCGAAAAGCCAAATCCTATACATACTATCCCTATAATAATAGCGACAATACTTAAGGTCTTTGCTTTACCTGTAAACTCAAACTGCTCAGTTAAATTATAATTATGAGTTCCCATTTATTTCTTCTTTACTATTTTCCTTTTTGTAATTGTTGAACATACATCACCACTTTCCATCTTTCATCTGGAGTCAATTGAGAAGCATAAGATCCCATAGAATTCAAACCGTATTTAATGGTATGGTAAATCTTTCCTGCTGTAAGGTCAACCATCAAACCGCCTCTTGAAGAGGTTTTCTCCGGGTCATAAAATGATGGAACACCATTAATCTTCTCAAGTTTAACAAGATGACCTTGTCCGTTACCTTCCACACCGTGGCAAGGACTACAATTTACATTAAACAAGTGCTTGCCTTCCAACATGTTCTTCTCCTGTGGGGCAACCGAACTGATCAGGTTTAAACCTGCAGCCTCATAGCCGTCCTTGTCGTTTGGATAAATATCCATTTCAACAAATCCAATCGGCGAAGTGTTCGGAGGTGGAGTTTGCGCTGCCTGTCCTTTGAAACTCTTTAAGAACTCATTCTCAGTAGAAACTGGCTGATCTGGATTAAGTGCAATCGGATCATACATATTTCTTGCGTACTCCAAACCAGTGCTTCGTTTATCTCTGCATGCCGAGAACATCGCAGCACTTGCAAGGATACAAAATGAGGCTAAAACTAATTTGTTCTTATTCATAGCTAACATACTTCCTTTCATTGTACTTTACTTCTAAAGCACCTGCATCTTTTAATAAACCATCAATTAGTGTATGCTCAATATTTTGCTGCGCGTCGATAGCTATAATAAACCTGTCATCTGTTGCCCTAAGATCCATAACCCTTGGAGCTCTGCCTGGGAATAAATGGGCAGACGCATAGTAAGCACCAACCAGACTAAATGCCGTAAACAGGATCGTTACTTCGAACATAATCGGAATAAAATCAGGAAGCGCAAGCGCTGGTTTACCACCAATGTTGTGACTCCAGTCAATAACCGATGTTAAATAAATCAACGCGAATGCAGATGCAGTTCCTGTAATGCCGCAAAAGAATGCGAGGATATCTAACCTGGATCTCTTAACTCCTAACTTAGCTTCGATGCCGTGAATAGGCATTGGTGTATACACATCATGTATAGAGATGTTTTTTTCCTGTAACTTATCGATGCCATGCATCATTTCGTCAGGATCACCAAAACTGCCCAAAATATATTTGATATTACTCATTGTTATATTTTTTCGTATTGTTCTTGTTTAACACTGTCAAATTTTTCTAAAGACTCTACGTACTCCGCAACTTCTACTTTATCTAGATGACCTTCCTTAATTTGCTCCAGTTTAGCTTGCTCACTTGCACTTTTCAATAATAGCTTTACCTCCGCAATTGCAATCGAAGGAAGTACCCTCAGGAATAATAAGAATAAGGTAAAAAATAATCCAATTGATCCAACGAATACACTAACGTCAACCCATGTTGGGTAAAACATCGCCCAGCTCGAAGGTAGATAATCACGGTGTAATGAGGTAACGATAATTACAAAACGCTCGAACCACATACCAATATTTACTACGATAGATAAAATCCAGGTAGCAGGAATACTGGTACGAATCTTTTTGAACCAAAACAGCTGCGGAGAAACAACGTTACAAGTCATCATCATCCAGTAAGCCCACCAGTATGGACCGGTTGAACGGTTGATAAATGCGTATTGCTCATACTCAGACCCTGAATACCATGCTATGAAAAACTCAGTTATGTAAGCTACACCCACAATTGATCCTGTTAAGATGATGATCTTATTCATCGACTCAATGTGGAACATTGTAATATAGTTTTCCAGACCCAATACTTTGCGAGCAACCAATAACAAGGTTAATACCATTGCGAATCCAGAGAAGATCGCCCCAGCCACGAAATACGGAGGGAAGATCGTTGTGTGCCATCCCGGGATTACCGAAGTAGCAAAGTCCATCGATACAATCGTGTGTACAGAAAGTACCAATGGCGTTGAAATACCAGCAAGGATTAGAGACACTGCCTCAAAACGTTGCCAGGTTTTAACGTTACCAGACCATCCAAAAGAGAAGATCGAATATATTTTACGCCTAACTCCTGTGGCGCGATCACGAATGCTGGCGATATCAGGTAATAAACCAGTGTACCAGAATAATAACGATACCGAAAAGTAAGTAGAAATCGCAAACATGTCCCAAACCAATGGGGAGTTAAAGTTTACCCAAAGCGAACCAAATTGATTGGGTAATGGAAGTACCCAATAGGCTAACCATGGTCTACCCATGTGTGAGACTACGTAGGTAGCAGCGCAGATTACGGCGAAGATCGTCATCGCCTCTGCAGATCTGTTAATCGAGTTCCTCCAGTTCTGACGGAAGAGCAATAGTACCGCAGATATCAGTGTTCCTGCGTGACCAATACCTACCCACCATACGAAGCCGGTGATATCCCATGCCCATCCTACAGTTTTATTTAAACCCCATTCTCCGATACCGAACCAGAACGTATAACTTACAGCAAATACCCAAAGTAAAGCACCGCAAAGTGAAAGTATAAACCCAATCCACCAAGCCTTATTCGGCTTATTCTCAACAGGCATTAAGATATCATTCGTAATTTTAGCATACGTGATATCATTACCGGTAATTAATGGTTCTCTTAAAATTGATTCCTTATGTCCTGACATAATCTATATTTCTTTAATATCAGCTTACGCTTGTACTGTTGTATCTGTATTCCTAATTTTTGTCATATAACCAATACCTGGTTGTACGTTGATTTCTTCCAACACGTAGTAAATCCGCTCACTACGCAATGCTTTAGACACTTCAGAGTTAGGATCATTTCCATCACCAAAGATAATCGCATTCGCAGAACAAGCCTGCTGACAAGCCATCTTGATATCACCATCCTTCAATGGACGCTTTTCAATTTTAGCTTTCAATTTACCAGCTTGAATACGTTGGATACACATGGAACATTTCTCCATAACACCTCTTGAACGAGTAGTTACATCAGGGTTCAATACCAGCTGAGTGAATTCATTGTTCAAATAATTGTCGAAACGTGAATCATTCCAGTAATTGAACCAGTTGAAGCGACGTACTTTGTACGGACAGTTATTGGCACAATAGCGTGTTCCTACACAACGGTTATAAGCCATGTGGTTCAAGCCATCTGAGGAGTGAACGGTAGCTAATACCGGACAAACTGTTTCACATGGGGCGTGATCACAATGCTGACAAAGCATCGGCTGGTGTACTACAGATACGTTATCTAGATTTTCTAAATGAGCAATATCATTCTCCTTAGTAACCGCGTTGATGCCATTGCTATGCTCACCGTGTCCTTCTTCTGCATGCTTTTCAGCACCGTCAACATTGAAACTATAATACCTGTCAATACGTATCCAATGCATTTCTCTGCGTCTGCGAACCTCATCCTTCCCTACAACAGGAATGTTATTTTCAACATTACAAGCAACAATACAAGAACCACAACCTGTACAAGCATTCAAATCGATTGCCATTACCCAGTTGTTACCTGGTTTCTCATATTTATCCCACAAATCATAAGATTTATGTTTTCCATGCTCATTACCTGAACCAGCAGTAGGATTTTTCTTGTATTCTGTGAAAGTAGCTTCACGGATGATGTTTCTTCCTTCAAAAGAATGGTGCGTTTGTGTTTGCGCCAATTCTTCTCTTTTACCAGTACCTTCTAATTTAACAGTGGTAGCGTATTTATAGGTACCATTAGTAAAACTCACAAAAGGGAAAGCGTTTTTGCCAACGTTATTCCCCGCTTTACCAACCATGGTGCGCCCATATCCTAAAGCTACAGAAGCAGTACCCTGAGCTTGTCCTGGCTGTATAAGCACCGGCAATTCAATGGTATAACCTTTATCATCTTTAATAGATACGATGTCAAATTCCTTGTATCCCAATTTCTCAGCGAACTTAGGCGCAATAGCGATATAGTTATCCCAGGTAACTTTGGAAACCGGATCAGGCAACTCCTGCATAAATGCGTTGTTTGCATGTTTACCATCACGCATTGGAACACTTTCGTAGACCTGGAGCTCAATGTCCTTAGCCAAAGCTTTGCTATTTGCCACTATCGAAGGGATCACCGCAGCTAATGATAAACTAAATGTATAAGTTCCGGCAGGCTTCGGTGCCGTAATAAAAACACCAGTTTGCAAGACATCTTTCCATACTTTACCTAAAGCAGGCAGTACAGTAGCTTCCCAGTTGTTACGCACATACTGGTAGTATTCTTTGACTGGGCCGTTAGACCAAATCAACAAACTCTCTTCAGCCTGACGAGAGTTGAACACTGGATTGATGGTTGGCTGTATAATAGAGTATGAACCCTCGTAAGCACTTGCATCACCCCATGACTCTAGATAGTTATGATTAATCGCGATGACGTTACACAAAGTGGAAGTCTCATCTTTCCTGTCGGAGAAGGAAACTTTCAAATTAACTTTTGCTAAGCCATCTGTAAAACTCTTGGTATTTGCAACATCGTATCCAGGATTGCTGTCTAGAAAAAACACAGCAGCAACTTCGCCGCGGTTCATCTCATTGATCAGTTCAGAGAACTGTGCATCGTTTCCTGTATAACGTTTGTAAGGATTGTCAAGGTCAATCGTATTACCGTAGCTACCAATAGCTGAATTGATCGCATTTACCAGAATCTGAGTGGATACATCGTTCGAACCACATATAACGAGTGATTTACCTTTATTTTGTATTAATTCTTTAGCTACTAATTTTAATGCTTTGTCGGCAGTAACATTGTTTGGCAGTGCGCCTCCAGCGAGGTTAGCTCCAGTGATTGCATTATATAAGGTGATTAACGCTGGTCCTTCTTCAGAAAGTTTTACCGGCACGCGCGTATCTGCGTTTGTACCTGTTAAGCTCATTCCTGCTTCAAACTGGAAGTGACGGGACATTTTTCCGTTTTGCAGCGATTTGTGATCTCTGTTTGAAACGTACTGTGATGTAAACTCTTCTCCACTAATCCATGTTCCCAAGAAATCGGCAGCGAAACTTACTACTAAATCAGCCTTATCGAAATTATATTTAGGGACTACCGCTTTCCCAAAGCTATTTTCATTCGCTTTAATAATACCAGTGTAAGATACCGCATCATATTGTACCAATTGCGTAGCAGGATATGCCGCGATAAAGTCGGCAACAACAGCTAATGTAGAAGGGCTGCTGATAGAAGAAGAAACGATTCTGATCTTCTTGCCTGAGGATTGCGATTTAGTCAGTTCAGACTTGACAAATGCATCAATCTCTGCCCAGCTTGCTTTTTCATTTTTACTTAGTATCGGATCTCTTAATTTAGACACATCGTAAAGATCAAGTACGGACGCCTGTGTTAACGCATCAGTACCGCGATTGAATGGACCTGCGTTAAGATTCGGCTCAATTTTAATTGGTCTGCCTTCTCGTGTTTTAACGATGATACTCTGACCATTAAAACTTGACACGTAGTAGTTAGGAATACCCGGCACTACTTCTTCAGGTCTAATTAGGTAAGGGATAGATTTATGAACAGGAGCCGTCTGGCAAGCTGCCAACGTTACTGCACCTAACCCAAAGCCCAAAGCTTTTAAAAAGTCGCGGCGCGGAGTAACTGTACTTAACCCTGCTTCATTTAAAACATCTTCTATTGGAAGTGGCTCAGCGAATTCGTTTTTGTTAATCTCAACAAAATCGGGAGTATTTTTATACTCTTCCAGGCCTTTCCAGTATTTCTTATTGCTTTCCATTTAAGCTCTATTACTGTTTATCGAACGTTCTTTTTACTAAACTCTATTAATAGTGACATTTACCACATTCCAATCCGCCCAAAGCAGCTGGGGTAATTTTCTCGCCCTTTTTGATCTTGTCATGCGCTTCAATGATTTTATCATAAAATGCATTTCCTTTAACATCCAACTCGGCATTTCTATGACAGTTGATACACCATTTCATCGTTAATGGTGAATACTGATAAATCTCCTCCATGGTATTAACCGGACCGTGACAGGCAAAGCACACCGGCTCATTAGGCTTTAAGCCTTTCTCTTTTCTGATAGCTGCCTCACCAACAACAACGTGTTGGGAGTGATTGAAATACGCAAAATCAGGAAGGTTGTGAACACGCACCCACTCCACTGGTTTCTCTTTAGATTTATCGTAAGTCTGAGTCTCAGGATTGTAACCTAAAGCCGCGTAGATCTTTTGAATCTCTGGTGAGATCTGACCATCATATTTCTCTGTAGCCTGAACAGCCTTATGACAGTTCATACAAACGTTCATCGAAGGAATAGTAGAGTTTTTAGATTTAAACGCACCCTGGTGACAATATTGACAATCAATCTGGTTTGTTCCAGCGTGTAATTCGTGCGAGAACTTAATTGGTTGTGAAGGTTGGTAACCAGTATGAACACCAGTATTCCACATTCCCATCCATCCAAATGACCCTAGGCTGATGACTAAAAGAAGAACAACGAATCCTACGAATTTCTTATTCTTAAATAAAACCTTAAAACCTGCACCAAATGGTACCTTTACATCATCTACAATTACAACACCCTGTTTTTGAAGGATCAAACGCTCTAACATCTTTACTGCACGGCCAAGTATTACCAATACAAAGATTGACAGCAATATTATGCCTACGATACCTGCTATAGAGAAGGTAGAAGCACCCTCAGAGGTAGTTTCTGTAGCAGCACCGGCTTCAGCAGCTTTCTTAGGCTCACCTGCTTTTGCATAAGCGATGATATTTTTGATTTGCACATCAGTTAAGCGCGGGAACAAAGGCATTTCGGCTGGAGAATACTTAGATGCCTCAATTGCTTGTTTATCACCAGCATCAACTAAAGCTTTCCAGTTTCTGATCCATTTGATTGCAAAAGCTTCGTCCAACTCCTTTAACATAGGTGTTAGCGCGGGTCCAATACTATTACTTCCCAACTGGTGACAAGAACTACAATTCTCTTTAAATAACTTTCGGCCCTCAACTACATCTTGCGCACGTGTTGCAGAAATAGTCAAAACAGAAAGAACTGCAAAAACGAATGCAGACTTCAAAACTCTTTTAACGATCAATGAGATATTCCTCATAATGAGTATTTTATGCTATTTTTTAAAAACTTATTTAACACGATTAAGGATGGAACCTGAGTTCTCCACCAAAACGTCAACAAAAGTAGAATATAATACCTTACCAATGACAAAGAAATGACGGGAAATACAATTTATAATCAATCTAAACAGATGCTTAAATAGCCTTTAAAGGACGAAAATCCGCAATTTTTACAAATTTGCGGATTCAAATTTTAAGCATCTGTTTAAGATGCATTTGTTATTTTAATTTACATTTTTAATATCCATGCAAACATCAAAGGCGCTACGATTGTAGCATCAGATTCAACGATAAATTTAGGGGTATGAATGTCAAGCTTTCCCCAGGTAATCTTCTCATTTGGTACTGCTCCTGAATAAGATCCGTAAGAAGTTGTGGAATCGGAGATCTGGCAGAAATAACTCCAAAACGGGATATTCTGCATCTCCATATCCTGATACAGCATAGGAACAACACAAATTGGGAAGTCTCCAGCTATACCGCCGCCGATTTGAAAAAACCCAATGCCCTTACCTTCACTGTTAGCAATATACCAGTTGGCTAACCAACCCATATACTCAATTCCACTTTTCATTGTTGTCGCTTTTAGCTCAGATTTCATCACATAAGAAGCAAATATGTTTCCCATTGTAGAATCTTCCCATCCTGGAACAACTATTGGCAAGTTCTTTTCTGCTGCAGCAAGCATCCATGAATTTTTTGGATCAATCTCAAAATATTGTTCCAGGTCACCACTTAAAAGCATCTTGTACATAAATTCATGAGGAAAATAGCGCTCTCCAGCTGTATCAGCATCTTTCCAAATCTTATGTATGTGTTTTTGTAATCTCCTAAAAGCTTCTTCTTCAGGGATGCAGGTATCTGTAACCCGGTTATAATGATTTTCTAAAAGATCCCACTCGTCCTGCGGACTTAAATCTCTGTAGTTTGGAACTCTCTTATAATGTGAATGCGCAACAAGGTTCATGATGTCCTCTTCAAGATTTGCTCCTGTGCAGGAAATAATTGCTACCTTATCCTGACGGATCATCTCTGCTAAAGATATACCCAACTCTGCAGTGCTCATGGCACCAGCAAGTGTAATCATCATTTTGCCACCTTCGTCTAGGTGAGTTTCGTATCCTTTTGCGGCGTCCATCATGGCCGCAGCATTAAAGTGGAGGTAATTACGCTCCATGAATTGAGATATAGGTCCTCTGGTTGTACTCATCGTTTTCAATTTTGTTGGCGCAAAAATAGCATATTTCTAATTAAGTCTCTAATTGCTAATGTTGGCTTCAAAGTTGTAATGAGGCTGTAGTTATTAAAACTTTCCAGTATTTTAGGCCAATGAAGAAAATTTCACTTTTCACATTGCTTATCATTATCGTTGCAAACGCATTTGGGCAAAAGAAATTGATTGAACGCTACTTTTCCAACAAAACTGATTCCTCCAGAAAAGCCAGTTTTATGCCATTACCGGTAATCAGATATACTCAGGAGGTCGGGATTGAGTTTGGATTAGGAGCGCTGTTTTCTACCTACCTAGATAAAGATGATTTAACAAACAGAAGTTCCAACTTTTCAAGCATAGTCTCCATTTCAACAAAAGGTCAATACAATTTGACCATTAAAAGTGATATCTGGACCAAAAGAAACAAATACCACTACGTCGCCGAAACCCGTTTTAAAAAGATGCCCTTCGATTTTTATGGCATCGGTAATCAAACGCTGGAAGCTAATAAAGACCGACTGGTACAGGGATTTGTCGAAATCGTTCTGGAAGCAGAAAAGATGCTGATGCGCCATTCGTATACAGGAATTTCATTAGATTTTGAAAATTATCACTTTGAAGACAAGGTTATAGGTGGGTTATTTAGTACCGATCAGTCTCTCATTCATAAGATTGGTGGTTCTGTGCTATATACTGGCGTGTCACAAAGCTACGATACACGAAATTCAAATAATTATACTACCAAAGGGTTCATGGGCCGGCTAACCTATCAGTACGCGCCAGACCTATACGGAGGAGAGAACTTTACGGGGAGCCTAATTAAATTGAACCTTAGAAACTTCTGGCCACTCTCGCGTAAATTCGTGCTGGGCGTAAACGGTCTTTTCCATACTATTCAAGGTGAAAACACGCCATTTTATTTATTGCCACAACTCGGAAATGATGAGATTATGCGTGGCTATTACACTGGAAGATATAGGGGAAAAAATCTATTAGCGGCACAAACAGAACTGCGCTACCGCTACAACAGCCGTTTCGGTTTGGTGGCATTTGCAGGCGGCGGACAAGTGTTCGATAATGACGAGTTTGCCATAAAGGGATTTAAACCTTCTTATGGAGCCGGAGGAAGGTATTTCTTTGACACTGAAAAGGGACTTAGTGTAAGAGTTGATTATGGAATTGGTGAAAAACGCATAAACGAAAAACGCCAGACCGGTTTTTACATCAGTCTGGCTGAGGCTTTTTAAAAGGCCAGTATTATTTTATGCTATAATGTTTAAACTTTTTACTGGCAAGATCGAACTGAATAGAGTCTGTAGTCTTCAACTTTGCCGATATCTTAGATATACTGAAGAGGTGATGAAACATCCAATAAAGACTAATATTTTATTTTGAAGTGTTCTTTGACCTGGCCTTTTCTAAAAAATACAAGGCCAATCCAGAAAAGATCTACAGTAACCGTAACTTGTGGATTCGCCTTAATCTCTTCCCAAGCCTCTTTCATTCCCTCGCTCCAATAGATATCATCAAAGATGAGCATTGAACTTTCATGAACTTTAGGAAGGCACCAGTTAAAATACTTAATGGTTGCATCCTTTCGGTGATTTCCATCTATATACACAAAATCAAGCTTAGGCAACTCTTCCAGAAGTTCCGGAAGCAACTCATCAAAATTTCCTACATGTAATTCTACATTTTCAAGATCAAGCCCACGTAAGTTGTTATAGGCAACTTTTGCGGTCTCCGGGCAACCTTCAATAGTGATTATATCGGCATCAGGACATGCTTTGGACAAATATGCAGTTGTGATGCCCAAACAGGTACCCAATTCGATAATGATTTTAGGATCATTATCTTTTACCAATCGATAAAGCAACTGGGCGAGTCGAGGGCTCTTTAATGCATTTTTTGCAATTTGACGCACTTTCTTCGTTCTATTTTTATTTAGGTGCGAACCCGCACCCAGGTCAGTCACCTTGACCAAAGAATCGTCATTCAAAAGTTTTTTTCGTTGAGCCTCAATGCTTTTATAATCATCTTTAGACTTAAAATCGTAAATTACCTCATCAGTCAACTTATAAACGAACGGAGAGTGAGTTCCATGCCTACTTTTTGAACTGAGGCGATGCTTAATGTAATCGCTAATGAAACTGAAAACCATAATTGCAAAAATAGGGATTCAAAATTGGATGTTTAATGGAAAACGTTAAAGAAATAAATGCATTAGTGAAACTTCTTGATGATCCTGATCAGGAAGTTTTCCAGCACGTGGAAGAGAAGCTATTAGAATACGGTAATGAGGTTGTTGATTTTTTAGAAAACACATGGGAACATTCGTTAGATGTATTGCTACAACAAAGAATTGAAAACATTGTTCATAAGATTCAATTCAATAGCGTAAAGGAAGATTTAAACCTTTGGTACCAAAGTGGCGCGTTCGATTTACTGCAAGGTGCATTGGTGATAAACCGTTATCAATACCCTGATCTGAACGAAGAAAAGATCATCCTACAGATCGAAGAGATCAAACGTGAAATTTGGCTGGGTTTGCAATATGAGATGAGTTCCATTGAGAAAATAAAACTCATCAATCACGTCTTCTATAATGTATATGGTTTCGGAGGGAACACTAAAAATCACCTTGACCCCCAAAACTCATTTATCAGCCAAGTGATGGAAAGCAAAAAAGGAAATCAAATTTCCCTGGCTATCATCTATTCTACGCTGGCACAAAAGCTTGACATCCCTGTATATGGCGTTAACTTACCACAGCATTTCATTCTTGGATACATCGATGAGAGCAAACGAGAAGAGCATGAATTTGGTGTGCTATTTTATATCAACGCATTTAATAAAGGTGCAATCTTTGGAAAGCATGATGTAGACCAGTTCCTTCGTCAGCTTAATCTTGACTCCCAGCCAGGATTTTATGCGCCCTGCAGCAACGTAGAAATCATAAGACGTGTAATTAGAAACCTGATTTCCGCGTATGAAAATGCAGGAGCTAAAGAAAAGGTAGATGAACTGAAACAGCTTCAGGAAATTCTGGTAAACCCCGACCTATAAAAATTTGTTAGATTTCATCCAATTATGAAGTCGTTCAAACCAATCGTCTGTTGTGGTCTTGTTATTCAATCCAAAACCATGTCCACCAGCCTGGTAAATGTGCATCTCCCCTTTAACCTTGTGTTCTACTAATGCCGCATTGAAATCCATACTGTTCTGAACAGGAACTGCACCATCATCATTTGCATGCACTAAGAATGTAGGAGGCGTATCTGCTGTAACATGTTTTTCATTAGAGAAATATTCTTTCTGTGCATCTGTAGGGTTAGGGCCTATTAGGTTAGCCATTGAGCCTCCATGGGTATATTTACCGAAAGTAATCACAGGATAGGCCAAAATAGAGAAATCAGGACGAAGACTAATCTTCTCCTTATTCTCTATTTTAACATCGTTGTAGTGCACAGTTAGTGTAGAGGCAAGGTGCCCACCTGCGGAAAAGCCCATGATGCCAATCTTCTTAGGATCAACGCCCCATTTTGCAGCATCCTTTCTTACCAGATACATCGCTTGTTCTGCATCCATCAAAGGCCCAAAAGATTTGTCGACCATTATGGCATCACTTGGCAATCTATATTTTAACACAAAAGCTGTAACTCCGTAGTCATTGAAACGCTTTGCGATATTAAAACCCTCGTGATCGATAGCTAGAATTCCATAGCCACCACCCGGGCAAATAATTACAGCGGCTCCCGTAGCTTTCCCCTTCTCGGGTTGGTAGACAATCATGGTAGGTTCGCTTACTTTCGATGTTCGGGTAATCTTATCTTCACCTAGCGGCGATTCTTCTTTATAATCAGATGGCGCTGGCTTAGAGCCAGGGATAATGCCTTTATAAAGTTTTATAACTTCTTGTCCTTTAACCGTGCTGAACAAACAAATTACCATAAACAATGCGATGTAGTGTTTCATATTTAGAATTCCATTAAGTATGCTTTTAAAAAATCATTGATATCGCCATCAAGAACAGCTTGTGGATTAGATGTTTGGAAGTTAGTTCGGTGGTCTTTTACCCTTCTATCATCCAGCACGTAACTTCTGATTTGTGACCCCCATTCAATCTTCTTCTTATTTCCCTCCACCAGTGCAGATGCTTCCATACGCTTACGCATTTCCGCCTCATACAATTGGGATTTTAGTAGCCGAATTGCATTTTCCTTATTCTGCAATTGTGAACGGGATTCCTGGTTTTTAATCACAATACCTGAAGGCTTGTGATATAGACGAACTGCGGTCTCCACCTTATTCACATTTTGACCACCTGCACCACCTGAACGGAAAGTCTCAAATTCAATCTCCGAATCTTTAACTTCTATTTCGATGGTATCGTCAACAAGCGGGTAAACGTATACCGATGCAAAAGAGGTATGCCTGCGGGCGTTAGAGTCAAATGGTGATATCCTCACCAAACGGTGTACGCCGTTCTCCCCCTTCAAATACCCGTAAGCGAATGCGCCTACAAACTGGATCGTTACAGATTTAACACCGGCAACTTCCCCTTCCTGGGAATCCTGCTCTGTAATTTTATAACCATTCTTTTCACCCCACATCATGTACATCCGCATGAGCATATAAGCCCAGTCGCAACTTTCTGTGCCCCCGGCCCCAGCGGTGATCTGCATTACAGCAGGCAACTGGTCTTCCTTGTTTTTGAGCATGTTTTTAAGCTCCAAAGTCTCCACAGATTCCTTACAAAGGTCAAACTGCTCCTGCATCTCTTCCGTGGAAGCATCACCTCCCTGGAAAAAGTCAAATAGCACTTGCGTATCTTCCAGTAACCCATTGGCTTCCTGCCAGGCATCAGTCCACACTTTCTTAGAATTGATCTGCGCGATGTGTTGTTCTGCTTTCTTGGGATCGTCCCAAAAGTTGGGCTGCAGTGTCATTTGCTGCTCAACATATATATCTTCTAAACGAGTTTCGACGTCAAAGATGCCTCCTCAGCGACGTTATTCTGTCCCTTAAATCCTGAATTTGTTCTTTTGTCATAATCGCAAACTTACCTAAAATTGTTAATTATATCCGATAGAAAGAAATGGCATGTGTTACTTCTTCATTACCATAAAATCTATAGCCAGATTACAAAGGGCGTTTACACCAAGCGTAAATCCACTCTCGTCAATAAAGAAATCTGGCGTATGGTGTGAAGGTGCCTTAACAGGATCCCCATTTTTGGGCATCCCTCCAAGGAAGATGAATAAGCCGGGAACCTTCTCCTGATAAAAAGAGAAGTCTTCAGCTCCTGTAACAGGTGGCTTTAGTTTTACATGCTCCCTCCCAGCACTCGCCTGTAAACTCGGCAACATCTTTTCTGTGAGCGATACATCATTGAACGTTACCGGATAATGTGCGCTGTAAGGGATGATGACCTCTGCTTTACCTCCTCCAGCTTCAGCAGTTTTGGTTGCAATGGTCCTAACACGTTCGATAAACATCGCCTCGTCTTCTTTGCTAAAGTTCCGGATGGTTCCCAACATTTCTACCTTCTCGGGTATGATGTTAGACCTTATCCCTCCGTTAATAGACCCGATGGTAACCACCCCAGGATTTTCAGTAACATTCAGATTCCTGCTAACGATTGTCTGCAGGTTATTTACAATTTGAGAGGAGATGACAATTGGATCAATACTACTCCATGGATAAGCACCATGCGCTTGTCTGCCAGTAACAATAATTTTCATGTCGTTAACTGCTGCCATTGTTCCCCCGGGACGATAAGTTATATCGCCCACCGGAGTTTGCGAATTAATATGCAATCCGAACACTGCATCAACTTGGGGATTCTGTAACACTCCTTCCTTTACCATCAACTCGGCACCACCTTCCTCCCCAACAGGCGCGCCTTCTTCTGCGGGCTGAAAAATAAACTTGACAGTACCCGGAATGTCTTTTTTCATGGAAGCCAACACTTCAGCTACTCCCATCAAAATGGCTACGTGTGTATCATGCCCACAAGCATGCATTACCCCAACTTCCTGACCATTATAAGTTGCTTTAACTTTCGAGGCAAAAGGTAAGTCCACCCTTTCTGTAACTGGCAGGCCATCCATATCAGCTCTTAGTGCGACAACCGGACCAGGCTTTCCGCCCTTCAATATCCCTACGACTCCTGTCTTGGCGACACCTGTTTTCACTTCAATACCTAATGACTGAAGGTGCTTCGCGATGATGCCTGCAGTTCTTGTTTCATTATTTCCTAATTCAGGATGTTCATGCAAATCCCTTCGCCATGCAATTACCTTTTGCTCAATGCTCAAAGCCTTACTTGAGATCGCTGTTCTTAAAACATTCTTTTGTCCTAAGGCGTTAAATGAACTGAGCACAAACAGTATAAAGTAAAGTTTTTTCATGGATCGGCCATTTTCTTTTAAATATAGTATTATAGACCGATGATTTTGCCTGAGATAATATCATAATTCAATTTTAGCAAATAAAATAAACAATTACATTTACAAAAAACACAAGACCATATGTTCCCAACTATAAATTTCACAGAAACAGAAGCCTACAAATATCTTGCTGACCATTTCATCAGCATTAACGAAAAAAACTTAAAGCAACTTTTCCAGGAAGACAATGCAAGATTTGAAAAATTCTCACTCTTGTTTGAGGATATACTTGTTGACTATTCAAAAAATAGAATTGACGATACTACCATTGCACTTTTAATTCAGCTTGCGAGAGAGTGTAAGCTTGATGAGGCAATTAAATCAATGTTCAGCGGAGAAAAAATAAATGAGACTGAGGGCAGGCAGGTGCTGCATGTAGCACTTAGAGCACCGGCAAATTCAGAAATTCTCGTGGATGGCAAGAACGTTGTTAAAGATGTTCATACAGTACTTGATAAAATGAACAAATTCTCTGAGCAGATCATTTCTGGAAACTGGAAAGGTTACACCGGGAAAGCAATCACTGATGTTGTCAACATTGGTATTGGGGGCTCAGATCTTGGTCCGGTAATGGTAACTGAAGCGCTGAAGGCATATAAGAATCACCTGAACCTACACTTTGTATCTAACATTGATGGAACGCACATCGCAGAAACATTAAAGCTGGTAGATCCAGAAACTACTTTGTTTTTAGTCGCATCGAAAACTTTCACTACACAGGAGACCATGACAAATGCGAATACTGCACGTACTTGGTTTTTAGATAAAGGCGCTAAAGAAGAAGATATTGCGAAACACTTCGCTGCCTTGTCGACGAATGCAAAGGACGTTGCAGCCTTCGGTATTGATACGGAGAATATGTTTGAATTCTGGGATTGGGTTGGAGGAAGATACTCTTTATGGAGCGCCATAGGATTGCCGATAGCCTTAAGTATTGGTTTTGACAATTTCAAACAACTGCTTGCTGGTGCACATGCTGCAGATCAACATTTCGAGAATGCAGAATTTGAGATCAACATCCCGGTAATTCTTGGTTTGATTGGCGTGTGGTACATAAACTTCTTCGATGCAGAAACCCAGGCTATACTTCCATACGATCAGTATATGCACCGTTTTGCAGCCTACTTTCAACAAGGGGATATGGAAAGCAATGGTAAACATGTAGACAGGGATGGTAAGGATGTAACCTATGAAACGGGTCCAATTATTTGGGGCGAACCCGGAACTAACGGCCAGCACGCGTTTTACCAACTTATTCACCAGGGCACACGCTTAATCCCATGCGATTTCATCGCACCGGCACAAAGCTTGAATCCGATAGGAGAACACCACCCTATACTGTTATCTAACTTTTTTGCACAAACAGAGGCTTTAATGAATGGTAAAACCAGAGAGCAAGTAGTAAAAGAATTGGAAAAAGATGGTAAATCTACTGAAGAGATTGAGAAACTAGCACCGTTTAAGGTCTTTGAGGGTAATAGGCCGACAAACTCAATCATAATTAAAAAAATAACGCCATTTAGCTTAGGAAACTTGATCGCAATCTATGAGCACAAGATCTTTGTACAAGGTGTGATCTGGAATATATTTAGCTTTGATCAATGGGGGGTGGAGCTTGGAAAGCAATTGGCAAAAAGTATTTTACCAGAGCTGGAGGGCGATAAAGAGGTGAGCAGCCATGACGGTTCTACCAATGGGCTCATCAACCAATACAAAGCCTGGAGATAATATTGGTCCTCTGAAATTTCTTTCTTAGCAACGTAACCTTTTGACTTCTAATTTGTTCTCTTATTAGAAGTCAAAAAAATTACGTATATTCACATAAACAACCACGTATTATGAAAACGCTAAAAAACATGTTATTAATTGCCGGGCTTTTCACGGCAGTTCAAGTATCAGCTCAAACTGATAAAGCCACCACGATCAGATTGGTAGAGGGTAAGAATTTCATTTTTAATGCAACAAGTGCCCAACCAATGAATTCGGTAGAGATAAGTGCTATTTTTAGCAGAATACCTGGTGCAATGGCGGGAGCCTCAGTTCCACTACGGAGTGATGTTTATCAACTTAATGTATCCAATGATAATGTTGAAGCCTATCTTCCATACTATGGTAGGTCATACAATGCACCAAAAACCTCAAATGAGGCCGGCATAAAATTCAATACAAAAGAGTTTAGCTACAAAGCAGACAAAAAGAAAAAAGGAAATTACGTTGTTACCATTAAACCCGCTAACACAAAAGCAGATGTCCAATCAATGACTTTGCATATCAGTGAAAAAGGTTACGCTTCTTTAAGTGTGATCAGTAACAACAGACAAACAATTAGCTACAGTGGTTTTATTAGCGACCCTGCCAAGTTAGCTTCAAACTAAGATTTTTCTTCAACGTTAGTTCTTCCTATTGGGGAACTAACGTAATTTCAAATAATTTAGGCCACTTTTTGCCAGTCACAAATAGCCGGTTATTCTTCCTATCCCAGGCAATGCCATTTAAAACATCAATATTAGTATCGGTCGATTTTCTGTTGTATCCTTTCTCAAGCAGTCTGCTCAAATCAATCTTTTTCTCTACTATACCAGAATTTGGATCGATAACTACAATATAGTCCTTGGTATAGACATTTGCATAGATCTTTCCTTCGATATATTCTAGTTCATTCAACGAATTCACCGGGCCATCATTGTCATAGACTTCTATTGAACGCTCTTCTTCGTAAGTATCCTTATTTAGGAAATAGAGTCTGTTACTGCCATCAGATTTTATGAGTTCTTTACCGTTAAAACATAGCCCCCAGCCCTCGCGACTCGCTTGATATGGAAAACTTGATTTTTGTACAAGAGTTTTTGCATCAAAAACAAGCCCTATACCATTTTGCCAGGTAAGCATTACAATTTTATCACCTACCAAGGTTGATCCCTCTCCAAAATACTTTTTATCCAGGTCTGCTTTCTGTAATGTTTTACCCGTTTCCAGGCCTACCCAGCGCAACGTAGAGCTACCATCCAGCCCAGTGCTTTCTAAAATCCGACCATCATGGTATTCCAGTCCCTGTGTATACGAAGAGGTATCATGGGGAAAGACGCTTTTTACTTTATAACTGTAAAGTTCAGGCTTGCTCCCGGGCAACATAACAATATTTACGGTAATGGTATCCTTTGCAGACCCGTTAACAACTATAGCCGTAATGATTTTATAACCGACAGAAAAATTCGTTGTCGGAATTAAAATTGAATCTGCAGTATTTTTGACTGCAACTTTCTTGCCATCAATAAGATAGGTGGCAGATTTGAGATTCATATTCTGGGGGACATCCAGCTGAATTGCGATTGACTTACCAATAGCAACCGTTTGGCCCTGTTCTGGAAACTTAAAACTTACGCTGCTTGCAGCACTAGGCTCGTTTTTACAAGAGCTGATTAATGAACTTGACAGGATACAAAGAAAGAAGACTAGGTAATAGTTACTTTTAACTTGGCCAGAATGCATCTTCAATATGATTTACAATATAATTGTTCTTATTCTCAAAAGTGATTGCTATAATATCAAAACGAATTTCGCCCTCATGATTACTCTGTTCAATAAAAAAAAGGGAAGCAAACTCAAACTGCTTTTCCTTCTTCCAATCCACAAACTCTTCAGGCTGACCGAAATTGGTAGAACTTCTAGTTTTAACTTCAATAAAAACTAAAGTATCTTTCTGCTTTGCAATCAAATCTATCTCTGCTCGTTTATGACGCCAGTTCATCTTTAAAATCTGATACCCTTTATTCTCAAGATATTCTTTAGCTAGTTCTTCCCCCCTTTTTCCAAGGTCATTGTGACTTGCCACTATTTCAGTATTACAGATCCCAGGAATTTGGAAATCTCTTTCTCAACGCCTTTAATGAATGAATAACGTTGCATTAATATCTCTTGATTTACAGGATCTTCTTCTGTTTTGATCTCCTGCAATAGCTGAAGCAACATTTTGTCTACCTTACGCTTTTTTAGATGGTATATGCCACCGAGTATAGTCGCCTTAAGATTCACGGTTTCATCCCTCACATAAATCTTATGCTTATTGTACCAATTGTCGCTCAACATATATGGGGAGGTAGATAACGTAATGGCGAGATCAGCAATCTCTCTTTTTTCACTTTTGATAAATTGATTTGCAACGGGCAAGTGTCCATTCTCAATTTCCTCGCGGTACGTATCTATCACTTGTTTGCATAAGGCGTCTTGAAAGGTTACGTCAGATAAATTTTGCATGATAAATGAACCTATATACATATTGTCGATTTTATCCCAGTTGACAAGCTCATGGCCAAAAGCTAGAAGTAACCTCACAATTTCCTGCTCCTGGATAGAATCATCATCTACAGATTCTTCGTTTGCAACAACAACTATAGAGGGATCTGGATTTTCAAAGAGCTTATCTGGCGGACCGTCTAAAGGCTGGTTGTAAGATTGCGAGGCATTACTGGCTTTCTTAAATTTGGCAGCCCTCATCTTATTGAGTTCAGATAGTAAGATCCGCTCCTCAATCTGCAATAAACCGCTACACTCCCTGATAAATATGGAAGCTTTAATATCGTCTGGAATCTTTGAAATACTTTCCACGATATCCTTGATAATCCCAGCCCTTTTGATGGGGTCGTTGCCGGCTTCCTTTAATAGTATATCAGCTTTATAAAGAATGAAGTCCTTACGTGAATTCTCAATATAATTCTTGAAGGCAGCAGCACCCATATGGTGCATGTAAGAATCAGGATCATGTCCGTCTGGAAACGAAACTACCTTCACGTTCAGGCCTTCTTCAAGAATCATGTCCAAACCTCTTAATGAAGCCTTAATCCCTGCTGCATCTCCATCATAAAGAATGGTTACATTCTCCGTAAAGCGACCAATCATTCTAATCTGCTCAACTGTCAGCGAAGTTCCAGAAGAGGCAACTACATTCTCAATTCCCGCCTGATGGACAGCGAGTACATCGGCATAGCCTTCAACAAGATAACAGTTGTTAGTATCTCTAATCGACTTTTTTGCATGAAAGAGGCCATACAATACGCTCGATTTATGATAGATATCACTCTCAGGAGAGTTGACATATTTGGGAACGTTCTTATCCGTTTTTAGAGTCCTCCCACCGAATCCAATTACTCGTCCAGTGAAGTTGTGAATAGGAAACATAACCCGACCTCTAAAACGATCATAGACCTTTCCTTTATCGTTTCTTATCGCTAGTCCAGTCTTATCAAGGTACTCTTCTTTATGGCCTGCTGCGACTGCATTTTGAATCAATGCATCCCATACATCAGGCGAATAGCCCAACTGAAACTTCTTGACAATATCTTCTCTGAAACCACGCTCTTTAAAGTAACTAAAACCTATGGCACGGCCTTCTTCTCCCGTAAAAAGTTCATTTGCGAAATAGTTAGCTGCGAATTCAGAAACAATATATAAGCTTTCCCTCGCATTCTGCAGTTCGATATTCTGAGGCGACTGCACAGTCTCCTCAACTTCGATATTGTATTTGTTCGCAAGGAATTTTAAAGCTTCTGGGTAGGAATATTTCTCATGATCCATAACAAAATGGACCGAGTCGCCTCCTTTGCCACAGCCGAAACACTTATAGATACCCTTTGTTACAGAAACGTGGAAAGACGGGGTCTTCTCATTATGAAATGGACAATTACCAATCAGGCTTGTACCACGCTTCTTTAAGGCCACAAAATCACCAACAACTTCCTCTATTCGGGCAGTGTCCATGATCTTGTTTATGGTATCCTGATTAATCATATTGTAGGGGCAGTAGTAAATTTATTTTATTAACGGCAACAACTTATCGGCTAATGTTTGGTTTCCCAATGTGTTTAAATGCACACCATCGGAAGTTAATATCCCTTTTTCTTTGTTGTCAGGATTATTCGCAGCATCATATTCTTTGAAGATTGTTCTCAAATCACATATGCGCAAATTATTCTTGGTAGCAAGCTCGCGGATTGCTCCTGAGTATTTATCGAGGTCAGCATCCATTTCGTTCTCGTTATTTTTCCTTTCTCCGATAACAGCAGGGGTACACAAAACTACTTTAGCGCCATTGCTCTGGATCTTCGTGATTAAACCTTGATAAAATTTAGAAAACTTATCGAAATCAGTACCCGTCTTGCTTAACGCTTTATGCCAAACGTCGTTAACTCCGATATAGATCACTACCAGATCAGGCTTCTTTGTCAACACATCATCTTCCATCCTAAAGAACAGATCATATACTTTATTACCACCTATACCAGCTCCGATAATTTCGTATTTGGTTGGGTCAAGCGCTTTTTTAATAAGGTCCACATAGCCACCAGGCTGAACACCGGCTTGAGTGATAGAATCACCAAAAAAGATGATCTTTTTAGGTTTAAAATTCATTGCAGTAAAAAGCACTACCATCATAAATGCAGATAGAAATGCCATTGATCTAAATAACGTTTTCATTTAATAAGGTTTTAATTTTAGTTAGGCCTGCCGATTCGCAGCGCAGTACGAAGTTAGAAAATTACTTGCCTTTTCCAAGCCGATAATCCTTGTGAACGATCAAAAAGCTGGCGCGTTCTTCCTTTTTAAAAGGGTAGTCCCAATTACCTTGATACGTAATTTTTGTAGGCAATTTCTCTCCTCCGAAGTAGCTCATCTCAATGTTCATCTGCACATCAAAATCGAATACTATATTGCTGTACTTCATATCTACGTACCTACCTAAGATGGCAAAGTTTCGTTTGTCGAAGATGGTGGTCAGGGTCTTGATCATCAGACCATTTCGGGTACTGTTACTAATGTCTTTTTTTACGGCAACCTTGAATCTGTAGACAGGGATTGAATCCAGGTAGGTACCACTGTCATACGAGTAATCGTAATACTGACGCATGTTTGCGGTAAAAATCTGTGTTTTATCCCCTATGAACGGTAGTCCTTTGATTGGTCTTCCTGGGCTAAAAATCAAAGTCTTCAATTTGTCTTTATAGCTTTCGTTAGTTCCTTTTCCTTTCGCACTAGTAGTCATTGGCTCATCGGTCACTAAATCCGAGTTGTATGGATTCATGAAAATGTAATCAAACATTTCAACTGTATACAACTGATACTTACCATTTTTCTTAAACAACTTACCGGCATCTTCCTTTGCAAGGTATTCCATCTTGTAAGGCCCATCGTTATTATGTCTGATCTTTCTATAGATCTTTCCTTCTACCTTATTACTTTTATCGTAAGTATAAATTCGATTCTCAGCTATGAAGGTATACTTCTTCATATTTCTGAAAGACTGATAAAAACTCTCGTCGGTTATGATGGCATTTATAAAGGTTTCTATCCCAAATTTCCTGGCGGTTATCTTTACAGTCGAGTCAAGTTCAATGGTCTTGATCGTATCGGGGTTGAAACGGTCTATAGCCTGCCCGAAACCGGGAAGAGTGAAAATAATCATCAGTCCTGAAAGAAGAAGCTTTCTCAATTTCCCAATTGTTTTAATGCGACATATGCCATCAATCCTGTCGAAACCTTTAATGCATCTTCGTCAATATCAAACTTTGGTGTATGTACAGAATACATGGTATCTTTTTCTTCATTACCTGTACCCAACCTATAAAAACAGGCATCGGTAACCTGAGAATAATAAGCAAAATCTTCCGCAGCCATCCATATATCTAAGTCTACAACGTTATCTTTCCCTAAATAGTCTTCTGCATGAGCACGGGTATTTGCGGTCAATTGTGGTTCATTGATCAGGAACGGATAACCATTCATGATTCTAAAATCACAACTTCCACCCATACTCTCTGCAATACCTTCCGCCATCTTCTTCATCAGACGTTTCGCTTCCTTTCTCCAATCCTCATTCAATGTCCTGAAAGTTCCTTCCATCTTCACCTCATTTGGAATAATATTGGTAGCCCCGTTAGCCTGAACTTTACCAAAAGAAAGTACAGATGGTAACCTCGGATCAGCATTGCGACTAACAATCTGCTGCAGCGCAATGATAATATGGGAGGCAATTAGTACTGGGTCAATATTTTGGTGTGGCTGTGCGCCGTGACCACCCTTTCCATGTACAGTAACGTACAGCTCATCCGTTGAGGCCATATAAATTCCGGAACGGAAACCTACTTTACCGCTTTCGATCAATGGCATTACATGCTGACCAATTATTGACTGTGGTTTAGGATTATCTAACACACCCTCTCTGATCATGATACTTGCCCCTCCAGGCAGTACTTCCTCTGCAGGTTGAAAGATCAATTTGACAGTTCCGCCAAACTCAGCTTTTAAACTATTTAGTATGAAAGCAGTACCTAATAGCGAAGAGCTATGTACATCATGTCCACAAGCATGCATGACACCTGTATTTTTGGAAGCATAAGGTTTTTCGTTTGCCTCTAATATAGGCAGGGCATCCATATCGGCGCGTAATGCGATAACTTTATCAGAAACTAAGTCCCCCTTAATTAATCCCACCACTCCAGTATTAGCCATATCTGAAAATGGTATACCCCATTCTGTTAAATGACTTTTAATATAGGCCGACGTTTCAAACTCTTTATAAGAAAGTTCTGGATTCGCGTGAATGTGCTGACGAAATCCAACTACTTTCTCAAAAATCTCACCTGAAAGCGCCTGAATCTTTTCTTTATCTATCATTGTTGTAATCTAAACTAGGAGCATTTATCTTCTCTCTGAAAATGAAAAGCGTAGGGAAGGTTCCACGAAGTTCATTCATAAACTTTTGAGCGTCAAGCCTGGTTCTAAAATCACCAACCCTTAAATAATAATTGGGCTGCTTAAAGGTAATGTATGTGTTGTGAGAAGGATAGAGTCCATTAAACTTTGCTTGCTGACTAAATACCTGTCTCCGGTCTGAACCATAAAAAACCTGGACGCGGTATCCCATTTGAGCTACAATAATTCCAGGCTTAGTAACTACCACCCCAGCGCTTGGCACGCTGGAGGGTGTGGTACTCAATTGAATTCTCTTTGCAATTAAACTATCGATCAGGGGATCTTTCTCAATGGTTATCCTACCTCTGGTTTGAGCAAACAAACCAGCAGAAAAAAAACAACACAATAAGCAAAGTCCAAACTTCATCAATAAACTACGATTTACAGACCTGCACCATGGCAGTTTTTATATTTCTTACCACTTCCACAAGGACAAGGTTCATTTCTTCCAATAGTAACTTCCTTACGAACTGGCTGCTGAGGAACCGGCTCACGGGTATCTTCCAATTCAGGTATACCCGTACTGGTAGACTGCGCGAATTCTGGCTTTGAAGTTCTGAGTCTGTTAGCAGGAGGACGTGAAGCCTGAGCTTCTCTTACATCTCCAGGATCTGTTTCTACCGGAATACCTCCTTTAAATAAGAAACTTACCACCTCTTTGTTAACTGCATTCAACATGTTCTTAAACAAATTAAAAGCCTCCATTTTATAGATAATCAAGGGGTCTTTTTGCTCATATACCGCATTCTGAACCGACTGTTTCAAATCATCCATCTCACGCAAGTGTTCCTTCCAAGTTTCATCAATTAGCGCTAGTACAATTGTTTTTTCGAAAGATTTAGTGATTTCTCTTCCTTTATTTTCAATTGCTTTCTTTAACCCCACAGGAACCTGAACGCTTCTGATACCATCAGTAAAAGGAACCAAGATCTGCTCTATCTGCTCACCTCTTTCATCATATACTTGTACCAAAACTGGCATCGCCTGATTTATGATTGCATCAGATTTTCTTGCATAAAATGCAGTGACCTCATCAAACAATTTGTCTGTTAGGGTATGTATATTTCTTGAGGCAAATTCAGCTTCATCTATGGTTGTATCTGCAGAGAAGTTTTTGATAACTTCCAGCTTAAAGCCTTCATAATTTCCTGCTTCTTTATATTCTGTAACGATATCCTCAGCAACGTCAAATGCCATATTGCTCATGTCTACGTCAAGACGCTCACCAAATAATGCATTTTTGCGTTTTGAGTAGATAACCGACCGCTGTGAGTTCATCACGTCATCATACTCCAATAAGCGTTTACGAATACCAAAGTTGTTCTCTTCTACTTTCTTTTGCGCACGCTCAATGGATTTGGTAATCATTGAATGCTGGATCACTTCTCCATCCTCAATACCCATTCTTACCATTACGTTAGAGATTCTCTCAGAACCAAACAACCTCATCAAATTATCCTCTAATGAAACAAAGAATTGAGATGAACCAGGGTCACCCTGACGACCAGCACGACCACGTAACTGTCTGTCGACGCGACGAGACTCATGGCGCTCTGTACCTACTATAGCTAAACCGCCAACTTCTTTGACGCCAGCGCCTAACTTGATATCCGTACCACGACCGGCCATGTTAGTGGCTATAGTAACCTGTCCTGGTTGACCAGCTTCGGCAACAATATCAGCCTCTTTCTGGTGCATCTTAGCATTCAGCACGTTGTGCTTGATGCCCCTGAGTTTAAGCATGCGGCTTAGCAGTTCAGAAATCTCTACAGACGTAGTACCTACCAACACTGGTCGGCCTGCTTCTGTCAACTTAACGATCTCCTCTGCAACTGCATTGTATTTTTCACGTACAGTTCTATACACATAATCCTGGTGATCTGATCTGGAAATGACACGATTCGTTGGAATCTCCACAACATCTAATTTATAGATAGACCAGAATTCGCCAGCTTCAGTAGTTGCAGTACCCGTCATACCACAAAGCTTGTGGTACATACGGAAAAAGTTTTGCAAAGTAACTGTAGCATAAGTCTGTGAAGCATCTTCTACTTTCACGTTCTCTTTCGCTTCAATCGCCTGGTGTAACCCATCAGAATAACGACGGCCATCCATGATACGACCTGTTTGCTCATCTACGATCTTGATCTTGCCTTCATCAATGATATATTCTACATCGATCTCAAATAACGTATATGCTTTGAGTAATTGGTTTACAGAATGAATTCTTTCTGCTTTGATAGAGTAATCACGCATCAAAGCATCCTTTTGAGCAATCTTATCTTCGCTACTCAAATCAGATTTCTCAATTTCCGCAATTGAAGTGCCTACATCTGGCAACACGAAGAAATTCGCATCTTCGCCAGACTTGGTGATCAGCTCAATACCTTTTTCGGTAAGTTCAACCTGGTTATTTTTCTCGTCGATATAGAAGAACAATTCGCCATCAACTTTGGGCATATTCTTGGACTGATCTGCCATATAATGGTTTTCAGTTTTCAACAACGTTTGTTTATTACCACCCTCACTTAAGAATTTGATCAGGGCTTTGTTTTTCGGTAAACCACGATGCGCACGCAATAATGCTAAGCCACCTTCTCCTTCCTCAGTTCCGGATTTACCATCATTCATTAATTTCTTAGCTTCATTTAAGGCTCGGGTCACATATTCCCTTTGGGCAGAAACAAGCCTTTCAATACGCGGTTTAAGCTCATGGAATTCATGCTGATCTCCAAAAGGAATAGGACCTGAAATGATCAATGGAGTACGTGCATCATCAATCAAAACTGAATCGACCTCATCCACCATCGCAAAGTGCAGCTTGCGCTGAACTAGTTGATCTGGTGTTTGCGACATGTTATCCCTTAGGTAATCAAATCCAAACTCGTTATTTGTTCCATAAGTAATATCAGCAAGGTAAGCATCTCTTCTTTCCTGTGAGTTCGGCTCATGCCTATCGATACAATCAACTTTCAATCCGTGGAATTCAAACAATGGACCATTCCACTCAGAGTCACGTCGTGCCAGGTAATCATTCACTGTTACAATGTGAACCCCTTGTCCGGCAAGGGCATTCAAGTAAGCAGGCAATGTACTTACAAGTGTCTTACCTTCACCTGTAGCCATCTCTGCAATCTTACCATTATGCAACACGATACCCCCAATTAATTGTACATCATAATGAATCATGTTCCAAAGCACCTCAGTTCCGGCGGCGTCCCATCTGTTTGCCCACTGCGCCTCATCGCCTTTGATCGTCACATTTCCTTTTCTGGCAGCATAGTCTCTATCAAACTGAGATGCTGTTACTGTTAAGAACTCGTTCTCAGTGAAACGTCTTGATGTCTCTTTTACCACAGCAAAGGCTTCAGGCAAAATCTCCGATAATACCATTTCTAATTCCTTGTCGCGGTCTTTTATCAACACATCGATCTGATCGTAAATAGCGGTCTTCTCTGCCAAGGCCAATTCTTGATTGTCTCCATCAGCTTTTAATCCGCTAATTTTACCATCGATTTCAGTCAAAGCTTTCGCTATAACTTCTTTAAAGTATACCGTTTTATTGCGCAGCTCATCATTGCTAAGCAAAGACAACTTAGCGTACTCTTCATTTATTTTCGTGACTATAGGCTGGATAACCTTAATATCTCTTTCTGATTTGCTTCCAAAAATCTTGGTTAAAAATCCTAACATGTTCTATATTTTGTATTTAATGTATTATTATGTGAAAAACAGTAATTACGGCAACTGTCTACTCCGACCGAAGAACCAGAATATTAGTTGTCTGATGCATACTTGCATACTTTGATCAAATCAGCGCTAAGGACTGTTGTTTTTTGGTGTTTCTTTTACAGTAAGATCAGCGATATTTTGATTGTAGACACGATATCCTTGCTCTGATTGCTGTGGAGCAACGCCAATTGAGGTCAACTCACTGTAAGACAAAAAGAAGGGATACCTTGGATCATCAGGGTTACTCTGACTGAAACAAGTAGTAACAGAACTGGTTAGCTGTTTATCGCAGTACTGTCTGTTTAAGATCCTTAACCCTTCAACACGCTCCGCCCTTGCCAATTGCGTAAGGCTGAAAAATACGAGGGATAAAGTTACTATGTGTCTCATCTAAGGCGCAAATCTACCTGTAATCTTTTATATATAGAAATCTGAGCCAGTAAAAAGACCTCTGCTAGATATCAGAGTAGTCTGTAGGATACAAAAAAGTAATCGTGCTTTTGGATACCGTGTTCTTGTATTCTTCCATTGCCGACAATGTTTTCCATTGGCTATCGTTGACAAAAGCATCCCAATGCTTGTCCCTGTCCGCTTTATTTGCAAAGGTTGTCATGTACATTAAATTAGGCATTCTTGATCCTGCTATTACAGATCCATAAAAAACAGCGTTAAAACCCAGACGTTTGAAAAGACCGATTTCGTCACCAGTATTAAACATCTTGACCTTGCTTTTATATAGCTTCTCTGTAGGCCCTTCATAACTTCTAAGTTCGTAAACACGCTCAGCTTTGGATGCAGTAACAGCAGAAAGATTGAAGCGCGGGCTCATTTCGAAAGCATTAATCAAGATCGTTTCGATTCGATCGTAAGGAACCATATTATAAGCAGCATTTAAGTAACCAGCGCCTACTTCATTATAAATTTTGTCCTTATCCAGCTTTAGCTCTGTTTTCACTATGTCGTCTGCAGATTTGTATGGAACAAGTACGTAGATAAGTAATTCATCCTTTTTATCTGCCGAGGGAGATTTAATGTTTTTAAATACACCAGCTTTCGAAATACCTGCGCGGTGAAGTGCCGGTAGATAAGCTTTTTCCAAATAGCTTTCTACTACAAGCTCTTGCTCTGCATTTTTCAAATGATAGATTTTGATCTGATAAAGATCTTTTGAGGCAGAAAATGCCTGGGAAACGATTAGGACCATAAAGGTCAGCGCGATAGTGATTTTTTTCATGTGTGTTTTAAATAAGGTCAAAGCCAATGTCTTCTCTAAAATATTTACCGTCAAAATATATTCTTGCAGCATCGGCGGTCGCACTCTGCAAAGCTTCGAACTGGGTGTCCTGCAAGCTGGTGATAGCAATCACCCGACCTCCATTAGTCTTCACAACGCCGCCTTCCAACGATGTGCCGGCATGGAAAGCGGTAGACTTCCTGATATTATCTATACCTGTTATCGCCTTACCCTTTTCGTAGTCTCCCGGATAACCCCCGGCTACTATCATTACTGTGGCCGCAGTCTTTTCGCTTACGTTCAACTGGTAATCCATGAGCTTCTTATCCGCTACTGCTTGAAATAATTCTACAAGATCGTTCTCTATCCTTGGAATTACGCTTTCTGTTTCTGGATCACCCATACGGCAGTTGTATTCGATGATAAGAGGACTGTCTCCTACTTTGAACAGACCAAAGAAGATAAACCCGGTATAATCAATACCATCCTTTTTTAATCCTTCAATCGTGGGAATGATGATGCTATGTTCTACATCGTTTAAAAATTTCTCATCGGCAAATGGAACCGGAGAGACTGAACCCATTCCACCAGTGTTAAGTCCACTATCTCCCTGACCAATCTTTTTATAATCTTTTGCTTCTGGAAGAATCAAATAATTTTGGCCATCTGTTAATACGAAAACTGAGAGTTCTATTCCTGTTAAGTATTCCTCAATAACAACCAGCGAACCGGCGTTACCAAACTTTCCTCCAAGCATGAGTTTCAATTCTTCTTGAGCCTCAGCAACAGTTTCACAAATGACAACTCCTTTACCTGCAGCGAGGCCATCAGCTTTGAGCACTATGGGTAGAATGTGGCTATTTAAATAGTCCAATCCTTGCTGTAAGGTTTCAGTGGTGAAAGATTGAGAAACTGGAGCAGGAATGCCATGGCGGACCATAAATTGTTTAGAGAAATCTTTGCTTCCCTCCAAAATTGCGCCTTCCTTTTTTGGTCCGATCACATGAATCTGGGCCAATGCTGCATCAGCCAAAAAGAAATCATGAATACCATTTACTAAAGGTTCTTCAGGACCAACAACGACCATCTCAATGTTCTCCTTTAAAACGAGTGCTTTAACCGCCTCGAAGTTATTTGGATTGAGGTTTACATTCTTTCCGAAAGCACCTGTGCCTCCATTTCCAGGAGCGATAAACAGCTGTGAACACAAGTCAGATTGTGCAATTTTCCATGCAAAAGCGCTCTCTCTGCCCCCTGATCCTAAAATTAAGATATTCATGAAGCAAATATATAGGATTTAATAAGACTAAGCATCCTCTCCTTTCAAAGTTACTCTGTTCTTAGGCAGAGCCTCAGGAAAATAATCGCGTATGTAAGAGAGCATTTCTTCTCGGACAATACAGCGCAAATCGAATGCCTGAGAAGAATTTCGTGCGCTTATTAGAAATCTGACTTCTATGCTGCCTTGTTTGGTATCCGTAATCTGCACCACGTTAACCCTTTTGTCCCACAACGGACTGGAGCTAAGTATTTCCGTTAGCTTCTCTCTTAGTGGCTGAATGGGCGTATCGTAGTCCAGGTACAGAAATACGGTTCCAAGTAACTCTGAAGATCCGCGTGTCCAATTCTGAAAGGGCTTCTCGATGAAGTATGTTATGGGAAGAATCAAGCGCCTCTGATCCCAAATATTCAATACAACATAGGTCAATGTGATTTCTTCGACGCGACCCCATTCCCCCTCTACAATTAAAACATCATCGATACGGATGGGCTGTGTAAAAGCAATTTGAAATCCTGCCAGTAAATTCCCCAGCGACTTCTGTGCGGCAAAACCGATAATGATACCCCCAATTCCTACACCTGTGAGTAGCCCTGTTCCAATCTTCCGCATGCTTTCGAAACTCAAAAGCACCACCGACATGGCTATGATGATGATTACTGAAACTAAAAATTTACGCACAAACTGAAGTTGTGTTCGAACCTTTCTCTCTCTTAAATTATCTTCCTTATTCAGATCGAAATGAAGGTGAAGCTGCTCCTCCATGATCTTCATGATTCGTACTAATATAATTGCAAAATTTATGATTAATGCGATTTCAATGGCTTTGTTCAGTCCGTTAAAATATACATCATCCATCTTCATGTAGTCCAGGCTGCCATTCACAAACACGAGGGGAAGGAAGGACGTAATAGGACCGCCAAGGTATTTAATGGTAGAATGAATGAGGTGTAGGGGCCAGAATTTAGCTAATAAATTAAAGACTGCTCTCACCAATACTTTAGCGAGAAGTCCCAGCAGGATCGCTAAAGCTCCAATAATCAAATTTTGAAGTAAATGTGGCAAATGGTAGCCAAAAATTGTATCAATTTGCATCATAATTATTAACAAATCACCTAACGGTTTGTTTTATTTCACAGTCATCCTCAGTCCCTCAGAATGCGTAATGTACTCTGGTGCATACATACTTTGAAGGCTGGTTACTCCGTTTGAAAAGTTACCTGAAATGTTTACCCTCAGTGGATATTCGAACACATAAATCCCTTTCGGCATATACCCGATGAAGAAGTTGCTGGAAGCATCTTTAGTACTTTCATAATACCCAAGTCCATCCTGATATTTATACTGAGAAATCACATTTATAGGTTCAAACCCAGCAGAGCGCATATCTTTCAAATGCAAATACTCCATTGGCCTGTCGCAAAGAATCTCTATTCTGACTTTGAGCAGGTCTCCCTTTTTCAGAATATTACTTGAGCTCAGTCTGGTTAGTAAAGGTCCCCTAACGGTTTCAGTCTGCAAAAACAACTCTTTTTTAATAGTTATACCAGTTCCTGAGTTTGTGACTTTATCAGCTTGTTCGAAATACTGCCAGTAAAGCCCGCCCCAAGCGATGGACTTGTTATTGTTCTTGATCGAAATGCTTCCCATCTCAGGCTTAACTTTTGGTCCCTCAACTATGATTTTCTGATATCCGGTTCCGGCTTCTTCAACCGGAGTTGCTAGCCCGAGTTGTGCGGTAGTTTTGCCGCCAATTGTGATCTCTGGTGCTGCGGATTCATTTACTAAATCGGATCCCCGCATCAGTAATGCATAACACGCGGCGGTGGTCGCTTTAGTAGTCCGCCAGTCATTGGCTTGTTTATTCTTCAACAACCATATTTTCATTTCTTCTACAGCTACAGCATCATTTGCTACCTCATCAAAGACTTCGATCATCAATGCCTGTGCTTCGACCGGACTCTGATACCACCACCAGCCTAATCGGTTATCGGGCCAGAACATTCCTAGTTCCTCGCTCTGTTGTATGCGCTCTTTTAAAGAATTAACAATTTTCATCGCCTCCAAGTGTCTGCCATTTCTATGCAGTACTAGTGCAGCTAATCCTTGTTCGTAAGTACTCATTTTTAACCAGTTGGCGGTTACCTGTCGCATACTTTCATTTAAAGCATCCCTGAATACCTTTACTTCGTTGATCTGTTTACTGTAACTTCTGGCATACAAATAATGAAGCGGCATCGAGTAGAAGCCTTTGAAGGGACTCTTTGTCGTGAAATCCGCACTAAATTGGCCATCGAGATAGATCAATGCCTTGTTTAGCATACCACTAAATGCTGGATAGGTTTCCTCATCTATCAACTTCAAATACTTCAATTGCGACATGTTCAACACAATCTGCTGGGTGATGTAACGATCTTGCACCATCCCCTTAAACCATGAAAATGATCCGTCTGCATTTTGCAGGCTCGTTAGTTTTTCGAAGTTGGCTTTCAACTCTGAGCTCATTCTATTTAAGTTGAACAAAACCCCAAGACGCTTTTTCCGTTCTCCTTCATCTCCAGCATTCCTAACCCAGGGTGTTTCTTCCAGAAGCAAGGCTTTCAATTGCGCGTTCTTTTCCAAATTAGAACTTAACAAATTGCTTTCAGACTTTTGCCACACTTCAAATACCGCTTTAATCTTCGGAGAACTGTTCAAGATACCCGTCGCAAAACTATTTGCATAAAACCTACTCATCGTCTGTTCGGCGCATTCGTAGGGATATTCCATTAGATAAGGCAGTGCTTGAATGGCGTACCAAATTGGATTATCAGTGAACTCTAGTGTCAAACTTTGATTGAGGATAGTTGTTGAATTCCCGGACTGCAAAAGTTTATCCAGTGTAAAGGTTTTACTCGTGTTCCCCCGAACGTTCAACGGAATGGCCTCCGTAACCAATATTGAATTGGTCAACACAGGAACCGTGCTTTCTTCCCCATCACTATACTTCCCAGATTCTGCAACAACTTTATAGGTAATAGCACTGACTCCAACAGGAATAATCAAGGGCCAGTTGAGCACGAAATTATTTTTATCACTCAACTCAAAATTCTGTGTAGCTTGGGTTTTTGGTGCAAAGATGCTAATCACATTTCCGGTCACTGCGTCACGCAGTTCCAAATAAGCCTTTCCTCTAAGCATTTTACCAGACATATTATTTAGCTTGGCAGCAAGTACAATGGTATCTCGTTCCCTAAAGAACCTTGGCGCATTAGCAGAGATGGCAAACTGTTTTTGTGTAATCAATTCTCTACTGAAGTATAAGGTTTCAAATGCTTTAGTATGCGCGAAGCCCATCATCTTGTAACGCGTTAAAGACTCTGGAATGGTAAATTCTATATCTATTTCACCGGCTGAATTGGTTCGCAATTGCGGATAAAAGAAAGCACTTTCAGAAAAATTGCTTCTAGGTATAATGCGCCCTAAAGACCCGGGATTACCTGGGTCGATCCTGTTAGGAAAACCATCAGTATAGGAATTTTGTATATTTAAACCTGCAACTTTTCCCTGCAGAAGTTGTTCCACATTTCCTACAGGGACGTCTACAACTTCCTTTCCCGAAACAATGAAGGTCGACCCGGTGGTAACTTCTCTCGTTCTTTTGACATAGCCCCTAATTACCACCTCGCCTAAACTATTTATGATCTCTTTTAGTACTATGTCATGCCTTTCCAACTTAACAACATTTATCGTCTGAGTCGCAAAACCTGCTGAAGTAAAAGTTACCTGATCTCCAGCGTTTGCATTGATAGCATATACGCCAAATTGATCAGTACTTCCCGCCAATTTATAATTAACCATGATTTTGACATAAGGAATTCCGTAACCTAAATCATCCTTAACCAACCCATAGAATTTACCTGTATTCTTGAATACCTTTACTTGCTCCAAGGCTTTTTTCAAGGAGCGCTTAAGCACTTCAACTTTAACGCCTTCTAAGAAATTAGCGAAACTGAAAATTCCATCGGCATAATTGGAATAACTATACGTATTAAGTCGTTCATATACTTTAAAAAGAATATTTGGTGTGTTACTGCGGTTTAAAAAATATACACCACCCAAATCTCCCTCAGTATTAATATCTACCTTCCAACTCTTAACATTAGTGCTACCCCTATTATTGTAAAATCTATAATCCATTGGATTCAACATATCTAAAGAAGCATCGTACAATGTTGCGGCCAGTTCCACCATCTTCTTTTCACCTGCCATGTTTGTTATTCTCAACTTCCAATTATCCTTTTCCCCTGGTTGCAGCTTGTCTCTAAAGCTTAGAAATTTAACGTCTAGCTCTTTTGATGGATCGGCTACATACACTTTGCTTTGCCACTGGTGCCACTCCCCATCCTGCACCATCATAAAGGCAACATTAAAAACATCGCCATAACTCTCCTTAACAGGTACTTTTAAAATAGTCTGTATTGGAGATGCTTTGACCCAGCCATGTTCTACAACTTTTTGTTTAGCCGTAACTTCATAGTAGACATTTGTACCATCCCTAAAACCAGCTACCCTGAACATGGCATCTTCACCAAGGGTTAGCTTTTCATTTTGCAAGACCACCCACTCTGATCGGACCAGTATATAATCTGGTTTTTCATCAAAGACACGGTAAACCCTTGTATAAACCCCGGTATCTAAGGCTTCACTGACTGCCGTAACGATCCTTCGATAATACCCAGGCTTTAGATGGCCCTTTTTAATTGTGAATCGGATCTCCCCATCCATTGTTGTAATATTCTGTTCGAATGCTAAACTTGTTGCTTTCCAATTATCCACATTATCCGAACTGCGGTATTCCCAACGCAGGGAATCTCTTTCGAGATTGCGGGGCGGTTCCAACTTCAGCCACTTTATCTGTACTTCTGCTTTAACGGCATTGCCGCTGTTTGTGTGAACATAAAGGGTTGTCTCCCGCGGCTTTTCAAGAAAAATTTCTTTTGAATCATTGGGCACACCAAAAGAAAGTCCCTTCTTATTGACCTGCAAATATTTATTCGCCATCCTGGTTTCCCCCGATAGGTCGATCACCTCTACCGAAACATTGTATTCACTATAGCCATTGCCAATCTCATCCTTACTTAAAGGGAAAAATGCCACTTTAAAATTACCAGCCCCATCAGTGTTTGTGCTTCCAATAGCTATACTACGACTGCCCCAATTTACCTTATATTTTACTGTTACATTTGCTATTGCATAACCAGCATAGTTTGTCGCGACACCGTTGACTCTTACGGTATCATTATATAGATACTCTTGCCCCGTGTTTTTGAATTTCACTTCAAAAGTCGGCCTTTTATACTCTTCTACACGTACATTTACAGAACCGAAGTCTGTGAGTATTTTCATTGTGCCGTTTAACTTGCCGGTTGGAATGATAAAAGACCCATGAAAGGATCCGTATTCATTGGAAATATGCTCCTTTGTGCTCAGATCATCATTATTTACATCTTTGAAGATTAGTGAAACTTTTTCGGATACTGTGATCGAACTTTTATGGTCTTTTTCCTTTAATACGATTCCTTTATAGAATATAGTTTGACCAGGTCGGTAGATGGGCCGGTCAGTAAACAGAATAATCTTTGTCTCCTCCTCTTCTTCACTACTATTACCATAAAACGTTTTTATATCTAAATAAGTAGAATCTCCATCCAAGGTCACCAATACTTCATCTTCACGTTGAGAAAAATTGCTGGCACTTGCGAAACCATCAGAGTCCGTGAAAATTGCGAGGGACTTGTCGCCGTTTTTAACTTTTGTATTCGGGAGCTTCTCGATTTTAACACCTTTTACAGGCAGACCGCCTACGGACTCTAAAACCCTATATTCGGTTCTATTTTTCGATAACGTGCGTTTACTAACAACCAGTCCACTAACCTTAAATTTTATGAATCTGTTAATAATTCCTTCATTAAGGGTATCAAGAATGGGTTTGTTTTGAACAATTAAAATGTATTCACCAACTGGAAGACCTCCAATAGTATCCGATAAGTAATGTCCGCGGTGGTCATCAGACAATGGTGTTAATCTGCTCCAACTACGCATAGGAGTAACCCGCTTCAAGAACTGAGTGTAATTTGTGACTATTCCCAAATTTAAAACAGCTGCTTCTAAGGAAGTTAAACGATATACACTGAGATACAGCGAGTCCATATTTTTATAGTTATACAAAACATCTATAATTTGTCCAGGCGCAACAAATCCCCTTATTTTAAGGCTTAGCTGCAGGCCTCTTATTTGCGTCAATAAGAACTGAGCGCTGCTAGCACCAGACCCTTTAGGATAAGCCTTTATCGCTTTTCCTGCAAGTTCAACAGCTACCTTCAAATTATTCACACCCTTATCCATTTCCACTTTATCATTTCGATAAAGCAGGGCGATCTCGTACAAAACATCTGAATAAATTTCGGTGCCTTCAGATCTTTTTAGAAGCTCATTGAGGGAATTATAATAAGGACGATTCTCCAGAAACCCGTTTGCATCTTTATGAAAATACTTCAAACGTGCCAGTTCTGCATCACAGTACGCCGCTTTGTTACCGTTTTTTTGGTGATAATTTATGATATTTTCGAAAATCCCTTTGGCTCTGTTTGCAGACTTCACCTCGTCTTCTGGCAAACTACTCAAAATATTTAGCCTCGAATCCCTGAAAATAGGCAAGGCACTATTAGCTAAAAAATCATAGAGTGTTGGTCGTAAATACCGTGTAGACTTATCACCTATCAACACCTCCTCAAAGTTGCTTATGGGTGAATTTTGAAGTAACGTAACTTCAGATAGTGAACTCATGTAAAGGCCGGTTACTTCCGACAATAACTTTCGGATTGACCAAGTCTGCACGTCATTCCCAACGTCACCATCTACTTCAGTTCGCAGACTAATTTTATAATTATTTCGAGAAAGGTAATTCCAATACGTTTCGGCCAACAAAGACTGCAAAATGCTTTTTTCGGGCTGTTTGGCAACTTGAATATCCTGACGAAGCAAATTGATTTGACTGACAATGTCATTCCCATCAAGATAGGTCTGAAAAAGCCGCCGATACATCACAGCCTTGATTACCATGACAGTATTTCCCTCCTTCCTGGCTCTCATATTCAGCCCGTTTATCAGTTCAAGGGCAGGTTTGGCTTTCTGATCGGCAGCTAGCAAATCTATCCGCTCGAAAACATCATCATAACTGGTTTTTTGTGCAAATAATCCTGAGCTGCTAAACATCAAGATTAGAATCAAAGCTGCAAATCGGAGAACATGTTTCATAATTAGCTTCTAATTTATCAATTTACTCGTTTGGTGATCACAAAACCGAAGACCTTATCAGCTACACCATAGAGTTGCAATCCTTCAGCCCCAATAATTTTGAGATAATAATTCGGATCATTTCGAACTATATATAAATTTCCTGCTCGACACAATGAGAGCATTTTCCATAATTTAATTTTTAATAATACGAACTTCCTTTGGCGCAGTAATGTCAGACTGCACCTTTCCGTTGGCGAGCTTTGTATGCTTTACCCTAACTATTCCATATTTTGTGGGGAAGGCTCCTTCAGCAAACTTCAAATCTCCCAAATGTGGAACAACTCTGATTGCTTTACCACCAGCTTCTACAACTGAGATTCCCAGCACATGTTCTGTTAACCATGGTGTTGGTCCGGATGCCCAACCATGCGCTAAACTATGTCGGAAGCCGATGTAACAGTAGGCACCGAAATCCCCGTGAATGTCCTTCATTCCTGCCGGGACAAGCTGATCAATACCTGCAGCATTTGGCAGCCAATCCATATTGAAATCTTCCCAGAACGTAGTCGCGCCAAGCTTCAGCATTGCTCCCCAATAAGTACGGATCACATCCATGGCCTGTTGGTAATTGCCTCCCTTAGCCATCGCTTGAAGCATATAGTATCCGTAAAAAGTAGAGAAATTTTTAGCGCCACCATCCAACAATACCTTGTTGGCACTTTCGTTAGACATCAGCCCGGCAAGTGAATACAATGCCGCGGCTTGTTTTGACCCATTAATATCAGGAATATTTTTCTTCAGGCGTTCCACAGCCGCTCGATATTTAGCCGCCGCAGCGTCTTCCTTTAATACCACACACATTTCGGCTCCCGCATTCAACGACATCACCATCAAAGCCTGTAATCCCGCATGAATCGCTGGCTTATTTTCGCTCGATGGCCAGTCCAGAAACTTGCCTTCGAGATTTTCTGTATTGTCATCGCCTATTTTGGTCACCAGTAGATCTAGCAATTTGACCATGTAATCTTTTTGTTCTTTTAAATAAGCGAGGTTACCATTGTTTTTATAAAGATCACGGTGGATAATTATCCACCACATTGAGTATGCACTGATTCCATTCATCCACTGGGGTAAAGGTGTGATGTCACGTGAAAGGTCAAGACTCTTCGCAACCACTTCGTTATAACCGAATACGGCATTGATTGTGGTGACTTCTGGATGCATATCACCCACCCAAACTAACCTATCACGTTTAACACCGTCCCAAAGATAATCCTGCATGTTCAGGTGAACCGTATAAGCTCCCGTTTGCCAGATCTTATTTAATAACGTGTCACTGCTGTTAAAGGATCCCAAATAAGGAATATCCCGATATACCGCCATGGCGTTAACCTCTTTCAAAATTACCGTGGCGTTAGTATCCACTATATCAATTCTAGCAAACCTGAACCCTGAGTTTCCAAACTCAAGCTTTCCAAGCCATGGTAAGGCAGTCACAAAATCACGAAGCGCATGGTCATTTGTAGCACTTGAAGAATTCACGTCAGACATGGCCTCACTTACGGACTCGCCCAGTCTTATTCTAACACGAACCGGCTTATTTCCTGGCCATATGCCAGTAACCAGTTGAATTCCGCCATGAAGCTCTTTCCCAAAATCCAATAAAATGCCCGGCTTAGTGTCTTTATCGCTTTTTAGAACACAAAGGTTGCCTGAATTCAAATCAGCTTGGCCATTACCCTTTTTCAACAAACTCTCGGCATTTGAAATGCGATCTCCAATTTCGCTTTTCCAGACAATTCGTACTGGATGAATTCTTTCTTTAACGGTTGGTTCCAAGATCGGCTTTGCTGAAATTTGAGCATGAGCATTGGAGGGTGTTAAACTGCTACAAACTGTGACACAAAATAAAAGTGCTTTCGATATTCTGAGTGATGACATAAACTGATTTATTTTTTATTCAATTGATACAATTCGCTACCTGCGAGCAAGAATGCACCTACCCCATAAACGTTGGTGCTATCGTAACCGGCAGCCCCAGGCTGATCTCCTACTTTTTGTACATAGCCTAGCTTCCCGTTGGGATGAACTGAAGTGCTTAATGCCATCCAGGCCTTTTCTATAATTGGTAAATATTTTTTCTTAGGCAGCAACCCCTTACGTATTCCCCAAGTCATTGCATAGCAGAAAAAGCCAGTCCCGCTCGTTTCCTTTTCACTGTAACTTGCCGGATCAAGTAAGGAAGCATGCCAACTACCGTCTTCCTGTTGCAAGCTAGCCACTTTCTCTGCCATCTCAACAAACTGGCTTTCAAACTTCTTTCTATTAGGGAAGTTTTTAGGCATGTTATTCATCATGCGGACGAGCCCACCCATTACCCAGCCATTTCCACGTGACCAAAATACATTTGCTCCATTGTTTTCTCTCCTATCAAAAAAGCGACTATCGCGATAGTACAAATGGGCCTTTTTATCATAGAGATATGCTGAAGTCTTCCACCAAAGTGTATCTGCCTTCTTCAAATATTTTAAGTCTTTTTTTGCAGTAGACAAATAGGCTAGCGATGGTGGGCCCATAAATAAGGCATCACACCAAGCCCACTCTCGTAGGTTGATATTCGGAACTACTTTTAAAGGCTCATTAAATTGATGGGCAACTATAGTATCCGCAAGAGCGACCCATTTATTGATCATTTTTGGATCTTTATACTCCAAATAAAGCTGCGTATACAGCTGAGCAACGCAATAGTCATCGGCGAAAAGTCGGTTCCGGCCCATGTCCCAACGATTGCTCTCACCAATGCCGTACAGAAAATCATAATATACTTTGTCATTATCAACACTTTTCAGCGCCATCATACCAGCATAAAGGGCTCCATTTTCCCAGTTTGTCTTAGGAATTTTCACTTTACCCTCTTTAAATTCATTGATCTGCCAGGCTCCGACCTTTTTCATGTTCTTCAATATGGACTCCCTGGCAAGAATGGAACTTTGAGCTGTCGCAACATTTGAGTAAAGGGCGGTAATGCATATTATTAGAAATCTGATCATTAGTTTATTATTCGGCTTTTTAAACCTAGGAATAATTATTCAAAAAAAAGCGTTTGTAATAACTTCGTGAGAATAAATATTAATTTCGAAGAATATGATGGAATTGAGAGTTTATACTCTTGAGGATATAACTAAAGATCCAAGACGTAAGAAAACATACTTAGCTTCGTTATATAATCACAATGTTACAACATTTATGGCGCGAAATATGGCTAAACATTTTATGATTGCAAATAATTAAATTTAAACAAACAACACAAATGAAATTAACAAAAAGTATCTTACTTCCTGTATTATTCGGGCTATTGAGCATCTCGCTCTTTTCCTGTAAGACAAAAAAACTAGCTGCTAAACCTGTACCAGCACCCACAGTTAAAGAGACGCAAGTAGTGACTAAACAACCTGAAACTCCTCCAGTTCAAAAAGTAGAAGAACCAACGCCTATAGAAAAACCGAACTTTAACTTCAAAAATGTACAGTTCGAGTTTAACTCGGATGTTCTAAAAACTTCCTCCTACGCAATTTTAGATAAAGTGATTGCGGAAATAAAGAAAGAGCCAACTGCGAAGTTTGCTTTAAATGGTAACTCTTCAGCAGAAGGTTCAGCAGAGCGTAACATGTCTCTTTCTGTAGACCGTGCAAACTCTGTAAAAACCTACCTCGTTAACGGTGGCCTAGCTGGAAGTAATTTTACAATTAACGGTAACGGAGAGTCCAAACCAATTGAAGACAATAAGACTGAAGCTGGTAGAATCATAAATAGAAGAGTAGAAATAACAAGAAATTAACGAGGAAACCGCTCGAAGCCGATTCCAAAAGCAAAATTATCTTCTCAGAAGACGCCTTGGAATGTTTGCCCTCCTTCAAGGGCAAACATTCCAGCGGATGAAGAGAACGGTGATTTTGCTCGTTACTTAGTACCCCTATTTAAAAGATCTGCTAATTTCTTTTGTAGCTCCTCACCCCTAATGTTTTTAGCGACAATCTTTCCAGTGGGATCAATCAGATAATTGGCAGGTATAGCCTGGATACCATATTGTTTAGCTACCGCATTGTCCCAGAATTTTAAATCCGACACGTGTGTCCATGTCAAACCATCCTTTTCGATAGCTTGCAACCATGATTCCTTCTTACCCGGTTGATCCAAGGAAACACCCAACACGGTGAAATTTTTGTCCTTATAAGTTTTGTAGGCGGCAACTACGTTCGGATTTTCTGCCCTGCATGGTCCGCACCACGAAGCCCAGAAATCAAGCAAAACATATTTGCCTTTGAAATCAGATAGCCTCACCGGCTTATCATTCACATCATTTTGTATGAAATCTATAGCCATCTGACCAACTCCACTTATATTGGCTGCCTTAAGCTGACCTGCAATGGTTTTTCCTAATACACTATTCTTAACATTTGGGGCAAAACGCTCAAACTCAGGAGTCAGTTTAACCGCATCAATATCATACCCCATATAGTTCCTAAATGCTACTAAGCCGATATAATACTGCGTATTGTTAAATGCAAATTTACGGTTTACATCAGTCATCTTACTACTAATTGCTTCGGCGCGAGCATTCAAACCATCCATAAATGCTTTGTCTTTTCTCTCCTCCAGACTCTTACTCATGTACTCTATGTTTAAAGCATTCATCTGAAGGGTGTAGGGCATCAAACTTTCTTTAAGTCTTTGGCTGTCCCAATTCACCCAAGATCCTTTGATCTTAGCATTCTTAATGGAATCAGCCGATGAAACAGTAATAGCTGTATTTTCAAGATAAAATGCCAATGCGTCAATTGCCATTCTCTTTTCCGGATTAGCAGGAACTGCATCATGTTTGATTCTAATCGTTGCAGACGTTGGAGAGGTAACATTACCACTAAAAGTAAATTCTCCATTTTTTAGAACAGTAGAATCAAGAACTTGTTCTGTACCCGATCTATAACTTAAATAAGCTTTGGCAGGAGCATTTAGAGAGCCTACTTTTCCTTGCAAAGTAAATTCCTTTTGCGCAAATGAGGCAATGGGCAGTAGGCACATCGCAATAAAAACAATCTTTTTCATATATTTTCAATACTAGAGTATAACTTATAACTACTACATACGTAGTAAAAATCAAATATAACTAGTTAACGATTTAAAGATAAAGGATAAGTGTAAAATTATAGTAGTTTTTGAAACGTTCTCCACCATAAATCAGGCATTTCACCCGTTACTGCTGTGGTATAGTCTTCATAGCGGCAAGGCACCAGGTGAAACCGCTCATTTTTGGATACCCCTGTTGGATAAGGAACCTGCATCCACCAGCGATCAGACTTCTTGCTTTTTACAAACAACATCTCCCCAGATCCATCATTTAAACTTGCTCTGTAAATGAGGTATTGAGATTTTGGAGTGAGTGGAAAATCTTTCTTACGATTGTAAAAGCCGTCCATGAAGTACCAAACAATTTGTGCTAGCAACATAGCTGTCTGCCCATTCTGATCAAAAGCAGGGTTGAATTCATAAAACCCAATTGAAGTTAATTTATCACTCATTCCTGCATAACGTGAAATTCGACAAGCTTGTTCGCCATAGAAACCGTTGGGACTGGAATTAGCGTTGGCTCCCGCATCTGATGAACGTATGGAACCAATATCAAAACTGATCATGTTCGCATTGCGCACAATCGGTTCAGCTAAAGCCATGTCGTCGCTAAATTCTCCAAGCCTATGCACGTCGAAATACAACTTACTCATGACCTTAAGACTGTCCTGATTTACAAAATAGGTTTGATAACCAATGTTGCTAAAATTAAATAAGTAATTGGGCTGATGTAAAAGGATCTTGTTTAGATAAGTGTCAGATTTAGCAGATAATCCATCTTGATCTTCTTCATCTAAATCAAACTTACTATCAATAACCACCAGATCTACTTTTTGCTCCAGCAACTCGTAAGCAAGATATTGTGCGTAAGTAAGGTCTTGTCCGCCACCAATAATTACCGGAACGATGTTTAATTTAACAAGTTCAGAAACCACCATTTTCAATGCCACATACGTATCAGAAATAGATGCGCCCGCTCTAATATTACCCAAATCAACCAATCTGGTAAAATAAGGCCCCTCATGTAAAGTATAGAATTGTTCTCTAAAATAATCAGGAGCTAAAGCACATCCTTCATTGTTAACTGCAGCCCTGTCGTCTTGAACTCCTACTATAGCCATATCGTATTTATCTTCTCCAAGATCCGGAAAACTATCTTGAAAAAAGGTAGCCTTCAAACCTAACTGGCTGGTGTAGAAACCCGCTTTAGGCGTAAATTTTTCAAGGTTTACCGGCGAAAAAAAATCGGATAAAGACATATAGCACTTAAATGTATGGCCTCAAATATCTATTTTTGAGCTCATATTTTTGATAAACAGCCCTAAAAAAAATGAAATGATATTAATTACAGGGGCTACAGGATTTTTAGGATCAGAATTAGTTCATCAGCTAACCAACCAGGGCAAAGAAGTACGTGCCCTTAAGCGTGCGCAATCTGCTATACCGGCGCTACTGAAAAACAATACAAATATAGAATGGTATATTGCCGACATCCTGGATCTTGCCACTCTGGAAGATAGCTTTGAAGGAATTCACCAGGTTTATCATTGTGCGGCATTTGTATCTTTCAATCCCAAAGATAAAAAAAAGCTGCTCAAGACAAACATTGAAGGGACAAGCAACATTGTAAATTTATGTTTATCAAATCAAGCAAGACTCCTTCACGTCAGTTCTGTAGCAGCACTTGGTAATGCTAAAAAAGGCCAACTTATTACTGAAAAGGATTTTTGGGAATATGATGCGAAGGCTCATAGCTACGCCATTTCAAAATATGAAGGAGAGATGGAAGTTTGGCGAGGTATTGCAGAGGGGCTGGATGCTGTAATCGTTAATCCCTCGGTAATCATAGGCGCCAATTCAGGTTTTTCCGGTAGCGGGGCAATATTTGAATTGGTCAAAGAAGGGCTTTCCTATTACACACGAGGTGCTACCGGAATCGTGGATGTTGCAGACGTTGCAAAAAGTATGATCGCGCTTATGGAGAGTGCAGAGCAATCAAACCGTTTCACCATTTCAGCAGAGAATTATTACTATGAAGAATTCTTCAGAGAAATTGCTGATGGCTTTGGGGTTAAGCCCCCCTCAAAAGAAGCTACACCATGGATGTTAAGCATTGCATGGAGAGCAGCAAAAGTAGCTTCCTTTTTCACATCTAAGACTCCAGCGCTAACCCATGACGCAGCTAAGAGCAGTATAAATGAAAGCCTTTATGACAACGAAAAAATCAAACTCACAACCGGAATACAATTTAAACCCCTAAAGCAATCCATAAAGGAAACCTGTGAGGCGTTAAAAACACATTTAAAATGAACCAAAAAAATTATTACATCATTGATTTCGATAGCACATTTACGCAAGTAGAGGCGTTAGATGAGCTGGCCCGTATATCTCTAAAGAAACACCCTGATAAAGAAGCAATATTTCAAAAGATTGAAGAATATACTAATCTCTCTATGGAAGGAAAGCTGTCTTTTAGCGAAAGCCTTGCACAAAGGGTTAAGCTTTTAGAAGCCAATGAAGACCATCTAAAACAATTAATTACCAGGTTAAAGAAAAAGGTTTCTGCGTCTTTCTCCAGAAATGCAGCATTTTTTAAAGCACATGCTGATGAAGTTCTTATCATTTCTGGCGGCTTCAAAGAATTCATTACACCTGTAGTAAGTCAGTATCATATTAAAAAGGAAAACATCTACGCCAATACCTTTGTCACAACTGGGGATGGGAATATCATTGATTATGACCACGCTAATCCATTAAGTGAAGAAGGCGGCAAAGTAAAGCTCGTTAGTCAAATGAACCTGGAAGGTAATTTGTACGGTATTGGCGATGGATATTCCGACTTCCAATTAAGAGAAAGTGGTCTAATTAAAAAATTCTATGCCTTTACTGAAAATATTTCAAGGGCCAGCATAGTTGAAAAGGCTGATCACGTTACCCCTAGTTTTGATGAATTTCTATATGTAAATAACCTTCCAAGGGCTATTTCATACCCAAAAAATAGAATTCTTTGCTTGGTAATAGGAGATGCGCCTACCGAAAGTCTGGAGATGCTGAAGAGAGACGGATTCTCTATAAGGCATAAGGCCACATTTGAAGAAAAGTACGTAGCTGATGTCCATATGATGCTACTTGCCGATGGCGAAAAGATCGAAGCAGAGAAATTGGAAAGAGCCTTAAAACTTAAAACAATAGGATATCTAGGCAGTGCGAAAACTAAGCTGGACATTACTGCATGCACTCAAAAGGGAATAGTGGTGTTTGACGACCTCAAACAGAATCCCCGACATGCAAACTTTATCCCGAAAAGAATGATTGATTTCATGAACACAGGAACTACATACCTTAGTAATAATTTCCCTAATCTGCAGCTACCAAGAATTGACAAGTCACATCGCCTAATTCACATTCATAAAAATGTACCAGGTATCATGGCTCAGGTAAACACCGTTTTCGCTAACCATGATATCAATATCGTAGGGCAATTCCTGATGACGAACTCAGTTATCGGATATGTGATTACAGATATCAATGCACAATATGATGATCAAGTGTTTAAATCTTTGAAAAAGATCGAACATACGATCAAATTCAGAGTTCTTTACTAACCAATAATTATGGACCTTACCCCAGAGATCAAAGAAAAATTAGACAAGTTACAGGAGAAATATGCTGCTATGGGCCAGGATATGTCTGCATACCTAGATGGCTTGCTTTATGCTGACTTCCTCACCTACTGGGATTATATCCATTTAGACACCCTATTAAGCCTTCAAAGTCCTAAGACTCCCTTTCCTGATGAAGAGATTTTTATCATGTATCATCAGATCACGGAGCTGTACTTTAAGCTTTCACTCCTCGAATGCGAACAGATTGCCAATCATCAGCAACTTACAGCAAAATTCTTCACCAATCGGGTGAAACGAATCAACACCTATTTTAACGCCTTAGTCACCTCCTTTGACGTAATGGTAGACGGAATGGAACGGGACCAGTTCTTAAAGTTTAGAATGTCACTCTTACCTGCCAGTGGTTTTCAATCCGCTCAATATAGAATGATAGAAATCTGTGCTACTGACTTCATTCGGTTAGTTGATAAAAGTAGAAGGGAGGAATTACAGAATACTTCGCTCGAGGAACAATTTGAAAATATCTATTGGAAGTTCGGTGCAACAGAACTGGCAAGTGGCAAGCAAACATTGACGCTTAAGCAGTTTATTAGTAAGTACTCAGACCAACTTTTAGAACTTGTAAAGAAAAGGCAATACAACAACTTTGCTGCATTGTATCACAGATTGGAAAAGGAAGGACAAGACACTTCTCAACTGGCAGCTGAATTAAGGAAATTGGACTTACATGTAAATGTGGAATGGCCATTATCTCATTACAAATCTGCCGTTCGATATTTGGAGCGTGATCCTGTAAACATAGCTGCAACTGGCGGCACCAACTGGCAGAAATATTTACCTCCGCGATTCCAAAAGAGGATATTTTACCCCTTCTTATGGACGGGCCAGCAGAAGGAGGAATGGGGCAAAGGATGGGTCATGGAAGCATTAAATAAAAGTAATTTTACTTAGATTTGCAGCAAAGCACTACCAAAATGAACGAAGCATTAGATATAAAGGTAACAAAGGCACAAGAAAGTAGATTAACTGGAACAGATTTTTCTCAACTACCTTTTGGTAAAGTATTTTCAGACCACATGTTTCTTGCCGAATATGACAACGAAAAATGGGGTAACCTGCAAGTTTTGCCTTTCGGACCTATTCCTATGAGTCCTGCAATTTCAGCACTTCATTACGGTCAGGCAATCTTTGAAGGTATGAAAGCGTATCGTCAGGAGAACGGAAAGATTGGGGTTTTTCGTGGGAATAAAAACCATGAACGGTTTAATAGATCTGCCGCCCGAATGTCAATGCCTTCGATATCAAGTGATATATTTATGCAGGGCATCGCAGCGTTGATCAAGATCGATGAAAAATGGGTTCCTGCACAGGATGGGTATTCCTTATATATCCGTCCAGTAATGTTTGCGACTGACCCTTATCTCGGCGTTAGACCATCTGACAAGTATACATTTGCACTATTGACCACGCCGACTGGGCCTTACTACAGTAAAGCCTTGAAAGTAAAGATAGAGACTGAATTTACACGTGCTGACGAAGGTGGCGTTGGTTTCGCAAAAACCGCAGGCAACTATGCCCGCTCATTATATCCTTTCGCTGAGGCACAGAAAGAAGGCTATGATCAATTGATTTGGACCGATGCAGTATCTCACGAATACATTGAGGAAGCTGGGACGGCTAACCTTATTTTTGTAATAGACGGTAAATTGGTTACTCCATCAGTGAGAAGTACAGTATTAGATGGTGTGACAAGAGATACCATAATTACCCTCGCAAAAAAAGCTGGTATCGAAGTAGAAGAGCGACGTGTTAGTGTTAAAGAAATATTAGACGGAATCGAAAGTGGAAGCGTAACAGATGCCTTTGCTGCTGGAACTGCCGCTACTGTTACTCCTATTGGTGAAATCGGATACAATGGCAAGATCTTTACACTGCCAGATCCGTCTACAAGAACCATTTCGTCTAGAATTGCTAAAACACTCAATGATATCCGTTATGGGTTAATCCCCGATGAGTTCGGCTGGAACTGGATCTTGTAATCCAAAACGATACTGGCTCCAGGTTATATTGAATGGCCTTCGATCGCTGTCCTATACTACAAGCGGCTAAAAGGCGCCCTTTTTTGTACCTTCCACCCTTCTTCTCCAAATCATAAAAAACTACCAGTCATAAATGAAAAAGTCTTTTATCATTTTTTTAACCATGTCTCTCTCTCTTAATGCAGCTGTACAGGCGCAGATGAAAAAGCTCAGCAAGCAGCAAATATTCGACAACATCCCGTCATTGACTCAGCCAGTAAACGAAATAACCGGATGGAGCGATGACAACCATTACATAGAAGTAGATAGCGCAAAAAAAATGTATGCGGTAGACATAACTATCGGAACTAAAACACCATATACACCACCTCCCAAAGTTAATATCAAGGTATACAGCAAAGACAACGACCTATACATTCAATATGGTGTTCAAGATCCTAAGAAGCTGACAGACAATAAAGACGAGGAAAAGAACCCAATACTTTCTCCTGATGGCAAATATGTCGCCTTCACACGCAACAGCGACCTTTACGCAGTGGAAGTGCAAACCTTGAAAGAGCTGAGATATACTACAGATGCCACCGATGTAATTTATAACGGGTGGTCATCCTGGGTATACTTTGAAGAGATTCTTGGTCGGGCAACCAACTACAAAGCTTTCTGGTGGGCACCAGATAGCAAGCACCTCGCCTTCATGCGTTTTGATGACACAAAAGTTCCAATGTTTCCAATCGTTAGTGCAAGCGGACAACATGGTTATACTGAAAAAACAAGATATCCAAAAGCAGGTGATCCGAATCCTCAAGTAAAAGTAGGCTTCGTTCCAACTCAGGGTGGAACGGTTACTTGGGCGGATTTCAATGAGAAGGACGACCAATATTTCGGCACACCTTACTGGAGCTTTGATGGAAGTAACCTCATGGTGCAATGGATGAACCGCGGACAAGATAACCTGAAATTCTATTCGGTGAATCCTACCACTGGTACTAAGAAAGAAATCTATGATGAAAAGCAACCCTCATGGGTAGATTTGGACTTCGACGGAAGAATTGAATATCTGGAAGATAAAAAACACTATATTCTTAAAAGTGATAGAACAGGCTGGGCTCATTTCTACCTTTATTCCCTCGCCGGCAAACTCATCAACCCAATTACCAGTGGAAAATGGCAGGTATCAAAACTCGTTAACGTCGACGAGAAAAATAAAGTGATATACTTTACCGCCCGCAAGGAGGCCTCAACAAGAACAGATTTCTATAGCGTTGGCTACAACGGTAAAAATCTCCAGCGATTAACCTTTGGAGATTATACCAATTCAATACAAATGTCGCCCGATGGCTCAAAGTTCATCTCCACTTATTCTAACGTGACGACCCCTCCAAAACGGACTTTGTTAGATAACAAAGGTAAAGTAATCAAAGAGCTTAGCGATAGTAAATCTGCTGACTTTACTACCTATAACTATGGTAAAACTGAAATGATTACTATACCGACAGATGACGGTTATAACTTGCCTGCAGTAATCACTTATCCTACAGACTTTGATCAAACCAAACGTTATCCTGTTGTGATGAGTATTTATGGTGGCCCAAATGCAGGAACGGTTACAAACACCTGGAAAGGAACAGGAAATCAATGGTGGGCTAATGAAGGGGTAATCCAGATTGCAGTTGACCACCGTGCTTCTGGTCAGTTCGGAAAAGAAGGCGTTGCCTTAATGCATCGCAACCTTGGCAAATGGGAGATCAAAGATTATACAACTGCAGCAAGGTGGCTGAAGGCTAAGCCCTGGGTGGACAATAAAAAACTGTTAATCACTGGTCATAGCTACGGTGGCTACATCACTTGCATGGCGCTAACTATGGGAGCTGACGATTTTGACTTTGGTTACGCAGGAGCACCGTTAACAAGCTGGGAATTATATGATACCCACTATGCGGAGCGTTTCATGGATACACCACAAGAGAATCCTGAAGGCTACAAAAATGGGTCAGTGTTGACCTATGTAGACAAATATAAAGGCTTGCTCAGGATCATGCATGGCGATATGGATGATAACGTTCATGTTCAAAATACCATTCAGCTAATAGATAAATTACAGAACGCAAATAAGCATTTCGAATTGATGATCTATCCAGGAAGCCGACATGGATTCGGTGTAACTAAAGCCCCGCATGATAAAGCAGAAAGAATTAGGTTCTATTATCTCAACCTACTCGACAAACCCATCCCCGAAGAATTATTAAAATAAGATATGAAAACTGTTTTAAAAACCGCAGCTGTTTGGCTCATCTTATTGACAGGAGCCAGCTACACTACATTTTCGCAAGCGAAAATTAAGAAGCTAATCTGGAGCGAAGAATTCAATTATAAAGGATTACCCAATCCAAAGAAGTGGGGTTATGAAACAGGTTTTGTTCGAAATTCCGAAAAGCAATATTATACGAAAGATAGGCTGGAAAATGCGGAGGTTAAGGGTGGCAATTTGATCATTTCATCGATCAAAGAAGACTATCAGGGAGCTGCTTACACGTCAGCAAGTATTAATACTTTGGGAAAGCAAAGTTTCGAGGGAAACATACGGGTTGAGATCAAAGCAAAACTACCTGCAGGAAAAGGCATCTGGCCTGCACTCTGGATGATGGGAACTAATGTAAATCAAGTGGGCTGGCCTAAATGTGTTGAGTTTGACATTATGGAGTTTGTAGGTCACACGGAAAATACTGTGTACGCTAACCTCCACTGGTGGGATTCAGCTTCCACGCAATCCAATAAAAAGAGCTCGCAAGGGAATAACATGAACTTTTCCGATCTGCACACGAACTTTCACGTTTATGGCCTGGAGCGCCGCGGGGATTCGATCAAAGTCTTCGTTGACAACCAAGTCTATCTCAGTGTAAAGGCTCCCGAAACAGCTTTTAGCAATTCTTTCAAAGACCCATTATACTTGCTAATAAATACCGCCGTAGGAGGCGAATGGGGAGGGCCGATAGACGATAGTATCTTTCCGCAAAAATATTATGTCGATTATGTTAGGGTATTCAGGTTGGAATAAAAGCTAACGGCCATCATTTGACCTCCTTCTTTTTTCTTTAAGGCTTCGGCGTTTATCGCGGTCAATTTTGATCTGCTCAAACTTCTGAATTTTTCGATAAATCTCTTCTTCCTTTTTTGGGGTAACACCCACACTGTATTTTATTCCAACAAACAGCGTTCGCCAGATGAAACTAAAGAACGAAGCTGTTTCAGTCCGTTGGTAATTTATAGGTGCGTTGATAAACACGCCATCTTTACCCGGATTATCAGAATTGATCACCATCGCATTTGCTAAAAGGGACATCCATACTTGTCTTACCAGTTTGTCTTCTTCCTTATCCCGTTTCAATAAAGCAACCGACAAATCATTATAGGCAAACTGCAAGGACCCCTTAGCTTTCTGATCATTGGCTTTAATATCAAAGGACAATTTTTTCGCCATTCCACGTTTAACCTGCACCATACCTAGTGGCATAGTCACCTCATTAAGTACTCTCCCATCCATATTCCCTAAAGCACCAGAATAAGAGAAGGCTCCATCTTTCGCATCAAGGTCAAATCTAAAGTTTACGTCGAGTTTACCCTCACCCATAATGTAAGTGGTAAGTTTCGCAAAAAGATAAGGACCTTTGGCCTTAATCTTTTCTACATTGGTAATGTTGGTTATTGTTCCAGAAGTCCTTTTGAAAGTTATTGTTCCCTTCTCTTTGCTGTCCCGATCATATTCCGCATAACTAATGTCAACATTTGCCAGGCTGAGCAGTTTGACTGTGATCGCACCTTTTAATTGTTGCAACAATTGATGAGGATACTTACCATTCCTGATTTTCTTCCTTGCAGGAAGTTCATTGTTATTAAACACATCCAATGCACCGTCCATAACATTCATTTGGGTAGCATACAGCTCTCTTTTCTTTATGTACAAGGGGAAGTTTATCCCCTCAAGATCAATCTTTCTCATCGATATCTGGTACCGCTCCTTGGAATAACCGGCTGTCTTGGCAAAGTTCATTTCAGATAGGCGAGGCGTCACTTTAAAGTTGGTAATGTTCAACTTACCAGAGGCAGAGCTGAAATTGAAATGTTCCCAATTCACATGATAAAGACTGTCTGGTGTAGCATATGAGTAGTCATTTAGATTAATCATAACATTCTGTAGCGCATAAAGGCGTGTAGGATCCTTATCAGACTCCTTATCGATCAACCAGCCCTTTAGATTAACATTCAGTTTATCAACAGAGTCAATCTCAGGCACTTTTCCATTGTTGTTGATGTATTTGAACTTCACATTTCTGAAGGAAATTTCATTTACCCTGAGCTCCTGCAGATATTTGGAAATGTAGTCGTAGGGTGATTTTTGTAAGTACGAAGGCTTGTTTTCATTGAAATCAAACTGAGTGTTCACCATCACCACATCTGGATTATCGAATAATAATAATTCTACATTTAGCTTTTTGAACTTAAAGAGATTCTTTGGGTGAAAGTTTTTTATAGATAGGGTTTTTAGCCTAATGTAGTACACGTTATTGGGTGCTCGCTTTAAAGCAATCAGGCGTTTAAAAACGTTGGTATCAGGTATGAACTTGACATCGGTTAAGGAAGCTCCCTTTGTGAGCAAGTTGAGGCTTAGATCTGAAAACTCTACACTGTACAAGCTGTCCGTAGCGTTCAAAACCAGATCCTTCAATTCTGCCTTAATGATTGGCTTAAGTCTATTTGCAAAATAGTTAGCCGTTAGATAGACACCAAGTAACAGGATGATCATTAATCCCGCAACCCATTTTACTGTATTGTAACTCTTTCGGCTTTTCCCCTGCATAGACGCAAACGTTGCTTACAAGATACTCTTTTAACGATGGTAACCGCTATTGCTCCTCCTTTTTCTTCTTGTCTTTTCCCTTTTTACGTTCCGCTCTTCGCTCTTGTCGTTCCGTTCTCCATTCTTCCTTCTTTTCAGCCACCTTTTTCATTGCCTGTTCAGGAGTTTTTACAGGAACAATTCCCAATCCTATAGTTTCACGCATCCCTATAAGTACTCCCTTCCAAAGTAGGTTAAAGAAAGATGCAGCAGGCGTCCGTTCAAAAGTTACATTCGCTATTCTTGGAGGATCGTTTTTAGTGGGGTTGTCATCTTTAATCAATACTGTGTTCGCAATGAACGACAACAGACCCTTCTTCTTTGTTGGTTCTCCAAGCTCACCGTCTTTCAGCAACTTGACTTTAAGGTCGGTGTAGTAGAATGCAACTGTACCAGAGGAACCATTTTTGTTAGCCTTAATATCAAATATAGTTTTCTGCATCTTGCCACTCTCGATCTCAACCAATCCCATATTCTTAGCTACAGTATTCAAAACCTTTAAGTCCATCGCGGCAACGCTTCCTTTATAAGTAAAGGCAGCATTCTTTGCAGTAAGATTCAAATCCATTGCAATGTCAATCCTACTTGTTTTCATTACCATTGCGTGCAACTTAGCTACTGCATGATTATTGTTTTTGAGTTGCAAGGAATCGTTAGTCAAGTTGTAAATATTCCCTCCGAAATTCTCAAAAAAAACGGTGCCCTTTTTTAAACTTAGCGGATTATATTCCGTATAGGCAACATCCAGGTCCCTCAGTTTTAAGGTATCAATCACAGTCGGAATAGGTAACCTCCGTAAAGCAACGTGAGGGAAGTTTCGAACTTTGTCAAGCCCCGGAGGAGCTGGTAGTTCACGATTTACAAAAATATTCACCTTAGCCGGCCCAATACTCAACGAATTGGCATGTAGACTCCCCTCGGTATTAAGCTTCAAAAAGTCTACACCCGCAAAAGTAATGTGATCAAACTTTAAGTCGTACCGGTCTTTACCATACTTATACATCCTGCTAAATTCTAGATCTGAATGCAGAGGAATCATTTGTAAACCTACAACCCTCAAGCTCTTACCTCTCGCCGATCCAGTTATGGTGTCTACCTTAATCGTATACATCTTATCTTTGCCAGTACTTTTGTACCCCTTTAGTACAAAGTTAATGTCCTTTGTATAGTAAAAACGACTGGAGTCCGATTGCGTTAATGAATCCACTAAAAAATCAATGACATTAATGTCCAGATGCTTTACTGAATTCAAGGCTTTTCCAGTCTCCCCATTCATATAGTCCAAATCCGCATCTACTACCTTGATGGCTTTTACATGAATTGAATTAAGCGCCTTCGAAATCTGCTCATATAGCGTCTTTTTCTCATGTAAAGTATCAACCTTTTTTGGAACATTGAAATGGAGAATATTTATTGAAGGATGATCAAGAATAATAGCATTCAGCTCCACCTTTTTTTTAAAATAAGCTGTCAATATGCCGACTCCATTAATCCGTAGCTTCTCAAGTTTAAGTTCGTATAAGTTTGCAGGAGCAGTTTTTTTTGATCTTAACTGATTATATATGGCAGTATCGGGTATCAACGATACCCTGTCAAGCGTAGCACTACCGGTTAGGAGATTTAAATGGATGTCCTCAAAATTCAGTGCGTATAATCCCTGAGAGGCATTATGGACACCATTCTTCAATTTTTCAGTAACAAGGGGTTTCCATTTTACACTGAGATATATTGCAGATATGCCGATCAACAATATCAGGGATCCCAAGATACCGGCAATCCACAATAAAACCTTATAATTACCCCTTTTTTTCTGCTCCATGATATTTAAGTAAGCTTTTGTCAAGCAATATCAAGGCCATAAATTACACTATAACTCCTTAGCTCGATAGCGTCTAAAATCGACGTCAACAACAGAGAAAAATCCTTGAACATTACCAGATACATTGCCATCTACATTTACCGGCACACCGGAAAATAGCCCATTCCAATCGGTTTCCATAAAGACAGAATACAAGTACTGAGAGTATTTTCTGGAAAGGGAGATCTTATAAATGTAGATAAACTCTTCAGGCCGCAGCGTAAATGCCCGCTTTAGATTATTTAGCGGATACAATGAGTTTGGAGAGCCCAAAAAATGAGTGTAACTGTAATAATTAGTCTGATCAAATTTTGATGGATTCCAGAATGGGGTTTCTCCATAAGAAATATACCACTTATTTGGATTTAAGTATCCGAAGGTGTGCTTAGGGATATTTCCCTCTACATTTTTCTCCACATTAATGCGGGTGGATAAAGGCAAAAAGTCGTCTACAATATTTACTACTTGCCTAAGGGTATCCACTGCTATGTACGATTTTCCATCGTACTTTATCGTCAGCTTGTATGCGTTGTTGTAGTTTGGATCTCCCCGAAAAATACCCACATAAACTCCGGGTGTAGCCGATTCTTTATACACAATATTAACCCTGCCGTCATTCACTACAATTGATGCTTTACGGATCGGCGCTGGGACTGAATCCGGGTTCAAGGAAGGTTTAGTGAGCCTGATGTACTGACTTATCGTGAGGGTATTAAATCCGCCCTCCACAGCCATATCGTACTGCTTTACTGGCGTCAGGAAAAATTCCTCTCCGAAATTACTTTTCTTACAGCCGTTAACAATAAGAGCTATTACCAGTAAAAAGCAGCATAGGTAACGAAATATTTTCATCTTAAATTTTAAAACTATAAGCGATCCATGGATAAAAACCAAAGCCATACTCGATAGCTGTCTTGCTTTGTTCAAATGACGATGAATTTAAATGGTAATATAACGGGTTTTTTTGATTATATACATTATAAATTCCTACAGAAACAGTATGTTCAAGAGAGCGTTTGCCTGAAACGCGAGTTTGAAATTTGTACTTTGCAGATACGTCTACCCTACTAAAATCAGGAAAGCGGCTTGTATTCCTGCCTTCGAAAATCGGGACCTTCAACCCGTCATGTTGATAATAACCCACCGGCAGCGTAAGGGGCCTGCCTGTGGAGTATATGAAAAAGCTTTGAAAAGAGAGTTTCTCGTTAAGTTGATAATCGGCGGTAAGCTTCAGCTCATGAGGAATATCATAGCTTGCAACGAACCGATTCCCAAAATTTATATCCTGGATCTTTCTATACACACGCGAATAACTATAGGCAAGAGTTCCCGACAATTTCCCCTCTGTCTTGTTAATTTCGAATTCCAATCCATAGGCATCAGACGAACCGGACCTGATCTGGCTCTTTACAATTGGATTACGTATAATTTGTGCATGTCCAAGTAACTCTGGTTGATTTTCTAATCTTTTAATATAACCGCTTGCAGAGAAGATGTATTCCCGTGGCGCAAAACGATAACCTAGAGATAGGTGATTGGATCGTTGTGGCTTATTTTTTTTAGAAGCCGGTACCCAAGGTTCCAGAGAAGAAAAAGCAAGGGTACTATTCTGGACTAGCTGCAGATACTGATAGTTCAAATTATAGCTTAAAAAAATTCGCTGGTTATCGGCAGGCAAATAACTAATATTAAAACGTGGCTCAGGATTTACAAAGACCGAAGTTTCATCGGCCTTAATCAGGTTGCCTTCGTTGTCATAGACGTTTCGCCGCTCTTGGAGGTTATAGAACCCCCCTAGTCGTAGTCCATAGTTCAGCTCAAAAACGCTGCTTAAATTTAACTGCTGTGTAAAATAAAGTGCGGATTCGACCGACTTGTCCCTTGGGATGTTATACTCCAATTCTTGCAGTCGGTAAGATTCACCAGGCATAAAACGATGGTAGATTACAGCTGCACCAAATTTTATCTGATTAGTAGGCGTACGATAATAGGTATAATCGGCTTTCACAGTCAAGTCTTTTACCGCAGTGCTCCATTGGCTTTTTTGAGACAGGGTGTCAGCGTTCAAATCCAACAGGTTACTGTAGTTGCTGTAGATCGCAGAGACGTTCAGGAAAATACTCGAGTTTACCAAGTGGTTCCAACGCAATGTTGAAGTAACATTACCCCAATCGTTGGAGAAAGATTCTTCAGATAAGAGGTGATCCTTACCGTAATAGACAGAGTAAAACAAACTGTTGTTTATGTCTATCTTATAATTTGCTTTGGCATTCAAATCAGAGTACACTGACCGTGGATTGAACAGCTTGAACTTATTTTGGAAAACATCTAAAAGACTTCGGCGGTAAGCGACCAAAAAAGATCCTTTGTCTTTCACCAAAGGACCTTCGGCTGAAATTCTGGCAGACATCAGATTGATGCCACCGCTTACATGATATTCCTTGCTATTTCCTTCTGTCATCCGGTTTACGATAACAGACGAGAGGCGACCTCCATAATTAGCAGGCATGTAATCTCTGTACAACTGTACGTTGTTTACGGCATCCGCGTTGAATACTGAAACCAGTCCATATAAATGAGAAGGATTGTAAATGATCGCTTCATCGAGTAAGATCAGATTTTGATCCGCATTCCCGCCACGAATAAAGAGACCGGAACTGCCTTCTGTTATCGCCTTGATTCCGTTTTGCATTTGTAGTCGTTTCAGCACATCCGTTTCACCCAGATAGTAGGGTGCACGTCTTAACTGCTTGATGCTAAAATTCTGCTCATTCATTAAAATAGGATTGGGTGTCTTAGTCGATTTACTGATCACCACCTCTTCAAGTTTATTATCTTGAGGATGCAATTCAACATCCTTAAGCACATCATCAATCAAGCGCAACTTTAATTGCTGTGTTTGATAACCCGCATATGAAATAAACATATTATAATCACCTTCAGGAACAGAAAGGGAATAAAAGCCATATTGATTGGTTGCAACCCCTGCACGTAGTTCTTGAATCTGAACGGTGGCGCCAATTAGTTCCTCGCCATTTGCACGATCTCTAACACGACCACTTATCGTACGTTGCCGCACGCGATTTGGAGCAATCACAATATCATTTCCGACAAACGAAAATCCTAGTCCTGTCCCGAAAAGTACTTTAGTTAAAATCGTTTCGAGTGGAGTCTGGACAAAATTACCTGATGCCGATTTTTTATTTCGCAGCTCATCGGGATCAAAAGCAAAATTGAACCGCGTGTGTTGTCCTAAATTAAACATCGTTCTGATTAATGAATCAGATGCAATCTGGATGGTCACTTTGTGTTTTAAAGGATCTTTAACTTGCGCATAAAGATTCGAGAAACAGAAGAATAATAGTAGAGTAATTAAAAAACCAATTCGTTTAATTATCCGATAGAACATAAGTGCCTTTTTCCCTGGTTATTTTACACTGCAAAGATGCAGAAATAACAGCTAATGCACTATCAATTGTTTGATAATGAAGGTTGGCCACAGTAAATTTTCTATTATTTAATACATTTCCCCTAACAACTACTGGTACTTGATAAACTTCCTCCAACTGAGCTGCTACTTTGGAAAGCACCATACCATCGAAGTTAAAACGCTTATCTAACCAGGATTTATAATTTAAATCTGAATTGTCTGCTAACGCCAGCCGTTTAGTACTCGAGTTAAAAGTCCCCATTTTCCCTGCACTAAGCAGCAATTTTTGATTTGTTCCTTCATGCTTCAGCGCTACTTTGCCTTCCTCAACTGTTACAGAAACGTTGCCATTTTCATTTTTAACATTGAAACTAGTACCTATATCCTCTGCCTCGACATCACCAGCAATAACTTTGAATTGTCCCCCTGCATGTTTTACAACCTGAATAAACACCTCCCCGCTCAACACCTCTAAATCTCTGTCGAACAAGAAGTTTTCCTTGTTGTATCTAATTTTAGTTCCCGCGTTTAGGTTTACAATAGTTTCATCAGGCAATACGATACGGGTTACATTAGCAGTCCCTGAAGTGCTTATTACGGCGTACTTTCCTTGAGCCATAAAATAATAACCCAATGATGAAACCAATAATAGCACCGCTGCAATCCGTAAATAAAATCCAATATTCAGTTTTTTAACCCTGATCTTAAAGGTGGGGTTTTCTGGTATCGAAAGCTTTTTGTCAAGCACTTCCCAGGAAGCATCAGCATTGCCATTTGCCCCATAAAGTTTATCAATACTCGCTTGAACATTTAAAAACTCTAGATAAGTGCGTTCATTTGCAGCATCAGCAGTTCTCCACTTTTGCAGGATCATTTTATCCTCAATAGCAATTGTTTCTTCCAGATCTTCTATGATCAGCTCGTAAATCAACTCCTCATTATTTTGATGTGCCATTTTTTTGAGATTAAGGCGTTATAAATTTTAATAGCAACATTACCCAAATCGTAAGCTGCTGATGTTTTTCCAAATGCTCCCTTAACTTTTTGAATCCATACGTTAAGTGATTTTTCACAGTTTTAATAGAAATCTCCAGTTGATCGGCAATTTCCTGTTGTTTCAATTTTCCGAAGCGACTCAAGTACATTACCTGCTTGCATTTCTCCGGCAATTGTGCAAGCGCATCTTCTAGTCCCTTTAATAAAATCTCTTCCGCTTCGGTCGCTTCACTCTCCCCAATTTCCAAACCCTGTTCATGCACGATCCTGTATGCGGACTGCTTTTCCATCTGTGTTTTCTCTTTCTTGATGTAGTTCAAGGAAGAATTTACAATAGACCTGAACAGGTAGCTTTTCATAGAGCTTTGAATATTCAATTGATCCGACTTATTCCAAATATTAATAAACACATCATGCACTATTTCTTCGGCTGTCTGCGTATGCCTAACATATCTGTAGGCAACAGTAAATAACGGCCTGTAAAATTTTTTATAAAACACCTCAAATCTCCTCCTATCCCGCGTTTTTAAAGCGTCGATAATATCAAGATCTTCTTCTGTAACTTCTGATACCTGGTTCTTCATGTGCCCAACCTATTGTTGTTTGTAAGTAAGCACGCCAGAGATCTCTGGTGACATTGTCGCTGTGTTTACAGTTACAAACCAAAGTCCCTTTAAAAAGTTTCTCTCCTGCAAGGGCGTTAGTTCAAATCCTCCCCTGACTACAGATAGTTTTCCATTTTGGATATTATAAAGTTCTCTAACAAAAGTTCCTACCGAACCTTTCGAACCGTACCTCAAAGTCATAACATGAGGTTCGATATCAATATAATCGATGCTATAGCTCAGCACCTTTGTCTCTTCATCATAATTGCCCCTAAGCACTGCAGATCCTGCAGAGTTGCTATTAGTGCCTTTTTTATCCGCACGTGCGGTAACTATATATATTCGAACAGGCGGTTTTATTTTCGCCGATTCTATGCTCAATTCCTTCTTACAGGCTCCCAAAAAGCAAAGCACAACTGCTAAAACCAGCCTCACAAATCCCTTAGTATTACTATCTTTCATTTTAGTATTTTACCTAAGGGCAAAAATACTAATTTTTGATAGATAATGAACGCCCGTCAAAAGGCGTTCATTACTTCTATCACTTCCTCTACCTGTGGTGTGGTGTGGTAGAACGAAATGGGTAAACTTATAGTTGTTTGGTGTATTAGTTCTGAGATCGGGAAGGCTCCTTTAAGCCTGGTCTTTAAAGCATTCTGTTGGTGCGGTGGAACTGGATAGTGTATTTCCGTACGGATGTTATTAGCAAGCAAATGCTCCCTTAACTTATCCCTCTTCGGGTGTCTAACTGCATAAATATGAAAAACATCATCAAAATCTTCATTTAAAGCCGGCAGAATGAAATCAGACTTCAAACCCTCTTGATATAATTTCGCGAGTTTCTTCTTATGGAAATTGATTTCATCCAGGTGTGTCAGTTTAACTGACAAAAACCCTGCTTGTATTTCATCTAATCTAGAGTTTATCCCAATGTAGTTGTTGTAGTACTTTTCATGGCAACCGTAGTTACGCAAGGCTTTTATTTTAGTGATGGCATCAAAATCGTTCGATAACAATGCTCCTCCATCTCCCAGGGCCCCAAGGTTTTTAGTGGGGTAAAAACTAAAGGCACCAAATTCACCAAAGGTTCCCGTTTTCTTACCTTTATAACTTGCTCCATGAGACTGGGCGCAATCCTCAATTACTTTTAGCTCATATCTGCTGGCAAGATCCATGATCATCTGCATCTCACAGGCCTTCCCATATAGATGCACCACCATGATAGCTTTTGTACGAGATGTAATCTTTTCCTCTATCCTTTGCGGATCTATATTGTAGGTATGTATATCGGGCTCTACCAAAACTGGAATGAGACCATTATTATAAATTGCCAAGATTGTAGCGATATAGGTATTGGAAGGAACGATAACTTCTGATCCTTCAGGAAATTCAAAATATTTCAGCGCAAGCACCAATGCATCCAATCCGGATGCCAATCCCGCACCGTATTTACTCCCACAATAGGCAGCAAACTCAGTTTCAAAAGTACTAACCTTGTTTCCTAGTATAAACCAACCCTTGTTCAAACTATCAGAGAAACTCTCTTTATAGCTTTCCATAAAAGGCTCGTTCAATAAAAACAAGTTTTCGTACTCAATCATATCGCACACTTAATTTGATAAGGAGTATGAATGTAATCTGCCGCTTCAAAATACTCTGAAGCAAGTACCATTAAAATCGCATCATCGCTGAAACTATGCATAGTGTGCCAGTCTTCCGGTTCAATGATTAGACATTTATCTGGACTATCTAACAAAACTGATGATTCTTCCAGGCCATTATCATTGTAAATCGTACAATTTCCACGGATACAGATGGCAGCTTGCCTTGTTTCATAGTGCCTGTGGCCACCTCGCTCTGAATCATCAACACCGTAGATGTAAAAAATCCTTTTGATGTCAAAAGGCACCACCCTTTCAATCACTGTAAGGTTTCCTCTTTTGTCGGTAAACGTTTTTAAATTAACTAAGGAAGCCATATTCTAATGCATTTTTTTTATAAATATTTTTATAATAACCACGAAGGAAGAATAGCAATGACCTACCTGGCACTTTCTTAATCCAGCTGATATCGTCTGTTACTTCGTGAGAAACAATCTCTTTGTTATAAGCATTAATTATTTTTTCTGCTTCGGATAGAGCTGTGCCATAAGCGCGATAAATGTGCCTTACATGATTTCTTTCGAGCTGATACGTTTCGTTTGACAAGCTATAAGCATCGTTTTTTGTATAGTGAAAACCGTGGTAATGATAAAATACCAGATTAAATCTCTCATTGGTAGCGGTTTCTCTGCCCAAAACCTTTGTCCCTTCTGTCTTGAAGTCGTATTGCTGAACATTCCAGGGGGCAACGCCACCCCCCAGATGTTGCAGCACGTGGACAGTACTAAATCTGGTAGTCCAATCGTCAAGGTATCTTTGATCTCCAAATTTACCATCTTCGATGCGGTTAAAACACCATGTGATACAGGCATCAACCCACCAGTTAAGCACTTCCATACCCCCCCAGGTATTTCTAAATGTCATAAACTGAACACAATATTTCCCATTACTTACAGCTTGCATATAACGGGGAGAAAAGCGGTGCTCGGTGATTAAGACTGATTTCTCTCCCATCTCCTCTAGTAAAATTGATGGATCTTTAAAGAATAAAAGATCTGCATCTACGTAAGTGCAATGGTCAAGATTGAATGTTTCTATACAATATTTTATGCTAAATGAAGCGCATGTCCAGCAATACTCGCCGTCAGTTCTGTCATTTTTAATCTTTAGCAGTCTTTCATTTTCAAACTGTTTCAGGCTTATGATCGTTGCGCTCTCCAAACCAAGCCTGGTTAAAAGATCAAAGCAGTGGTCATCAAATGCAACGATGTACAAATGGAAATCAGCGGAATACTTTTCTAATGACCGGTACATTGCCAGGCCTCTGGATAAATAGGTAGTGTTAAATAAGGTGCAGAAATTAAGCATGGAATGACTTATTTATTAGATAAAAACCTTTATCACTGCCAGCGGGCTTGTTATCAATCTTCATTATTTGCTCGCCTTCCACATAGGAAGGGAACTCAGCAACTATCTTATAGTGCTGTGAAAAATGACTTAGGAAAAATTCTTGATTAAAAAACCAAGATGGGTAAGATGCAGGATATATATTAACAGGCACAACTTGTAGTGTTAACCTATCGTCGGCCTTATTATTAAAAGCCGTTCTATCAAAAATCAGGAAATCAAAACCATGGTTTACCAGTTGCTTTAAAAACTCATGAGGCTTCTCCAAATATTGGATAACGCTTGAAAGTATCACGAGACTTATCTTTTTTGCTGCTCTGCATTCTTCAATAGTTGGGTAAAATTTAAGGACTTCATCTTCAAAAAATTCCTTTCCACAGGTTACGTAATGTGCTTGTTCTATTACATTCCAACTTGCACAAACTTCTTTGGTAAGGTATTCCCTAATTTGGTAATAGGTGCTTCCAAGCGAGCCACCAAAGTCCATTACATGAATAGCGGTTTTTTTGAGGGCAGCGCTCAATTGTAAATATGCTAAAAGAGCATATGGGCAATGTTTTTCCTCAAAAATAACGGAATCACGCTCATAAACTGCCTCGCCATTTTTCACTTTTAAAATGGCCTCTTTGGTTATATTTAGAATGATATCTGCATCGTAACCCACAGCCACAGCACTTACTGTAGCCCAGGAGGAATAATTCCCGAACCAACCTGAAGTATTATTTTTGCGCTTTGAAAACAAGTTATTAAACATCTATTAATCCCGATTACTGCATACAAGACAATTAGAATTTTAAATAGTCCTATATGATTCTCGAAATTAATTTTGAGTGGCCATTATTGTGTTGAAGCACGAAAGCGCCCGCGCTACTGAACCTTAATCTTTTGCCTAAGCGTACCTATACCTCCATTAGACCCTACGCCCTCCATGCTAATCGTATAAGTTCCAGTAACATCAGAAGTATAAAATTTAACCTTTGCCCGGCCATTCGCATCTGTAAATACATTGGGCGACCAAAACACAGTGGACCTCACATCACCTTCTGCAACATCAGAAGGCTTCAATCCATACTTCGGACTATAAAACTCTTGAGGATACATTATTGGTAGCGGTCTATAGGTAACAAAATCAGGTCTGTTGTTTTTAAAATAGCCAGTCCTGTTTTTTGTGGTAATGCCTATCACAGCAACTTCTCTTTCTTTATTTGTCAGCACATTGACTCTTGCATCAAGATATCCACCACCTTTGAAGCCTACCCAATAATACATACCTACACCTTCATCACGCCCACCTCCTTCTCCGCCTTTAGATCTTAAGGCAACTTCGGAGTCAACAATAGCCTTTGCTCTAAAGCTTCCACTTGCTGGCGGCTGGGAATAGCGGTTTATATACTTTCTACTATACATTACCTCCATACCTTCAAACTGTGCAATTTGAAACTCACTAAGAGCCTCAACTAAACCTTGCTTTGTTGGAGAAGCATCCAAAAATAAAGGCAATCCTCCGCCATCTATTTCGATAGTAACCATATAATTATTAAGCATTAAGGTTGGCAGTGCCTCATTTAAAGTGACTCTCAATCCAGGAAGCTTTTGTTTAAGAAGCTGATACAAGTTCATTACAGCAGATTCTTTGATGTCCTTTTCATCGAATACTAAATCGGCATTGCCAGGCCCATTTCTGTTTTGTGATCCTTTGATAACCTTCTTCGTAGTAATATTAACCTCTTTGAGTACAATACCTGTTTGCATCAAACTTGTTTCATGTTGCTTAAAAGCAGCCTTCTGAACATAATTTAACTGGGCTAAATCAGTATTTACATACCAGGGCATTACTTTACTTTTTAAAGTGAGTGGTACATCAGGAGGCCTAAAACGTTCGATCTCTACAGCTCCAGTATTCTTTGATCTTCCTTTGACTGTTCTCGCCTGGATAAAAAAAGATCCCGAGTCAATCTGCGGCAGATTCTTGAATACAAATTGTCCATTTGCATCAGTAATCACTGTATTAATAAAGCTAGGCTTTTGAGACGATATCAGTACGGGCGCTCCGTTGACAGGCTTATTAAATATATTAGTCACCCTTCCAACAATCATAAACTCTTTTTCTGCTTTGAATTTTAAAGGTTTGGGCGGACTAAAAACATCTTTCCAACTATAGCCAGACCATCCTTGAGTAAGCATTAAAAGATCAAGATCTTTAGATGTCTTTGCATCTACAGATGATAAGTAATACCCGGGCGATTCTACGTTCCCTTTCAGATCGGATGTCAGCAACAGCGAACTAAGCATACTGAAATTACCACCGCTATCAGGAGTTACTTGCGAGTCGTCTGTCACGGCTATTGAGAAATTGCCTTTGGCAGGCAAGCCTCCTCCGTCTTTAACCTCAATAAGTAAATCAACGCTATCTCTTTTTAGGTACTTTTCCTTACTTCGGACAACTTTGATATCAAGGCCTTCCTGGTGATTAATAAATATAATACGTTCATTGATCGGTTGCTTACCTTTTAATAAGCTGAACCTAACGATTCCAGAAGGGAACTTATTTTTGTTAATGGTTATTGCCTCTTGTTCCTTCGCTGTCATACGTTGGGAGAAATAAATCAGACCTCTGGAAGTTCCTGTTAGATAATAGCTACTGTCTGGATTTAAAGCATTCAGTGTCGACAATACTGAGATTTCTATTGATTCTTTGAATGCATCAATGTGCAATACCGTGCCTTCAACACTTACTGCAGGTAGATTATAAACCAATGCTGAACCTTCTGGTTGCTTCAGCCTCGCGGTATAGGTCTCTCCAGATCTTGGCATGAGATCAAAAGATCCCATTCCGTTATGCACCGTTTCGAAACTTGCAACAGCAACCCCTTTTGAATCATAAACCTCTCCTAATACTGGGGTTGATCGCCCATCTTCTGCCAAAGCTTTAAATGCAACCAAAGATTTTATGCCTGCAACCAACTTTCCGCTTTCAGGAAGGAACTGCATATCGATCTTTTGTACTCTTTTCACGTTTAAGGGTAACTGCAACACCTGGTTTCCATCTACCGGATGAATTGTTTTAATCACCGCACGTAAATCCCGACCATCTGCTTTGTCTTTCAATCTTTTGCTAAACTTAAGACTACCATCTATACCTGTCTGTAATCTTTCATTGTAAAGCCAACGGCTCCCTTCGTAGATCTTCACCTCCACATCCCGAAGACCAGCAACTGAATTATCCGTACGGCGAAGCATTAAGTCAACTTCCAATTCATCCTTTTCTTCAACCTGCTTGATCTCTGCACTTGCTTTGACTAGCCAGGTATTTAAAGTTGGGACGCCTAGGTAAAAGCGTTTACTGAACACGTAATCTTCGCCGAAATTCTGAGACCAGTTTGTGTATGCCCTCAGTGTGTACCCGCCTTCCTGAAAGATTTTAGACAGCAAAGGAATCTGTGCCGAAGCGACGCCGTTTTTAATAGGAACACTAATTCGTCTTACTACTTCAGAGCTATCATCGTCCAGTTCAACATACAATAAACCACTTAGTTTAGAGGCCGAGAGATTTGAACCATCCATTACGTAACCTTTAAACCAAAGTGTATCGCCAATATTATAGAATGGCTTATCAGTATGGAGATAGACTTTTTCAACAGGCAATCGCTTCCTTAGACTGTCTAGGGCTGTACTAATAAATTTTGTTTCTTTATCCACATCCTGGATGTCTGCAAGTGTTGAAGCACTATCTCCATCTACAGTATATTTGTAAACCTGTCTGCCCAACTCTCCTTCTGCATTGATTCCTTCCACTACAACTTTGTAGTTACCGGGTCCATCTGCATTAAAATAACTTAAACTTGCTTTCCCAGTAGAATAGGTCTTTAAATTAGCATTCCAGTAAATTGTAGAACGATAGTCGGGCAGCGTATTTTCGCCACCCGGTCTATCGTAACGAGGAGTATAGAATTCTCTTGCTTTATTAAATCCCTTAGGGGATATGTTAGCGATGCTAGGGTTATATTGTTTACGTTGTAATCCCCGGTTGGTATAAATATAAAGTGTTGGAATACCTCCGTCAGAATCGAAATCAGCCATATAGGCTGTATTGTTTTTAATCACCTCAATCTTAACTATAGTTAGCGGATCTAAGACATTACTATCATATATCCCCTGAAGTTCTTCACAGCTTCTAATTCGTCGACCATCCAGCACAGTAATCATTAGCTTATTTCTATAATATGGGTAGTTATAAATTACCTCTGTAGGACTGCATATATACTCTTTAAATATTAACCCTCCTAAACGTCCTTGCAGACATACTCCCAGATTCGCACAGAGTTCAGGCTTTTCTATAACATAAGTCTGATCTGAATGGCCTTCTGGAATTTGTAAAGGTCCCTGAGCAGCATAAGTTGCAACAGGTTTTTTCCTTGCTGAGATGTTCACTTCCCTCAGCTTTTGCACCCGGTTCAACTGACCAGTCTTTTCATAAAAGTCATCGAGCTTTTTGCTGTTGTCAATGTAAGCCTTCATCACATAGGGGATGTTTGTGCTCACATCTGCAATGTTTTTGTTCTTGCTCAAGAGAAGTTTAGGCACGCTGTCTAGCACCACCTCTACTTTCGTCCCATTCTTTTCTGTTCTTGCCTGAACTGTAAACTTTATGCTATCCGTTAACACCAATCCTTCAAACTTAAACCGACCATTTACATCTGCAATTGCAGTTTCAAAGACCCCTATTTTAGTAGAAATCAAGGTGATCTTTGCGTTGGGAACCACTTTATCATTTAAGGTTTTAACGACTCCTGAAATATCCAATCCTAAATTCTCCTTTTTGAACATTGGATCAGTTAAGTAAGCCAGGGCTGGATCTGCAACCAACTCCTTCCAAACAAACCTTCTGTACCCCTGGGTCAGCATCAGGTTATCCAATGCCCGATTCACTTCTTCGGTCTCCTTGCTGAAATAATAGTTTGGCTTTTCAACATAACCCTTTAAATCGGATGTTAGCAGCAGATCTGAGAAAATCGTATGTTCCTTTTCTTCAGCTATTGGAACCTTATCCTCATCCGTTACGGTCACCGAAAAGCTACCCGACACCATCTTATCGTTTCTGTCCCTGGCCTCCAGTTCCAAATCTACCTTTTCCTTGCTTTTATAAGTCGTCTTTGCACTGCTCAGCTTCAGCTGCATCCTGTCCTGCGTTTTTACAAAAGCCAACCGCTCGTTCAATGGTTCTCCTGTGCTGCTAAAGAGCGTAAACTGTACAATACCAGATGGAAAAGAACTCTTTTGAAGCCAAAAAGAAGTTAGTTGTCTGTTGATCGTTACCGGGGAGGCCACAACGGTCTCCCCGCCAGTTTGGGCAATAAAGTTGACCTTTAATGGTGCCCCGTTTGCCGCTTTCAATAATCCAGGACTAGTGCTTACCCGAACCAAAATGCTATCCTTATTGGGCTGATAAACACTCAACACATACCCATTATCGTTGGCTTTAGGTAACTGGATGGTATTCTCTGTCCCATCTGAGAACGTCATTTTCGCAGCGTAGGTTTTTCCTGCCTCCGGGTTGATCAGAAACGAGCCCATACCCGCATGTAAAGTTTCGAGTGCTGCTATTTCCTTATTCTCATTGTCAACGATCTTCCCTTTGACCGCCAAACCTGTCCCGTCTATTCCGGTAACCTTAAACGCCACCTTTGACAGAATCCCATTAATCAGATTCCCACTTTCAGGGAAAAATTGAACATCCGTCTGGTTCATCCCTGCCTTTATCGGAAAGTCCTTAATTACGCTTTTTTTGCTAGCACTTTCTATGGTAGTTCTGATGTAGGCACCTCTTAAGTCTACCTGCTTCTCATTGGAAATAGCGATGGAAATATTGCCACTGGTATCAGTCCTGGCAGATTTACTGTAGACCCTTTGCTTTTCAATCATGAGGTCATACTGAACCTCTTTACCAGATAGCGCTTTGCCCCCCTCATCGGTATAATTCAGCAAAGCGGTAAGTACCTGCTTACCATTCACAGTTTTATACTCATAAGCCGATTTCCCTATAACCTCCGTGCTTATCGGTGTTCCAACCGTAAAGGTCCGGTCAAAGAAATAATCTTCCCCCCCATTGCGCATCCACTGGGTATAGGCCCTGATCCGGTAATTGCCCTCCCGTAAATCATCTTCTAAAGTAAAGTCACCCATGCTCATGCCTGCAGAAACCGGAAGCTTCAAGCTTTTGACTATTGAATCTTTTTCGGTAATCAGGTCAACATACAGCGCCCCGCTCAAAGCAGAAAGCTGGTGTCTGGATCCGGTAACCACGTATGCTTTAAACCAGATGGTATCACCCAGAGCGTAATAGGGCTTGTCCATATGCAGGTAAACCTTTTCCTGGGGATTGATCTCCGTCCATTTCTGTAAAGCAGCAACCAGCTTGTCCAAAGGATCGTCATCCTTTGGAACAAATGCTAGAAACCCTAAAACTGTAATGAACAGCAAGGTGAGAAGAGAGCGCTTCCATATCATAATATCTTATAGTTGGTTAGTTACAGTTAAAGGCAACTCAACGATACCAATTGGGGACAAACAAAATAGAAATAATGAAATAAATTCAGCAGGACGATCCTTTCGTACTTGGGCATTCCGAGGTTCCGAAAAATTTAGGTTTTCCGCTGCGTGCTTGGCGAAAAGTCAATAAGGGTTTAGATAGTAACGCCGAAATAGTTTTTAAACTTTTTATTTGGCTTATATAATATTCCTATAGACTCCTGTAGCTAATAAAACTGGGCTCAATTTTATCGCTTTCGTAATAATAGCAAAAAATGATTATTTGGGTAGATTTAGTTAGGGTCTGATTCTTGCCAATCTTCAAATCTTTTTTTAAAAGTCCTAGATATACTTGATTCAGCTTCCTATTTTTAAACTCTTTCAATGCCTTGATTTTGCCAATTGATAAATCCGTATTAACATCAGCCCTAAAAACTGCCATCCGATTCCCATTTTTATAACCGCTAATTAATGAAATATCTGGGCTGAAAAAAACAAGTTTTGAAGGGTTGGCATCTAATATATGGCGTTTTTTTAAAAAGTCAAGAGTCAGCAGCTTCAGTTTAAAAGAGCTCTTAAATTGTTGATCGCCGTTTGGGTATTTGATCGGGTCGAAGATTTTATCTATTTGTAAACTCCCTGAGCAGTAACCGAAGGTTACTTCACCATGCTGAACGGAAGCGAATATTAACCATATCGAATTTTCAGTTGGTAGAAAAGCACATGAGCTTTGCAAGTCGCTCATAATTTTTATACTTTTAATTTGCTCGCCCTTATAGATTGTGATCATTTCAATCTCTGCATTATGATAAGCCGGATTTGAAGCATCTTGCACTATTTTTAGAAATTTTACCTTTGCCACAAAACTGGACCGCTGAAAGTATCCTACTACAGTAGTTCCCATGCAAGTACAGGCAGAAGTCTTAATCATCAAGAACAATAATGCGACAAAAAGGCCTAGTGTAAATTTTCTCATACTGATAGCGTTAAGTAATCTAAGTTATCAAAACTTCAGATAAGTCCATTCCATTATGTCATTGAGAGCACGAGGAATATAGATCCTTGCACTATCTTCTCCGGATTTACATGGTAACCATTTTCAGTATCGGAAAGTGTGTATAGTCAATATCAAATTAAATCATAAACCTGTATAGCTTTTTTAGGATAGGACAACATGCCAGCTGCGATTATTTGACCCCGGAACAGGCACATTTGATAGAAGGTCCCCTTAAGAAAAGATGGAAAGATAAAAAGCCATATGAATCGAAATTACAACTTGTATAACTCAAATAGGATTACCAAATTTGTATGTCTTCTACTAATATAAGTTTACAGTTTTTGGGATAAAATTTATTTCAAAATGAATGAACACATTCAAAATTTATTATTAGAAAGACAATACAGCCAAGATCTCAAAGGCAGTATTGCGGGTTCTGTTTAACGGGGAGAATGCTGTCGATGTTTGTGAGGCTATGGAAATTCCAAGCGTGGCTACGGTTAACCTTTGGGTCAATGCGTATCGCAGGAAAATAGAGGAAGGATTAATAACTTTACCTCCTATGACTGAAAAACAGAAGAAAGATTTATACGCCCTTCAACAGCGGAACAAAGAGTTGGAGCGTGCTGTTAAAGAATCAAACCTGATGATTCATGCTTTAAACACCTTGATTGATGTGGCCGAAAAGGATCTTAAAATACCAATCAGAAAAAAGCGTGGTACCAAACGGTCTTAAAGCTGCGAAATAATTGCATTGCAAATGTTGGCGTCGGCCCTCTTTGCAAACTGTTTGGTAAAAGCCGTCAAGCTTACTATAAAAAGCACTACTACACGGAAGAAGTAAATGGACAAAACATGCTAGTTTTGGACCTTGTGGCTGCCTTTCGTCGGGAGATTCCCGGATTGGGAACGAATAAACTTTATCGTTTAATCCGTCCCAGTCTACACTTAAGCAAGATAAAAATGGGAAGAGATAAACTACATAGTTTATTACAATCTCATAACATGATTATAAGAGCCAGTCGAAGGGTACCTAAAACAACATATTCTAATCATAGTATGAGAAAGTATCCAAATCTTGTTAAAGATTTGGAAGTCCATACAACAGAACAGGTATGGGTATGTGATTTAACTTACATCTGTGTAGGTTATGATTTTAATTACTTATCACTAATTACAGATGCACATTCCAGAATGATCGTTGGCTATTGTTTACATCCTTTTCTTACTAAAGAAGGCTGCATCGCAGCATTGGAAATGGCTATTGCTTCCAAAACGAAGGATAGTGCTGGAGCTTCTTTGATACACCATTCTGATCGTGGCTCTCAGTACTGTAGCTTTCAATACGTTAGCAAACTCCGGGAATCCGGTATTGGTATCAGCATGACGGATAATGGCGATCCATATGAAAACGCTATGGCTGAAAGAGTCAATGGTATCTTAAAAATCGATTTTAAGCTCAACCGTTTATTCAAATCGCGTAGTGAAGCTCTATTGGCAACTAACAGCGCTATAGCTAACTACAACTTATTACGACCTCATATGAGTTGTGATTACCTAACTCCACATGCTGCACATTTACGTGACCAACCTATGCGTATGCATTGTGTCCATTCCTAAAAAAGCTATACACAATTAATCGTGTATGGAAACAAATAAAGAGGAGTTCAAGTACTCCGAAAGAACTAGTAAAACTCAGAAATTCGATCGTCGGCTAATTGAACATATTGTT